>Ga0070735_10003205_pt1 | contig 14420 bp, 9 predicted proteins | sample Coa_R1_FD_66443 | JGI IMG/M metagenome (GOLD analysis project Ga0070735, IMG submission 66443) | Surface soil microbial communities from Centralia Pennsylvania, which are recovering from an underground coalmine fire - Coalmine... | ecosystem: Environmental > Terrestrial > Soil > Unclassified ...
GATCCGGCGATTGAGGATCCGGTCGGCGTGACGTGGGACGGGAACGGCCGGATGTACGTGCTCGAGATGCGGTCCTACATGCAGGATCCCGACGGCAGCACGTCGCGCAAGCCCATCAGCCGCATCAGCCGCTGGGAGAGTACGAAAGGGGACGGGGTCTACGACAAGCACACGGTGTTTGCCGACAATCTCGTGATGCCGCGCATCGCGTTTCCGCTCGGCGACGGCGAGCTGCTCGTCCTGGAAACCGACAACCGTGACCTCTACAAGTACACGGACACGAACGGCGACGGCGTGGCCGACAAGAAGGAGGTCTTCTATCCCGGCTTCGGCCGCGTCACGAACATGGAGTGGCAGCCGGGCGGCCTGACCTGGGCGCTCGACAACTGGATCTACTCGACCTACAACCCGTTCCGCCTGCGTATCGCGCCGAACGGCAAGCTGCTGCGTGAGGAGACGGACGCGAACGGCGGCCAGTGGTGGTCGGCGCAGGACAACTACGGCAAGATGTGGTGGGTCGACGGCGGCGGCGAGATCGGGCCGGTCAACTTCCAGGCGCCGATCGTCTACGGCGCGTTCAACGTCAGCGACAACTTCGAACCCGACTTCCAGGTGCCGTGGGGCGTACCGGGCGGGATCGGCGACATGCAGGGCGGGATGCGACGCGTGCGCCTTCCCGACAACACGCTGAATCACTTCACCGCCGCGTCGGGTGTCGAGATCTACCGCGGCGACCGCATGCCGCCCGACATGATCGGGGATCTCTTCTTCAACGAGCCCGTCGGGCGGATCGTCCGCCGCGCGAAGGTCGTGGTCACCGACGGCCTGACGCAGCTGAAGAACGCCTATCCGAAATCGGAGTTCGTGCGCTCGACCGATCCCCTCTTCCGGCCGGTCTCGATCTCGACCGGACCCGACGGGGCCTTGTACCTCGTCGACATGTACACCGGCATCATCCAGGACGCGCAGTTCCTGCCGCCCGGCTCGTATCTGCGGCACAAGGTCGAGCAGTACGACCTGGACAAGGTCCACAACTACGGCCGCGTCTGGCGCATCACGCACGAAGACCATCCGCTCGCGTTCACGCCGCCGCACATGTACGCCGAAACCGCCGCGCAGCTCGTGACGCATCTCGAGCATCCGAATGGCTGGTGGCGTGACACCGCGCAGAAGCTGCTCGTCCTGCGGCAGGACAAGAGCGTCGTGCCGGCGCTCAAGAGCATGGCGCGGACCTCACCGAACCAGCTCGCGCGCATTCACGCGCTCTGGACCCTTGAAGGGCTCAACAGCCTCGACGCCGCGCTCGCGCGTGAGTTCATCAAGAGTCCGGATCCCCAGTTGCGCATCCAGGGCATCCGCGCGAGCGAGACGCTCTACAAAGCAGGCGACAAGTCGTTTGCCGCAGACTACAGGGCCGCGACGAAGGATGCCGATCCGAACGTCGTCATTCAGGCGATCCTGACCCTGAACCTGCAGAAGGTGCCCGACGGCGCCGCCCTCATCAAAACGATCGTGGACACCAGCCAGAGCCGCGGCGTGAAGGAAATCGGCGGCCAGATCCTGCATCCCCGCACGTCGCAGGGACAGCGGCCGTCCCTTGCGGACACTGGCGCGGGACCGGTGAACATGACCGTCGACCAGCGCAAATCGATCCAGCGCGGCGACGCGATCTATCGCGAGCTGTGCGTCACCTGCCACGCGCCGGACGGCAAGGGGATGCCACTCCAGGGCGCGTCGGACGGCGTCAAGCTGGCGCCGCCGCTCGCTGGCTCGCCGCGCGTGACGGGCCACCGCGATTACGTCGTCCGGGTGCTGCTGAACGGCATGATGGGCCCGCTGAACGGCGAGAACTACGCCGGCGGCGTGATGGCGCCGATGAACAGCAACTCCGACGAATGGATCGCCGACATCGCCAGCTACGTGCGCAACACCTTCGGGAACACCGGGACGTTCGTCACGCCCGATCAGGTCGCCGCGCTGCGCAAGGTCTCGGCGCGGAAAACGCCGTGGACGCTGCCCGAGCTCGAACCGACCGTGCCGACACTGCTGACGAATACGTCCGCCTGGAAAGTCACCGCCAGCCAGAATCCCGACACGGCCGCCAACGCCATCACCCCGGGCGCGGGACGGTGGGACACGGGCGCGCCGCAGGCGCCGGGGCAGTGGTTCCAGATCGAGCTGCCCGCCGAGCAGTCGATCGCGGAGCTGCAGTTCGACAGCCAGGCACCGTTCAATTTCGGCGGCGGTCGCGGAGGACGCGGGGGCGCCGCGCCGGGGCGAGGCGCGGGGGCGCCGGCCGCCGCGCCAGCGGGGCGCGGCCGCGGCAATTTCGGCCCTGCGGCCGGTCCCGTCACCTATACGGTGCAGCTCTCAGGGGACGGCGCGACCTGGGGCGCGCCCGTCGCGCAGGGCGCCGGGCAGAGCCCCACGACCATCGCATGGTTCGCGCCGACGCGCGCCCGGTTCATGCGGATCACGCAGACCGGTACCGCCGCCACCAACGAAGCGTGGGCGATCCAGACGATCCGGATCTACGCGCTGCCGCCGAAGTAGCGCGCGTCGGCGGGCGCGGCACGACACGGAAGCAACACCGGAACACTTCCGTGCGTTGCCTCCGTCAGGGAGGATCCGTCGCTACTGCTGCGTGGTGTTCGTGCGGCCCGCCGGTATATCGAACAGGCTGAAGCGCTGGATCATCCACGGCGGCGCGTCGGCCGTCGCCGCCGTCTGGGTGATCTTCACGAACTTCGCGCGGACGGGCGCGAACGTGATACGCGTCGCCGTGCCCGTGCCCTTGCCCTCGGCGACCGTTTTCCAGGTCGCGCCGTCGGTCGACACCTCGACCTTGTAGCCGCGCGGATAGCCGGACTTCGGCGGCGTGGGCGGGGCGACCGGCGCCGCGGCGGCGCCGCCGCGGCCGCGTCCGCCGCCGCCGACCGCCGTCCGCACCGGCGCGCCCGGCACGGTCGAAATATTCTCCGGCGCGACGATGCCGGACTCGAACTGCACTTCCGAGATCTGCAGCGCCTGGGGCAGCTCCACCTGGTACCACATGCCGGGCTTCTGAGGCTCGCCGGACGTCCAGGGCTGGATGCCGAACCCGTTCGCGGCGATTGCGGGGTTGTGGCTCGCGGTCGCCTTCCACGACGCGTCACGCACGATCAGGCGCGGCAGCGTCCCTTCGAGTTCGGGAATCGTCCACGAGTCTTTGCGGCTGGCGGTGGCGCTTCGCACGCGCGCGACGTCGGTTGGCGACACGATGCTCGCGTGATTGCCGAACGAGTTGCGCACGTAGGACGCGATCGCCGCAACCCACTCGTCGTTGTTCTGCCCCATCGAGACCATGACGTCGGGATAACTCGCGCCATTAATGGGACCCTGGAGCCCCTTCAGGAGCGCCTTGATCACATAGTCCGCATGGCCGAGGACGCGCGGCGATGAGGCGAGCGGCGGACCGAGCGTGCCGACGCCCGGCGCCGGCGTGCCGCGACCGTCATCGCCGTGGCACGCGAAGCAGACTTCCTTGTAGATCTGCTGGCCCTTTTCCATCACGGCCTGTTCCTCGGGCGTGAACGTCGTCGCCGCGAGGCGATCGAGGCCGAAGGCGTTGCCGGCGAAGAGCTCAGGATGCAGGATCGTATTGGCGACGAGTTGCACGCCCTTGGCCTTGTTCGCGTCGAACGCCGACTGGATGGTCGCCTTGGCTTCCGCGACCTTCATCGTGTTCATCGTCAGCATGGCCTGAATCACTACGTCGACGTTCGGGTCCTTCGCCATGTTGACGTAGTCGGCCGCGAAGGAATGATCCCCTGCCTTGTACAGTGTTTCGCTCACGCGCAGCGCCGTCATGCGGATCTGTGGATCCGTGTCCTTCAGCATCGCGCGGACGGTCGCCGCATCGGCCGCCGCGAGACCTTCGAGCGTCCAGAGCGCGTGGATGCGCGCGAGCTGGTTGCTGGTGTCGGCCGCCATCGTCTTGAGCGTCGGGACCACCGACTTGTCCTGTTTCAAGACGAGTAGCTGCTGTGCCGTGTCGCGCCACCACCCGTTGGGATCCTTCAGGTGCGCGACGAGCTGGGCCGCCGTCTCGTCGAGCATGTGGGGCTGGCGAGTGTCGCGCGGCATGCCCTCGTAGGTCAGACGGAACACGCGCCCGTGGCGGACGATCTTGTCGAGCCCGTACTGCTCGATCCGCTTGCGCAGATACGTGCCCGGACCCGACCATTGCGACTCCTGCACGATCCCGCGGTACATGTCGGTGATGTACAGCGTCCCATCGGGCGCGGTCTTGATATCAACCGGCCGGAACAGCGGATCGGTCGATCGGATGAACTCCGACAACGGATACGCGTTGCGCATCTGCGTCAGGCCTTCGTCCTTGACCATGTGGAAACGGCGGACGATGCGGCCGACGACTTCGCCGTAGAAGTAATCGCCGATGAGATCTTTCGGCAGGCGATCGCCGCGGTAGACCGCGTTGCCCGCCGCGCCGGTCGCGCGGGCGAGCGATCCGTCAGGCATGCGGACGACGCCCATGCCGCCCTGCATGTCGGCGATGAGGACCGGCGCGCCCCACGTGATGTTGAGATCGCGCTCGAACTGTTCCGGATACGTGAAGTTGCCGTAGTGGATCGGGAACTGGAAATAGCCCGGCATGCCGCTCGCCCCGGCTTGGAACAGCATCTTGCCGTAGTTGTCCTGCGTGACGCCCCACTGCCCGCCGTTCGAGCCGGTCGGCTCGCGGAGCACGCCGTTCGGGGTCCAGCGGATGCGCACCGAGTTCACGGTGCTGTAGATCCAGTTGTCCATGCCCCAGACGAAACCGGATTCCTGGTGCTCGACGTTGAGCAGCCGTCCCAGACCGGTGGCGAAGAGTTCTTTCTTGTCGGCGACGCCGTCGCCGTCCGTGTCCGTGTACTTCCAGACCTCGTCGGAGTTGGACTCCTTCGTGAGGATCGCGTTCTTGCCGAAAGGCGTCACGAACCGCGGAAAGATCAGGTGATCGACGAAGACGTGATGCGTCTCGTAGATGCCGTCGCCGTCCTTGTCTTCGTGCACCGAGATGCGGCCGACGGGATCGAGCTCGCCGGCGGCGTCGGCGTCCTGCATGTAGCCGCGGATCTCCAGGACGAACATGCGGCCGTTGCCGTCGAACGCGATCTGCGCCGGCTCCATAATGTCGGGATCGCTGAGCACCGGCTCGAGCTTGAAGCCGGGCTGCATCCAGATCCGCTTCACTTCATCCGCGGGGGAGAGCACCGGCACGGTGCCCTTCTTCGAGAAATCCGCTTCCCACATGGGCGTCCCGCGCCCGCCGGGGCCGCCCTGCGGCGGCGCGCCGGCTGGCGGCGCCTGCGGTGGTGGTGCCTGCTGCGCCCCGACCGTGAGGGTGAGCGCGACGAGCGCCGTCGCGAGAACGAAGACGCCGCGTGGACCTGTCACGAGCATGAGCTCCTCCCGGTATCGTGCGGGTGATCGGTGTCGATACGACGCGAAAATCCGGCCCGTTTACGGGCCTGAAACCGATTGCGGAAGATTTTAATCGAGAGTAGACTCGCGCCGCGAAGGAGAAATCATGGCGACCCGACGGGAATTCCTGCATTCTTCAGCGGCAGCGCTCGCGGTGGCGGCGGCGCGGCCGATTTTCGGTTGGCAAGGGGCGAACAACCGCGTCCGGATGGCGGTGATCGGCTGCGGCAACCGCGCGGGCCGCGTCTTCGATTCGTTCATCCGCAGCGGCGGCGACAGCGTGCAGTATGTCGCCGCGTGCGAAGTCAACAAGGCCAAGCTCGACCAGTGGATGACGCCCGCGCGCCAGACGTTCAAGCTCGAGGTCATCGAGGACTATCGGCGCGTGCTGGATCGCAAGGACGTCGACGCGGTGCTGATCGGCACTCCCGACTTCTCGCACAGCAAGATCATGGTCGACGCGATCTCGGCAGGGAAGGACGTGTACTGCGAGAAGCCGGCGTCGAACACCGTCGCGCGCATCAACGCGATGCTCGATGCCTACAAGAAATCCAATCGCGTCGTGCAGATCGGGACGCACCAGCGCAGCTGGGATCACTTCGCGGAGGCGAAGAAGATCATCGACGGCGGCACGTTGGGGAACATCACGCACGTGTCGATCGTGCAGCCCGGCACCTACGCGCGCCCGAAGGAACCGGACGCGCCGGTCCCGGCCGGCCTGAACTGGGATCTCTGGCAGATGGACGCGCCGAAGCGCCCGTTCAAGCCGTCGCGGCTCGGCTTTCGCGCGTGGTACGCGTACGGCAGCGGGCTGGTCGGCGACTGGGGCGCGCATCACGTCGACATCGCGCACTGGTTCATGAACGCCGACAACAAGGCGCCGACGCGGACGATCGCCAACGGCGCGTTCTTCGCCGTGCCCGACGCGGATCCCGAAATGGTGCCCGATACGTTCTCGATCTCGTGGCTGTACGACACCTTCCTGATGACGTTCGCCAATAGCGAGGTGTACAACCCGGACGGCATCGAGAACTGGGGCGTGTTCTTCATCGGGACGCGCGGATCCCTGCAGGTCAATCGGCAGGGGTATGCCGTGCGTCCGGTCGTGCCGCACATCATCCGGAAGCAGGGACCGCCTCCGCCGCCGACGGCAGGCGGCGTCACGCTCGGCGCCGGGGGTACCGCGATCGCTCCGGGCGGCGGGCCCGGCGGTGGCCGGGCCGGTCGGGGCGGGGGTGGCCGCGGCAGCCAAGAGCCGATCGAAGCCAAGATGTACGTCAACCCGCGCGGCGGCGTCGAAGAGGACTATCCGCTCGACGTCCACACGAAGAACTTCCTCGACTGCGTCAAGTCGCGTCAGAAGCCGAACGCCCACATGGAGATCGGCTACCACTCGGCGCTCCCGTGCCTGCTGGCGCTCGAAGCGCTGCAGACCGGGAAGCCGATCGGGTGGGATGCCGAGGCGCGCAAGAGCAAAGCGCTCTGACGGTGCGCGATCTCCGCGTCGCGTTGCTCGGGCAGGGCTTCATGGGCAAGGCCCACTCGAACGCCTTCGCCCAGGTTGGCCACTTCTACGACACGCCGTTCCGGATCCGGCGCGCGCTCTTGTGCGGCCGCGACCCGGCGTCGCTCAAGAGCATGGCCGCGCGGTGGGAATGGGACGAGACCTCGACTGACTGGCGCGCCGCGATCGATCGCCGCGACATCGACCTCGTCGACATCGCCTTGCCGAACCACATGCACGCCGAGGTCGCGATTGCGGCGGCGCGCGCGGGCAAAATCGTCTGCTGCGAAAAGCCGCTCTCGCTCACCGTCGAGGACGGCGAGAAGATGGTGGCGGCCGCGAAGCACGTCCGCACGCTGGTCTGGTACAACTACCGGCGCGTGCCGGCGATCAGCTTCGCGCACCAGTTGATTGCGGCAGGACGGCTCGGGACGATCTTCCACTACGACGCCGCCTACCGGCAGCAGTGGGGACCGGATCGCTCGCGCGACGGCACGTGGAAGATGGACCCGGCGCAGGCGGGCTCCGGCGTCGCCGACGATCTGCTCACGCACCTGCTCGACACGGCACTGTACCTGAACGGCCCGGTCGCCGAAGGTCTCGCGATGCGGAAGACGTTCGTGCCGGGACGCGCGATCGACGACGCGTTCCTGGCGCTCGTGAGGTTCGCCAACGGCAGCGTCGGCCAGTTTCAGGCGACGCGCTTCGGCATCGGCTGCCGGAACGCGAACGGCTTTCAGATGCACGGGTCGGGCGGGATGCTGCGCTTCAATCTCGAGCGGCTGAATCATCTGGAATTCGCCGACGCGAACGAGGCCGCGACCGATCAGGGGACGAAGGACATCCTCGTCACCGACATGCAGCATCCGGTCTTTCCGCACTTCTGGCGTCCGGCGCACATCATCGGCTACGAGCACACGTTCATCGCGGCGCTCGGCGAGTTTCTGCAGTCCCTCGACAACGATACGGCGTTTCATCCGGACTTCACCGACGGCCTCGCGGTTCAGAAGATTCTCGCCGCGCTGCAGCAGTCGGCCCAGTCGGCGACCTGGACGCCGATCCCCAGCTGAGGTAAATCGATGGTCGACACCAAGGTCCCCAGCCCGAAACCCGCCGATCGGCCCGGTGCGCTCCTGACGGAGGGTCAGCGCTGGACGATCGTCGCGCTGTTGTCGGCGTCCATCACGATCAACCTGCTGCATCGGCAGGTCCTGTCGGTGCTGGCGTCCGAACTGCGCAACCAGTTCCACTGGACCAACGCGCAGTACGGCTACATCGCGGTGGCGTTCAATCTGGGCATGATGATCGGCCAGATTCCCGCCGGCCAGCTGATGGACAAGGCCGGCACGCGCAAGGGCCTGCTGACGATCTTCAGCGCGTGGAGCGTCATCAGCCTGCTGCACGCGTTCGCCGGTCCCGGAACGGTCATCGATGCGATCGCGAGTCCGCTGATCGGATGGGCGCTGCCCTCGGTTGCCGCCGGTCTCTCGGGCTTCATCCTGCTGCGGTTCCTGATGGGGCTGGCCGAATGCGGCAACTACACCGCGGGGATCAAGGCGCTCGCGGGCCTCTTCCCTGCCGAGACGCGGGGCCGCGCCGGCGGGGTGTTCAACGCGGGCGCGCAGTTCGGATCCGTCATCGCGCCGCCGATCGTCGTGTTTCTCGCCGCGCACTACGGCTGGCGGTTCGCCTTCGTCATTCCCGCGGTCGCCGCGATGGTCTGGATCCCGTTCTGGCTCCGCGCCTTCCCGGACAAGGAGACGTTTGCGGCCATCGCGATCAAACCAAAGACCGCGGTCCCGGCCGCGAGCGCCGCCGAATATCCCCTCAGCCGTCTGATCGCGAATCACAAGGTCGCCGGGTTGTTCCTGATTCGCGTCTTCACGGGCCCGATCACGACGTTCTACTGGACCTGGCTGCCGCTCTACCTTCGCAATGGCCGCGGCATGTCGTTCCTGGCGATCGGCGTCTTTGCCTCGATTCCCAATTTGATCGGCATGGCCGGAAACGTCGTCGGCGGTCTCTTCACGGACCGCATCGTCCGCTCGACCGGCAGCGTCGATCGCGGCCGCAAGACCGCGTTCGTCTGCGCGTTTCTGCTGGGCGCACTGAGCATGACGATGCCCTGGGTGTCGAACAACTACCTGGCGGTGCTGTTGATGGGCCTCGCGCTGTTCGGCAACCAGTGGGTCGCGGCCACGTATATCGGCACCGTCGGCGACGTCGTCCCGCAGCAGCTGGCGGGCCGCGTGAACGGCATCGCGGGCCTCGGCGACAACGGCGCGGCGCTGCTCGCCGTGCTGTACACGGGCGTGGTGGTCGACAAATTCGGCTGGACGCCAGTGTTCCTCGGGGCCGGCGCTCTGCCGTTCCTCGCGATGCTCAGCGTATTCTTCGTGCTGCGAAAGATCGAACCCGCGCGGTTCGATTAGTCGAAGGACACCACGGATGCGACGGGCCGGACGGCGGACAATACGAAGACGAAGAAGGAGCGCGACATGAACCGACGGATCGCTGCGGCGGCGGTAGTTCTGGGCGGTGCCGGTGTGTTCGCACAGGCGCCCGCGCCGAAGCTCGGATCGAGCGCCGGCATCCCCGGCCTGATCGCGTCGACCCTGGTCTTCAACGCGGCCGATGCGAACAAGGACGGCGTCCTCACGCGCGATGAATTCGAGGCGGCGATTGCCAGGTGGTTTACCGCCGCAGACACCGCGAACGCGGGATCCGTCACACGCGATCAGCTCACGCCCGCGCTCACGGCCGCACTCCCGATGCAGTCCCTGGCGGCGATGATGGCGCCGGCCGGGCGCGGAGGACAGCCGCAGACGCCGGAACCCCACACTGCGCAGGCCATGACGGCCGCGCTGCCGGCGGCAGCCCCCGCGAAACCCGCCCGGCCGCGCAAAGTACTCGTGCTCGGACGAGCCGCCGGATTCGTCCACTCGTCGATTCCGCTCGCGGCGAAGACGATCGAGGCGCTCGGCAACCGGACGGGCGCGTGGGCGACCACGATCTCGTTCGACGCGGCGGACATCAATGCGGACAACCTGAAGCAATACGATGCCGTGTTCCTCGCGAGCACGACGGGCGCATTCCTCGACGATCCGAAGGATGAGGCCGGGACGTCGGCTCGCCGGCAGGCGCTGCTGGACTTCGTGCGCGGCGGCAAAGGGCTCGCGGGGATTCATGCGGCGACCGACTCGTATCACCAGAACGCCCCCGCGCCTTCCGCGGACGGTCGCGGCGGACGGGGAGCGGGTGGCGGCGCGAATCCGTTCGGCAATCTCGCGCCCGGCGCGACGCTGGCGGCGGCGATGGTCGCGCAGGGCGACCGGAATGGAGACGGGAAGCTCGACAAAGCGGAAAGTTCGGCGCTCGCCGACGCCTGGTTCGACGCGATCGACACGCAGAAGACCGGCCGCCTTCTCGCGAGCGACTTCGCGTTGTTCGGGCTGTTAATCCCGAATCCGTCAGACGCACCGGTGCCCCAGGGACCGGACACGCAGGTCGGCACGTGGCCCGATTTCAACACGTTGATCGGCGGCTATTTCAAGTTCCACTGGCTCGATCCGCAGCTCATCACCGTCAAGATCGACGATCCGACGAGTCCGTTGACGGCGATGTTCCACGGGCAGGAATTCGAGGTCCGCGACGAGACCTACACGATGGGCGCGAAGTCGTGGTCACGCGGCAACATGCACGTGTTGACCAGCATCGATTACGGAAAGATGAGCGCCGCGGACAAGGCGCTCGAATCCAACCCGCGCGCCGATCACGACTACGGCTTGAGCTGGATCCGTCGCGAAGGGCAGGGTCGCGTGTTCTACGAGGCGCTCGGCCACAGCGAGCGCATCTACGCGAACAAGGCGATCCTGGAGCACCTCCTGGCGGGGATGCAGTACGCGATCGGCGATCTGAAGGCGGACGACACGCCGAGTCACAAGTAAACCGGTCTTAGACACGGCTCGCAGTTTCGTCGCGACGCTGACGCGAGCGCCGGGGGACCCAGCCGGGGACGCTCTTCACATACTCTTCGTACGGCTTGCCCATCCGCTTGATGATGAACGGATCGTCAATCGTTCGCTCGAAGATCAGGAAGGCGACGAGCCAGCAGACGCCGTAGATGACGCCTCCTCGGCTGCCGAACAGCAGGCCCTGGCCGATCATCACCATCACGACGCCGCCGTACATCGGGTTGCGCGAATACGCGTATGGACCGGTCGTGATCACGCGTTCGATCGGCGGGTACGGCTTGACGCCTTCGTGCGCGAACCAGGCGATCGCCCACAGCAGCCATGAGGCGCCGGCCGCGATCATGATCGCGCCGACCCATCGACCGGCTTCGATCCCGAGCAGCGCCGGCCGAAACTGCCAGCGCGTGATCAGCCAGGGAATCACGCCCGCCATCGTGAACGGCACGAGGAGGGTAAACACGATCGCGGCAACCGTTGGATGCAGACTCTTCTGATCGGACATGACGGACCTAATATAATCGCCCGCGCCTGCGGGCGCTCGTGACCGACCGAAGTTCCATTGCCATCACCGGTGTGACTGGCTCGCAGGGGGGAGCGGCCGCAAGGCACCTCCGCGCCGCAGGTTGGAGGGTCCGCGGTCTCACCCGGAATCCGAACGGCAAGGGCGCCGCGCGCGCTCGCGCGGCCGGCGTCGAACTCGTCCAGGGCGACATGAGTGACTCCGCGGCGCTCGATCGTCTCGTGACTGGCGCGCACGGGGTTTATGCGGTTACCGACTTCTTTCAGAACGGGCTCAGGCGCGAAGTCGAGCAGGGCAAATTGATTGCGGACGCCGCGCGGCGTGCGGGCGTGCGACATCTCGTGTTCCCATCACTTGCGCTGGCCGACCAGCAGACCGGAATCCCGTATTTCGAGGCGAAGGCCGCGATCGAGCGGCACATCGCGTCGACCGGCGTGCCGGCGACGATCCTGCGTCCCGCGATCTTCATGGAGGACCTCGTTGACTCCAAGTACGCGCCGCCGATGTGGTGGGGCAGCATGCGACGCACGGTCGGCGCCGACAAGAAGCTGTACTGGATTGCCGTCGACGACGTCGGGGCGATCGTCGCGCGCATCTTCGCCGATCCGGACGCTTACATCGGCCGCGCGATCACGGTGGCCGGCGATCACCGTTCGATGGCCGAAGCGGCCGAGATCTTCACACGCGTCACGGGTAAGCGTCCGTTCGCGATTCCGGCTCCGCTCTGGCTGATCCGTCGTCTGGTGAACGCGGACCTTGTGCCGATGTGGGAATGGCTGGGCCGCAATCCTGTAGTGGCCGACCTGGCGCCCGCGCGCAAGATCCTGCCGGAGATCATGGATATGGAGCGCTGGCTCAAAGGCCGAACAGCTTCGCCGCGTTCTCCTGGCTGATCAGGGGGCGCACCTCGTCGCGAATCGCGATGGTCGCGACATCCACTTGTCGGCTGTGATCCACGGACCATCCGACCCGAACAGCACGGTGTGCTTCAGTAGGTGTTCGCACAGCGGTCGGCGAGATGTACCTGGGCGGCCTGCCTGAGAGATCGATGTAGACCTGCGGCTTGTGCATGCAGATCGAGATCGCTCGTCCTGCCACGGAAAGGACGGGTGCGCCATGTTGATGGGGAGGCCCGCGAAGTCGACCGCTACATCGTCGATCGGCATATGGTTGCCCTTCTCCAGGCGGATCCCGCCGCCGTCGCGCGTCAAAGGACGGGCGATATCGCTGGGACGACTTGCCCTCGCGCTGGGGGGACGAGGAACGCGAAGCGGCTCTCAGCTCGGGCGATCCGAGGCCCGGCGGTCGGTCGTTTGCAAGACGACTCCTGGCGGAGGACCAATGAAGAGATGCACGATCGTCGGAATCGGGCTTGCGATTGCGCTTTCCGGCTGTCGCGGAAGCACGAGCGAACAAGAACCCGTGGCAGGCCAGGCCGCGGACAAGGCGATGACGGTCGTCGGCTGCCTCGTGCCGTCCGCCGAGACGCCGGAGAGTCGTGCGGTGGGGACATCGAGCAATCCACAGCCGCCCAGCTTCACACTTGTCAATGTCACGACGCCCGTCACCGGCTCTGCCGCGCGTTCGTTTCATCTCGTCGCCGACGAGGCGAGACTTGAGGACCTGCAGCGGTTCGCCAACTCCCGCGTCGAGGTCAGCGGTTCCGTGGTCGCATCGATAGGTAACGGGGCGGCTGAGGTCGGGGCGGCGTCGGCGCCCGCGGGAGGGCCCCCAACCGACGTGCGGCAGCTTCGAGTCGCGGATGTGCGTCAGTTGGAGTCCACCTGCGGCAAACCGAACACGAAGTGACGAGTCGCGCTCCCGGCCGTCCTCCTTACGCGAGACCGAACAGCTTGGCGGCGTTCTCCTTCATGATCAGGGGCCGCACCTCGTCGCGAATCGGAATGGCTGCGAAGTCGGCCATCCACTTGTCCGGCGTGATCCACGGATAGTCCGACCCGAACAGGACCTTGTGCTTCAGCACCGTGTTGGCATACTGCACGAGCGTGGGGGAGAAGTACTTGGGCGACCAGCCTGAGAGATCGATGTAGACCTGCGGCTTGTGCATGCAGATCGAGATCGCTTCGTCCTGCCAGGGGAAGGACGGGTGCGCCATGATGATCGGCATGTCCGGAAAGTCGACCGCCACATCGTCGATCGGCATGGGGTCGCCGTACTTCAGGCGGATCCCGCCGCCGCCCCGCATGCCGGTGCCGATGCCGCTGTGGCCCGTGTGGAACAGCACCGGCAGCTTCGCCTCCGCGAACACTTCATATAAAGGATAGGCGAGCCGATCGCTGGGGACGAACTCCTGCACCGGCGGATGCAGTTTCAGTCCGCGCACGGCGCCAGAAGCCACGAGCCGCCTGGCTTCCTCGACCCCCGCCTTGCCGCGATGCGGATTGATGCTGCAGAACGCCAACGCGATATCGGCGTTGTCGAGCGCGAACTGCGCCACGTCGTCGTTCGTCGCGTGCGGACGGCCAGTGAGCGTCTCCTGGACGGTGAAGACGACGCAGCCGATCTTGCGCGAGCGGTAGTACTCGGCCTGCGACGGCCAGTCGCGGGGCGCCCCGCCGGCCTTGAAATGCCGGGCCGCCGCCTTCTCGGTCTCCGTCAGCGGCTCCTGGTGTTCGAGGTGGACGTGCGCGTCGAACGCTATCAGCTGACTGATGTCGATCCGCGATCCGGTCACGACGGGGCTCCGATGATGACGTGCGAGCCCGGCGCGTCGGCATACAATTCCTCGACGAGCTGCGCCCGGCGCGCGAGCACAGCGCGCTGGTTGATCGATCCTTTATCGGTCACTTCCTGATCGTCCAGCGAGAGCGGGTCGACGAGCAGAATCGCGCGGTCGACGCGCGACGCGCTTCCGGTGGCCGCCGCCGCGAACGACGCGAGCTTTGCGGCCACCGCGTCCCGTACCGCCGGATGCGCGGCGACCGCCGAGATC
>Ga0070735_10003206_pt1 | contig 14417 bp, 14 predicted proteins | sample Coa_R1_FD_66443 | JGI IMG/M metagenome (GOLD analysis project Ga0070735, IMG submission 66443) | Surface soil microbial communities from Centralia Pennsylvania, which are recovering from an underground coalmine fire - Coalmine... | ecosystem: Environmental > Terrestrial > Soil > Unclassified ...
CGACCGGCGAGGTCTGCGTCGCCCGCCGCGAGGTCTCCGACACGCCGATGCAGGCGCTGACGCTCCTCAACGACCAGGTCTTCGTCGAGGCGGCGCAGGCGCTCGGCCGAATCGCGGCCGCGCTGCCCGGCTCCGACGCCGACCGCGCCGCCGAGCTGTTCCGCCGCTGCCTCACGCGCCCGCCGTCGGGCGATGAGACCGCGCTGCTGCTTCGGTTCTACGCCGGCCAGAAGGAGCGCTTCGAAAAGAAGGAGCTCGACGCCGCTAAGGTCGCCGGTCCCGGCGACGGCGACCCGAGCGCCCGCGCCGCCTGGACCGTAGCCGCCCGCTCGCTGCTCAACCTGGACGAGGCCGTCACGAAGCGATAACGGCCTGGTCACTGCTCGTGCGATACAAGGACAAGACGTGAAGAGCCTGATACGAGAAACCACACCATCGGTGGAGGGCTACGTGGCGCACATTGCCGAACGGCCGATCCAGCTCGAAGATTTTATCGACATGGCCCAGGGGCGATACGTTGAGCTCGTCGACGGCGTGATCGAGGGGAAAGATGTGATACAGGTCGGACACGAGTTCTGCTCGGCGTGGCTGTATCAGGTCCTTGGCCCGTTCGTCAAGCACCAGAAGCTCGGTGTCATGTTCGCGTCACGGATTCTCGTCGAGGTGGACGAGTTCGGCGGCCGCCTTCCCGATCTGCTCTTCGTCAAGGAGCAGCGTCTCAACATCATCAAGGAGCAGGCAGTCTATGGCGCGCCGGACCTGGTAATCGAAATAGACTCGCCAGGCACGCGCCGTGCCGCACGGCTGAAACTTGAGGCGGAATACCGACGCCTGGGCGTGCCGGAGATCGTCTTCATCAACCTGGACAAGGGAACGATGCGGTTTATCCGAAAGCGCGGTGGAAGCTACGCCGAGGAGGTCGTCAGTGCTGGGCCTGTTCGCTTCGAGGCGATCGAGGGCCTGACGCTCGACGCGGACTGGATACTCCGCGAGCCGCGCCCCGATGTGATAGATACGCTGATCCGGTTGACCAAATCGTAACTGCGGACCCGCCGCGCGCCTGGCGAGCCGCACGTAACAGACCCATTGTGCACATCGCGCTCCGTAAGGACCTCGCACCGTGAACCCAAGCGAAAATCGCAAGCTACAGATCGCCCGCCGGCACTTCTTCCGCGAATGCGGCGTCGGGCTGGGCAAGATCGCGCTGGCCTCCCTGCTGACCGACGCCTTTGCGGCGGGCGGCGCGCGAGCCGACGCGTCCCGGCGGTCCGGCAACGCGGCGACCGCCCTGCTCCCGCGACCGCCCCACTTCGCGCCGCGGGCGAAGGGAGTCATCCACCTGTTCATGGCGGGCGCGCCGAGCCAGCTCGATCTGTTCGACTACAAGCCTGAGCTCGCGAAGCTGGAAGGCAAGCCGATCCCGCCATCCGTGATCAATGGCCAGCGCTATGCCTTCATCCAGCCGGACGCGGCGGTCCTTGGCCCGCGTTACAAATTCGCGAAGCACGGCAAATCCGGCGCGGAACTTTCCGAGATCGTGCCGTTCCTGGCGCAGGTCGCGGACGATATCTGCATCGTCAAGTCGATGCACACCGATCAGTTCAACCACGCGCCGGCCCAGATCCTGTTTAACACCGGCTTCTCGCAGCCCGGCCGGCCCTGCATGGGCTCCTGGGTCACCTACGGCCTCGGCTCGGAGGCGCGCGATCTGCCGGCCTTCATCGTCATGTCCACGGGCGCGGGGATCAGCGGCGGCGCGGCCAACTGGGCGTCCGGCTTCCTGCCCACCACCTACGCCGGCGTCCGCCTGCGCAACCAGGGCGACCCGATCCTGGACGTTTCGCGGCCCGCCGGCATGGACGCCCGGCTCCAGCGCGACACGATCGACCTGATCGACACCATGAACCGGAAGGAGCTCGCCGTCGACGCGGATCCGGAGATCGCCGCGCGGATCGCCGCCTACGAGATGTCGTTCCGCCTCCAGACCTCCGCGCCCGAGCTGATGGACCTGCACTCCGAAGCGAAGACCACGCTGGAGATGTACGGCGCCGACCCGGACAAGCCGTCCTTCGCGCGCGCCTGCATTCTGGCGCGCCGGATGATCGAGCGCGGCGTTCGCTTCGTCAACATCTACCACGAGGGATGGGACGCGCACTCGGACGTGGCCGGCAACCTGAAGACCAACTGCGGCGCGACGGACCGCGCCTCCGCCGCCCTCATCAAGGACCTGAAGCAGCGGGGCCTGCTGGACGAGACGCTCGTGATCTGGGGCGGAGAGTTCGGCCGGACGCCGATGGTCCAGACGAATCCCGCCATGGGCACCAGCCTTGGCCGCGACCACCATCCATCGGCTTACACCATGTGGCTCGCGGGCGGCGGCATCAGGGCCGGCCTGACCTACGGGCAGACGGACGACCTCGGCTTCCACGTCGCTGAGAACCCCGTCCACGTCTACGATATGCAGGCGACGATCCTCCACCTTCTTGGGCTGGACCATACGCGCCTCACCTACCGCTACGCCGGCCGCGATTTCCGCCTGACCGACGTGCACGGGGCCGTCGTAAAGGATCTGCTGGCGTGATGAGGACTCTCCAATGGTAGCAGGCGAGCTCACTTATCCAAGGGTGCGAAAGTGGTCGCGTGACGAATATCACCGAGCCGGCGAACTTGGCGTATTCGGTCCGGACGAGCGGCTGGAGTTGATCGAAGGGGAGGTGTTCGAGAAAATGAGCCCCCAAAGCAACCCCCACGCCGCGGGCGTCACGTTTGTAGCGGAGGCTCTCCGCCAGATTGCGGGCCGGCAACACTTCGTTCGCGAGGAGAAGCCGATTGTGCTCTCCGACCAGAGTGAGCCGGAACCGGACGTGGTACTGGTCAGGGGAGCGCCTCGCAGCGTGACCCACCATCCAAGACCGGAGAACATCGCTCTGGTGGTGGAGGTAGCGGAGACCTCGCTCCAGCAGGATCGCACGCGGAAGCTGGCGGTATACGCGAAACACGGGATCACAGAGTATTGGATCGTGAACCTCCGACAGCGGCAGCTTGAGATCCACCGCGATCCCGGACCGCTCGGCGATGGAACATTCGGCTATCGGCTGACGGCGGTTGTGCTTGAAGACGCCGTGGCGACGACCCTGGAACTGCCGGACCAACCCATCCTCGTTCGCGACATGCTGCCCTCCGATCTCTCATGGACAGCCGCTCCGGACGAGTCGCAAGAATCACCGGTCGGGCAACAGGCGAGCCCATGACAACGCGCGCGCCCGCCCGTCCTAGGTCGCGCGCCGTTGCGGCCGCGTTATGGGTCGCGTGCGCGGCGCTTCTCGTCTTCCTGTTTCGGCCAGCGTATTTGCGGTTTGTCCAGTTCCAACTGATTGCCGCCGTATACCGGGGCCGGGCTGCTGAAGCGGAGCGCTGGCTCCATCTTGGAGCTGACGTGAATGGCAGGCCGCTCGGTTCCCCTGGGCAAGACGCGGGCGCGCTCAACGCACCACTCCATGGCGCAGCGAGGCGCGGGGACGCCGAGATGCTGCGCCTGCTCTTCGCGCACGGCGCCCGGGCGAACGTGGACGGTAAAGCGTCTGGCTTCACTACACCGCTCATAGAGGCGGCGAACAGCGGCAATGTGGATGCGGTGGGAGTATTGTTGGATCACGGCGCGGACGTAAACGGCAAAGGAGCTTTCTACGATACGGCGATGGCAGCCGCCATCGATCATGCGGACATCGTGCAGTTGCTTATCGAGCGCGGCGCCGCCGTGAACGCCGCCAGCGTCATGGGCGAGACGCCCCTGATGAAGGCGACCAGTTCGCTGAACGTCGAGGCCGTCCGGCTGCTGCTTGGCCACGGCGCGGACGTAAATGCGCAGGATGGCATCGGCCGCACGGCGCTCATGATCGGCGTGGATCGGTATCCGTACAACGAGCTGCTGAACCAGCGGACATGGCCGGCCCAATCAGGCTCGGCAGCCAGCTTACATAGCGCGGACAACAACCTCGCAATGCGAGCCGAAAGGACACTGGCAATCATCCGGCTGCTGGTAGAACACGGCGCGGATCCAGGTATTATCGACCGCAACGGTCAAAGCGCGGCAGGCTCGGCCCGCTTTCTCCCGACACAGGTCAGGGACGCGTTGCAGCACAATTCGACGAGGTAGCCCGGAAGCCCGTGTCTCGATCGAATGCGGCTCGCCGCGTTCTGCATGGCGGGGCGCCCACAGTTTCAACTCATTTGACAGGCCGCGCTCCATCCGCCGCGATGGGCGCAATCCGCCAAGCCCGACGGCAATGCGAGAGGTGGTTCCCTTGGTCAGCTTAATGGTTCCGATGGCGATGCTCGTTGCGGTTGGCGCGCTGGCGCAGACGTCGCCGGCTGATGTTTCCCGGCTCCCTGCCATCGCGGAGCTGCCCGACCCGTTCCTCAAGCCGGACGCCAAGCGCCTGCGGGCCAGGCCGGAGTGGAAGGCGCAGCGAAAGGCGCTCCTGGACGCCGTGCTGCACTGCGAGTACGGCGAGCTCCCGCCCGTGCCGCGCAGCGTAACGGGCCGCGAGCTCTCGTGCCGCGCGCTGGACGGGCTTGCCGCGGACGAGAAGGTCATCGAGCTCTCAATGGGGCCAAAGGGCGCAGTCCACACGCACATCACGTTGACACTGCCACACGGCGCGGGACCGTTCCCGACGATCCTCTGCGGCGACTACATTGCGGGCGACAAGACCTGGAAGAAGGTCGCTCCCGAAGTCCTCAAGGCGATCGTCGAGCGTGGCTACGCCCTGGCCGAGTTCGACCGGGCGGAGATCGCGCGCGACAGCGCCGAGCGGAACGGCGTCTACGCTGCCTATCCCGATTACCAGGGCGGCCGGCTCGCCGCGTGGGCCTGGGCTTACCATCGCGTGATCGACTATCTGGTCCGGCAGCCCTATGTCGACGCGAAGCGGCTCATCATCTCCGGCCATTCGCGCGGCGGCAAGGCCGTGCTCCTCGCCGGCGCCACCGACGAGCGGATCGCCCTCACGAACCCGAACAACTCCGGCTGCGGCGGCGCGGGCTGCTACCGCTTCCAGGCGCCGAACAGCGAAGACATCGCCGCGATCCACAAGAACTTCCCGTTCTGGTTCCAGCCGGAGTTCGGCCAGTTCATCGGGCACGTGGACCGGCTTCCGATCGATCAGCACACGGTGAAGGCGCTCGTCGCGCCGCGCGCCCTGCTCTCCACCGAGGGCCTCGGCGATCTGTGGGCCAACCCGGAGGGCACGCAGCAGACGTATCTCGCCGCACGCGAGGTCTATGACTTCCTCGGCGCGCGCGACCGGATCGGCATCGCCTACCGGCCCGGTCCGCACGCGCACAGCCTGGCGGACTGGACCGCCCTGCTCGACTTCGCCGACTGGCAGCTTCGCGGAAAGGCGCCCGCCCGCCGATTCGACACGCTGGCCTTTCCCGACTCGCGGCCGGCCTTCTCCTGGAAGGCGCCGGCTGCGTAACCGCGAGAACCCTATTCGCAGATTGCGCAGATTAGGATACGGCATTGACCAGAACCTGGGCAACGGTAGAACTGTAATGGTAAGTGTGGACGCTTGCCGCGAACGTGGGAACCAGGCGCCCGATACCGCAGAGTGTTCGGATTGTGCCGGCCAGTCAACTGCGTCCACCTGGTCCACTCCGTCCATCGCTATACTGGCTTGGTGAGCGCGTGGCCGAAGCTGACAGCGTAAGACTCTGCCGCGATGCGCTCGTCGCCACGGGATTGAGCGATTCCGGCGTCCTGGATTCCGCCGGCGTGGACGGCCTGTCGGAGCGCGTCGAGCGCGGCCTGCTCCCGGTAGAGGTCGTGCTTCGGTACGCCACGGATCTTCGCGCGCTTTCAGAGGCCACGGGCCTGGCCGGCGCGGCGATCCCGGTCCAGTTCTGGGGCGTCTGCTCGCCGGCGATGCAGTCGGCCGGGCTGGACGAGTTCACGCTGACGCACCTGCTGGCCCAGGCAGAGTATCGACCGTACGTGGAGCTGCTCGCGCGCTGTTTCGCCCGCCTCGTCGCGCTGAAGACGGGCACGCGGTCACCGGACGCCGCGCAGGATCCCCGCGCGACACGAGCTGGCGAAGCCCGGGCCCCTAAATCGGAGCCGGCGGCGGCCGAGCCGGGAATCACGTCCGTGGGAACCGCGCTCGCGATCCTGCGCGAAGCGGCCGAGTTCGTTCGCGGCGGCGCGTACCCGTCGGACGTGTCGCCGATCACCGACCGCGATCTCGCGCCGGAGCCGCGCGCGATCCTGCTGTGGCAGCAGATTCTCACCGGCACGAACCGGCAGATACCGTACGTCCACCGCGACGCATACACGCACGGCGCCTGGGCGCGCTTCAACGTGGTGGAGATGTGGCGCTACCGCGTCGGCAGGCTCGCTCCGGTCGACGAAGTGTGGGGCCTGACCGGCTTTTCTCAGCGCTTCCTCGGCGATGCCGGCAACACGAACCAGATCGAGCACATGGCGATCAGCGCCGTCGCGCAGAGTGTGCTTCGGCTGCCCGTCTGGCTGCTCAACATCGTGGAGGAGCTGGAATGGATCCTCCGCCAGGGCACGCGCGCCGCCAGCAAAGCCGACGAGCAGTTGAATCTCGAGGTCGCGCGCGTCCTGTTGCCGAACTTCCGCGTAGATGACCCGGATGCGGCCTGCCGAAGGCTCGAGCAGGCACTCCTGGACCAATGAGAAGCTATCTCGTACAAAGCCACAAAGCCGCAAAGAGTGCGAACATCGAACAATACTGATCAAAAACGAAGCCATGCACCCGTTCCAAATCATCTTCACAACAGGCGCAAATCATTGCGTGGAATCTTCTTTGTGCCTTCGTGCCTTCGTGTGAGCCAAGAAGGGTGAAATCGTGATAGACATTGCCGAGATGTTCCGCCAGGACCGCAAGGAGCTCTGGCGGCTCGCCAAACAGGCGGGCGTCAACCACGCCGTCGCCGGCCTGCCCCGCGCCGTTGAGGCCGGCGAGCGGCCCTGGGACCCGGCGCCACTCGCGCGCATGAAGGCGGAGTACGAGGCGGCCGGCCTCGAGCTGGCGGTCATCGAGAGCAGCCCGCCGATGCAGAAGATCCGTCTGGGCCTGCCGGGCCGCGACGAGGAGATCAACTGGTTCTGCGAAATGCTCTCCAGCCTCGGCGCCCTCGGCATCCCGGTCGTCTGCTATAACTTCATGCCCCACTTCGGCTGGACGCGCACGCACGTCGATATCCCCTGGCGCGGCGGCTCGCTCGTCACCGGCTACGATAACGCGACGATGCAGGCGCGCGGCCTCACGGAGCACGGCGAGGTGCCCGAGTCGCGCATCTGGGACAACTTTGCCTACTTCCTGAAGCGCGTGCTGCCCGCCGCCGAAAAGGCGCGCGTAAAGCTCGCACTCCATCCCGACGACCCGCCGCTCTCGCCCATCCGCGGAATCGGACGCATCATGCGCTCCGCCGAGAACTACCAGCGCGCCCTCGACATGGCGGAGAGCGAGTACCACGGTATCACCATGTGCCAGGGCAACTTCGCGCTGATGACGGATGACCTGCCGTCCGTCATCCGCCACTTCGGCCGGCAGGGCCGCATCCACTTCGTCCACTTCCGCGACGTGCGGGGCACGCCCGAGCGGTTCCAGGAGGTGTTCCACGAAGAGGGCCAGACCGACATGCTGGCCTGCATGCGCGTCTACGCCGAGCTGGATTTCCAGGGCGTCCTGCGCCCGGACCATGTCCCGACCCTGGAGGGCGACAGCAACGACGACCCGTGCTACTCCAGCTACGCGCGCCTTCTGGCCATCGGCTACATCACCGGCCTGCGCGAGGCCGCCTACGGCCGCAAACATCCCGCCAACGTGCCGCGCCCCGAGCAGGCCTGGACGCCGAATAATTGACCTGTCGAGAGGTTCTCCGGGACTCGGCCGGCGAATGAATTCGCGCCCAACAAGACGATCGTACGCCTGCGCGGACACCCTACATCGCGGCTCGCGTTCCATCGAGATCCTACGACTCGAAGTCTTGTCGGCGTAGGCCGACCACTGTTTTGTCAGCTGCGACTTTAGTCGCCGGGCCAAGCATCAGACACCGACGACCGCTGCTCCCGGTAAACAACACGACCGACCGGCGCGCCTGTCGGCGTAGGCCGACCACTGTTTTGTCAGCCGCGACTTTAGTCGCCGGGCCAAGCACAGACACCGACGACCGCTGCTCCCGGTAAACAACACGACCGACCGGCGCGCCTGTCGGCGTAGGCCGACCACTGTTTTGTCAGCTGCGACTTTAGTCGCCGGGCCAAGCATCAGACACCGACGACCGCTGGTCCCGGTAAACAACACGACCGACCGGCGCGCCTGTCGGCGTAGGCCGACCACTGTTTTGTCAGCCGCGACTTTAGTCGCCGGGCCAAGCACAGACACCGACGACCGCTGGTCCCGGTAAACAACACGACCGACCGGCGCGCCTGTCGGCGTAGGCCGACCACTGTTTTGTCAGCCGCGACTTTAGTCGCCGGGCCGACCGCGCCATTCAATGCAGGAATAGAACGGCTGCGTGGTAAACCCTGAAACATGAAAGCTGGCCCGGAAATAACCGATCTGCGGGTCGCGGTGGTTACGAAAGCCCCCATGACCTGCCCGCTCATTCGGATCGACACCAATCAGGACGGCCTGTACGGACTGGGAGAGGTGCGTGACGGCGCAAGTAAAACCTACGCGCTCATGCTGAAGAGCCGTCTGCTCGGTGAAGACCCCCGCGATATAGATCGGCTGTTCCGCAAGATCAAGCAGTTCGGCTTTCACGCCCGGCAGGGCGGCGGCGTCTGTGGCGTCGAGATGGCCCTGTGGGACATCGTCGGCAAGTTCTACGGCGTCCCCGTCTACCAGCTTCTCGGCGGCAAGTTCCGCGACACCATCCGCTGCTACGCGGACACCGACCTCGACCCCGACCCGCGCATCACTGGAGACCGGCTTCGCGCACGCTATGCGCAGGGCTTCACCTTCCTCAAGATGGACTTCATGAGGATCGACCGCGGCCGCAACACCATCAACGCCCTGTTCGGCGACGCGCGCATCCCAACCCATCTTTCCGCGCGCGACATTGCGCGGACGCCGCACATGTTTACCGGCATGGAGCTGACCGCCGACGAGATCGCGCGGATCGTCGAATACGTGGCGGAGGTGCGGCGCATCGTCGGCATCGACGTCCCCCTCGCCGCGGACCACTTCGGCCACTTCGGCGTCAACTCGATGATCCGGCTCGGCCGCGCGCTGGAGCCCTTCCACTTCGCCTGGCTGGAGGACCTGATCCCCTGGCAGCACACCGACCTCTGGCGGCGCATCACCGAAGCCATTCCGACCCCCACCTGCACCGGCGAGGACATCTACCTGAAGGAGGGTTTCCTGGAGCTCTGCCGGAACCATGCGGTGGACGTGATTCATCCCGACCTGGCGACCTCCGGCGGCATCATGGAGACCAAGAAGATCGGCGACCTCGCGCAGGAGTTCGGCGTCCCGATGGCCATGCACTTCGCAGGCACGCCCGTCTCCTTCATGGCCAACGTACACTGCGCCGCCGCCACCGAGAACTTCTACGTCCTGGAGCACCATTCGGTCGACGTGCCCTGGTGGGAGGACATGGTCACCGGCATCCCGAAGCCAATCGTGAAGGACGGCTACGTCACGGTGCCCGACGCTCCCGGCCTCGGCATCACCCTGAACGACGATGTGGTCCGTGAGCACCTCGCCGACGGCCACTACTTCGAGCCCACCCCCGAGTGGGACGCCGAGCGCGCAAACGACAGACTATGGAGCTAAGATACAGGGTATTCGTGTGTTCAGCTATTCAGGACCTCCCGCCGGCAGTTAGCCCTCCCGAACACCTGGACACCTGAATACCCGAACACCCCTCTTGGAGACCCAAATGTGGCTCAACCGACGTGACGACATCGAGAGGTGGACGCGGAGCTGGACCGGCGAGCGATTCGAGGATGGACGTCCGCGCGTTCCGGACGACATCCTGCGCCGCATGCGGCTGGTCACCGTCGAGGAGGCGTGGGGCGTCCTCAAAGGCCACGGCTACCGCTACCAGTACGCCGGCGACTGGCTGAACGTCCACCCGGACAGGATTCTGGTCGGGCGGGCCGTTACGGCGGCCTTCGTCCCAACCCGGCCGGACCTGCACGAAGTGATCCAGGAATGGGGCAACGGCCGCGGCAGCGTCGGTCTGCACAACTCCTTCGTGATCGATACGCTGGTCAAGGACGACGTGATCGTCATCGACATGTTCGGCAAGGTGAAGGATGGCACGTTCGCCGGCGACAATCTCGGCACCGCCATCGCGAACAAGACCGGGACCGGCATGGTCATCCATGGCGGCATCCGCGATCTGCTGCGCGTGGCGGAAATCCCCAACATCGCGATCTTCGCGCGCGGCGTCGACGCCTCCGCCATCGCCGACGTCGCGATGAGCCACCTGAACGCGCCGGTGCGCATCGACCAGGCGACGGTGCTGCCGGGCGACGTGGTGCTCGGCTCTGTGTCCGGCGTCATCTTCATTCCGCCGCACCTGGCGCAGGAGGTCGTCGAGCGGTCCGAGCTGATCCGTAAGCAGGACGAATGGGGCCAGATCCGCATCCGCGAAGACCGGTACACCTCCGGCCAGGTCGACGGCAACTGGACCGACGAGATGCGCGCCGACTTCGCCGCCTGGCACGAACAGGACAAGCAGCGCGCATCGTGACACGTGGTGCGTGATGCGTGGCCACTGCCTAGCGGTTTGTGGCTGCCGAGTCGGCCCGAACACCCGAAAACCTGAACGCCTGAAAACCTGAACACCTGAACACCCGAACACCTGAACACCTGAACACCCGAACACCTGAACACCTGAACACCCGAACACCTGAAGACCCGAACACCGACGGTCCCACGGAGGCTCCTCGCATGGCTATGGTTCCCGGATTGGCGACGATAATGGAGTTCGGGCTGCCGGACCAGGCGATCGACTCCGACAAGATTCCCTGGGTTCCGCAGACGGACCGCGTCTGGTTCAAGCCGCTTCGCTTCGACCTCGCCACGGGCAAGTGGGTCAACATCCTGAAGATTCTGGGCGGCGGCAGCGTGAACCGGCACCGGCACAGCGGCGGACAGGTCCTGGGCTACTGCATCTCCGGAACGTGGCGCTACGTGGAGCGGGACTGGGTCGCGCGGCCCGGCACATTCATCTACGAGCCCCCGGGCGACATCCACACGCTCGTGGTGGACGAGGGCGAGATGCAAACGCTATTCCTGCTGGAGGGCACGGTACAGTACCTGGACGACGAGGACAACGTGATCGGGCAGGACGACGTGTTCACCAAACTGGACCGCTACGTCACCTACTGCCGCGAAACCGGCTGCGAAATGCAGAACCTGTGCTATTAGCCGTCCCCGTCTGCCTCGCGAGGGAGACGAAAGGCTCTCAAAAGTCCCCCTCTCACAGAATTGGGAGAGGGGGACTTAGGGAGTGAGGGCGCCGCGCGAGTCCGAATGGATTTAGGGGGTGAGGGCGCATGCGGAATCCATTCGATCTCACCGGCCGCGCCGCGCTCGTTACCGGCGCAGCCCAGGGCATCGGCGCCGCAATCGCCGCCGGGCTGGCCGAGGCGGGCGCCGACGTGGCCCTGCTGGACATTCGGCCGGCGGACGAAACAGCCGCGCGGGTTCGGGCCCTCGGCCGGCGCGCCGCGGCAATCGAGTGCGACCTGAGCGGCCTGACGCCCGAACGCGCCGCGGAGCTGGTCCAGGCGGCCGTCGAACAGCTCTCCAGGCTCGACATCCTCGTCAGCTGCGCGGGCATCATCCGGCGCGCGCCCGCACTGGAGTTCTCCCCGGAGGACTGGAACGCGGTCCTCGACCTAAACCTCAACGCCGTCTTCTACCTGGCCCAGGCCGCCGCACGCCACTTCGTCGCGCAAGGCAAGCCGGGCCGGATAATCAACGTCGCGTCTATGCTCTCGTTCCAGGGCGGCCTGCTCGTCCCCTCCTACGCCGCCGCGAAGAGCGCCGTCGCCGGCCTGACGCGCGCGCTCGCGAACGAGTGGGCCGCCAGGGAGATTAACGTCAATGCAATCGCGCCCGGCTACATCGAGACCGAGGTGACGGCCGGCATCCGCGCCGACGCCGAGCGGTCCGCGGCCATCCTCTCCCGTATCCCCGCCGGGCGCTGGGGACAGCCGGACGATCTCAAGGGCGCCGCGGTCTTCCTGGCCTCCGACGCGTCGCGCTACGTTCACGGCGCGATCCTGACGGTGGACGGCGGCTGGCTGGCCCGTTAAGCAGCCGCCCACAAAGGTTGCACCTCGTGACCACACTGGCGTACCCCGGAGGGGCACTCGGCCGTAGGCCCCTTAGCGAAGCCGTTCACGGCATCGGCCCGAGCGAAGCCCGGGCGCCCGCCTGCGGGTGTGGCATTGGCGCGCGACGGTCACGAGGCCGCTCGGGCTGGCCCGCTAAGCAGCCGCTGCCGGCGGGACCTCCTGCGTGCAGAAGGCGCAGCGTGTCGCGGCGAGCGGAATCTTGCTGATGCAGAAGGGGCACTCGCGCGTCGTCTCGGCGGGCGCAGGCTCCGTCTTCGCGTGCGACATCAGCCAGTTCACAGGCTTTACGACGAACAGGAAGATCACGAACGCCATGATGATGAAGCTGATCAGCGTGTTGAGAAAGTCGCCGATCATGAACTTGCTGCCGTGCACGGTGAAGGCATAGTCTCCGATGCTGATCTTCCCGGGAATGCCGATCAGCGGGTTGACGATGTCCTTGGTCAGGGCCGTGACCACGCTGCCGAACGCCGCGCCGATGACGACGCCGACCGCCAGGTCCACCACGTTGCCGCGCAATATGAACGCCTTGAACTCGCTGCCGAGACTCATGTTATCGCCTTTCGTGCCGCGCTGTACGGCGACTGTGCCGCTTCGCGCGGGCTCTCGTACAGCTCGGTCCGCTTGGGCCGATCTGTCTGGGAGACGTTCCCCGCTCCCTCAGTGCGCGCCGACGGGCTTAGGCGCATTTGCGACCAAATAGTCCTTGAGCTTGTCCTGGTCAGCCTGGCTCCAGCGGGGCGCCGTCCTATGGATCAGCCCCATGAACGCCGTGATCTCGCCCGGCTCGCCGGGATAACCGATGTTCGCGTTCTCGGGCATCGCGTTGGAATCGGCCAGCTTTGTCCCCTTGGCATCGAGGAACACATAGAAGGGCAGCCCCGACTTCTCGCCGCCGAGCTCCTTCATGGTCTCCAGCCCACCGGGGTTCTCGACGGTCGACTTCTTCTCGCCGGTCTCCATCACGTCCAGCTTCAGGACCACGTAGTTCCTGTCGAACATCGACTTGAACTCCGGCTTCTCCATCACAGAATCTAGCCGCTTGCACCAGCCGCACCACGTCGCGTGATAGATGACCATCACCGCCTTCTTCTGCCGGGCTGCGGTGTGCTCCGCGGTTGCGATCAGCTCTCTGGCAGGCGCGGGCGTCGCGGTATCGGCATAAGCCGGAAACACCATCGCGGCCGCTACGCATACCGTGGCGGCAAAGCGCGCAGTAAAGCCATTCATGATCTTCCTCCCGTCATTTCGGTGATGCTATGCCGCGGACGAATCCATCTGCATCATGCCGAAGATATTGCCCTCGGTGTCCTTGCCATACGCGAACCATCCGACGCCGGCCACCGCCATCTTCGGCACGACGATCTGGCCGCCGCCCGCGGTGACCCGCTCCGCGTACGCGTCCACGGACTCGACGTCGACCGTGCAGACATAGCCGATGACCGCCTGGCCGTCGATCTCGCCGCGGCGCGGCAGCAGCCCGCCGTCGATGCCCGGCGCGGGCGCCTCGCCGGTCTTGATGAGCCAGTACGACTCGCCGCCCCAGCTCGTGAACTGACAGCCGTACAGGTCCGTGTAAAACCTGATCGCTCGCTGCGGGTCTCCCGCGTGGATCTCGAAGTGTACGACGCGCGGCATAACCGCCTCCCTTGCTCACGATCCAATCGTCTCCACCCTGGTGTGCAGCCTGCATTATATCTCCACGAGTGGCCCGCGTCAACAGGCGGCCATTCTCATGGGCATCCATCGCCACTGGCCATGTCCGCATTCATGAACATTTCTGGCTGTTGCAGCATATCCTGTGGAACATCGCCTCTCGGCACTGCGTCCTTCCCGTGGACGATTGCGCCCCGTCATCCTGCCGGCCGCGGCGACGAGCACGCGGGTCGGCTCGTGACGCCGGCGCGCGAGGGATTCGACGCGAGGCCCGTCCCGCTCGCGACCCCCGTCCGATCGATTTACCGCACAATGCGACATGGAGGTGCAGAATGTTGAACAACCGCGAAAGCCGCACCGGCGCCCTGGCGCGCCGGCCGCAGGAGAACATGAGCCGTCAGCGTGGCGGCGA
>Ga0070735_10003207_pt1 | contig 14417 bp, 10 predicted proteins | sample Coa_R1_FD_66443 | JGI IMG/M metagenome (GOLD analysis project Ga0070735, IMG submission 66443) | Surface soil microbial communities from Centralia Pennsylvania, which are recovering from an underground coalmine fire - Coalmine... | ecosystem: Environmental > Terrestrial > Soil > Unclassified ...
GCGCGTGTCTTTCAATCGAGAAGTGACGCGCAGCACCTCCTGAATCTTCGCGGATGATCCGATAATGCCGTGCACCGCTGTTTCGGAGTCCATGCGTTGACGCAGGAATTCATTTTCCTCCACCAGACGAACCTTTTCCGCCATGCGGCGTAAGAACAGGCGCAGCTCATCGAGAGGAGAGAACGGCTTCGTGATGTAGTCGTAGGCGCCAAGCCGCATCGCCTGCACGGCGGTCTCGATCGATCCATGGCCCGTCATCAGCGCTACTTCGGTGCGGGGGAGAACCTTCTTCGCTTTTTCAAGGAATTCGAGGCCCGACATGTTCGGCATGACCATGTCGCTGAGTATCATGTGGACCGGCTGCTCTTCGAGCAGAGCCAGCGCGGCTTCCCCGCTCTCGGCTTCCAGGCAAATAAAACCGAGGGCTTCGCCCACCGTGATGCAGAGCTTGCGGATGGTCTGCTCATCGTCAACGATCAATAAACGCACGCGGAGTTCTTCTTTGCCTAAGCCTGTAGTCACCGTGCTTTCCCCATAGTTTTTTCGACCGCTGCGATCAGATCCTGCACGCGAAAAGGCTTCTCCAGATAGAGTGCGCCGATCTTGCGCAGGGTGCTAACGGTTTCTTCGTTTGCGTAATCGCCGGTAATGATCACAATTCTGTCGACCAGATCGGGACGATTGGCCGAAATCCAAGTGTGGACTTGCGCACCATCGACGCCGCCGGGTGTCCGCATGTCAGAAACAACGCCCAAATATTGGCCCTTCTCGAGCATGCGCAGGGCTTCGGCTCCCGACTCGATGCAGACGACTTGATAGCCATTGCGTTCGAGCGTGGCGCTCACCAGGGCCATGATGGAAGGTTCGTCCTCGATCAGCAAAACCGGCAAGGTAGAGGATTGAACGCCGAGAGTTGTCATTTTTGTATCACTCCTGCGGCCACACCCAGGGTGGCGGTGTGGGGCGCTGCGGGAAAGCGGACGATGAAAGTAGCGCCCTGGCCGTCTGTATTGTTGTGGCAGAGAATCTCTCCGCCGTGCTCCTTCACGATGCCGTAACAGATACTGAGGCCGAGACCAGTACCTTTGCCGACCTCTTTCGTGGTGAAGAACGGATCGAAAATGCGGTCAGGTTGCTCAACGCCGGTACCGTTGTCGCGGAAGGAGACTTCGACGGCGTTGCCCGCCTTCGTTGTCATGATCTCGATGCGGGCGGGCCGGCCGACTTCATGCACCGCATCGTAAGCATTATTCAGAATGTTGAGGAATACCTGCTGCAACTGGTGCGCATCGCCGACCACGTCCGGCAAGCCTTCGTCCAGGTGTTCGACGATGTCGACCCCATGACTCGAAAAATCGTAGGACCGCAGTTGAATGGTCCGGCGCAGAATCAGGTTGATCTGCACGGCGTTGCGCTGCGGCGGCATTTGGCGGGCAAAACTCAGCAGGTTCTGCACGATCATCTTCGTACGCTGCGCCTCTTGCAGAATGACGCGGATATCCTTGCGGGCGCTTTCCGGAATCTCGGGATTTTCGAGGAGTAAATCGGCGAAGCCGAGAATGGCGGTCAGCGGATTGTTGACTTCGTGCGCGACGCCTGAGACCAGTTGGCCTACGGCCGCCATTTTCTCGGCGTGAACCAACTTGTCGCGCAGGTCCGCAGAGTCCGTGATGTCAGTCATGACCACGACAATGCTGTTGAGATTTCCCTGCTCGTCGCGCATCGGACTCAGATTCACGGAGAACTGCCCGACGTGGCCGTTGCCGCGCATCACCTGCATCTCGAGGTTATCGACCTGCCCACCCCGCAAGGTAGCCTGCAAAGCGTCGGAGAGCGGGCGAACAAAGCCGGGAGCGGCGAGCTCGAGCACCGGACGCCCCAGCAATTCCCGCTGTTCGAAGCCAGCCTCATACCAGCGGCGGTTGGCATAGCTGATGAGGCCGGCAGTGTCGGAGACGAGAATAAAACTCTGCGTATTGCTGAGAATTTTTGCGGAGAAATCGCGTTCGCGCTGCAGTTCCGACTGAAAGGTGTGCAGGCCGGTCACATCGAGCATCAAGCCCCGGATTTGCACCAGCCGGCCCAGACTGTCATACATGCCGAATGCGTTGATCAGCACGTAGATCGGCGACCCGTCTTTGCGGCGCAGGGTGGCTTCGAAATTCCGCATGTGGCCGTCTTTTTCCATGACCTGGGCATGGAGAGTTCGCTGCTCGGGCGTGAAGTAAATCTGTGTAGGAATATCCACCTGCAAAAGCTCTTCGCGACTCGAGTATCCAAGCATGGCCACCAGCGCGTCGTTCACTTCCACGAAGCGGCCTTCGGGCGTGCTGAAGAAAAGGCCTTCCTGAATGTTGTCGAAAAGTTCCCGATAGCGCCGCTCGGCCTCGCGGCGATCGGTAATATCTTTCAAGACATGGATGGTTTGCAGGTTCTCCCCCGACGCGCCGTGAACTCGGGAAGTCGAAACCAGATAAGTGCGGTCGAGCGCGGGATGGACGAACTCATCGTTATCCTCGCCCATCGTCCGGCAGAAGGGGCAGGAATAGAGCGTGGGCTCGCTGGTAAGAGCCAGCAGGGCGCGCATGTTCACGCCAATCAACTCGTTGGGAGCGACTCCGATCATGGAAGCGAGAGACCGGTTCACTCTCAGCACTTTGTCAGTCTCGTCGTGAACCACGATCAGATCGCTGATGGCGTCGAAGATATCGAGCCAGTGGCGGTTGGCCTGCTCGATTCGCGTGAACAGCCGCGCATTCTCCAGAGCCATCGAGGCATGGCCGGCGATCGCTTCCAACAATTCCCGGTCTTCCGGCGAGAGCGGACGAACGCGTCCTGCGAGGCACAACAGTCCCGCCAACTCGCCGTTGGAACCGGGCAGGCGGACGATTAGAACATCGACCCAGCCGAGACTCGAAGCCAACCTTTCGCCGAGCAACTCCGAGGCCGCGCCAGAAACAATGGATTCGGAGCGTTTTGCGGTCAGGGCCGATAGCGCGCCTGCCAACTGCTGATTCTGGAAATGATCGACAGCATCCTGACGGGCTTCGGAAGAATACGATTCCGACGAAACCGCGGAGGCGGGCGTCGAATTCTGCTCCTCAGCAGATGAAGATGGCCGCTCTATGGAATGAATGGCCATGATTTGAAATCGGCCATCCTGAACCAGAGCAAGCGCTCCCGCTCTCGCGCCAGCCAATTCGATCGCGCGCTCGACAAATTTGTGAGCGAAGTCCGGCAAACGCAACAAGCCATCGATTTCCCGAGCCAGCTGAATCAAAACATCGGAGCGCCGGCGGTTGGCCTCCGACTGATGCAGGTTGTTGGCGACTTCCAGAACGATCGCTACCTGTGCCGCCAGAGCCTTCGCGCGGCGAACATCTTCGCGGGAAATGCCGGTGCCATCGACGCGATCGAGCATGCCGAACATTCCCAGGACGCCGCCATTCGCGCCCAGTAGCGGCACCGCCAGTAATTGCCGCGCCTCGTACTGAGCCACGGCCTGCTGGTTGACACCGGGTTCGCGGCTGAGATCTTCCGACCAGAAAGCTTCTTTGGCGCGAAGCGCGCGGGTCGTGACTCCTTCCGGAAAGACGTGATCGTCACGCCGGGTTTTGCCCTGGCTCACGCTGTGGCGGATGCGAAAAACGTCATCTTCCAGGAGAGCGATAAAGCAGCGGCCAAAACCGAGAAAATCCGTGGCCCGCGCCACAAAAGCCTGCAGAAATTGATCGAGATCGCCGCTCGCGCTGAGCTCGGAGGAAATTTCAAGCAGTTGATGGAGTTCACGCGCCTGCGCCTGCGCCGTTGAGCTCAGCTCAGCATGTGCCATAGCCACCGCGCCAAAACCAGCAACCGCGGAGACCAGAGATTTTTCCTCAGCCGTATAAACGCCCTCGGCTCGCGGGTAAATGAGAACGGCGCCCTGGGTTCGCGTGGTGCGGAACGGCGCGGCAATCAACATGCCGGGAGAAATCACGCTGCCGAGAGAATGTTGATCGCCGCTCACCGATACGGTGATCGCCTCCCCAGCGGAAACGGCGCGCTGTGCCAAATCAGCGGCAAAGCGGATGGTCTGGCGATCATGCCGGGCGCGGAAAGAATTGGCCAGCTGCGGGGTTTCCGCCGAAACTGCCTTCAGCTCGAAAGGGCCGTCCCGCCGCAAAAGCACGGATACAAGCCTTGTGCGCAGCAAGATGCGCAAACGATCGGCCAAAGCTTCCGTCACGGAATTCACGTCCGGAGTGCCGTGCAGCGCGGTGGCAACTTCGGTCAGGATTTCCGCGCGGCGGTGCTCTTCGCGCGAAACCTCGCCCAGCCGGGTAGCTTCCAGCAGGCTGCCCAGTTGCCCGGCCAGGATCGTGGCCTTCGCCCCCATATCGTCGTCAAAAAAATCATCCTGGGAATCATGCAAGTAGGTGACGGAGCCGACGACTTCATCGAACACGACCAGAGGCGTCGCCATGAGAGAGCGGGGCTCGAATGGCTGCAAAACTGGCAAGACAGCGGAGGGCATTTGGTGTTTCACAATCACCGTGCGACGCCGGCGCACCGAGTCGATCGTGACGCTGCTCTGCTGCGGAGAAAGACGAATGCCGGCGAAGCGCTCGGCCAGCTTGCCATCGGCGTGTTCGGCAATCAACTCATCTCCGGGGTTCCGCCGCCAGAAGTAGACCCCCGTGCATTGGAAAAACTCCCGCGTGGCTTTGCAAAAAAGCTGGATCACCGCGGACGAGTCAACGCGCTCCGCAGCCTTGGCGGCGATCTGCAACAGCAGATTTTGAAAAGCCTCGTCCGAGTGTAAGTGGCCTCTCATGTCCGATGAAGACGACGAATTTCCGTCCGCCGGTTTCAGAGGATCACCGATGACCGAACCGGGATTTTCCGAATTCTCACAAGTAGTTGAATCTATTGGAAAACTATCCTTCGATCTCAATTTGAGTCAAGAGAAATGGGGAAGGGGTGTCGAAGTGTGAAATCCCGAGACATCCGCCCATGCCCGTTCTCAATTTGAGAATAAGCCTGCCCGAAGGCTGACATGAGACGCGACTAATGCCACAGAGAAGTCCCGCCAGAATCTGACGATTTAACTTAAGTCCGTTTTTTGCACGCAGATCGGCGACGTGACTTTGGTTTTTGCGGAAAGTGACACGTGGCCACGGCGTTGCTCGAAAGCAGTACGAATCAATTCCCTAGGAGGAACTGTGTCTTTGCGACGGGCAGGTGCGCTGTTCGCAGCGGTTGCAGTCGTGGCTGGCGCGGGGTCGGTAGTAGTGCGCGCCCAGGATTCCGATAACGAGATTGTGCGGCGGGCGAAAAGCAAGGTGCAACCGATTTATCCGGAACTGGCGCGGAAGATGAACATCACCGGAACAGTCAAGGTGCAGGTGACGGTCGCTCCCAATGGAACGGTGAAGGACGCGAAGGTGGTTGGCGGCCATCCGGTCCTGGCCTCGGCCGCGTTGGAGGCGGTGAGGAAATGGCGCTTTGAACCGGCTTCCGTAGAAAGCACGGGCGTGGTGGATTTCAAGTTCGAACCTCATCAGTAGGCGATGAGAGCGATGAGAAGGCGGCCGGGAGGAACAACGGCATGACGATCGGCAAAAAGCTTTACATAAATTTCGGAATCGTTCTTAGCATGGTGGTGGTGCTGTTTCTGGTGAACCTGCTCGCCGTTCAGCGCGAGCACGCCGCCAAGGCGGCTTCGGCCGCTTCCCTGCAACTAGCCGATGCTACCAACGAAATCCGCTTCCAGATGATGCAGAACCGCCTCTACCTGAGCAACTACCTGCTCAGCGGCGACAGCCGCGAGGTCGACCGGATGACCGAGGGACTGCGGGTGCTCAATGAGAAGCTGCAATCGGGCAAGAGTCTCTCGAATTCCGATCAGGAGCGCTCGGCGCTCGATCGGGTCAACCAACTGGAGCAGTCCTGGGGTAAGGAGTTTGCGCAACCTCTCATCGACAAGCGCAAAGACGTCGATTCAGGCAATGCGACCGTCGCCGAATTGCAGATCTACTACTTGCAGAAAGACGCCTCCTCCTGGGTAAAGAATTCGACCGACGCTCTGGATCTGGCCGATATAGAAAATCGCAAGCTTGTCGATGCCCGCCGCAAGTCCGATGAAACCGCGAGCACGTGGACAATCTTAGCCGCGGTGCTGAGTACTCTCGTAGCTCTGGCCCTAGGCGTGTTCGTCGCCTTTACCACGGCCAGATCCATTACGCAGCCACTGACGAACTTGATGATCGTCTCGCGGCAGATCGGCGACACCGGCGATCTCGAACACAACATCGACGTCAGCCGCCCCGACGAAATCGGAGAACTGGCGCGCTCCTTTGCCAAGATGGTGAACTACCTCAAGGAAATGGCAGGGGTTTCCGAATCCATCGCTGGCGGCGATTTGACCGTAGAGGTGAAACCGCGTTCTCCGCACGATACGCTGGGCAACGCCTTCGCCCGAATGGTGGAAGGTCTGGCCCGTCTGGTGCGCAGCGTACGAGATGCGTCGACGCAAGTCGCCAGCGCGTCCGGACAGGTTGCCAACGCCTCCGACGACTCCGCCAAGGTCGGATTGCAGGCTTCTTCCGCGATTGACGAAGTCACCAGCACCATGCACGAGATGAGCGTGAACGTGCAGAACATGGTGAAGAGCACCCAGGTCCAGGCATCGAGCGTGAGCGAAACCTCGGCGTCGATCGATCAGATGGTGGCCTCAATTCAGCGCGTAGCCGACACCGCGAAAGTGCTGCTCGATATTTCCAACCGTTCCCGTGAAGAAGTTCACAGCGGCATTACCACCATGGAAAAGGCCACCGACGGCCTGAACCGCATCAACTCGACCATCACCAGTTCGGGTGAGATCATTGGCGCGCTCGGAGCGAGGGCCGACGACATCGGAAAGATCATCGAAGTCATCGACGATCTCGCCGAGCAGACCAACCTGCTGGCGCTTAACGCGGCCATCGAAGCGGCGCGCGCCGGCGAGCACGGCCTGGGCTTCGCCGTAGTTGCCGACGAAGTCCGCAAGCTGGCGGAAAAATCGGCGCAATCGACCAAAGAAATCTCCGAGCTGATCCAAAGCATTCAGAAGGAAGCCCGCAAAGCCGTGGAAAACATGGACCGTTCGACCGCGATCGTGAATGAAGGACTCGATCTGGGCGGCGAACTGAACGGGGCGCTGCGCAAGATTTCGAATGTTGTCACCGAGGTCTACAAATTTGCGCAGGAAATCGGCGCGGCCACCAACGAGCAGTCTCACGGCTCGTCTCAAATTGCGCGCGCCACCACGCGGCTGAACGAGATCACTCACGAAATCAATTCAGCCGTGGAAGAACAAGCGTCCGGAGCACAGGCGGTTGTAAAAGCGATGGAGCGCATGCGCGAACTGGTGCAGCAATCCACCTCCGGCTCCACCGAGCTGGCCGCATCTGCGGAGCAGATGTCGAAGATGTCGCGCGGCCTGCTCGACTTCCTCGACCGCTTCACGCTCGATGAATCCGGATCGTACGAGCACGAGGCCGAAGAAAAGCCGCAACACGCGCGCCGCGCCAGCGCGGGAGCGCGACGCTAGACCAGAGGGCGAAGCGATGAATCGCGAACTCCATATCGTCGGCTTCCAGGTTGGGCGCGAAACTTACGGCGTCCCCATCACTTCCCTGCACGAGATCGTGCGGGTGCCGGAGATCACTGCCGTTCCCGACGCTCCCGACTACCTCGAGGGCGTAATCAACCTGCGCGGAAAAATCGTCTCCGTCATGGACCTGCGCAAGCGCTTTGGCGTCAAGCGCGTCGAAGCCAAAAGAGGCAACCGCATCCTGGTGGTGGAACACTCCGGAAAGCTTGCGGGATTGATTGTGGATTCGGCCTCCGAAGTTGTGAAGATTCCCACCGAAGATGTGGACGCTCCGCCTGCAGCATTTCAGGAAGGTGGACTGAATTGCGTGACCGGGCTGGGAAAAGTTAAAGGCCGCCTGATTGTCCTGCTGGATATGAACAAGCTGCTGGCGCCTGCGAGCCTGCTGCAAACCGATGCCAGGAAACCAGCCGCTGGAGAGGCGCGAAAGACCGCTGCCGGCAAGTGAAAACATCGGGGATTCGACACACGAAATCGATGAGTGCGCGCGGAGAACGAGGAAACGAATGAGTACATCCGGGGCGGCGCCAGCTCCCATTTTGACGGAAGCGGAACTTCGGCTGCTGCAAGCGCTGGTCTACCAGGAGTGCGGCATGCACTTCGACGAGCGGCGCATGCACTTTCTTCAGGACCGGCTGCTGCGGCGCCTGAAAGAGTGCCGCGCCGATTCCTTTTATTCTTACTATCGCCTGCTGATCAGCCAGGAAGGAAAAAATGAACTGGCCAAGCTGGTCGAAAACCTCACGGTAAATGAAACCAGCTTCTTCCGCCACAAAGCCCAGTTGGATCTGTTTCAGAAATTTGTCCTGGAAGATATGTTGAAGCAGAAACAGGCGCGGCGGGAATATTCCATACGCATCTGGAGTGCCGGTTGCTCGACCGGGCAGGAGGCATACACTCTGGGCATGCTGTCGGCCGATTCGCTGGCCTACTATTATCTGCGCAATCCGCTGCCCGTCGAGGTCTCGCTTCCCAAGCCGCTGATTCCGCCACCCTGGCGAGTGGAAATTCTGGCCAGTGACATCAGCTACTCGGTGCTGCGCACCGGCCAGGAAGGCGCCTACAGCGAGCACCAGATGGGCACGGTCGATTACGCCTACCGTCTGCGCTACTTCGACAAGGTCGGCGACCGCTACGCGATCAAGAAGGCTTTAAAGGAAATGGTCCACTTCGACTTCCACAATCTGAAGACGGAATACCTGCCGCAGCGCAATGATGTGATCTTTTGCCGCAACGTCATGATGTACTTCGATGAACCAGAACAGAAGAGGCTTGTCGAAAAATTCTACAAATGCCTGAATCCGGGCGGCTACCTGTTCGTAGGCCACGCAGAAAGCCTGCTGGGGCTGACGGAAAAATTCAAGATGGTGCACCGCGACAGCGGAACCGCCTATCAGCGAATTGAGGTGCGCGAGTGACCGATGGTCCCGACGAGCGCGGCGCGGAACTGCGGGAGCTGTTCTTCGAGACTTCCCAGGAACTGCTGCAGACCCTGAACGACGAAACTCTGAAGCTGGAAAAAAATGCCGGCGATGAAGAGATCGTGCGCTCGATCCGCCGCGTGGTGCACACGCTGAAGGGCGATTCGGCGGCTTGCGGATTCCGCGAGCTGAGCGAACTGGCGCACCAGTTTGAAGATGCGCTTTCGATGGAGAGCGCGGCCGCGCACAAGGCGCTGGCGGAAATTGCCTTCACCGCCGCAGACGTTTTCGCAGAAATGCTGGCGGCGTATCACAGCAAGACTGTGCTTCCAGCCACGGATATCCTGTGCAAGCGCATCCAGGAATTGACTGCTGCCCCAGCGCTAAAGAAATCGCGATCCAAACGGCAGAGCGCCAAAACCCGAGTGGAACCCGGCAAAGACTGGACCGCGTCCGAAAAACGGGCGATGGTTCAGGCTCGCGCAGCCGGGCTGGCGCTGTATGAAGTGGTAGTGAAAATCGATCCGCACTGCGCCATGCCGATTGCCGCGCGGCAACTGATTCAGAACGCGATCGGCACCGTCGGCCACGTGTTGCTGGCACGGCCCGATGCAAAATCCGCCGCGGCCACCAAGCAGGTGGAATTCGTGCTCGCCAGTTCGCACTCCGAAAGTGAGATTGCGGCCAAAGTCCGCATACCTACGATTGCGGGCGAAGTCACCATCACCTTGATCGCCCCGGCTGAAAAGAAAGAAACCGCAAAGCTGCCGGAGAATATCTCCGACCATCTCGAAACGGAGTCGCTGCCGTCTGCCGAAATGAATCAAGGTGCGGCGGAAGAAACCCTTCTTGCACCTTCTCAAGAGGCCGAACAAACGGCTCCCACGCAGGAAAGTCCGGTCCAGGTCCCGATGACCGAAAACATTCTGCGAGTGGAAGCGGGGCGAATCGACAACGTTCTCAATCTGGTAGGGGAGCTCATCATCGGCAAGTCGATGCTGCAACAAGCCCTGCTCGAATTCGGCAAACGTTACCCCAGGGAAATGCTGCGCGGCAAATTCGCCGATGCCATGGCGTTTCAATCCCGCGTGTTGAACGATCTGCAACGTTCGGTCATGAAGATCCGGATGGTGCCGGTCGAACAGCTGTTCCGGCGATTTCCGCGCATCGTGCGCGATGTTGCCCGGCAGTGCGGCCGGGAAGTGGATCTCGAACTGAGCGGGCAGGAAACCGATCTCGACAAGGGCATTCTGGATGCGATCGCAGAACCGCTGACACACCTTGTGAGAAACGCGGTCAGTCACGGGATTGAACCGCCCGAAGAACGCAAGAACCTGGGCAAACCGGCGCACGGCGCGATTCGCTTGCACGCTTTCCATCAAGGCAATCAGGTCGTTGTCGAAGTCACCGACAACGGACGAGGCATCGACGCGAAAAAAGTGCGCGAGAAAGCCATCCAATTGGGAATTGTGACCTCCGAAGAAGCGGCTCGCTTAAGCGAAGCGGAAACAGTGGAACTGATCTTCCGCCCCGGCTTCACCACCGCCGAGCAAGTCACCGAGGTCTCCGGCCGCGGCGTGGGCATGGACGTGGTGCAAAGCGTAATGCAACGATTGAAAGCCACCATTCACATTGAAACCCGCCCCGGACAAGGGACCACGTTCCGCATGAAGCTGCCACTCACCCTGGCCATCATCAAGGCGCTCATGTTCTGGGTGGAAGAGCGGCTCTATGCGATTCCGCTGAACGCGGTAAGCCAGATCGCGCGCACCACCGAGGCGGAAGTGCATCAAGTAGACAATTACGAAGTCTGGCAGCTGCGAAATCAGGTTTTGCCGCTGCTACGGCTGGGCCGCGGAGCTTCCACCGCAACAGAACGAAAGAACAAGTTATTCGTCCTGGTAATCACAGTAGGCGAAAAAAAATACGGGTTGATCGTCGACGCGCTCGAAGGAGAAGAAGAATTAGTGATTAAAGCCTTGGACGATCAAACATTTTCCACCGATCTCGTCAGCGGCGCCTCCATCCTCGGCGATGGAAGAGTTGTGCTCATCCTCAACCTGCCCGCGGTGGTGGAGCACATTTCGAAATCCCGTCCGGAAGAGGCGGGCATGGCGACCTTCGGCCTGCTTCTGAATGCCGCTGACCGGGTGCGCCTCGCGCTCGGCGCTGCCGGAGGCCGCGCATGAGCAACAACAAAGTGCGCGTGCTCGTGGTCGACGATTCCGCCTTGATGCGGAAACTCATTCCGCAAATGCTGGCTACGGACAACTCCATCGAAGTTGTGGGCACGGCGATGGATGGCAGCTTCTGCCTGAGGAAAATCGAGGAACTGCAGCCCAACGTGGTCACACTCGATCTTGAAATGCCGGGCATGAACGGCATGGATACGCTGAAGGAAATCATGCGGCGGCATCCGCTCCCCGTGATCGTTGTGAGTTCGCACTCGACGGAAGGCGCATCCATAACACTCAAAGCTCTGGCGCTCGGCGCATTCGACTTCGTCGCCAAGCCGCACGACGCTACTTTGCACATGGCTGACGCAGCGCGCGAGCTGATAGCGAAGATAAAAGTTGCGGCGGAATGCAAAGTGGTTCGTCCGGGATGGCTGATGGGCGCTTCGGTCCGCCCAGCGAAGATTGCCGCCGCCAAAATAACCCACGCTCCGACTCGGACCATCGGGATTGGTATTTCCACCGGCGGTCCGCAGGCACTCGAATACCTGCTCGCGCAGCTTCCCGCCGATTTTCCGGGAACGATTGTAATCGTCCAACACATGCCCGAGGGGTTTACAGAGATGTTTGCCCGGCGCCTGGATGACTTGTGCCCGCTGCGCGTGAAAGAGGCGCAGTCGGGCGATGTGCTGCAGGCGGGGCGCGTTCTGGTCGCGCCTGGCAGCCGGCACCTGACGGTGAAACGCCTTCCAATGGGCGATGTCGCTGTGCTCAATGACGAGGGTCCAGTCAATGGCCATCGGCCCAGCGTGGATGTCCTGTTTCACAGCCTGGCGCATGAGTTTGGTAAGAATGGAATCGGCGTGTTGATGACCGGGATGGGCGACGACGGCGCTGAGGGACTCGGAGAGGTGAAGAAAGCTGGAGGCGTTACCATCGCGCAGAGCGAGGAATCCTGCGTTGTATTCGGTATGCCGAAGGCCGCGATTGAGCGCGGTTACGCCACGCGAGTGGTGGCCTTGGATGTGCTTTCTTCCACATTGCAGGCGCTTTGCGGCCGCAGGGAGAACTTCGAAGGGGACAAAAAGGCGCTTCGCGCGGGACCTTAGATCGGTTTTGGAAACGCGACGTATGGGTGACTTCAGTCATCTGGCTGGCGTGTAACCATCGTGATGAAATTGGAAGGGGAGGGTGTTATGGAGCAGTTCGCACCAGTAAAACGAAGCAAAGACGGGCAGTCCGTCCGCTACTTGATCGTGGACGATTCTGTCTTCGCGCGCAAGAATCTCGCGCGAATGATTGAAACGTTCGGCGGGCAAGTGGCCGGCGAAGCCGGCGACGGCCTTACTGCCATCAGCGAGTTCGACCGCACGCATCCCGATATCGTGCTGATGGATATCACCATGCCGCAGATGGAGGGCATCGAGGCTGCCGAGAAAATCGTGCAGGCTCATCCCGACGCCCGCATCGTGATGGTCTCCTCCGTCGGCTATCAGGAAAACATTGTCGCGGCTTTGCAGCGCGGGGCGCGGCATTTCGTGCAGAAGCCGGTGAAGCCGGAAGTTCTGTACGAAGTCATCAAGTACGTAATGGGAGAAGACGGCGCCGTCGCTAACACGGCCGGCGCGGGGGTCTAATCGCATGAAGATGGAACTGATCCAGCCTTTCATCAATGCGGCGGACGCCGTGTTGTCGCAAGGCCTATCGGGCACCACCAAGGTGGAAAACCTCGCCATGGACGAGCAGGGCTATCGCCGCAAGGGCGTGGCCGCCATGGTGGGGCTCACCGGCGACATCGAGGGGCGAATCATTCTCGACCTCGAGCCGCAGACTGCGGTGCGCGTGGCCAGCCACTACGCGGGCGCCGATCTCCCCGAATCGGACAGTCTGATCAAGGAAACCATCTTCGAACTGGCAAACCAGGTTGTGGGCAATGCCGTTTCCGCGTTAAATGACCAGGGCTTTCACTTTCGCGTGCATCCTCCCATATTAGTTACTTCGCCCGAAGGCGATAAGACCAGCGAAGACGTGGAAGCGCTGATGATCTGCTTTGAAACTCCCCTCGGCAATGTGTTCATGAACGTCGCCCTGCGGTACAACAAGCGCAGAATGAGCGATCACGCCACGGCGGGAAGATAGCCGCTGGTTCGAAGTGCCCCATACGCCGCTGCCGCAGACGGAGTGAGTCGCGTTTGATCAGAATGGCGAAAAGCCTAAGCCGAAAGTCCGGAATTATTGCATACACAATTTAACGGGCGCCGCACTCGGGCGGCCAATGAAATCATGCGTGCGAGTGATCATCGATTGTTGAAAATGCCCTCGGGGGCCGTCTCTCGAAGGCATCTCCGGAGTAGTTTGGATACGCTCAACGGAAATGCGTAGGGGCCTCTCCTTACTTCTTACTTCGTACTTCTTACTTCTTACTTCACTGCTGCCGCTCTCTTGGGGAACATTTCCCCGATGCGTTTGATTTCGGCGCCCACGCCTTTCAACTTTTCTTCGATGTGCTCGTAGCCTCGGTCGATGTGGTAGACGCGATCGATAATGGTTTCGCCATCGGCTACTAACGCGGCCAGCACGAGCGAGGCGCTGGCGCGCAGGTCGCTGGCGAGAACTGCGGCGGCGCTTAGCGGGGTTTTTCCACGGATTACGGCGCGACGGCCTTCGATCTTGATGTTGGCACCCATGCGAACCATTTCCAGCGCGTGCATGAAGCGATTCTCGAAAATATTTTCGGTGATCACCGATGCGCCTTCGGCTTGCGTGGCCAGCGCCATGAATTGGGCTTGCATGTCGGTGGGAAAGCCGGGAAATTCTTCGGTGACGATGTCGGCGGCGACGAGGGGATTGTCGCCCATGACGCGGACACAATCGGAGTTCGATTTGGTTTTTACTCCGGCGCCTCTCAGCTTTGCCAGCACCGCGTCGAGATGAGCGGGATCGCAGCCGGCAATGTTGAGATCGCCTCCGGTCATCGCGCCGGCGATTAAGAAAGTACCTGCTTCTATGCGGTCGGGGATGATGCGGTGTTTCGCACCTTTAAGCCTGGTCACACCTTTTATGCGAATCGTGGGCGTGCCCGCGCCTTCGATTTTTGCTCCCATCTTATTCAACAGGGCGGCGAGGTCGGCGACTTCCGGCTCGCGGGCGCAATTTTGCAGGATGGTTTCGCCTTCGGCCAGCGTA
>Ga0070735_10003208_pt1 | contig 14417 bp, 6 predicted proteins | sample Coa_R1_FD_66443 | JGI IMG/M metagenome (GOLD analysis project Ga0070735, IMG submission 66443) | Surface soil microbial communities from Centralia Pennsylvania, which are recovering from an underground coalmine fire - Coalmine... | ecosystem: Environmental > Terrestrial > Soil > Unclassified ...
TCAGCTATGTCGCTTCGAGTTAGCCGTAGGACTTTTCTTCAGGCCGCAAGTGCAACCACCGCTGCCGCTTATGCGGGCCGCATCGTTCCCGCATGGGCCGAATCGAGCAAAAGCCTTGTCGCCGTCAATACTCCGTTGAACACATTTGCATACTCTGAGGTGGAACTCCTCGATGGTCCCATGAAACAGCAGTTCGAGGAGAACCATGCGCGCTTTCTGCATCTCGAGGACGATCGTCTGCTGAAGGTGTTTCGTCAAAATGCCGGGCTTCGGGCACCGGGTGAAGATATGGGCGGCTGGTACGACGGAACCGGGTTCAGCCTGATCCGAAATGATTTTCACGCATTCATTCCCGGGCACAGTTTTGGGCAGTACGTTTCCGCATTGGCGCGTTCTTACGCCGTGACCGGTTCGGAGGAAACCAGAGCAAAGGTCAACCGGCTGGTGAAGGGATATGCTGAGACTCTTGATCCGAAAGCAAGATTCTTCGTCGATTACCGTTTGCCGGCCTATACGTACGACAAATTATCTTGCGGCCTGATCGACGCACACGAGTTCGCGCAGGATCCCATCGCAATGGACGTACACGAGAAGCTCACTCGGGCGATGCTGGCGTATTTGCCTGAAAAAGCTTTGTCGCGGCAAGAACAGCGCGCTCGCCCGCATAAAGACACGTCCTACACGTGGGACGAAACTTACACGCTCCCAGAAAATCTGTTCCTCGCCTACCAACGCAGCGGCAAGACGTTTTATCGCGACATGGGCAAACAGTATCTCGAGGATGACAGGTACTTCAATCCGTTGGCGCAGGGCAATAATGTGCTGCCATTCGAACATGCTTACAGTCATGTGAACGCATTCAGTTCGGCCATGCAGGCGTACATCACCCTGGGCAGCGAGAAACACCTTCAGGCGGCGAAGAACGGCTTCAATATGCTGGTGACGACGGAAAGCTTCGCAACTGGCGGTTGGGGGCCGGACGAATCATTTGGCGAGCCGGAGCGTGGGCAACTGGGCGATAGTTTGACGTCGACTCATGCGAGTTTCGAAACGCCTTGCGGTTCTTACGGCCATTTTAAGATCACGCGTTATTTGCTGCGGGTCACGAAAGATTCGAAGTACGGCGACAGCATGGAGCGCGTGCTGTATAACACCATCCTTGGTGCCCGGCCGATTCAGGCCGATGGAACGTCGTTCTACTACTCGGATTATTCGACGACAGGAAAAAAGGTCTGGTACGGGCAGAAGTGGCCTTGCTGTTCGGGAACGTTCCCGCAAGTGGCGGCGGATTATCACATCAGCACGTATCTCCGTTCCGACGACGGCGTGTATGTGAACCTTTACACTCCGTCGAGAGTCGAGTGGCATGACGGAAGCGCCCGCTGCGGATTGCGGCAACAGACGAAATATCCGTTTGACAACAAAATTCAAATTCAGGTTTCCGGTTCGCAGCCCGTGGAGTACACAGTTTACCTGCGCATTCCCGCCTGGGCCACGCCCGATCCTGTAGTTTCTGTGAACGGAAACCGCGTGGGAGATGTGCGTCCCGGAACCTTCGCAAGCGTTCGCCGCACCTGGCGAGATGGGGATCGCATCGAACTGGAACTGCCCATGCCTCTCCGCCTCGAGCAAGTGGATGAGAATCATCCCAGCGTTGTCGCATTGCTTCAAGGTCCGCTGGTGCTGATGGCAATATCTGAGGCTCAGCCTGCGTTCGATCGCAGCGCCTTGCTGCGAGCGCAACCGGTTGGGAACGGCACCGCTGACTGGAAAGCAACTTCTGCCGACGGAAGCAACGTTGTTATGCGTCCGTTCATGAACATCGATAAGGAGAACTACAGCACGTATGTCTCGCTGAAAACCTAGGATGTGCTGGTGGGGGTTGAGAGTTGAGATTCGCTGAATTCACGATGCGCGTCCCCTAGATGCGAGGATCAAAGCCCGACCATCCATAGGGACACGATGCGGCGCCGAAACGCCGCTCTTCCATTTTCACCTGCTCATCTTGTTCGGCTTATCTGCACGCAATAGTCCCGCCGCTCTGGTTGAAGCGGCGAGACGCATTGCATTGCGCGGTCTGAAGGTTCAGAACGTGAACCTCGCTGCGACTTGCCAGTTTCTCGGCAGTTGCTGGGCAGTGGCTTTGCCAAACGTGCTGTTGATGTCGGCAAAGTTATTGTCGAAGCTAGTGAGATTCACGCGGTTGAACAGGTTGAAGAACTCGAAGCGAAGTTGGAAGTTCACGCGTTCGGTGATGGGCGTGATTTTGTAAACGTTGAGATCGGTTTCCGCGAAGTTAGGCTGGCGGAATTGATCCGCCTTCTCATTGCCCTCAGCCCCAAATACAGCTGGAGGCGCAAATTGGCCCGGGGAAAAGACTCCGTTGAGGAATGCACGCTTCGATGTGCCCTGATGGTAGTTCTGCACATCGGGATAATCGTTGTTGTCTCCATCAGCATTGTAGTCGCCGCTCCCGGCCTGATAAGCCACCGCCGGATCGGCTGCCGAGCATGGACTGAGAGCACCTGACTTACACACTCCGAGGAAGCTCGCGGTCGTATAAACCATGGTCGGATAGCCACTCTGGAAGATGCTGGTTCCACTCAAGCCCCACCCTGAAGTTGCTCGTCCCGCGAAACCCTGCCCATGGTCGAGTCCGGGCAGTTCGTAGTTGAAAGTCAGGGAGAAGCGGTTGGGGACATCCCACTGCGACGGGCCGTAATACTGAGATGGATTGGATTCAGCAGGATATGCTCCCAACGGGCCGCCGGCATCATCCTGGGATCGGGAACGCGTGTAAGAAGCGTCGAAGAAGCCGCGACGCGACAATCGTCCCTTGAATTCGAAGAAAACGCTTTCGTAGTTTGCATGGCGTGTGTTGTCGGTGTAGATAATCTCACCGAAGCTCGGATTCAGCCGGGTGGGCGTGGCGTGCGTCACCAGATCGCCAGCAAAGGCGTTGATGTCCTGGCCGTAGCTGACGACGCCAGCCTGATTGCCGCCACTCGCAACATCATAGGAATGCGATCCGGCATAACCGGCGCTGGCGGAGTAGTTGTTGCCGATTTTCTGTTCGAGTGTGGCCGACCAGATGTTGGCCTTCGGGGATTTCAGGTTGGGATTGATGGCGCCAATGTTGAAGTCGCCGCCGACGATGCCACCTTGTGAATCCAGACATCCGTCATTCCCCAGAGTCGGGCAAATGGATGACCCAGCCAATGGGGGATAGGAGAAGCCGAAAGGCGGTTTGCCGCCTGTACCCAGGGCGAATACCGGCGGGGTGGACGACCCGCCATAGAAGGTCGGCGTGATCGGTCCGGGAGGACTGCCACGAAATTCTTCCTGCACGTTGGCTTGCGTCAGCCAATTGTTGTAAATGCCAAAGCCGCCGCGCACCACGGTCTGGCCTTTTCCGGTAACGTCCCAGGCCACACCAATGCGCGGGCTCAGAAGATCGGTGACGGCGCTGTTCAGAGCCTTTGGCGTTGCCTTGGCGAAGCCGCTTGCGACTTGTTCATCGTAGGTCTGACCCGGGCCGAGGTAGAAATTTCCGAACACGGTGGTGGGACTCTTCGACCAGGGATTGCCGCTGTCATCCCAGCGCAAGCCGAGGGTCAAGGTAAGGTTTCGCGTTGCCTTCCATGTGTCTTCTGCGAAAAGACCCCAAGTCCTGGAAGCTGCGTCCCAGGACCACAGTACCGGTTGTCCGGTAATCGGACTGTACATCACGTGGTTCTCGTTGTAGGCGCTATCTTGGGCCAGATCGAGGAGGTTATTGAAGGTGAAAGTCGGCTGCGCATAGGGCCCCTGAAACGGCTCCACGTCATCGCCATACCATCCCTCGTATCCAAACTTGAGAGAATGCGTGCCGTGTACCTTGGTGAGAACATCGCGCCAGTGGTAGTTATGCTGAATGAAGTCGCCCTGGGCGAAGCCAACCCCAAAAGCCTGCCCGTCTTCGGTGTTGAGCCCGGTTACCGCGATCGAGGGAACACTGTAATCCTTTGCGCCACTGCCAAGAGTGCCTTCAACGCGGTTCGCGCCAAAGATGGCGTCGTTCATCAAAGTGGGAGTAAACGTGTGCGTATAGTTGATCTGGAAGGCGCGTTGCCAATTGTTATCCAAAGCAGTAAAGGCGGGGATGGCCGAGGCGGCCCCGTAGGTCAGGACGGTACGATAGAAGCTGCCGTAGATGCGATCATTCTTAAAGTCCTTGTCGATGCGGACGAAATACTGGGTGCCGTTACGAATCTGCGTGGCGCTGAAGTTTCCCGTGTCCTGAATATTCAACGTGCATGGAATGAAATCCGCAGCGCTGGTGCCGCAGTTCGGAGTTCCGCCGGCGTTGTTGCCGAAATAAGTTGCGGCATTGGTGGGGACAATGTTGACGACGTTGGTCGGCAGGTACGTGCTGAGCACGTGCGTGCCCACGGTGCCGGGCTCATTCGTCTGCGCCCACGAAATGAATGCCGGATCGGCAAACGTAATCGACGAGTTGGTTGACTGCGAAGAGCGCAAAGGTTCAACCGCGAAAAAGAAGTAAAAGCCTTTGTGCGGAATGACCGGCCCCCCGATGGCAAAGGACATATTGTTTCCGTGGAAGGGCAAATAGCTCGGGCCGGAGAAGTGAGTGGTGGCGAACATGTTCTGGTAGTAGAACCAGTCGGCTGCCGAGCCGTGGAATTGCTCCGATCCCGATTTCGTGGTCATTACTTCTTCCACGCCGCTGGCTCGCGTGTATTCCGCGGAGTAAGTGTTGACCTGAACGCTGGTTTCCTGAATCGATTCAGGATTTGGCGTTAGGTTCAATACACCCTGCCGGATGCCGCTGGTCACGTCGAGGCCGTCGATCACGTACATGTTCGACATCTGGCCTTGACCATTCGCGGTGGCATCGACTTGGGTCTCGGTAGAGTAGTTATCCACACCAGAACCCGGAGTTCCAGCTTTGCCCGGTTGACCACCGCCCATGGTTCCCAGACCCGCCACACCGGGAGCCAGCGTGGTCAATGTCACGAGATTGCGGCCTGCGACCGGCAATTCCGCTACTCCAGAATTTTCCAGCGTGAGCTGGTTGCGGCTGTCCGCCGTATCCACCACGGGAGCCGCGGAGGTGATCGTGATCTCTTCCGACACGGCGCCCACCTTCAAAGTCAATGGCAGGTTAAGGTTCTGCTCTGTAAGCAAATTGACATTTGCCTCGGACTTGGCGAAGCCCGGCGCCCCGACCGTAATTTTGTAAGCTCCGGGGGCGAGATTCACGAAACGAAAATTGCCGGCATCGTCCGCCGTAGTCGTCTGCGTGCTTTGTGTGCCTCTGTTTTGAATGGTAATTGTCGCCTTCGGGACGCTGGCGCCGGAAGGATCCTGAACGGTCCCCTGGACGCTGCTCGTAAACTGCGCCCATGCAGCGGTAGCCAAGAGTACTGCAGAAAAAAACCATACCAGGCGGCCAGGCTTTAGCAGGACTGCCATCGGCTTCCTCCACGAAAGAGCGCCCGAAAAAGCAGGGAAGCGCTCAGGATGAGAAAACGTTTACTAAAACGCTTAGTATATAGCTACTATCCTGCCAGACTGTCAAGAACTTTTTTAACCTGGACGCCTTGAGAATTAGCCGCTATCGCGAAGGAGAAGATTTCGGGGTGTTTCCGGCCACTGTACGGTTCCAGCCCTGGTTTTTTACAATGCCAATCTCTTCCCGCAATGTGATTAACTGATTCGCGGGAATGTTCTTGTGTTCCTCGTGTAAACCGCTCGGCCAGTAAACGTCGACATCAATCGTCTTCGCAGTTCCGAGTCCGAAGTGCAGCCGGGAATCGTTTGCCGAGTAGTAGCTCGATTGGCTTACCATGGCTTGCGCTTGAACCTTATTTCCGTAACGAACGAGCACCCGCGCCCCGATGGCGCTCCGGTTCGATTTCACACCTTCCAGTTTGATTTTGATCCAACTCTGACTGCCGGTGACATCGTTGCGCAAGAGCGATGGCGGCTCGTTCATATTGACGATCAGGATATCCAGGTCGCCGTCGTTGTCGAAGTCGCCAAAGGCGCAGCCACGGCCCGAGTGCAACTCAGCAATTCCGGGCCCAGCCGAATCGAGTTCTTCAAAGGTTCCGTTACCCAGATTGCGGAAAACGATGCGCGGCGTCTTGTAGGGGAAATCGGGCAGCTTGCGCTCGACTTCGGGATAGACGCTTCCGGTCACCACAAAAACGTCGGGATACCCGTCATTGTCCAGATCCACCATGCCAGTGCCCCAACTGACGAAGCGGGTCTCGACGCCGATCCTGGCCGCGCGCGTCATATCATCGAAATTTCCTTTGCCATCGTTGCGGTAGATCCCGCAGGTGTCCCCCATGAAGTGCGTTTTGAACAGATCGAGATGTCCATCTAAGTTGTAGTCACCGATTCCCACGCCCATGCCGGCCTGCTCCATCCCGTCGTCGCTTAGCGCCACGCCCCGAATCACTCCTTCTTCGCGGAATGTTCCGTCGTGATTGTTCATGAAGAGCAGACTTGGCGTGGAGTCGCACGCCACGAAAATGTCGGGCCATCCATCTTCATCGAAATCTGCGGCCACTACGGTCATTCCGTAGCTCTCGGTCGCGGCAGCAATTCCGGCCTGTTTGGTCACGTCGGTAAACGTTCCATCGCCGTTGTTACGGTAGAGCAGGTGACGCCCGGGAGGCAGGCCACGCGGCCCACAATTCACCGGAATTCCTTTCCAGTTGCAAGTCGAAGTTTCGCCCGGGACAGGAGCCTTATCCAGTTCGAAACGGATATAGTTTGAGACGAAAAGATCGAGATGGCCGTCGCGGTTATAGTCCACAAAGCTGCAACCTGCGCCCCATCGAGTGTCAGAGTGCAGCAGCCCCGCGGCCTTGGTGACATCCGTAAAAGTGCCGTCGCCGTTGTTGCGATAAAGGCGGTTTTGTCCGAAATAGGTGCAGAAAATGTCCTCGAATCCGTCGTTGTTGTAATCTCCGATGCAAACACCGTTAGCCCAGCCGGCGGCATGCAATCCGGCCTTTTCAGTCACGTCGGTAAACGTTCCATCGCGGTTGTTTTTGTACAGGCGGTTCGTGGCTTCGGGCGGAGCGCCATCGAGTCTGGTTCCGCAGAGCAGAAAAATGTCGACCCAGCCATCATTGTCGTAATCGATAAAGGCGCAGCCGCAGCCGTTCGCCTCAAGGATATATTTCTTGCGGTCGATGCCGCCGTAGATGGTCGGTTGATGCAGTCCAGCGGCCTTGGCAATATCTACGAAATGCGCATTGAAGGGCCGGCCCGAACTTGGGGCGCGCGCCTGCGCCTTCACGCTTCGCGAGGCAATGCCTTGCTCCTGACCCAGCAGGGAAGTGCTGCCGGAGGCGAGCGCCGAACTGACGGCGATTTTAACGAATGAGCGGCGTGTGATCGTCACGGGAAAACGCTATCTCCAAAATCGCCCCGAGGCAATCCCCGACCTGCGACTGGGAGACATTGAGCCATTTGGTTTCATCGCGTTTGTGTGCCGCCTTGCTGGGATCGTTCCACAAGCTTATACCGATTATGTTCTTCTTCCTCTCGCTTAGCTTTCAATCGCAGCTCTGCCAGGCGCTTCGAAAGTTCCGTCAACTCCGCGGTTTTGCCAGATTTGCGAAGTCCCACAATCAAGTGGTACAACGCTACCTGGTCTTCCGTATCATAGTGAAGGGACTCGCGGGATTCCTCGATCGCCGGTCCGATCTTGCCTTCCTGCAGATAAAGTTTCGCTAGCGTGTCGCGCGCACTCACCAAGTTTGGCTGCAGCCTCACGGCCTTGCTCGCGGCAGCCACCGCCTCGGTGAATTCCTGGCTGTTCGCGTCTGGACTTTTCTGCACGATGGTATCCGCCAGGACGTAAAGCAATTGCGGATCGTTGGGCCGCTGTTTCAACTTCGCCCGCACGACGGCGAGTGCCTTATCCAAGTCATCTTTTTGTTCTGCAAGCATGCCTCGCGCCACTCCGCTAGCGCCGAGATGAGGATTCAGTTCGTCCGCCTTCTCGAAATCGGTTTCGGCGCGGTCGTAATCCGCAAGCTGTACGTACAGGACGCCGCGAGCCATATAAAGGGCGGCTGCCTTGGGCTGCAGTTTGAGTCCGGCATCCACCATATCTATGCCAACCTGAAAGGATTGGTGGACCAATGCAAGGTCGGCGAACTGAACGTAGAAATCCACATTTCGCGGATCCTTGACAATAGCCTGGTGAAGAAGGTCGACTGCACGCGGCGTGTCCTTCTGCGCCTCATAAGCTTCCGCAGCCAGGGCTAGCGTGGCAGCATCGGGTTCAGCTTCCAGGGCTGGCTGAAGAGTCTGCAGCGCGTCGCTAGTCTTGCCCGCGGCCAGTTGAATTGCCGCCAACCGAAGCATGTCATGCGAATCAACTTCGGGCATTTTAACGAGCCGCTGGAAAATTGTTATCGCCCTGTCATAATTTTTTATCTGTCCTAGACAAAGGCCGTACTCGCGTAGAGCATCTGGGTGCGATTCCAGCTGTCCGCCGCTCCGCTCGAAATGCGAAATTGCCGCAGAGCAGTCTCCCCGCTTGTAGTCCAGCGCAGCTAGCATGGCGTGAGCAGTCGCATCCGCAGGAGACAGCTTAAGCACGTGCTGCAAGAGTGACGCTGTTTCACGGCCTCCAGTGTCGTATTCAATCTGCCCTGCTCCTTCCAGTGCCGGCAAATAGTCCGGAGAGACTGCCAGGGCGCGCCTAAAAGCGACCAGCGCCTCGTTCTTCTTGCCTTTGCCTGAAAGAGCGATGCCATCGAGGGTCCACAGCTGCGCGTCCTTTGGATTTTGGCGGAGTTTCGGCTCCAGGATTTGCAGCGCCTGATCGAACTCTCCGGCCCGCAGCGCGGAAGTTATGGCTTGAATTGAATTCGCGTCGGGAGATTGTGCGAGAGTGACTCCGTGGAGGACCAACGCAGCCGCCAAGGCAGCACATGCCAAGTAGAAGTTCGTACGCGGCCGCATCACTTTGTCGCCTTCCGGTAGTGGCCGGCGACTATTTTTTGGAACCCCAAATCCCTTCTTCGCATAGAAAAACGGATGCCGATTGGTTTTATTGTAGCGTGTGTTTGTGGCCGCTGCCGCTGGTTGGGAAGTCGATTGCTGGCCAATTCGAGCCGATTACCAATTGCAGGCAGGGCTCAGAGTGTCATTCTAGAAATTTGCCTTGGTCACATCATGCGAATAGCGCCCGATGCGCTGGTTCAGAGCACCTAGCGGATCCAATCAAACGATTTGGTGACGGCCCGTTTCCAAAGACCGTACAATGCTTTCCTCTCGGAATCTGACATGGCCGGTTTCCAGGTATGATCGATCGCCCAGTTGGCACGGAGGTCGTCGATATCTTGGAAATATGTGACGGCGAGCCCGGCCGCATAAGCAGCTCCGAGCGCGGTAGTCGCGTCCCGCGTTAAAGGTCGGATTACCGCCAGGTCTAAAATGTCGGCTTGGAATTGCATGAGCATATCGTTCTCGACCATGCCGCCGTCTACGCGAAGCGAGTTCAGTTTCATCCTGGAATCCTTTTCCATCGCCTCAAGAACATCGCGCGTTTGGAAAGCTGTGGCCTCGATAACGGCGCGGGCCAAGTGTCCTTTATTTGCGTAGCGCGTAAGACCGGCTATTACACCACGCGCGCTGTCCTTCCAGTAGGGAGCGTACAAGCCCGAAAAAGCCGGAACAAAATAAACGCCGCCATTGTCTGAGACCATCCGAGCGAGAGATTCGATCTCGGAGCTCTTCTGGATCATGCCAAGGTTGTCGCGCAGCCATTGCACCAGGGCTCCGGTGACTGCGATGCTTCCTTCCAGCGCATATCGCGGCGGCTGATTCCCAAATTTATAAGCAACGGTTGTAAGAAGGCCATGGCTGGATTGAACCAGGTGCTCGCCGGTATTCATCAGCAAGAAGCATCCGGTGCCGTAAGTATTCTTGGCTTCTCCGGGACGAAAACAAGTCTGCCCCACAAGCGCCGCTTGCTGATCTCCCAGAATGCCTGCGATCGGAACATCCTTGAGCGCAGGTTCCGTGGCTTGGGCGTACACTTCGCTGCTCGAGCAGATGCGCGGCAACATAGCCTTGGGGATGCCGAATGCATCGAGCATTTCCTCGTCCCATGAAAGGGTTTGCAAATTCATCAACTGCGTACGGCTGGCATTGGTAGAGTCGGTGATGTGCAGGCCATTGCCGGAACCTCCGGTCAGATGCCAGAGGAGAAAGGTGTCGATATTGCCAAACAGAACTTCTCCGCTTTCCGCCATCTCTCGGACACCTCTTACGTGTTCGAGAATCCAGCGAATTTTCAAACCGCTAAAGTACGTGGAAAGTGGTAGTCCCGTCTTGCCGCGAAAGCGATCCTGGCCGCCAGTTCTTGCGAATTGGGAGACATGGTCCGCGACCCGCGTATCCTGCCAAACAATTGCGTTTGTGACCGACTTGCCGGTTTTGCGGTTCCACACCACCGTCGTCTCGCGCTGATTGGTAATTCCAATTGCGGCCAAGTCGGCGGGCCGTAGCTTTGCTTTCCTCATGGCATCCGCAATCACTTCGCGAGTACGTTGCCAAATCTCCTCCGGATTGTGCTCTACCCAACCGGGGTCTGGATAGATCTGCTCATGCTCCTTTTGCGCGATCGAGGTCACTCGTCCCGATCGGTCGAACACGATGAACCTCGTGCTCGTGGTTCCCTGGTCAATTGCGCCGATATAATTTGCCAAGTTTCCCCCTGGAATCGGCAACACACTACTACATCGCTCGAAGCATCCAGCGCCTTTTCACACCGGCCTCGTAAGGCTCGAAAATGCTTCCGACTCATTGCCACAGGGCGTCACGTTTTGCCATCTACAGATTTTTCCAAGTTCCTCGGCAAATCCGCACCGCCGTCGCATCCATTGTACGGATAGGGTCCGCAGGACCGTTCGCGCAATACTTACCATTTTGAAACCCTGGAATATTTGCCTGTGACGGCTGTCACTTTTTCCTGTGACGAGCAACATTGCTCCTTTAGACTCTTGGCTAATAAACTCGGTGTTGTATTGAAAGGCTTTAAAGGCGAACCAACAAAATCTCTGGTTGGAATGGAGCAAGAATGATGATCAAGCGAATCGACTTTCGCGGACTCGCCCTCCTGGGCGCGTTAGCGGCAATGTTTGTTGTTCCCTCAATGAGCGCGCAAGATGCATCGGCAATGTTCAAGTCGAAGTGCGCAGGCTGCCATGGGGCTGACGGAACCGGGTCCGCGATGGGCAAAAAAATGGGCGCGCACGATTTTACCAGCGCCGAGGTGCAGAAGATGTCGGATGCGGATCTCACCGATATCATCACGAACGGCAAAAACAAGATGCCCAAGTACCAATCCTTGAAGCCGGAAGAGATCAAAGGCTTGGTGGCCTACATTCGCACCATGAAAAAGTAGTCCTCCGTCCCGTATTACGACGGAGCAGAAGGTCCAAGATGGCGTAAGTTCGCCGTCTGCGTGTGGAGTGCGCCCACCAGAGTGTTGGAGGAGCGCACAAAGGAGTGGCGGTACTTAAAAATATGCGAGAACGCATTCGACAGTGGTTACCGCCTATCTATTTCCTGGGGCAAAATCCGGTTACGCTGACCGGGGCCGTGATCACCACGAGTGCGGCACTCACCACCATCGCCTTCTGGTTTTATGACTTCTTTCTGCCGGGTCCGCCACATCCCTACGTCGGCCTTTTGGTCTATTTGACCCTCCCCGGGATTTTCCTGTTCGGCTTGCTTCTTATTCCGCTTGGCATCTGGATCAGGCGGCGGAAGCTCCACGGCACCGGGGCGCTGCCGGACACGTTTCCGGCAATAGACCTGCGCCTGCCCGTGGTGCGTCGCACGGTAGAGTGGGTGGGGTTTGCAACGGTGCTCAATCTCTTGATTCTGGGTACTGCATCCTACCGCGGTGTCGAGTACATGGATACAACCAGCTTCTGCGGGACCACTTGCCACACCGTGATGGCGCCCGAATACACGGCCTATCAAAACTCTCCGCATGCCCACGTCGAGTGTGTGGAGTGCCACATCGGCCCGGGGGCTGGGTGGTTTGTGCGCTCCAAACTCTCGGGACTTCGTCAGGTCGCCGCCGTGACTTTTCACACTTATTCGCGGCCTATTCCTTCTCCGGTCAAGTACCTGCGGCCTGCTCGGGAAACCTGCGAGCAATGTCATTGGCCGCAACGCTTCACTGGCGACAAATTCGTAGTGAATACGAGCTACAAGGACGACGAAAAAAACACGCCTCAGACCGATGTGTTCCTGCTGAAGGTCGGCGGGCGAACGTGGCAAGGTTCGATGGGAATTCACGGACGGCATTTGGCGGATAGCGCCCGGATCCGCTACGTCGCGACTGATCCCGAGCGTCAGACCATTCCTGTTGTGTATTACACAGATGAGAAAGGAAAAACCACCGAATTCATCTCAACCGACGCCAAGCCCACTCAGAAGCAAATCGATGCCGGTGAACATCGGGTGATGGATTGTGTCGATTGCCACAACCGTCCCACCCATGCCTTCGATCTGCCGGAGAACGCCATGGACAAAGCCATGTCGAGCGGCCGGATCAGCCCGGAACTGCCGTACATCAAGAAGAAGGCGGTTGAAGTTCTGAAAGTGGATTATCCGGCTCGCGATGTCGCTAAACGGAGCATCGTTGCGGAACTCGATAAGTTTTATCGCACGAATTACCCGGACATCTACCAGACGCGCCGGGCTCTGGTGCAGCAAGCGGCTGACGAAGTGGCGGCGATCTACTTGCGCAACGTTTTTCCAGAAATGCGGGTCACCTGGGGCACACATCCTAATAATCTGGGGCACAACGATTCTCCCGGATGCTTCCGCTGCCACGATGGAAGCCATACCAGCGCAGACGGGCAGACCATTACCAACGATTGTTCCGCGTGTCATGAATTTCTGGCGACCGCCGAAGAACATCCCAAGGTTCTAACCGATCTGGGATTGAAATAGGAGGAATGAGACAGGAGTGTTACCGTGCCTAAAATATTTCAATACAACGAAAGGCACGTTAAGTCTTTTGGGCGGGCTTTTTTATTATTCGTTCTCGCACTTATACCTGGTTTACTGACGGCCCAGCCGAAACAGTCCGGCCCCAGACAAGACGAAGCGTGCCTCGCGTGCCACGGTCAGGCGGGGATGAAGTCTGACAGCGGCAAGGATATCTCGATTGATCAGAGCAAGCATGCAGCGAGCGTTCACGGCGTTTTGGGATGTACCGACTGCCACACGAAAATCCAGGACTATCCCCATCCTGTAAAAGTGGCGAAGGTGCAATGTTTGACTTGCCACGAGGATGAAGCCAAGCATCTTTCAGCCAGCATTCATGGCGTGCTCGGCGAGCAGGCCTGCCAGTCTTGCCACGGTAATGCGCATGAGATCGTAAGCGCTGCCGAAATCGCGCCATCCAAATGCGTTCAATGCCATGCGGATGAAGTGAAGGACTTTAAGCAGAGCATCCATGGGCAGGCGGCAGCTTCCGGCGATGTGCAAGCGCCGAAGTGTTTTTCCTGCCACGGAGAAGTGCACCAGATCCAATCCTCCAGTGACGATTCCTCGCCCGTTGCCAAGCGAAATGTGGCCGATACTTGCGCCACTTGCCACAGCAATCCGCGGTTTCTGGCCAGCCACAAGATTCCGTTTGCGCATCCGGTCGAACTCTATCGCCAGAGCGTGCACGGCCGCATGATCGCGAGCGGAAACGAGAAGGCCGCGGTCTGTTCCGACTGCCACGGAAGCCACGGAATCTTCCCCGCGCAAGATGCGAGATCGAAAATCAATCACTGGAACCTGCCCTCAACGTGCGGACAGTGCCATGCCGAGATTGCCAGGACGTATCTCGAGAGTGTGCATGGGGAGGCCATGAAAGCCGGCGTAAGGGATGCTCCGATATGTACCGACTGCCACGGAGAACATCTGATTCTGGAGCCGGCGCAAGCTGGATCGCTGGTCAACGCCTCTAGAGTTTCGCTGGTGACCTGCGGACGCTGCCACAACGATGAACGCCTGGCTCTACGTTACAACCTGCCCACGGACCGCGTTCCTTCCTACGCCGACAGCTATCACGGATTAGCCCTGCGTGAAGGATCGCAAAGCGTCGCCAACTGCGCTTCTTGCCATGGAGTGCACAATATTTTCCGCTCGAGCGATGCGCGATCGACGGTAAATGCCGCCAATCTTGCTAAGACGTGCGGAAACTGCCACGCGGGCGCCGGTGAACACTTTGCCATCGGCCCGGTTCACGTGCAGATCGCGAGCGGCCCCGCGCACCCGGTCGTGAAATGGATTCGCTGGACGTATTTGGTTCTGATCCCACTGACGCTCGGCTTCATGATTTTGCATAACCTGATCGACTTTGT
>Ga0070735_10003209_pt1 | contig 14412 bp, 11 predicted proteins | sample Coa_R1_FD_66443 | JGI IMG/M metagenome (GOLD analysis project Ga0070735, IMG submission 66443) | Surface soil microbial communities from Centralia Pennsylvania, which are recovering from an underground coalmine fire - Coalmine... | ecosystem: Environmental > Terrestrial > Soil > Unclassified ...
GCATTTTCGTGCTCACGCTGGTGTATTTCGCCTGTGCTGATTTTTTGTATATGGGGCGGATGGCGGCGTACATAGCGATGCTCGAATTGCCACCGGTGGCAGATAAGACATTGACGCACCCGGTCTCCAGCATTCATCAGCCGACGATCAGCGTAAGCGACAGCATCGATCGGGATGAAGTTATCTTAAGTGACATTCCTCCCACTCCCGAACAATAGAACTGTTCTTTACACTTTCCCGGCGATTTGAGACACTCGTTCGTGGAAACCCAATCAATCGTCGTCCTTGATTTTGGATCGCAATATTCTCAGCTGATTGCGCGCCGCATCCGCGAACAAAATGTTTTCTCTGTAGTGCTCCCGTGCACAGCGACGCCCGACGAGATCCGCGGCTATTCTCCGCTGGGCATTATTTTGTCGGGCGGGCCTTCCTCCGTCTATGACAGAGACGCGCCAAAGGCGAATCCAAAGATCTTCACTCTGGGCGTGCCGGTTTTAGGAATTTGCTACGGCTTGCAGTTTATGGCCCACGCACTGGGAGGCAAGGTGCGGGCCGCCGATAAACGAGAGTACGGGCATGCTCGCGTCAACATTAAGGACGATTCCCAACTCTTTCGCGGTGTTCCACGAGATCTGAATGTTTGGATGTCCCACGGCGATGAGGCGGAAGAGTTGCCGCCGGGTTTCCGGCTGACCGCGAGTTCTCCAAATGCAGTCGCTGCGATTGAAAATCCAGAGAAGAAAATGTGGGCCGTGCAATTTCACCCAGAGGTGCACCACACACAGCACGGGACCGACATTTTGCGCAATTTTGTCCTCGAAGTCTGCGGGGCGAAGTCGACATGGACACCGCAACACTTCATCGATGCTACGATCGCGAGCGTAAGAGAAACCGTAGGGAACAGTAGAGCGATCTGTGCACTGTCCGGAGGCGTCGATTCATCGGTGGCAGCAACGTTGGTCGATCGCGCCATGCGTGACCAGAATGGACAGTCGAGACTCACGTGCATCTTCGTGAACAACGGCGTGCTCCGCAAAGAGGAATTTCAGAAAGTGCTGCAAAACCTGCGGGACAAGCTCGGCCTGCACCTCGATGCGGTCGACGCAACAGACCGTTTCTTGAAAAAGCTGGCAGGAGTCACGGACCCCGAAAAGAAGCGCAAGATCATCGGAAACGAATTCATCAGAGTCTTCGAGCAGGAGGCGCGGCGGATCGAGAAGAAGGAAGGCAAGGTGAAGTGGCTGGTGCAAGGGACCCTCTATCCCGATGTTATCGAATCCCGGTCGGTGCGTGGGCCTTCACAGGTCATCAAATCGCATCACAATGTCGGCGGATTGCCCGAGAAAATGAGGCTCAAGCTAATTGAGCCACTGAAAGAGCTTTTTAAGGATGAGGTTCGCAAAATCGGGCGTGATCTGGGCATGCCGGAAGACATTTTACAGAGGCAGCCGTTCCCTGGACCCGGCTTAGCAGTAAGGATTTTGGGCGAGGTGACACCGGCGCGATTGGCTATCTTGCGCGAATGCGATGACATCGTCGTCGGCGAGATCAAGAAAGCCGGCCTTTATCAGAAGATCTGGCAATCGTTTGCGGTGCTTCTGCCAGTCATGTCGGTGGGGGTAATGGGAGACCAGCGGACTTATGCGTACACGTGTGCGATCCGAGCTGTTCACTCAGAAGACGGTATGACCGCGGACTGGGTTCCTCTGCCGCATGAAGTTTTGAAAACCATCTCCAGCCGCATTGTGAATGAGGTGAAGGGAGTGAATCGTGTTGTCTACGACATTACCTCGAAGCCGCCTGGAACGATTGAGTGGGAGTGAGTCGTCACTGGTCGTCGGTCATTGGTCGTCGGCAAACCCGCACCTGTTTCCTAGCCCGCCTTCTCCAACACCTTTCGCGACACGATAGTTACCAGTTTCCGCGGGCTGAAGCGCAACGATTCCGCCAGCAGCCAATTTCTTAATCCGGAGATCACGAGGGTTTTGCCGGCCATCATGCCGCGATATCCGTCGCGAGCAACGGTCTTTGCCTCCATGGGACGGACGGTCTTAAGCAGCCTTGTGTTTTCGGTTCCCGCGCGTCCCTGAAATCCGGTGTCGGTTGCTCCCGGACAGAGGCAGGTAACGGTGACGCCCGAGTCTTTCAATTCTTCGGCCAGCGCCTCTGAGAACGAAATGACATAGGCCTTGGTCGCGTAGTAAACCGCCATGCCTGGACCGGGCTGGAACCCAGCGGTGGATGCGACATTCATGATCTTGCCGGAGCCCCTCGCAAGCATTGAGGCGAGGAACAGCTTGGTCAGCCGAGTTAACGCTGTAATATTCAGCTGAATTTGGTCCAGGCTCTCCTCCGGCGGAACCTCGGTAAAATCACCGAGCACGCCGTATCCGGCGTTATTGACAAGGAAGTCGATGGCGATGCCTTCCCGCTGGAGTTGATCGAACAAGAATTGCGGAGAGGGCGATGCTGTGAGATCAAGCGGAATCGGCTTGACTGAAACTCCGAATTGAATCTGCAGTTCGTCCGCGACTTTGGTCAGAGTTCCTGCCGTACGGGCGACGAGGACGAGATTGTAGTGGTCGCGGGCAAAGAGTTTCGCCAGTTCGTATCCGATGCCGCTGGAGGCGCCAGTGATGAGCGCAGTCTGAACTTGGGTCATTGCAGAACCTTAAACCACAGAGGGCACAGAGTTCCACAGAGAAAGCATAAGAAAAGGCGGGCAACGTGCCCGCCTGAAAAGTCAGCGAAAAAGTGTTTAGACGGCTGCCATGGCCGGTTCAGCTTCATAGAGCGAGTGCCATGAGGTCGCCTTCTTAAGCCGCTCGTTGACGTTTTCGATGTTCTTGACTCCTTCGCTCTCCAGCCACTTGCGGAAGGCGGCGGCACCTTGCTTCGCATAGACCGGAATGCCTTCCTTCCAGGTGGCGCGGCCACAGAGAACGCCATTGAACTTCACGCCTGATTCGCCCGCCAGTTCCAGCGTCTCAGAAAATTCGCTGTTGCTGACTCCGGCGGAAAGATAGATGAATGGCTTGGTCGCAACGTTCGCAGCCTTGTGGAATAAGTCGATCGCTTCTTTCTTGGAATACGCCTTCTCGCCGGCAAAGCACTTGACGCCTTCCACGAATTTCATATTGACCGGCACTTCCACTTTGAGGACATCGACCCCGTAGCGGTCTTTGCTGAATTCTTTCATGCTGGCGGTCACAATGTCTGGCTTCTTCTTCGCATATTCCAAGCCTTTCTCGTCGGCTCCTTCTTCATAACCCACAAATTCCAGGAAGAAAGGAATGTCGTTGGCGCGGCATTCGTCGCCGATCCGCTCCACCCAGGCATGTTTCTTATCGTTCACTTCCTTAGGATCGAAGGGCGTGTAGTAGAGCAGAATCTTGACGCAATCTGCTCCGGCCTCCTTCAGACGATGGGCGGACCAGAGGTCCAGCAGATCCGGCAGGCGACCTGGGCCTGTCTTGTCGTAACCAGTTTTCTCGTAGGCGAGGAGCAGACCCGCATTCTTGGCGCGTTTTTTCGAGGCGGGCAGTCCCCATTCGGGGTCGAGAAGAATTGCGCTGGCGTGCGGCGTGAGAACTTCTGTGACCAGCGACTTGAATTCTTCCATCATGGCATCGCTGATCTGACCGCCTTTTTCCTTGGCCAGGGATTTTTGTAGGGAGCCACGCTGGTCCATTGCTGCGGCGGCGATGACGCCGTTGCGATTTGAGACTCGCTTGAGACCGGCGAGCTTTCCGGGTGTGAGTTTCATAAGACCTCCTATGAGTGCGGATATTTTTCGAAGAAGACGCTCAATATTGTAATCCTTTGGAGAACACCTTAGATATGACAAGCGACAGCAGGTCTACTGCCTCAGCGTCAGAGTCCCCAAAATCGCCTGTTGCTTTGCGATCAATGTTTGCACGCCTTGACCTGCCAAACTCAGCATTTCTTGCAGTTGCTGCTGGTCAAAAGGCTGACGCTCGGCGGTGGCTTGAACTTCGATCAGCTTTCGGCCTGCGGTCATTACAAAATTCATGTCGACTTCGGCGCGGGAATCTTCTTCGTAGGCCAGATCGAGGAGAATCTCGCCATCGACAATGCCGACGCTGACGGCTGCCACGAAGTCGCGGAGAGGAACTGAAGTTAACGTTCCCGCCTCAACCAATTTCTCCAGCGCCAATCCCAAAGCCAGGAAGGCGCCCGTGATGGAGGCGGTCCGGGTGCCGCCATCTGCCTGAATCACATCGCAATCGATCCAAATGGAGCGTTCTCCAAGATGTTCAAGATCAGTGACCGCTCGCAGGGAACGTCCTATCAGGCGCTGGATTTCGTGGGTGCGCCCGCTCGGCCTGCCCTTGCTGACTTCTCGAGGCGTACGAGTCAGAGTGGAGCGGGGCAGCATTGCATATTCCGCTGTCACCCAACCTTTGCCCGTGTTGCGTAGAAACTGCGGTACAGTTTCCTCGATGGAAGCAGTACAGATCACGCGCGTGTTCCCAACCTCGATGAGCACGGAGCCCTCAGCGGTGTTGATGTAGTCGGGCACGATATTTACCGGCCGCAACTGGTCGGGCGTCCGATTGTCAGAGCGATAAATCACCGTCGGCGATTGTAGCAGGATGGGCCTGGTGCCGTGATAGAGACTATCGCATGGTGCCTAACTCTGCGGTCATCTGGCCCACTTCGGCATCTTCAAACAGACCGCTTAGATCGAGGTGCCCAGCCAGGGTGTCACGTTCTTTCCCGTCGACGAGAACTTTGAGATGAGTAACGCCGGGAATGTTAGACGACAGAGTGCCCAGCAATGACGCGATGGTCAATTGTTCGACGAGAACGCCGGAGCGGTGCCCATCGGCGAACGCAGCGTTCAGATCGACGACTGCAAGGCCGGGATCGACCAGGTACACATTGCGGACTTCTGAACCGGGGCCTAGGACATGCGGGGAGGACTTGCCCATATAGATGTTGAGCAAGGCGCGGAGAAGTTCTTCGGCACGCTCCTGGCGCCCCGAAGGCAGGGGTATACGAGCCGTTTCGGCATGCAACGCCCCGGCTTCGTCGTCCGCGACGTAGAGTGTCACCTGCTCGCTGGGGCCGGTGGGAGGGGGCGAGACCGGTTGGGTGCTCGTGGCGACGGCTTCGTTCCGGTCTACGTGACCACGCATCATCGAGACGTAGAAACTCATCGCGAGGGCGAGGACGACCATCACCGCGACCCCGATGGTGAGATGACGTGGGATCATTTCAGCGCCGCCTGGAGTTTGCCGCGAACATCGGCGATGCCAGCCGCCACTGCGCCGGTGATCAGATCCTGGTAGGCGTCCGAATTCAATTGCGCCACGTCGCTGCTGTTGGGCGCAACTTCAATCGCAATGGCAGCCGTCATGATGTTGTTGAGCGGACGCAGTGGGACGGCCAAAGAACGGACGAAAATCTGTTTGAGCCGTAGCTCTGCGGCCATCCCATTGGCGGCCGTTTGACTATTGTCCAGGAAAGCGTTTTGGGCCGTATCCCAGTCGATAAAAGGCCCACGATTCTGGCCGGTGGATCGGCTCAAAGCTGTGTAGACTCGCACGCCCGTGCCTTGAGAAGTTGCGTGAACACAGATATAGACAGCGGCGCCGGCTGCATTGGTCATCCCCGCACGCTGGTCCGGCGTGAGGGTAGTGTCAGCGTCGCGAACCAGCAAGGTCGGAAGGCCACGAGTTTCGAGTTCCTGTCGGAGATGGCGCGCCAGAGCCAGAGTTACATCTTTTTCGGCGAGATTTGTGCTTAAGGCTGCGCCGCGCTCGTCGCCGCCATGGCTCGCGTCAACCACTGCGAAGTAGTGTCGCGCACCGGGCACAACAGAATTTGTCGATCCCAGCAGGGTGGAGGGAGGGTTAGGCGACTGTGCCGGAATCTGAGGGGCCTGGGCTGAGGGTGACGAACTTGGCGGGGCGATTGTGATCGTACGACCATCATTGCTGAAATTGGCCATGACGGGACCTGTGCTGGCAATCGTGAGCTCGGCAAGGCCGTTATTTTCCTGGAACGTGGCGGATGGAATCTTCTTGCTATCGAAGGTCAGGGATTGCGCACCGGGGGACACGACAGGTTCGTGAGAGAAGACCATTCGCAGCTTGCCCGGTTCGGTGGCAATGCTGGGATTGACCGGAGCCGTGAAATTGATGACCAGTTTTTCTGGGTCGGTTTTCATCACCTGTGCTGTGAAATGTACCGCGACATTCCCGATAAACAGGCGCCGAGCCGATATGTCGAGTGTCACCGGACCACCTAGAATGCGCGATAAGAGTAAGTTCGATGATGCGAGAGGCACCAGACCGCGGCCGTTCTCCAAAAGAAAGTTTCCGGAGAGATCGAAGTCGCTGCCCCGAACTCGCGCCTGCGATTTTCCGGCGGTGAACTCGCACTCAGTGTTTTCATAGCGGAACTTCCATCGTGAGCCACTCGCCTTTGCACTCACCGTGCCGAGCGGTTCAAGAATCTCAAGGAGTCCAACATAGTCGGCGCCGTTTCGCTGCGCGACCGGCAGCGAATAGTTGGCCACTGCCGAGTAAACCGAAATTCGCCGTTCTTCGGGAGCGGCCGAGAGCAAGAGACCCGAAATCAGGCAGAGCAACGCTATGAAAGACCAGCCGAGCCGAGCCGAGCTTCTCGACTCAGGCGAGTCGCTGGAGTATGCGCCTGTTGGGAGAAATGACAAGACGTATAAATTACATCACAGGATCAGACATAAGCGGCGTGATGATCGGGATTCGCCATTATTCAAGCGCGTAGATCGTCAGCCCGCTGAGGAGCTTCGGATAGAAGTCCGTAGATTTCTGCGGAAGCACTTCACCCGCGAAAGCGATATCGCGAACCTGGCGCATTCGGACAGGATTGATCAAGAAAGCAACGTTCGCGCCGTGCTCCCGCACTTGCGATAAAGCCTCGGCTGGGTCGCGAACATAACGGATATTTCGCTGCTCGCGAATGGCCTCTTCCGAAATCCCCATGACCGCTTCCAGGAGACATTTGTGCAATTGCACAACGTCCAGGACTTGCTGACGAAGCGAGAGGCCTCCGAAGAACGTACTGCCGATGGTCTTGGGAGTGTCCACAAGAAATGCGCGATCGGCGGTCACCGCGAGCATGGCCGTGCCGGCGTGTCCAGCTTCCCGCAGAATGCCGGTTGCACGACCGGCGGTAATCGAGGGATCGACCTCTTCGACACTGAAATATTGCCGTGCTTTCTCTTTCCATGCATCGGATGAAAAGCTGTCGAGTCCGTGGACAACCCGGTGGGTTGGAAGAATCACCAGCCCCGGACTGTCCATATTCACAAACGTCATCATGACTAAGTCATACGGCGCGAGTTCAGAGGATCCGCCTGCCTTCGCGGAATGATCCCCGGCACTACGCCGTTCGTTGCGGTAGTTCAACGCCGTCTCATAGCGGTGGTGGCCATCGGCGATGATCAACTGCTTATCGCGCATTTTGCTGCGAACCAGTTCGATGACGCTCGGGTCTGAGATGCGCCAGACTCGATTCTGAGTTCCATATTCGTCCTGAATCTCGACGGTCGGGGGCTCCGTGCTTCGCATCAGTGCGTCGATTTCGGCGGCAGGATCGCTATAAAGCATGAACAACTGGCCGAAGTGAGCCCGCGTGGATCGGAGCAATTCAAGGCGATCCGCCTTGGGCTTGGCCAGGGTTTGCTCGTGCCGGAAGACAACGTTGTCGATGTAGTCTTCGATCCGGCCGAGGGCGATGAAGCCGTTGCGCTCTTGTTCGGCCTTCGCTCCGGGCGCCGTGAATCGCTGGCTGTAGTGGTAAATCGCGGGCTGAGGGTCCTGCAGGAAAATGCCCTGCCGGCGCCAATCCTGAAAGAAGCCGGCGGCTCGAGAGTAGGGGTTTTCGACGGGGCCGTCTTTGGCATCCGGTTTGCCAAGAATGATGCGGGACAGGTTGTAAGGGCTCGCCGCGTAATAGCGATCCTGCATCTCGGAGGTGATCTTGTCGTAGGGCTGGGTTACAACGCGGCTAAGGTCCACTCGTGCCGGGTCGTAGCGCAACGCGCGAAAAGGGGCGATGTAAGCCATTGGCCAGAACAGGGATTGTACTACTGGGGCGCTTGAGCCGTAGTGATGTACGGCGCTGAAGGAGCTTTGACAGTCGCCTGACAACCGCTCGAGTCACAAAGTTTAGGATGGAATAAACGAGTTCGGCTATGGTTGTAAATTGAGCAAACTTTTGCGTATGCAAGGCATCGTATCGTGTGTAAAATTGCTCGCGCCGCAGCGTTCGACCTGTGGTACGATCAGCGCAATTGAGGTCTTTATGGCCCGCCACACGGGGCACGGGTCAGTCCGCTTCCACATGAAAACTGGCGCTCAAGCGCCTGTTGCCTGGCCTGAGAACGTTCTTGCGTTTGTCTTCCGCTCAATCCTTGGAATTCTTATCCTGCTCGGGGTCAACAGCGGTGCCTGGGCGCAAGTCTCGGTTAATGACGTTCACGTTACCCCGAGAGCAACACAGCCTACCGCGTCTGCCCGCACGATGGATGCAATCGACCCATCGTTGAAAACCCATACCAAGCCGATGAAGGTGGACGTCAGCATGGTGTTGGTTCCAGTAACGATTACCGATCCCATGAACCGGCTGGTCACGGGCCTCGACAAGGAGAATTTCCAGCTATTCGAGAACAAAGAAGCCCAGGAACTGAGGACCTTCTCGAGCGAGGATGCGCCAGTTTCGATCGGGGTCATCTTTGACATGAGCGGCAGTATGACCAGCAAGATTGAGCGCGCCCGCGAGGCCGTCATCCAGTTCTTCAAGACTGCCAATCCCCAGGACGAGTTCTTCCTGATTGCTTTTGCCGACAAGCCTGAAGAGGTTTCCGACTTCACCTCTTCGGTCGAGGACATTCAGGGCAAGCTGGTGTACACCGTCCCCAAGGGACGCACGGCGCTACTGGATGCCATTTACCTGGGCGTCAGCAAAATGCGGCAGGCCAAGTACACGAAGAAAGCGCTGCTGATTATCTCCGACGGCGGCGACAATCACAGCCGTTATACCGAGAGTGAGATCAAATCCACGGTAAAAGAAGCGGACGTAATGATTTATGCCATCGGGATTTATGACCATTACTTCCCGACCGAGGAAGAGCGATTGGGCCCGGCCTTGCTTGGCGAGATCAGCGAATTGACTGGCGGTCGCGCCTTTACCATCGACAATCCTAACGATTTAGGGGATGTGGCTACAAAAATTGGAATTGAGCTACGCAACCAATATGTGCTTGGTTACCGTCCAAAGAACCCTGGCCATGACGGCAAATGGCGTAAGATTAAAGTCAAACTGATTCCACCAAAGGGATTACCGCCGTTAAGGGTTTACGCTAAGACGGGATACTATGCACCTTCAGAATGAACGTGTTCTGGTTCTGCTCCTCTCCTTCTTTCTCTTAATCCCAACAACAGGTACAACGCAGCAGAATCCTGCGCAGAATCCGCCGCCGGCTACAACCACGACTCAGGCGCCGGCAAACCAGGCTCCGCCGGCTCAGAATGCACCCGTTCAGCCTGCGCCAGCTCAGACCGCACCTCCAACTCAGACTGCGCCAGCGCAGGCCGCGCCGACCCAGAATCCGCCAGTTCAGAATCCTCCTGCAACGCAACCACCGACGGCGGAGCCACCCGCCGCGAACGCACCGCCTGGGCAGACTCAGCAACCGCCTGACCAGTCAGGGGCACCCGCTCCTCAGGACCAGCAGGGTGGCCAATCCGCGCAAGCTGAGGACAATGGTGTTTTCGTCTTCAAAAAGGAAGTCGAGGAGGTTGTGCTGCACGCGACCGTTGTGGATGACCGGAACCACATGGTCATGGACCTCGATAAGTCGGCGTTCACCGTCTACGAGAACAACCAACCGCAGGCCATTACGTCCTTCCGGCGCGAGGATGTGCCGGTGGCCATGGGCATTATCATCGACAATTCAGGTTCTATGCGGGAAAAGCGCGACAAGGTAAACAAGGCAGCGCTGAACCTGGTGCGATCGAGTAACCCGGCGGACCAGGTGTTTGTGGTCAACTTTAATGACGAGTATTACCTCGACCAGCCGTTTACCAACAAGATCAATTCGCTGCGCGAAGCACTGGAAAAGGTCGAGGCTCGCGGTGGCACGGCGCTCTACGACGCGGTCGTGGCATCCGTCGATTACATGAAGAAGAATGCGCGGTTGCAGAAGAAAGTTCTGTTCGTGGTGACTGATGGAGAGGACAACGCCAGCCGCGAGACGCTGGAAGAGGCGACGCGCAGAATTCAAGAAGAGAACGGGCCCACGGTCTATGCGATCGGGATTCTTGGCGAAGAGAAAGCGCGGCGAGCGCGCCGAGCACTCGAAACCATGGCGCAGGCGACAGGCGGCATCGCATTCCTGCCCAAGACACTCGATGAAGTGGACAACATCAGCAACACCGTGGCGCACGACATACGAAGCCAATACACGCTGGGATATAAGCCCACCACCCCCAAGACCGCGGGCGGATATCGAGCGATCAAGGTAACCGCCAAGGCTAAGGGATACAAGCAACTCAATGTGCGCACCCGCAGCGGGTACTATCCTGGGCAGGAACAGCAGCAATAAAGGATGGGTTGGCTGATCTCTTTCCTGTCTTCACTGACTCAGGCGAAATGCGGTGCCGCAACCGAGCCGAATGAAGCAATTCTTCGTTCCTCCTTGAGTCGTGGTGCCGTAGAGCGCGGGGCCATGCACGATGACGCCACCTTGTGGCCGTCCGCCGTCACTGCCGCCCGTGAAGTTATAGACAGGTATCTCGCTCCAGCTTCCGCCGGGGGCAGGAGGTACAAGTTGATAGACAACTCCTTGATCGAAAGAACCTCCCCTGAACGTCGTGGCGTACAGCAGAGGATTCTTGCCCGGAAGCAGCGTTATTCGTGACTCGGGCTGCCAGCCGTTGAGCCCTCCAGAGAAGCGGATGGGAACTGAGTATTGCCAGGATCCGTCCGTGCTGGACGGCGGCGAGAGGGCGAAGACGGTACCGTTGTTTTTCAGGCCACCGGCGGAAGCGGTTCCAAGTAGCGCACCAGACGGGGTCAGCGTGACCGCAGCCATAGGATTAACACCATCGTTCAGGACAGACCCAAAGCTATGAAGTATGGTTTCCGTCCACGGACCACTTGGCTGTGAAGGCGGCGTGAGTTCGAAGACCGTCCCCACACCCGGTCCGCCGGTTCCCCCCTCTGCTGTGGTCCCGTAGAGATTGCCTACAGGGTCGCAAACCAGGGGCGCTGCGGGCCCCACGGCATCACCCGGGAACGCCCCAAAGGCATAAAGGATCGTCTCCGTCCATACTCCGCCCGGTTGGGAGGGTAGAGACAGTTCGAAGGCGGTGCCCAACCCGTGGGCGCCGCCGAATCCGGTCGTGCCATATGGGTTGCCCTCTGCGTCGAACACCAAGCCTGCCAATGGCTCTTGGCCGTCCATAGGGCTGTCGTCGAAGCTATGGATGATAGTCTCACTCCACGCGCCGCCGGGTTGGGATGGCGGCGAGAGCTCAAACGCGGTGCCGACTCCCCGATCACCGCCCAGTTGCGTGGTCCCATAGAGATTCCCAGCCTTGTCTATAACCAGGCTGCCGTTCGGGCTGCTACCATCAGGCGCGTCCTTGAAAGTGTAGATCGTAGTTTCTGTCCACGAACCGCCCGAAGAGCTAGGCGGGGTAAGCTCGAACACAACGCCGCAGCCCAGCGGTAGGTTGCAAGAACCCCCCTCCGGAACTCCCCCGGAAGACGTAGCCCCATATAGATTTCCGTTGGCGTCGGCGACCAAGTCGCCGACTGCAGACGCCCCGTTAGGGCCACTGAAGGAGAACGCCTGCACGTGTTGGGCGAAGTCCATTGGGGCAGTAGCCAGCCAAAAGGCCAGCGCAGTCAAGAACCGGAGGCGGGTGCTACTCATGGGTGTACTCCTGAACTCGATCGGCTTGCTGGGCGGGGGTATCCGCGATGCTCGCGGGTCAGCATAATACCTCGAAAATATCCTCGTTCGCAACCGTTGTCCCGCGGCTCGATTGGCTGATCTCGTTCCTGTGTTCACTGACTCAGGCCGGGCCACCCGCCGAATTTTCATAACCCTTTTCGTCCGATTGACGCTCCTGCCTCTGCTTCCGTAACCTGTAGAGTGCAAAAAACTGTTGAGCGCTCCACTCTCCGCGTCTCCGACGACATTACAAAGCTGGTCGGCGAAACTCCCATCCTTAAACTCAAGCGCATCGTGCCCGCTGGTGCAGCCGAGGTCTATGCCAAGCTCGAGTATCTGAATCCCGGCGGAAGCGTGAAGGACCGCGCAGCCATCGGGATCATCCAGAAGGCCGAGAAGGAGGGCCGGCTCAAGCCGGGTGGAACGATCATCGAGGCGACGGCTGGGAATACCGGGATTGGATTGGCGCTGATTGGAGTGAATCGCGGCTACAAGGTGGCGCTGTTTGTGCCTGAAAATTTCTCGGAGGAAAAAGTGATGATCATGCGGGCCCTCGGCGCCGAGGTCACTCGCACTCCGGACGCCGAGGGCATGACAGGAGCCATCAATCGAGCCAACGCACTGGCCGCAGGCAATCCCAACGCCTTCATGGCGGCACAATTCGAAAATCCCGCCAACCCCGATTACCACTACCAGACCACAGCCAAAGAGATGTTCGAACAGATGGAAGGGAAGATCGATGCCGTGGTCGTCGGATCGGGAACGGCGGGAACGTTCACGGGCGTAGCTCGATTTATGAAAGAGCATCTGTCAAAAGTGTGGACAGTCGCCGTTGAGACGCAGGGCTCAGTTCTGGGCGGCGGGAAGCCCGGTCCGCACAAGGTGGAGGGTATTGGCGCCAGCTTCATTCCGAAGAATTTCGATTCGTCCGTGTGTGACGAGATCATCGCCGTCAACGACGTCGATGCCTTCGGTATGGTGAAGCAGTTGGCCGCGCAGGAAGGCGTCCTCGCGGGATCGAGCGGCGGCGCCAATGTGTTTGCGTCAGTGCAGGTGGCGAAGAAGTTAGGAACGGGAAAGAAGGTTGTGACGATCATTCCCGACTCCGCCGAGCGATATCTGTCGAAGAAGATTTTTGAGGGAGGGATTTGAAAAGCAGCCGTTAGCATTCAGCAATTAGCACTTAGCCAGATAAGTTCCATGCAGCCATCGGCAACAGCCTGACCGACTAAATGCTAAGTGCTAATTGCTAATTGCTTCTTCACGAAAGCCTCATGCCTACAAATAAGAACGACAATTTCGGCTTCTCTACTCGCGCCATCCACGTTGGGCAAGAGCCCGACACTGAAACCGGTGCTGTTACGGTTCCCATCTACGCGACGTCCACCTACGTTCAGCAGGAGATCGGGAAACATAAGGGCTATGAGTATGCCCGCGTGTCGAATCCTACCCGCACGCGACTGGAAGAGAATCTCGCGGCGCTTGAGGGTGGGGTTGCGTCGCGTGTGTTCGCGAGCGGAATGGCTGCGATCAATGCCATCTGCACGATGTACAAATCAGGCGACCACGTAGTCGCGGGACACAATCTGTACGGCGGCGTGCCGCGATTGTTCAATCAAGTTCTTGCCGGATATGGGATTGAATTCACGTATGTCGATACTTCTGAGGTCAAGAATGTCGAGCGCGCGATCCGCAAGAAGACACGCATGGTGTATGTCGAGACGCCAACGAATCCGCTAATGGCGTTGAGCGATCTTCGGGAAATCAGCGAAATTACACGCTCGAAGAAGATTGACCTGGTGGTCGACAACACATTCATGTCGCCATATTTTCAGCAGCCAATCGCGTTTGGCGCCGACATGGTGGTGCACTCCACGACGAAGTTTCTGAATGGACATAGTGATGGCTTGGGTGGAGTCGTGGTTTGCACCATGCCCGAGCAGGCAGAGCAACTTGGTTTTGTACAGAAGGCGGCGGGAGCAATCCTGTCTCCGTTTGAATGCTGGCTGGTGCTACGCGGCGTGAAGACGTTGGCGGTGCGGATGCGACAGCATGATGATAGTGGCCGTCAGGTGGCCGATTTTCTGACCAAGCACAAGAAGGTCAAGAGAGTTTACTACCCCGGACTGCCGGATCATGCGCAATTTGATCTGGCGCGGAAGCAGATGTCGGGATTCGGCGCGATGATCACATTTGAAACAGGTTCTTTGTCGAATGCCAACAAAATGCTTCGCAAGGTTCGAGTCTGCTCGCTAGGAGAATCGCTGGGAGGCGTGGAAACTTTGATCTCTCATCCCGCGACCATGACCCACGCAGCTTTGGGCGAAAAAGGGCGGAAAGAGATTGGCATCACCGATGGCATGGTCCGGATTTCGGTTGGCATTGAGGACGTGAACGATATTGTTGCCGACCTCGATCAGGCGCTAAATGCGATC
>Ga0070735_10003210_pt1 | contig 14410 bp, 16 predicted proteins | sample Coa_R1_FD_66443 | JGI IMG/M metagenome (GOLD analysis project Ga0070735, IMG submission 66443) | Surface soil microbial communities from Centralia Pennsylvania, which are recovering from an underground coalmine fire - Coalmine... | ecosystem: Environmental > Terrestrial > Soil > Unclassified ...
GGCTATGTCCAGTCGCGCCGCAATTGTACTACCTTGTGTTGTGGTGCACTCTTTCAAGACAATCCCCGTGTTGGTCACGGGCGCGGGCCGGGGAATCGGCAAACGCCTGGCCATCGGATTCGCTGGCAAGGGCGCTCGTGTGGGGCTGTTGGCGCGCAGCAAAGCCGAACTCGACTTGTGCCACCTGGAGATCGAGCACGGCGGTGGCGCCGCTCTGCGCATCCGTGCCGACGTCTGCGATTACGAACAGGTGACCGCTGCCTTAGAGCGGATGAGGGTGCAGTTTGGCAATCCGGTGCAGGTTCTGGTGTGTGCCGCGGCGACCCTGGGACCCATCGGACCGTTTGTGGAAACATCCCCGAAGTCATGGCAGGAGGTCGTTCAGACCAACCTGGTCGGCGTCCTGAACGCCTGCCGCGCCGTCCTGCCCCAGATGATCGAGCGGCGCAATGGCAAGATCATTGTGATCGCCGGCGTGGGAGGCGTTCTGCCTGCCCGGCCGAATTTCGCGGTTCACAGCGCTACCAAGACCGCCGTGGTGCGGTTCGTCGAGAGTCTCGCGGAGGAAGTCGCCGAGCACAACGTGCAGGTCAACTGCCTGTCGCCCGGAGAGACCTACACGCACATGACCGATCAGGTCCTCTCGGCGGGCGACCGCGCGGGCTGGCGTGAAATCGACGCGGCCCGCCAGGTGCGAATGACCGGCGGTGTTCCGGCGGAAAAGCAGATCGACCTGGCGCTGTTCCTGGCCTCGAATCAGTCCAACCATGTGACCGGCCGGACGATCCACGTCGACGACGACTGGAAGAAGCTGAAGGAGAAATCGATCTCCGCGGACCTTTACCGGCTTCGCCGCCATCAAAAAACGTAGGCCGGCGTTCACGACGGCCGCTGCCTTGCCGTTCGTCCCGCCTTTTCCGCCATTCACCGATTTAGCTGTAACTCAATGATGCAGGCCAATTAAACTAAACTCAATTCAAAAATGGCACCCGTTATTGAAGTATCCGGCCTGCATAAAGCCTATGGCGATTTCGAAGCCGTCCGCGGCATCGATTTTGACGTCAGCGAGGGTGAAATCTTCGGCCTCTTGGGACCCAATGGAGCTGGGAAGACGACCACTGTCGAAATTCTGGAAGGTCTGCGCTCGCGCTCCAAGGGACGCGTCAAAGTGCTTGGTTTCGATCCCGAAGTGTCGAAGCGCTCGCTTAAGGATCGCATCGGCGTCTGCTTGCAGGCGACCAACCTCCCCGACAAGCTTCGCGTTCATGAGGCCCTGGAGTGGTTCTCCGCCTTCTATTCGCGCAAAGCCGATTGCAACAAACTGCTCCAGCGCCTGCAGCTCTGGGGAAAACGCAACGATTTCTACTCGAAATTGTCCGGCGGACAGAAACAGCGCGTAGCTCTCGCGCTGGCCCTGGTCAACGAACCTAATCTCGTTTTTCTGGACGAACCGACCACCGGTCTGGATCCCCAGGTACGCCTGGAGATTCATTCTTTGATTGAAGAACTCAAGGCCAACAAGCGCACGATCCTGCTGACCACGCACTATATCGAGGAGGCCGAACGTCTCTGCGACCGCGTGGCGATCATTGACGAAGGCAAGATTGTGGCCTTGGGCTCGCCTCGCGAACTGCAGGAACGCGTTTTCGGCCAGTCCCGCATCGAAGTCGTCACTGCTCATCCGATGCCCGTGGAAGTGCCCGTCTTTGAGGCTGTGGCGAAGTATTCACTCAGCGACGACTGCAAAACGATGGTCGTGGACTCAACGCGACCCGCGCGAACTTTGCCCGATCTGATCAAGTGGATCGACCAAAAGGGTCTTGAGCTCGAAGATATTCATTTGAAGCGGCCTACGCTCGAAGACGTGTTCATCGAACTTACCGGAAAGAAGCTGAGGGACTGATCCTGTGCTGAACTCTTACTTAACTCAGATCCGTATGAACCTGCTCTTGACCCTGCGGAACCGCATGGCGTTGTTTTTCAGTTTTATTTTCCCGCTGATTTTCTTTTTCGCTTTCAGTCAGGGCAGCGGAGGCGGCAATGGTCAACAGATCGTAAATCTTGTGCTCGGCTTGGGCGTGCTCGGCAGCGGTTTATTTGGCGTGGGGATGCGCGCCGTTCAGGATCGCGAGCAGAATATCCTCCGCCGTTTCAAGGTCGCACCCATTGGGCCCGGTGAAATTCTGGTTTCCGGCCTGGTGACTGTGATGGCCCTGCAACTTCCGAACATGGCCTTCATTGTCTTCTTGGCCCACCGCATGTTCGGCGCACCGTGGCCGCCTCAGCCGATCTCGTTACTCATCTTCGTTTCGCTAGGGCTGTTCGCGTTCGCGTCCATCGGCGGCATTATCGCCGCGTTGGTTAACTCCATGCAGGAAGGTGTCCTCATCACCCAGCTCTTCTATTTCCCCATGCTATTTCTGAGCGGCGTGACTATCCCGATTGCAATTATGCCCGCATGGCTCCAGACCGTGGCGCAATTTATCCCCATGACGTACTTCACTACCGGACTGCAGCCCATCCTGCGGGGCACCGAATCACTGCTGGATAACGCGACCGCTGCGTCGGCCCTCGCGTTGACCGCTGTATTGGGCACATTCCTCGCGGCCAAGCTGTTCCGATGGGAGAAGGAAGAGAAGCTGCGGCCTGCAGCGAAGTTCTGGCTGCTCGCCGTGCTGGGTCCGTTTTTCGTGTTAGGCTCCTGGCAAATGCACGCCAAGACCAATATTGCGAAGGCGAAAGTTCTGGGCCGCGAAGCCCAGCGGAGCCGCACCGCCTTGATTCGCGACGCGCGCCTGTTCCTGGGCGATGGCACGGTGATCGATCAAGGTTCCGTGCTGATCAAGGACGGCAAGATCGCCGAAATCTACACCGGACCCGCGCCCGACGCTAAATCTCTACGCGCCGACGCCATCGAGGCTGCCGGGAAGACACTTTTGCCTGGACTCATCGACGTGCGGGTGCACCTGAGTTTGCCTGGATTTCCGATCAACGATCCACAGTTCTACCAAAATCCCGACCAGAGTTTCGATCGCGAGCTGGCCGCGTACCTGTTCAGTGGCGTAACCGCGGTGAAGAGCGCAGGCGACCAACCGGATATGGTTGGGAGGCATCAGGCCGCCATTGCTTCCGGAGAGCGGTTGGGATCTGAGCTGTTTCCAGACGTAAAAGCGACTGACGAAGCCTACCAACCGGCGTTAGCAGCCTTGGAAGCCCGGCGCGCATTTCAGGCCGGACGGACGGATTTGCTCGAACGCTCGCTGGTGCAGCAGGTGATTCCCCGGCAATGGTTCGCGCAATTGAAGGATGCGATGAAAGAGAGTGCCCGTCCGGAAATCATAATGAACCCGTTGGCTCCCGACTTGGCAAGAAAGAATCTTGCCGAGGCGTATGCCGCTGGGAGGTTGTTGGTCGTCGGCACCGAGTCGGGCTACCCGATGGTCGTCCACGGTCCCAGTGCGCATCGTGAGCTGCAGCTCTGGGCGGAGGCGGGGATTCCGCCCGCGGTAGCCTTGCAAGCAGCGACCTACAACGCCGCGAAGCTGCTGCGCGCCGATCAGCGCATCGGCCTCATTCGCAAGGGTTACGACGCCAGCTTGCTTCTCGTCGACGGCAATCCGCTGCAGGATATCTCGGCCACCGAGCGCATCTCGACGGTCTTCTTCAAGGGCGAGCGCGTCGACCGATCTGGCCTCTTCGAACAAAAGTGAGTAGAATCGATTGGGGGGCACCCTCATGAAACACTACGCTCTATTCGCCGTTCTGCTCACGATCCCGATGGTCTGGGGTCAGTCTTCCTCGCCTAAATCAGAAAAGATCCCGCGTATGCCTGACGAGAGACCCGACTTTCAGGGAATCTGGGACCATCCTTACGTTTCCGATATGAGTCGGGATGCCAAAGATCAGAAGGGCGCCGGCCCGTTGCCTTTTTCACCCGCGGGCGCGGACAATTTCAAAAACTACGACCCTGCCAAGTTCGACTACACTGGCCACTGCCTGCCGTTCGGCATAATGCGTTCCGTGAACGTGGGCGGCTATCCCATCCAGATCATGCAGAACGCCAAATACCTGGCGTTTCTATTCGAGCAAAGCACCTGGTTCCATGTCGTTTACATTGATGGGCGCGAGCATCCGGCGGAGGTCGAGCCTACCTGGTTCGGCAACTCCATCGGAAAGTTCGATGGGGACACCCTGACTGTCGATACGGTTGGATTCAACGGTAAGACGCGGCTCGACACCATCGGACATCCGCATTCCGACAAGATGCACCTGGTCCAAACATTCCGCTATACGGATCCTAACCATCTGGCGTACGAGGTCACCATCGACGATCCCGTGATGTACACCAAGCCGTGGAAGAACCAGCGAGTCTTCACGCGGATGAAGCCCGGCGAAGAGTTGATCGAGTATTCCTGCGAAGAGAACAATCGCGACCTAACCAACGGCCACATCAAGTAGCTATTTGCTGATGCTTGTAGTTTGCCGCGGACCGGGAGGGGCCGGCTTGTGTGTGCCCATGCCGAGTAACGCGATGCCGCACAAGATCATCCCCAGGGCGATGAACTTCGGGCGAGTGAAGGGCTCACCCAAGACTAGCTTCGACCAGACCAACGTCCACACCGATCCGAGCGAGACCATCGGGTACAATACGCTCAACTCACCGTTGCGGACGCCAAGCAGGAAGAACACAGACGAGAACAGATAGAAGGCGATTCCAAGGGCCAGCCGCCAGTTTGTAATCACGGAATTAACGCTGGACTTCAGCTTCCCTGCACCTATCTTCAGAAATAACGCTCCGAAGCTGCCGATAAAGGAGCCTCCCAGTACCCACGCCATGGATGAGATCGGAGTACCGTTCACGTGGGTGATCCTTTCCCGAGGACGGCAATCCCTCCGACAATGATCGCGATTCCTGCCAGCTTAAACGGGTTCATCGATTCGTGGAGTATTAGGACGGAAAGGATCGCTACCCATACATAGGTCAGCGCAAATACAGGGTAAAGAAGCGACAGCTCTCCATGACGCAGTGCTATCACCAGGAGCACCATGCTCACCCCATACATCGAGAATCCCGCAAGCAATGCCGGGTTGAGGACCATCGCGAGCGCGGTATGCACCATGGTCGGATTCTCGCCTAGCGCATCGGCGCCCCTCTTGAGCAGAATCTGGGCGGCCGCGCCAATAATCGTGCAGCAGACCACCAGCAGAAACGAGCGGCGCTGCTGCGCCTGGTGAGAAAGAGGTACGGAAATGGTGGACACAGAACTCCAGGATACCCGAATGGTATAGGATTCTATCGACCTAATTCCGCGTATCTTTATCGTCGGAATCCCGGTCGATCGTGCGGATTTCTCCCCGCGCACCCTCCGCTGTGGCGTTGATCTTCACCACCACGGTGGTCTTCCCCCGGTGAACGATGCTCTGAATCGTGCCTCCGTCGGCATTCTTCGTGACCGTCTCGAATCGGAACACGCCCTTTTTGAGCGCCGCCTGGTAGAAAGACAACACTCGGTCTGCCGGGTCTTTGGTGCCGAATGTCAAAGTACTCTGAGTGGCGCCATCCTGCTTCGCGGAGGCCGTACTTTCTATCGCCGCCCCGGGGTAAACGGCTATCCAGACGGACCCTACGGCCATCGATCGCTCCGCGTCGAAAATCTGCTGCTTCGCCGTTCGCTTGGGCGCCAGATAGTAGTAGGCCAGGATCGAAATGATCGTGACTGCGATTACCGCTCCATACGTCACGCTCGCCACGGCCCAGATGTTCGGGGGTTTTCGAGCCGGTTGCGACATCTGTGACCCCATCATAACAGGGGGCCATTTTGACCCCTATTCGCCGCTCTGCTGCAGAAGTTTCGCGACCAGCGCCGTCCACCCTGTTTGATGGCTCGCGCCCAGACCCGCGCCGTTGTCGCCGTGAAAGTATTCGTAAAACAAGATGTGATCGCGGAAATTCGGATCGGTCTGGAACTTTTCCGTGCCTCCGAACACCGCCCGGCGCCCCTGGGCATCGCGCAGAAAGATGCGTGAGAGCCGCCGCGATAGTTCGCAAGCGACGTCGCCGAGAGTGGTCTTCTGGCCCGATCCGGTCGGAAACTCCACCTGAACATCGCTGCCGAAATAATGGTTGAACTTTTGCAGCGATTCGATCAGCAGAAAATTCACCGGGAACCACACCGGCCCGCGCCAGTTCGAATTGCCGCCGAATACGCCCGTGCTCGATTCCGCCGGTTCGTAATCCACGCGATAGTCTTGGCCGTCTACCGGCAGAACGAAAGGATGCTGCTGGTGATACTTGGAAAGCGCCCGGATACCGTGCGGCGAAAGGAACTCGTCTTCGCTGAGCATGCGTTCCAGTACGCGGATCAGCCGCGACGGCGCCACCAGACTCAGCAGCCGACGCGATGCTATCCCCTCGATTTGGAGTGACGCGATGTTTCCGCACAAATCCGGCCGGTTGCGTTGGAACCACTCCATTCTCCGCTTGAATCCAGTCAGCTGGTCGATCAACTGCGGTTCGATCGTATCTACCGCAAACAGCGGGATCAATCCCACCATCGACCGCACTTTCATCGGGATCGCCTGTCCGTTTGGCAGACGCAGGCGATCGTAAAAAAACCCGTCCGTCTCATCCCACAGCCCGCCATCCCCGATCCCGTTCATGGCCGCGGCGATGTACAGAAAATGTTCGAAGAACTTGCTGGCCACGTCCTCGTAAATCCGGTTGACCTTGCTCGCCAGCTCCAGGGAAATCTTCAGCATGTTCAGGCAGTACATCGCCATCCAGCTAGTACCGTCGGATTGCTCCATATAGCCGCCCAACGGCAGCTCGCTGGACCGGTCGAAGAGACCGATGTTGTCCAGTCCCAGGAACCCGCCCTCGAAGATGTTGTTGCCGGTGGAATCTTTGCGATTTACCCACCAGGTGAAGTTCATCAGCAGTTTGTGGAACACGCTTTGCAGAAACGTATAGTCCGGCTTGCCGGTGAGCTTGCGATGAATCTGGTATACGCGCCAGCACGCCCAGGCGTGCACCGGGGGGTTCACATCGCCCAGCGCCCACTCGTACGCCGGAATCTGCCCGTTCGGGTGCAGATACCACTCGCGCAAAAACAATCTCAATTGCCGCATAGCGAATTCAGGATCCACCATCGCCAACGGAATCGCATGGAATGCGAGGTCCCAGGCCGCATACCACGGGTATTCCCACTTGTCGGGCATCGAGATGACGTCGTCGTTGTACAAGTGGACCCATTGCGCGTTGCGTCCATGCAGTCGCGCCGCCGGCGGTGTCGGCTGGCCTGGATCCCCTTCGAGCCACCTCTCGACCACGAAATTATAAAACTGCTTGGTCCACAACAACCCCGCGAAAGCTTGCCGTTGGACCCGTTTGCCGTCTACCGAGAGCTCGGCCGGACAGAAGGAATAGAATTCGTCGGCCTCCGCGATCCGTTCCGCAAATAGCCCCTCGAAATCAGGTTCGACGAACGGCACCAGCCTCGATGCATCGGTCATGTGCATCAACCGTAGGCGCACGATCCTGGTCTGCCCTGGTGCGAGATCGATCGTGTACCAGGCGCACGCCTTAGTGCCTGCTTGCTCCGGATTCACCGCCTCCTCCCGACCTTTGACGATCCGCTGGTGAAACGAATCTTTTACATATGGGCGCGCGTTCTGCAAGCCCCACAGCGCCTGAGCGTTGCTCTCATTCTCGGTAAACAGCAGCGGAGGATTCCCATCTAGCTGGAGGCGGTAGGTGCCCAGGTCCTTCTGCTCGGCGTCAATCGCTGCCTCGACCTCTTCTTGAGATGCTCGCCGCAGGATCGGTTTTTGCTCCTTCGGATCCCACGTCCACGTATTGCGGAACCACAGAGTCGGCAGCAGATGCAGCGTTGCTGCCTCGGGCCCGCGATTCGCGACGCTGATCCGGATCAGGATGTCGTTGGAATCTACCTTGGCGTACTCGGCGAAGATGTCGAAGTAGCGATTCTCGTCGAGGATTCCCGTGTCCAGCAGCTCATATTCTGGCTCCTGACGCGACCGGCTCGTATTGGCCTCCAGCAGCCGTTTATAAGGAAACTCGGCCTGCGGATACTTGTACAGGCACTTCATGTAGGAATGGGTCGGCGTGGAATCCAGGTAGTAGTAATACTCCTTCACGTCCTCGCCGTGATTCCCCTGATTGCCGGTTAGTCCGTACAGCCGCTCTTTCAAGATCGGATCGCGGCCATTCCAGAAAGCCAGCGCGAAGCACAACCGCTGATGGTTGTCGCAGATTCCCGCGATGCCGTCCTCGCCCCAGCGATACGCCCGTAGATGGGAGTGCTCGAACGGAAAAAATTCCCAAGCAGTTCCGTACTCGCTGTAATCCTCGCGAACCGTTCCCCACTCGCGCTCCGAAAGATATGGACCCCAGCGCCGCCAGTGCAACTCCCGTCGGCCGGCTTCTTGCAGGCGCCGCTTCTCAGCTTCCATGAACTCAGTTTAGAGGTAGGACCGGCGGTCTTGTTTACCCGCAAGCGGGTCGCCTGTCATGTTAATGTGTCCGAAATGCCCCGCGTAGCAGCGTGATCCCAGGCGGCGCCATCACCACGCTCACCACATCGAAGCGCACATGTTCCCACGGCGTATCCGTCTTGCGGGCGTACTCCCGACCCACCCGGATCAAATGCCGCTGTTTGTCCGCGCTTACGGCCCGTTCCGGAGGTCCGTATTCGGCGGTCTCGCGCGTCTTCACTTCCACGATCACCAGATCCTCCCCGTCGCGCGCGATCAAGTCCGCCTCTGCTTCTCCCGACGCCAGCCGATAATTCCGCGCCACGATGATAAATCCCTCACTGCGCAGGTAACGATGCGCCAGATCCTCACCGCGGCGTCCAGAGGCCAGATCGCGATCCCACACGCGCCGTCGCCGCGCGTCCCGCATGCGGTCGAGTATCGCCCCTATCACGTCTTAATGACCCCCAGCCGCCACTCGATCACCTTGCCGCGAACCACGTAGCAAAGGTAGTGCTCCCAAAACCGGCGGTAGCGCGGGAACGTGTTCACCAGCCATTCGAATCCCAGCCATCGCCATAAGGCTAGTAGCTTCACGCGCACGGTATTCTCGGTAAATCGCACCGGGGAATAGTAGCCGTACCCGGCGTTATCCTTGCCGAAATAACGCATCGAGAAACTGTTCAGGTGCCAGCGATGCGTGGGATCGCAGAAGGAGCTGAAATCGGTGTAGTGCGGCGTCACGATCAGCACTTCGCCGCCGCCGCGGACCAGGCGATGAAATTCCTCCATGCTGCGGATTACGTCCGATAGATGCTCGATGACATGCACTGCCTGCAGCCCGTCGAACGCCGAATCGCGAAACGGGTAAGGGAAGCGGTCCAGATCCGCGATCACGTCCGCACGCGTCGCCAGATTGCGGTCCACACCGATCGCGCCCGCTTTCTTATTGATCCCGCAGCCTACGTCGAGCACTCGCATAACAGCCTATTGGGGGTCCATGTACTTGATCAGCAGCACTTCGTTCCCCTGCTCGTTGTAGATCAGATCGTCCACCAGCTGGCGGGTCATCATGATCCCGAAACCGCCCGGCCGCATCCCCAGCTTTTCCCGGATCTCGGCATGTTCCACCGGCGAATCCTCCGGATTTGAAACCGCCGCATGTTCCAGATGTTCGAAGGAGAAGCCCTTGCCGGGATCGCGAACGTAATACAGTGCGGCACGCTTGGTGCGGACGTAGGTGATAAAGACTCTCTTGTCGGGATCCGACCCGGCGCCGTGTTCGATCGCGTTCAACAGGATTTCGCGGAACGCCGTGGTCACCCGTTCCTTCTCGGCGGCTGGCAGGCCCACCCCCAGCTCGCTAATGAACTGCACGATGCGGCCGGCCGTTTCCAGTTTGCAGCGTACCCGCAACGCCAGCCAATGCGGCCGTGCCGAGAGCACCTGGATATCATCCTCTGCATCGGTTCCGCTGAGCGCCCTCTCCGCCATTTCCGCCACCGCTGCCACCGTGAACGGTTTGCTGAAAAAACAGAAGGCCCGCTCCCGAATCGCGCGGACGATATTGTCGGGGGTATTGGCAGCCGTCATCATAACCACCCGCGTATCCGGCCGCACTTCGCGAACTCGCTCCAGCAGGGTCATCCCATCCATTCCTGGAAGTCCCAGGCCGGTCAGCACCAGGTCGAAAGGGGCGTTCTCCACCAGCCGCAGACCGGAGACGCCATCATAGGCGCTCTCGATACTGCGATCCGGGGCGTCCAGGGCGGCACGCAGCATGCGGTGCACATCCGGGTCGTCATCCACAATCAGGATGCGCTTAGCCACTGCCATTCAATGTAGTACGATACCAGAGTCTCCGGGCTGTGGACTATCATGCTGATCGAGCTGAATCAAATCGATGATGTTTGTGTCATGCGGTTCGAGGGCCGCTTCGTCACAGGCGCCGATCCCGAATTCCTGCGCCGGAAGTCGGACGAGCTCAAGCGTCTGGCTTGCGAGAAAGTCTTAATCGATTTCCGCGACGTCATATCCATCGGATCCACGGCAATCGGGTTTCTCGTCGCGATCTACTCCTCCGTGACCAAGAACCCCGATGGGCGGTTCGTGCTGGTGGGCGCGCAGCCGCGTGTGCGCGAGGTCCTCGATCTCACTCGCCTCAGCACCATTCTCCCGATGGCCGCCGATATCGCCTCGGGTATGGCCGCGCTCCGCGGCACTGCCAGCGCGCATGGACAGCACTAAAGTCGCTGTCGTAACGGGCGCCGGTAGTGGAATCGGCCGCGCCGCAAGCCTTGCGTTGTATTCCGCCGGATATCAGGTGGTCCTGGCCGGACGGCGCGCCGCGCAATTGGAGCAGACCGCGGATTCCACTCGGATGCTGGTGGTGCCGACCGATGTCAGCAAGCCCGATTCCGTGCGCGCTCTCTTCGCCAGGATCAAGGATGTGTTCGGTAGACTGGACCTGCTTTTCAATAACGCCGGCATCGGCGCACTCGGCGTCCCCATGGAAGATCTTACTTTCGAGCAGTGGAATGCGGTCGTTCAAGTGAACCTGACCGGAGCATTTCTATGCGCGCAGGAAGCCATTCGCATGATGAAGGCGCAGCAGCCGCGCGGCGGGCGCATCATCAACAACGGCTCCATTTCGGCTTATGCTCCTCGTCCGAATTCAGCACCGTACACCGCCACCAAGCACGCCATCACCGGACTTACGAAATCCATCTCGCTCGACGGCCGTGCCTTCGATATCGCATGCGGCCAGATCGATATCGGCAACGCCGCCACCGAGCTGACCGAACGCATGGCCACCGGCATCATCCAGGCCAACGGATCGACCATGCCCGAGCCTCGAATGGACCTGAAGCATGTCGCCGAGGCGATCGTCTACATGGCAAACCTGCCCCTGGAAGCCAACGTTCAGTTCATGACCGTGATGGCGACCAAGATGCCTTTCGTCGGCCGCGGATAGGGCAAAAAGGGCAAAAGGGGTCAGACGACATTTTGTTCCGACGTTCCCCGCGAAATGGTGGTCTGACGCCTTTTTGCTTCCCTACTGCAACCCCAGCGCCTTTGCTGGATTTGTCTTCGCCATCAAATCGATCTGCGCCTCCGTGATCCCTTCCTTCTTGAGGGCCGCGAAATACAATACCAGCCCGTCCGGATGCAGCGGGCTGTTGGGCTGCCCCAGATCGCTTGAGAGAATGATGTGCTCGGGCCCGACTTCGCGAATCGCCTTGGCCCACTCCGCCGCATTCATCCGTCCGTAGACCAGCTCGATGAACGCGCCCATCTGCGCTGCTTCCTTCATCTGCGCGATCGACATTCTTACAGGTGGCGTCAGCGCGTGCGTTACCACAACGTGCTCCACTCCTTGCCTGCGGGCTTCCCGGACGATCATCAGCCCCTCCTCTGGTGAAGAGTGCCCCGTTTCCAGCATCAGATTATGCCGCTTGACGATGGCGATCACCTGCTTTACCTCCGGTAACAGCTCACCATTTCGAGCCACCGGTACGAACGGCCGGTTCTCTTTGGAATCGCGCACCTGATTCTCGGCGTCGAACGTCGGCATCCACACCACTCGTCCCCATCCGCCCTTCATCATCGTCATGCGCTCCACGGCCGCCGGATTAATCCCGCCCACCGTGAGATTCAGATCGATCCCGCCAAAAATCTCGATCCCAGGAACCTCTTTGCGCACCACATACGCCAGTGCCGCGGTGGACTCGTAATGGTTCTTAAGCACCAGCCCGCGCATGCCACGAGCCTTAGCCAGCTTCGCCAGGTCGATTGCGTCGATCGAGCGAGCCGTGCTATCCGGATCGCTGTGCGCGTGGATATCGATCACGCCATTTAGAGATTGCCCCCACACTCCGGCAGCGAGTATCGCAAACAAGGTGAGCTTCATCCTTTAACCTCCCGCGTCAGCGGACGTTCCATCCACCTCACGTCCCAGTATTTGCCGAACTTGCGCCCTACCTCGGTGAAGACCCCGATTTCCTTGAAGCCGAAGCGCTCATGCAAGACGTCGGACGCGCGATTCGGCTGCGCGATCCCCGCCACAATGCGACGAATGTCCTGATCCGCGATCGCGTCAAATAGCGCCCCGTAGAGCAAAGTTCCTACGCCTCGACCAACGCTGTCCGGCCGGCAACCGATGCTGGCTTCCACGGTGGTGTCGTAGGCGTCCTTGGTCCGATGTCGCCCGGTACATGCGTAGCCCAACACGCCGCTCTCGGAATTGTACGCCACCAGCAATCGGTATCGTTTGCCGTCCGAATGCTCATGGAACCATTGCACGCGCTCCTCCGGCCGGTAAGGCCGCACGTCGAAGGTAATGTGCGTGTTGACGATGTAGTAGTTGTAGATCTCAGTCATGCTTGGCAGGTCTTCCATGGTGGCATGACGCACCGTCATATTCATCTGTAGATTCTACTAAGCGGGGCTCCCTGCCGACAGTCCTCGCCGGTGCCAAGCCGGCACTCGCCGATTCGTGCACCGATCCGCATCCATCCAGCGCTACGATCTCCAGTGAAAGGACGTTTCTATGACCACGTTCGCGCTCGCATCCACCAAGCCCTATCGAGGCCTCGGAATGGAAGGATTCATCGCCAAGTGGTACGCGAGTCTAACCAGGAAATCTCTCGACGACTTCAAAACGCTGGCTCGGGAAGTGGCGGCTCAGCTTCCGCCTAACGCCGTTGTATTGGAGGTCGCCCCCGGGCCTGGATATTTCGCGATTGAACTCGCCAAACTCGGCAACTATCGGATCACCGGCTTGGACATCAGCCAGACTTTCGTCGAAATCGCCAAGAGGAACGCGGCCCAGGCTAACGTCCAAGTGGATTTCCGACACGGGAACGCTTCAGGCATGCCGTTCAACGGTGACACCTTCGACTTTCTGCTTTGCGGGCGGCATTCAAGAATTTCGCGGCGCCGCTGGGAGCTCTGCGCGAGATGCACCGCGTCCTCCATCCGGGTGGCCGGGCTCTGATCATCGATCTGCGAAAGGACACCTCCAACGAATCGGTCGCGAAGGCTGTGGATGAAATGAGGCTGGGAGCCGTCAATACCTTCCTCACCAAGGGCGCATTCCGGTTCATGCTCCTCAAGCGCGCGTACACCAGGAGCGATTTCGAAGAGATGATCTCTCAAACCGGTTTCGCTCAAGTCGAGATTCGCGAAAGCCAAATGGGGCTGGAGATTCTGCTCACCAAGTCTCCAATCTGCGTTGATTCGCGGTTAGCCGACTAGTCCTAAACACTCCTCGATCGTCTGCGCGGCGAAATCCGCCTGATCTGTTGTGATCACCAGCGGCGGGCACAGCCGGATCGTATTCGGACCCGCCCCCAGCACCAGCAGTCCCCGCTCGAAACACATCTGGACCACCTTGTCACGCAGGTCCCCCGCACGTTCCTTCGTCGCTTGGTGCCGTACGAGTTCGATTCCGATCATCAGCCCCAGCCCGCGCACGTCTCCGACGATCGGGAAGCGCTGCGGCAAATCACGCAGTCTACCCATGAGATGCGCTCCCACACGCGCAGCATTGTCCACAAGCTCCTGTTCCAGCAGCTCGATGGTCGCCAGCGCCGCCGCCACCGCCACCGGATTCCCCCCGAACGTCGACGCGTGTGCGCCCGGCTTCCATGTCATCAGCTCCGCCTTCGCCACCGTCGCTCCCAGCGGCAACCCGCTGGCGATACCCTTGGCCAGTGCAATCAAGTCCGGTTGCAGACCAAAGTGCTCGCTCGCGAACATCTTGCCCGTCCGCCCCATGCCACTCTGAACCTCGTCGGCGACGATCAGAATCCCGTGTTTGTCCGCCAGTCGCCGCAGTTCGTCGAAGAACTTTCGAGGAGGCACGACGTAACCGCCTTCGCCTTGTATTGATTCTACGAAAATCGCGGCGACCTCT
>Ga0070735_10003212_pt1 | contig 14407 bp, 11 predicted proteins | sample Coa_R1_FD_66443 | JGI IMG/M metagenome (GOLD analysis project Ga0070735, IMG submission 66443) | Surface soil microbial communities from Centralia Pennsylvania, which are recovering from an underground coalmine fire - Coalmine... | ecosystem: Environmental > Terrestrial > Soil > Unclassified ...
CTGCTGGCGAGTCACCCTTCAAGCAGCGCGCGAACCCTCGTGGAGGTGCTGAAAGAGGAGGCCCGTGGTGTTTGGATCAACGGCGTGGTGCATGGTGGTTTCATCATCACACTGGCCGCATTGATGGTGTGTTTCATCCTCCTGTCGCGCCTCCTCGGGTTGCGCCGGGTATCCGTGGCGATCGCTCTCACGGCTTTCTGTGTCGGCTCGGGCCTCCTGATCGCCTCGATGATTCTGGACGGCTTTGTCACCCCTGCCCTGGCGATCCGTTTTGCCGACTCGGGCAACGCGGACAATCTCACGATGGCCCGCACTCTTTTTATACTGTGTGGCACCGTCATCAGCTTCCTCATGCCCATCGGAATGCTGTTTCAGTCGACGGCGATCCTCGGCTGGTCTGCGGCCATCGTAAAGGGACCGGGGATGCGCCGTGGCGTCGGAGCCTTTGGTCTGGCTGCCGGGGTCATTCTGATCATCGGGCTATTGGCTGGTCCACCCGCCCTCAAGCCACATCTGTTGCTGGCGGGTATCGCACTGCAGGCGATCTGGTATCTCGTGCTCGCCGCTCTTCTCAGCAGCGCGGCTTCATGGCCTGTGGCCGAGCGCTGACCGGCAGACGATGACACTCGATGCTCGCGGCAGAGCCACCCGCGCATACCCGATGACTTCAGGGAAGCTCGGCTCAATCCCTCACTGAGGCGGGAGCGAAAGCGAGACCGTCTTGCCTTTGAGCTTCACGTAACTGGCCAGGGAGGAGTCCAGCCCGACGGCGGTCTTGATGTCTTCGATCGGATTCGGCGGGCCGGCGAGCCCGCCGAAGGCCGCCGCTGCGCCACGCAGGAAGTACGCCCGTGCCAGGCCAGGATCGAGTCGGATCGCTTCGGCCTCGTCCTTGATCGCGCTCTCGTAGTCCTGCGCTCGGATGGATACGTAGCCTCGATCGCTCCACAGCGCGGCAGTTTTCGGCTCCAGACTGATGGCCTGCGAGTAGTCTTCGCGCGCCCCGGCGAAATTGCCGCGCGTCAGGTACACCTTCGCTCGCTGACGCAGCGCCGGCACCAGCCTGGAGTTGATCCCGAGAGCCGTGTCGAAGTCCTGCAGCGCCGCAGCGGGATCGGATTGCGCCGCATAGAAGACGCCGCGGTTGTAATAGACGTAGGCATTGCGGGGAGCCAATTTGATGGCCTCATTGAAATCCTCGAGTGCATGCTGCTTGTCGCCGGCGGCGAAATACCCGGCAGCGCGAGCGGCGAAAAGAAAAAAGCGGGTGCGGCCCTCGAAGATGTCCTGATCGAGCGATTCCGTGCAGGCCTGAACGATCCTGGCGGGCGCGGTGTCGCCCTTCGCGTTGATGCAGGCCGAGACCACGATGTGCCTTTCCCGGCTGAGCTCCTCCTGGCACATGACCGCCTGCGTATAGTCAATGTTTTCCGGGCTCACCATGCTCATGCACTTTCTGAATGCATCCGGCGGAAGCTCCGGGAGCGGCTGATCGCGCGGGGCGGTCACGGTGACCTGCGGTTTCACCTCGCCCGCACTCGTCGGCGCCTGCCCAGCAGGACCGCTCTGGCTTGCGGCTTGCGTCTGAGCGCTCGCCACGGCGGCGGCAAACAGCCATAGCGGGACTTGCCACGCTGTAAAGTACGGCGATGCCTTCACGGGCCTACATTCTATCGCTTCCCGAACGGGTGATCCGCTCGGCGCTTGGCCTCAGTGCCGGATTGCTGCGCGAAATCGGGGAGGTGGTGGTCCCCCGGACCGTGCGCCGCGGCCAGCTTTATAAGAGCCTCGTGGACACCACATTGCGATACATGATCGAGCAGGTCGGAGGCGCCAAGGGTGTCTACCCTGCCGAAGGACCGCACACCCGGGACTTCCTTGCGCGCCGTGGAGCGGGTCACGCCATAGAGCTCCTCGGCATTGCGGCTTTTCGCGTCTCTCCCGTATGGGTGTTCGCCGCACTGGCCGATCTCAGCGGGATGGGACGTCGACTCATCCCCGAGATTGCCGACGCATTGAAGGAACAGGGACTCCTCGAAAGCGATGCGAAGTTCGAGAGTGTCGATCAGATGCTGGACGGCCTCGCGAAGACCTCCTCGCGCCTTGCGCAGACGCTCAACGTGCCGCCGCTCGATGTCGAGCGGCTGCGCACGGAATGGACGGAGCTTCGATCGCAGGCGCGTCACCTGAAACCTGCAGACCTTCCGTCTCTGGAGGACATCAGCACCCGATGGGAGGAGCTCAAGGGCGAGGCCGCGCGACAGGAACGCTCGATCTTCGCAACTTCCTCGCTGATGGCCGTCTCGGCTGTGCGGATGCTCCCCGGCCGGGCGCGATGGCTCTCATTGTCAGCGCGTGCCGGGGCGGCTCGCACCGGAAAAATTCTGTATACGACGATCCTCGAGGATTACAGCCACACGCTGACCGAGCTTCGGGAGGCCGGCTATGTCAGCTACGCGCAACGCCAGTTGAGTCCGTACCTGCGCGCCTGCGTGGATCAATTCTCGCGCCGCCAGCAGTCCCTTACCGAGCGGCTCGTGGGGCGGATCCGCAGCAAGACCCGCAAGGCAATCGGCAGGAAATGACACGTGGTGCGGCCTGACGGCCTGGGCGATAATCCGCGCTACCGATGGATCTCAATTTCTCAGCCGACGAGGAGCGCTTCCGCAGCGAGGTGCGCGCGTTCGTCGCCGCGGAATTGCCGGCGTCAATTCGCGACAAGGTGCTCGGCCACAAGCGTCTCGAGCGCGAGGACTTCCTCTCCTGGGTGAGGATTCTCAACACCCGCGGCTGGGTCGCGCCCAGTTGGCCCAGGCGATTTGGAGGACAGGAATGGGATCCGGCGCGCGAGCTCATTTTCGAGGAAGAATGCGCGCTCGCCGGCGCGCCGCCGGTCCTCTCCTTCGGCCCCCGGATGGTGGCACCGGTCATCATGGCCTTCGGCACGCCGGCGCAGCAGCAGTACTTCCTGCCCCGGATCCTGAGCGGCGAGCACTGGTGGTGCCAGGGGTACTCTGAGCCCGGCGCCGGCTCCGACCTCGCATCGCTCAAGACCCGCGCCGAGCGCCGTGGCGAGACCTATGTCGTCAACGGCCAGAAGACCTGGACGACGCTCGCCCAACATGCGAACTGGATCTTCTGTCTGGTGCGAACCTCGAGCGAGGGCCGCCCGCAGAGCGGCATCTCATTCCTGCTGATCGACATGAAATCGCCGGGGATCACGGTGCGCCCGATCGTGATGCTCGACGGTGGACACGAGATCAACGAGGTCTGGTTCAACGACGTCGAGGTCCCGCTCGCCAATCGGATCGGCGAGGAGAACAAAGGCTGGACGTACGCGAAGTTCCTCCTCGGTCATGAGCGCGTGTCGAATGCGACGCTCGGACTGAGCAAGCGCGCCTTGCGTGAATTGAAGGCGATCGCCGCGGGGACTCCCGCCGGCGGCGGCCGCGCCTTGCTTGAGATTGCGCGCTTCCGCGACCGCATCGCCGAAGCGGAGATCGATCTCATGGCGCTCGAGGTACTGGCGCTGCGGGTCATTGCGATGGACCGGGAGCGCCATGCCCCAGGTCCCGAGGCCTCGCTCCTCAAGCTTCGCGGCAGTCAGATTCAGCAAACGCTCTCGGAGCTGGCCATGGAAGCGCTGGGCCCTTACGCCCCACTCCATCAGCCGCAGGCACTGGCCGCCGACTGGACGGGGCCGCTTGCGGGCCCCTCCGACGGGATCGGCATCACCGCGCGCTACTTCAACCATCGCAAGGTCTCCATCTACGCCGGGTCGAATGAGATCCAGCGCAACATCATTGCGCGCCACATGCTGGGACTCTAGCCGTGAATTTCGCTTTCACCGAGGAGCAGATTCAGCTGCGCGCAACGCTGCGACGCTTCCTCACTCAGACCTACACCCTGGAGCGGCGGCGTGCCATCGCCCGCGCAGGCGGCGGCTGCGATCCGGCGATCTGGCAGCAGTTTGCGGAGCTCGGAATCCTCGGGCTCGCGATCCCCGAGTCCCTCGGAGGGATCGGTGGAGATGCGTTCGATGCGATGGTGGTGATGGAGGAATTGGGACGCTCGCTCGTCCTCGAGCCCTACCTCTCGACCGCACTCGTGGCCGCCGGCGTCCTGGCGCGCGCGGGTAGCGCGCAGCATCAGCCACTGCTGCGCGCGGTCGCGACGGGCGAGATCCGGCTTGCCTTCGCACACGAGGAGCGCGACTCGCGCTGGCGGCTGGACGCGGTGACGACCCGCGCGGTGCGCGAATCCGGCGGCTGGGTGCTCGAGGGGCACAAGTCGATGGTGGCCGACGGCGCCGGTGCTCATTACCTCCTGACCTCGGCCCGAGCCGCTTCCGGCCTCTGCCTGTTTGTGCTCCCGGGCGCGCTCGAGGGAATGACACGCCGTGCGGTCGCGACTCACGACGGCTCGAGTGTCGCGGAGATCGAGCTCGCGGGGGTCCGCGTGCCGGCAGAGGCGCTGCTTGGACCCGAGGGAGGCGGATTACCGCTGATTGAAGCGGCGAGCGACGTGGCCATCGCGGGGTTGTGCGCCGAGGCGGTGGGCGCGATGGACGCACTCCTCGCCCTCACACTGGAATACGTGAAGAACCGCAAGCAGTTCGGCGTGCCGATCGGGAGCTTTCAGGCGCTGCAGCACCGCATGGCCGACATGCTGCTGCACGCGGAGCTGGCACGCTCGATGAGCTACCTGGCGAGTGCCAAGCTCGAGGTGAGCGACGTCACGGAGCGGCGTCGCGCGATCTCGGCGGCGAAGTTCCTGGTGGGCCGCTCGGCACGCTTTGTCGGCCAGGAAGCGGTGCAGCTCCACGGCGGCATGGGGGTGAGCGATGAGGTGGCGACCTCCCACTATTTCAAGCGTCTCACGCTCATCAACGCATCGTTCGGCGACATGGGCCATCATCTCGAGCGTTTCGGGTCGATGATGGCTGCCTGAGTCAAGAGGTCACCTGCAATCCCAGCCACTGCGCGGTGAGCGCCGGCTCCTCGCTCCCCTCGATCTCGACCCGAACGCCGAGCACCAACAGCCATTCGCGTGCCCGGCGCTCCCGCAGGTCCTGCAGCGTGAAGTGCCCGCGTATCCTGGCGCCTGCCGGCACCGGGGCGAGAAAGCGCAGCTTGTCGATCCCGTAGTTCACCGACATGACCGCCCCGGCGACGGGCGGCACGATCTGCCTGGCGAGGGCGCTGAGGAGCGACAGCGTCAGAAAAGGGTGCGCGACGGCCGCGCCCCGCAAGTGGCCCCCGGACAGCACCGGTTCTGGAGGGGTGACCTCGCGATCGAGGATTGCGCTCGCAAAGCCATCGATCATCGTCTGATCGATCTGAAGCCACCCGGAGCTCCCGAGCTCGCGTCCAATCAACGCTCTGTAGGCATTGGGATCGAGCGCTGCGAGCCTCTTGGCGAGGCTGCCGTTTCCTGCGCTCACGACGCGACGGGCGTGATGACGAGCTTCCCAAGAGCCTTGCGCGCCAGCAGCGCCGCCAGCGCGTCCGCGCCTCGCTCGAGCGGGTAACGCTCGACCACATGGGGCCGGAGGCGCCCTTCGCGCAGCCACCCGAAGAGCGTCTCGAGATCGGCTGCCCAGGCGGCGGGTTCGGCTTTGATGTAGCGGCCCCAGAAAACACCGATCAGCGAGCAGCCCTTGAGCAGGGTGAGGTTGGCGGGCACGCGCGGGATGTCGCCATTGGCAAAGCCGATGACGAGGTGCCGTCCACGCCACGCGCAGTTGCGCAGCGCCGCCTCGGTGAAGGGTCCCCCCACCGGATCGAACACGACATCGACGCCCCTTCCCTGAGTCAGCGCCGCGAGCACGGGCTTGAGGTCGTCGGCATAATTGATCACTTCGTCAGCGCCGTGCTCGCGGCAGATGTCGCGCTTCTCGGCCGAAGAGGCCCCGGCGATGACGCGCGCGCCCAGTGCTTTGCCGATCTCGATGGCGGCGATGCCTACTCCTCCGGATGCACCGAGCACCAGCAGCGTCTCGCCCCGCCTGAGTGCGCCGCGATCGGCGAGCGCGTGATAGGCGGTCCCATAGGTCAGGAGGAAGGCTGCGCCGGTCGCGAAGTCCACGCCCTCAGGGAGCGGCGTCAGTGCATCGACGGGGGCCGATACCTTCTCTGCGAAGGCGCCGGATTGAGTGAGCGCGATGACACGAGCGCCGACCTTCACACGCTCGACGCCCTGGCCGACGCTTTCGACCACGCCCGCGCATTCGCTGCCGGGAACGAAGGGCAGCGCCGGAGCGGACTGGTATTTATTCTGAATGACCAGCGCATCGGGAAAGTTGACCCCGGCGGCGTGCACTCGGATGACGGCCTGACCGGGTCCGGCGACCGGATCGGCCCTGTCCTCCAGCACCAGGGTCTCGGGTAAGCCCCATTGCCTGCACACCAGCGCCTTCATCGTCACTGACCACTCAGGCGTCGGACGCCGCCGACGAAGCGCGCGAGCGTAGTCGAGAGCACGCCGCGCGACAAGCTGATGTCGATCAGCTGGAAGCGGCCGCGTCGCGTCACCGCCGCCTCGAGCGCCGCTTTGAGCTCGGCCCGCGTGCCGACGCGGATGCCCTCGCCGCCCATTCCCGCAGCCATACCCGCGAAGTCCCATCGGTCGAGTAAGGTGAACGATGACTCCGGCTGGAAAGTGCGCAGCATTTCCCAGCTGGCATTGTTGAACACGAGCACGATGGGATCCCAGCCGTAGCGGCGGCAGTTGCCGAGCTCCCAGCCGGTCATCGCGAAGGCGCCGTCGCCCACCAGAATGAGCGGGCGCTCGCCGCAGGCGGCCTGCAGCCCGAGTCCCGCCGGGACGCCGTAGCCCATCGTCCCGTAGTAGCCGGGTGCGAGCAGCGGGGTGGGCTCGATGTCCATGGCCGTGAACAGGCAATCGCCCATGTCGCAGGCAACCGGCATCCTGCCGTGACGAGCAAAGAGATCATTGATACCGGCGCAGATGTCGGTCGGCGTGATCGGCGCACCGTCAGCCACGAGCCGGCGCGGATATGAGGGCGCAGCGATACTGGCGGTCTTGCCGATCGGCCGCGCCCGCGCGAGCAGCCGTGCAACGAGGGAGGCCAGCGGAATGTCAGGATAGGTGTGATAGCCGAGCGTTACGCGCCCATCGAGCGCCTGAATGGTCTTGCGCATGTCGATGCGCGTCTGCGAGACGGCAAAGTTGGTATCACAGATGATCTCGCCGAGCAGGAACAGCCCGTCTGATTCCTCGACCAGGCGCGTCACCTCCGGCATCCCGGCGACACCCATGTAGGTGCCAACGAGCGGCGCGTCCTCCTCAGCGAACAGGCCGCGACCCATGAGACCGCAGACCACGGGGAGCCCCAGACGTCGTGCGAGATCCACCACCTGATGCTCGATCCGGTAGCGCCGTGCCTCGACTCCGACCATCAGTACCGGCGAGCGCGCCCGTGTCAGTCGCTCGAGGATCTCCTCCACGCAGGCTTCGAGTGCATCCGCATCGGGCGTCGGGGACTCCTCGGCCACGACTGCGGCACACTCGACCCCCACCATGTCGCGCGGGATCTCGAGATAGACGGGCTCAGAGCGCCGTCGACAACTGGCGAGCACCCGGGCGATGTCGCGCGGCGCACGCTCCGCGTCATCGAGGCATGCCTGATCGCAGGTCACTTCCTTGAACATGGCGAACTGCGAGTCGATGCGTTTCGCCTGGTGGTGCAGCAGAAGCCCCGAGCTCGCTTCGGCCTTGCCGGGCGCACCCGAGAGCACCACGAGCGGCACCTTCTCGGCATAGGCGGCGGCAACCGAATTGAGCATGTTGAGGGCGCCGGCCCCGTAGGTCACCGCGGCGACGGCCGGCACACAGCCGACGCGCGCCGCCGCATCGGCGGCAAAACCGACGCCGGGCTCATGCGAGAGCGTGTAGAGCGGCAGGATGCCGCTCGATTCGATGACGCGGAAATACGGCAACGCGAAATCGCCCGGGATGCCGAAGATGAGCTGCGCGCCGTGCGCCTTCAAGGCATGCAGCAGGGATTCCATCAGGTTCAAACGACGCCCCCTCGATACCCGCGTTGCGGCCGGCCATTCTCATGGGCCTTATGGGTCGAGCGGCGGGGAACCTCAATCCGTAGTACTTCCTATACCCCCTTTCTCACAGCGGGCGCACGCGCCCGGCCACACCGGGAGCGCACTCGAGCTGCGCACGATCCCAGGCGGCTGCATCCGCGGCGGCCTCGTAGGTCCTCGCCAGGAAGTCGAGCAGGAGGCTCTCCGGAGCCGACGCCGTGCGCACGGTCTCGTAGGGCAGGATGAATTCCCCGAGCTTCTCGTCGAAATATGCCCCGGGCGGGACCGCGCCAGCGCGAAATCCCGCGGGCTCGGGGTAGGCATAAGAGTAGAAGGCGGCGGCAGGAAAGGCGTCGTTCCCGGGCCAGAAGCCGGCGCTGCTGACTTCGTGCGAGTAGGCCTCCCGCGTGACGGCGTCGGGCAGCCCTGGCACGCCACCGGGATGAAGCGGTGCACGCCGTCCCGAGAAGCGCGTCACCGCAAGGTCGAAACTGCCCCAAAAGAAATGCACCGGACTTGCCTTGCCCAGAAATCCGGTACGGAACTGCTTCAGGATCCGATCGGCCTGGATGAGGGCGCGCCAGAATGCGTGGGCAGCGGCGGCGTCATAGGAGCTGTGACGATCGTCGCTGGAGAAGGGGATGGGATCTGACACCTCATTGGGCATCTCGTGAATCGAGACCGCGATCCCGAGCTCGCGCAGCTGTGACATGAGCTCGCGATAGAACTCAGATACCGAGCGCTGCTTGAGCGAAAGAGCGCGCTCCGCGCCACGGCTGGTGCGGGTTCTGAGCTCATGGGCGAGAAAATCGAATTCCATCTCCAGGATTTCGTTGCCCGCCGGAACGGCCAGAGTGCCAAGCCCGCGGCCGGTCACGTAGAGTGGAACCTGCCAGCTGTGATTGAGCCAGGGGGTGAGAGCCAGCCGTATTTTTCCGACGATCTGGGTCCACAACTGCAGCGTGATGGCAGTCTCGCGCCAGGTGCGGTAATTGAGCTCAGGCCATGGCGCTTCAGGGGTACTGCTAAGATCGATCCAGCCGTCTTCGAAATCAGCGCGCATGCCTCTCCCCTTCTGCCTTGCGATCGGCATCCTGCTCCTGGCGGCATCCCCCGACACGGCGCCCGCCGACACCCCGAAGCGCCTGACTCCGTTCGACATCGAGGCGCACCGCGGCGGACGGGCGCTACGTCCGGAGAATACGCTGCCCGCATTCGCGAATGCACTATCCATGGGCGTCGACACTCTCGAGCTCGATATGGCGATTACCCGCGACGAGGTCGTGGTGGTCTCGCACGACCGTGGATTGAATCCCGATCTGGCCCGTGGCGCCGATGGACAGTACATCGCGGCGAGCATCCCCTTCATCGACCTGACCCTGGCTCAGGTCAAGACATACGACGTCGGACAGATCCGCCCCGGCAGCGCCTACGCGGCGCAGTTCCCCGAGCAACGCGCCATGCCGGGCACGCGCATTCCGACCTTATCCCAGGTCATCGCACTGGTGCGCGCCTCGGGCGACACCCATGTCAGACTCAATATCGAGATCAAGATTGATCCGCATCATCCGCGCGAGTCCCTCGATCCGGAGCGATTCGTGGCGATCGTGCTGGCACTGCTGCGCCGCGAGCACTTCGAGAGCCGCGTGATGATCGAGTCATTCGACTGGCGCTCGCTGCGGCTCGTTCAGAAGCTCGCTGCGCAGATCCCGACGGTCTACCTCACGACTGAGAGCGGGCATGAGCCCACGGTGTATTCCGACAGAGCTTCCGTTTGGACCGCGGGCTTCAGCCCCGGCGACCAGGGCGGCTCGGTCGTGCGCGCAGTCAAAGCCGCGGGAGGAGGCATCTGGTCGCCCTACTACCGCGACCTTAACGCCCGCTCGATCGCTGAGGCGCATCTTCTCGGGGTCGCGGTCATCGCCTGGACGGTGAACGATGCGCAGGAGATGGCCGATCTCATCGACATGGGGGTCGATGGCATCATCTCCGATCGGCCGGATGTCCTGCGGACGGTTGCCGCTGCCAGGGGCCTGCGGCTACCTGAGGCACTGCCGGCTTTGGACACACGCAGTCCCGACTGACTGCGGCTCCGCGGTGAGCGAGGCTCACAGCGCGCGGCCTGCACCGGCAGCGTGCGAGTCCTTTCCTACAAACCCTGGGCCTCCCCGCCGACAAGAGCCGCCGATGAAGCGGGTATGCTCCGCCAACCCGAGCCTGCCTTCGGAGACAAATAATGACGGAACGCTCCAACGGCCACGCTGCCGCTGAACTTTGCACCACGGGAGTCCCGGGCCTCGATCAGGTGCTCGCCGGCGGGTTGCCGGGCAACTGCTTCTATCTCATTCAGGGAGATCCCGGTTCGGGCAAGACGACCCTGGCGCTGCAGTTCCTGTTCGAAGGTCTGCGGCGCGGAGAGCGGGTCTTCTACATCACCTTGTCGGAGACAAAGGCCGAGCTCGAGAAGGTCGCGCGCTCGCACAATTGGTCGCTGGAGCAGATTCCGCTTCTCGAGCTGTCGGCGATCGACTCGCTCCTGCGTCCCGAAGCGCAGACCACGGTCTTTCATACCTCCGAGGTGGAGCTGAACGCGGTCACGGATCTGCTCCTCTCCGAAACGCGCAAGTTCCGGCCCACGCGTGTGGTCTTCGACTCGTTGTCGGAATTTCGGCTGCTCGCGGAGACGCCGCTGCGCTATCGTCGGCAGCTCCTGAGACTGAAGCAGGAGCTCGCCGGGCAGGGCAGCACGGTACTGCTGCTGGATGACAAGATGGATAGCGGCCGCCTGGGGGGCGATCCGCATGTGCTCAGCCTCACCCACGGCGTGATCGAAATGGAGCAGCTCTCCCCGGAATACGGCCGATCGCGCCGGCGGCTGCGGGTCATGAAAATGCGTGCGATGAGCTTCAGTGAGGGTTACCACGACTACATCGTCGAGACGGGGGGATTGCGTGTCTTCCCGAGACTGGTTGCTGCCGAGCATCGCATCAACCTGCCGCGCGAGCCGGTGCCCAGTGGCATCCAGGAGCTCGATGAGCTCTTCGGCGGCGGCCTGGATCGGGGCACCACGACTTTGATTCTCGGCCAGGCCGGCACCGGCAAATCCACGCTCGCGCTCCAGTACGCCACACAGATGGCGAGCCAGGGCGAATCCAGCGTGATATTCGCCTTTGACGAGACCGCGGGCATCGCACTCGCCCGCGCGGAGAAGCTCGGCCTCGACTTCCCGCATTTCGTGAGCAAGGGCACGATCAGCCTGCAGCAGGTCGACCCGGCCGAGATCTCTCCCGGGGAGTTCGCCGACCGCATCCAGAGGGCAGTCGCGGGCGGTTGCAAGCTGGTGGTCATCGACTCGCTCAACGGCTACCTGAACGCCATGCCGGGCGAGCGTTACCTCAGCAATCAGCTGCACGAGCTGTCCACCTACCTGAACCAGAGCGGCGTGCTGACACTTTTCATTCTCGCGCAGCACGGGATGCTCATGGCCGCCGAGGCGCCCGTGGATATCAGCTATCTGGCTGATACCGTCGTCGGCATGCGCTTTTTCGAGGCGGCGGGATCGGTACGGACGGCTTTGTCGCTGCTCAAGAAACGCAGCGGTCATCATGAGCGCACCATCCGGGAATTCATGCTCCAGGGCGGCCGCGGTATTCGTATCGGCAAGCCCTTGGAGGATTTTCAACACGTGCTGAGCGGAGCTCCGGTATTCCACGGCACGCGCGATCAGATGATGCAGCGCTCAAATGAGCAGTGAGGAGCGAACCGAGCGAGTCCTCATCGTTGCACCGCTGGGACGAGACGCGGCGGCCATTGCCGAGCTGCTGAACGACCACGGCTATCGCGCGCAGGTGTGTAGCGGAGCGGCGCAGGCCGCGGCAGAGGCGGCAGCGGACGTGGGAGCGCTGGTGCTCACCGAGGAGGCCCTGGATCGCGAGCACGTGCCGGGACTGCTGCGGCAGATCGGCGCGCAGCCTGCCTGGTCGGAGCTTCCCGTGATCATCCTCACGAGCGGTGGTGAATCGCGCTCGGCGCAGCTGCTCGAACTCGCGGCGGCGGCGGCCGGAAGCATCACCCTGCTCGAGCGGCCCCTGGCGGCGGTGACGCTCCTGCGCACCATCGATGTGGCCTTGCGCTCGCGGCGGCGACAGTACCAGGTGCGCGACCTCCTCGAGGCGCAGCGCACCCGCGAGGCCGCCCTGCAGGAGGCCGACCACCGCAAGGACATCTTCCTCGCCATTCTCTCTCATGAGCTGCGCAATCCGCTGACCCCGATCCGCAACGCGGCCGAGCTCCTCAGCTCCACGAAACTCACCCCCGTGCAGCTGCGCTGGGCACAAAGTGTCATTCGCCGCCAAACCGAGCACATGGCGGCCTTGCTCGATGACCTTCTCGATCTGGCGCGCATCACCCAGGGTAAGCTGCAACTGCGCAAACAGAGCTGCTCGTTGCGGGGAATCGTCGACGCGGCGGTCGAAACGGCGCGTCCCATCATCGAAATGAGGCGCCAGCAGCTCTCGGTTCGCCTGCCGGATGAGATGCCGATGCTGTCCGTGGATAACATCCGGCTTGCCCAGGCCATCGCCAACCTCCTGACCAACGCGGCCAAGTACACCGATACGGGTGGCTCGATCACGCTCAGCGCACGCGTGGAGGGAGAGCTGATCATCACGGTCGCCGATAACGGTATCGGCATCCCCGCGGAGCAGCTCGGACAGCTGTTCACCATGTTTTCACAGATCGCCTCGGGGAATCGCTCCGACGGCGGTCTCGGAATCGGACTGTCACTCGTGAAGGGTATCGTCGAGCTGCACGGCGGAACGGTCGACGTGCAAAGCGGCGGGGTGGGCAAAGGAAGCGAGTTCACCATCCGCCTGCCTCTCGTGCCGGTGCTCACGACGGGCAGCGAGTCGAAAGAGCAGGGATCAGCGGCGCACGCCGCCTGGAAACTCCGCGTTCTGATCGCCGATGACAATGAAGATGCCACCGACAGCCTGGCATTGCTGCTCTCGCTCGACGGCCATGAGGTGCGCACTGCGTACAGCGGCCACGCAGCGCTCTCTGTCTTCGATGAATTCCGCCCCGACGTTGCGCTCCTCGACATCGGGATGCCCGAGCTCGATGGCTTCGCCACCGCGAATGCAATCAGACAGCGGCGCGGCGGCGCCTCGGTCTCCCTGATCGCCGTCACGGGATGGGGCCAGGAGGCCGACAAACGCCGGGCTCGCGAGGCTGGCTTTGCGATGCACCTGACCAAGCCCGTGGATCCGGACCGGGTGCGCTCCATTCTGTGGCGGCTTCAGAAGGGCGAGCTCAACTCCTCATCCGTCTGAGGACCGCGCGAACGTCCGCGCCGCTCACTTGTCCCGCGGGGGCTTCACCTTGCGGTGAGGCGCGCCGCGGCGACCTTGCCGCATGTTGCGCACACCCGCGAGCAGCGTCAGCGCGGCGTCGCGCACCTCGAGCTGCAGCGCCTCGTCGGCGTCGAGCTCCAGGTGGCTGGTGGCGTACGGACGCCAGTACCCGATGTACCGATCGAGTGTCGCACTCACGTCGGCGGGTACCAGATGCAACGAGGAAAGCCAGTCGCAGATGTCGCGGCGCGCGGCTTGCGCACCTTCGGCGTCCCCGTGCACGATGCACGCAAAGAGACGCCCTTCGAGGGGGCGCTGATAGTCCCAGCCGCCGAGCTCCAGCCCTTTGGCCGCCTGCGCATCCTTCCCATGCGTGCGTGTCGGGTCGGGATTGCCACCATCGGCGCACACGAGCCGATCCATCATCAGCTTCAGTGGCGATGAGCCGTGAAACCAGTGCACCGGGGTGATGATCATGACGCCATGGGCTGCGACCCATTGCGGGTAGATCTCATTCATCCAGTCGTGCGTCTGGCCGAGCGAGTAGTTGGGATAGCAGGAACAGGGCCAATGGCAAAGCGGCGCCGCGGTCGAAAAGCACCCCTTGCAGGGGTGAATGTGACGACCGTACTCGGAGGCGAGGCGGCTGAGGTCGAGCACTTCGATCTGAACGTGCGGATCCTGCATCAGGACATTGCGGGCAAGGCTCAGGAGTCGGTAGGACTTCGACATCTCGCCGGGGCAGGTATGCTCGCTGCGCGTCGAGCCATTGATCAGCAGCACGCATGCCGGTCCGTTCGGATCATCATGGCGACGCTGCGCCCTGAGAATGGCTTCGCGCGCTGCAATCCAGTCGACCGAAAGCTCGTAATCCGGGTCTGCGAACTGCGGACCGGCCTTGCGGGTGCGCGGGCTCTTGCGGCCGGCGGCATAGGCATCCCAGGCGGCGGCGGCAATGCGGTCGAGCTCGCCCGCGAGCGCCTCGAAGACCGGATC
>Ga0070735_10003213_pt1 | contig 14406 bp, 11 predicted proteins | sample Coa_R1_FD_66443 | JGI IMG/M metagenome (GOLD analysis project Ga0070735, IMG submission 66443) | Surface soil microbial communities from Centralia Pennsylvania, which are recovering from an underground coalmine fire - Coalmine... | ecosystem: Environmental > Terrestrial > Soil > Unclassified ...
ATGTCCTGGTCGATCTCGGTGCCGACGTCCATCGAGCAAGTACTCCGGGCCCGACGGACATGCACTACCTGGCGAAGTCGCGAACGGCGCGGACAATCGACAGGCTGATCCAGCTTGGCTTGGACGTCAACGTCCGAAACAAGCTTGGCGAATCGCCTCTCGTGTGGGCTGCCAGAGCCGGCAATGAGGTTACGCTGGCGGCGCTTCTTTCGCGCGGGGCGGATCCAAGCCTTGTCGATGCGACCGGCATGACCGCACTGCGCTATGCCCTCCTGGCAGATAGTCCGAATGCCGTCGCGACATTGTTGCGTGGAGGCGCGGATGGCGGCGAGCAGGACATAGGGCACGCGGCCACCCCGCCGGTCAAGTGCTGATGACTGCAGGCTCGCCTCCTTCACATCGTGACGGAGGCCCGGCAAGATAGCGCATGAGGCGGCGGTTGGCCTGACGGACGATTCCACTCCGACAGTAATCCGTGTCTCTCTAGATCGGTACAACCGGCCTTGGCAAGCTGGTCAGCCGACTTTCAGGCCGCTCGCTGGCAAGTGGGCATGCTTGACACGGTAGGATTTAGGCCGGTCGTAATGCCAATACATCCGAGCGTTCTCGCGTTGACGGCAGTCGCCGTTTCGGCGATGCTGGCGTCGGCCGCATTTGAGTCGGATTGGAACGTACACGAGGGGCATCAGGGACCCTGCTCTCTTAGCCCGCGAGTGGTGCAGAGCAGGGCCTGTAGTAACGGTACGTCGCCGCACAAATCCCGCAGGGGCGATGGAGCGGTGTCGCCGGAGATTTCCGTCCGCGTAGTTAGCATTCTGCGCCGGCGGGAGCGGTCGCACTTCCAGTTCGATGGTTGGATCGTCCTCTTATCCTACAAGTTCAATCGGGCAAGAGTCCCGGGACAGAGGTATCAGGTGTGGTATTCGGACCCGCGCCACCGCGGGTCTGGCATAGCGAAGATCATTGGAGTCGGCGGTGTCCGCCCGCGGGACAGGGATAGTTTGGAACGGCTTCCCCGTAGCTTTTACTCGTTACGTGAGTCCATTACATTCACGAGATCAGAAGGGTTGATAGGTCTCATCGTACCAGCATCCGGATACGTCCGGCTTCGGACGCGCTCGGGCATGTCCTTACTCGTTTTGGCAATACCGCCGGCCACGGCCGGCGATTTTATCGGCGGCAAGATCAGCAGCAATAGGCTGGCAGTGTCAGCGCTGCCGAGGTGAGCGGTCGATGTGCCCAGGCCGAAAGGGGCTGCGCCTGGACAGTGATATACCCTGTAGACAATGGGGCCGCCCTTACCAGCGCCAAGATAGAGGACACCAGGAACTGGTAAGCCGCCACAGTTTTCGTCAACCGTTCATGGTGATTGGCCAAGCGCCGGGAGCGCGAGGCCTAATCATGGGAGCGTTCCACGCGCCAGCGCCTTTGCCAGCTGGAGAACCGATGGCCGTTGGTGGGCAAGCCTGGTCGCCGCGTCCTTGGTCGTTACCTTCGACTTTGACGGTGCGGGCACCGCTTCCGATACGGAAATGGAGCGTTGGATCGCGATTGTCATGTTCGTCCCGTTCTCATCATGCATTTCCAAAAGTCGGGATGCCATACAAGGAGGTTAGCGATACATTTTCGGGCACAAGCGGCGGCCAGCGGCGGCGTTAAGGCCACTTGCGTTCGCTACGGGCTACAAGCTGGGCGACTGTCCTCCCTCGCTCGGGCGGTAGGATCGGGCAAATGTGACGCAAAGGGATTTTCCAAGTTGACGCGACGGGAGTCGGCTTCACGCGGCCGAGGGAGTTGCGCCAATTGTGGCGTAGCGAGTCGTTGCATACTCCGTGGCGGGGGCGCTCATCGGTAAGGCCGGGTCGAGGAGTCAGTAGAGGTATATCGTTTTCCCTGTTCGTTGGGCACGGGGAGTGGGGAGTCATGGGCTGGGGCCCTGCAATGAAGCGAAATACGGGCGTTGCGTTTAGGCTGAGCGTGTTCTTGAGCGTCGTCCTGATAATGCTCTGGAGACTAATTGCAGTCGAGGGTCGACAGGCGCGGCTGAACGAAGAGCTTCTTGACGCCGTAAATCGGGAAAACGCGCCGGTGGCGATTGGGCTTCTTCGTTCCGGCGCCGACCCGAACTGCTGTGCCGATCTCGAGGGTCCGGTTTACCAATGCTTTCGGGCTCTTTTCTTTCGTGCGGCGCGGCCTATAGCCGGTGATCCTCCGCTGTTGATCTCGCTGAGCTGCAGGCGGACCGCCAGAGCAGCGCGTGTGCCCATCGAGCAGCCCGAGCTCGTCGAGGAGTTGTTGTCGCGTGGCGCTCGTGCCACAGTTGTGGACAGGTATGGATACAGCCCGCTACGCTATGCAATAGAGAGCGGCAAAACCGGTACTGTTCGACTGCTATTGAGGCACGGGGCCGACCCGAAGACTGACGATGCGGGCAACGTTCTCTGTGATGCGATCATTTCTCGGGCGGATCCGGCAATTGTCGAGATGCTTTTTCGGTACGGCGCAGATCCGAATCGCGCGTGTGATGATTCCACGCCACTAGGCTGGGCGTTGCGGAAATCTGATTGCCCGAACGTATCAATTCTGCTGGCCCACAAGGCGGATCCCAACAAGACGACATATTTTGGTCAGGACTTCGGATACTTGCGGCCGCTCGAATATGCAGTGCGAGTGCACCTCAAAAGTAGTGCGGAAATGCTGTCGAAGGCCGGAGCTGCAAGGTAAGCGGCTGGCGACGGGTTGCCACCGACGGTCGTTTGGGGTTCTGGACTCGCCCGCGCTGGTGATCTTACCTCGGTAGGGCCGAGGGCGGTGCGACAGTGGGCGGCCGTCTTGCGCGCGATCATGAACATGATGTCTTGTGCTGCGACTGCGCTGTTCCCCACCTCCGGCCCGGGCACGTTCGGGCGCGGACTTTCTTCGGTGAGCAACTCGGACTATCTGACTACGCCGGATTTCACGCAGAGCATCCAGGGCGCTTCCGACAGCTTTACGGTTGATATCTGGCTGCAGACCAGCGATACCACGCACGACATGAGCGCCTTCCAGTGGGGGCCGAACAACGAAGCGCCGTATATCGGGTGCAACTCCGGCGTGGTGCTCTTCCTTGTGGCCGACACCGGCAGCTTCGCCGTGCTCTATGGCGCGCGCGGCGCGGCTCCAGGCAGCCTGCTTCCGCGCCGGCGCCGATCGCGCCGGCGCGGGCGCCCGCCCTACTTCAGCCCGGCGAGGCCTGCCAGCGCCGCGGGATCCTTCGGGTTCAGCTTGAGCGCGCTGCGGTAGGCGAGCTCGGCGTTGGACTTGTCGCCGGCCTTGAGGAAGAGGCCGCCGATCTTGTCGTCGATCTGGGCGCGGACGACGGCAGGATAGACCTCGCGAGTGGCCAGGCCCTGCAGCACGGGGATCGCCTCCTGGGCGCGGCCCGCCGCTTCCAGCTCCTGCGCCAGCCGGCTGGCGGAGTCGGCGTCGTTCGGGTCTTCGTGGACGATCTCCTGGAGCTGCGCGATCGCCTCGGGCAGCGCCTTCTGGTCGACCAGTCCCTGCGCGTACAGCCGCCGGAGGCTGAGCTTCTCGCCTGGCTTGAGATCCGTCCGCGCGATCAGCGTGCCGTACAGCCGCGTCGCCTCCTCCTTGTGGCCGGCAGCGAAGAGCGCATCGGCAAGCGACGTCTGGGCGCTCAGGTCCTTCGGATACTGCGCGGCGACGATCCGGTCGAGCGCCAGCGCGTCGTCCAGCCGATTGTGCTGCACCATCACGCCGGCGGCCGCCTCCACGAGCCCGCGGTTCGTCTTGTGCCGCTCCGCGGAGTCCCGCAGCAAGGCCCAGGCCGCGTCCTCCTTCTTCTGGCGGATCGACTCGTCGACGAGGGCGGCCATGATGGTCGCGTTGCCGGGCGACTTCTCGAAGCGCGGCTTCAGCCAATCGAGGAACGCGTCCGCCTTCCCCTGCGACTGGAAGACGAACGCCACGTCGGCATAGAGCTGGCGGTTCTCGGGATATGCGGCGATCTGGTCCTCGTAGAGCGCGCGGGCGTCGTCGTACCGCTTCATGTGCGAATAGACGGCCGCCTTCTGGTCGCGCGCCCAGTTCGCGCGCGGGTCCAGCGCCAGGAGGCTGTCGTAAACCTTGAGCGCGTCCTCGTCCCGGCCCGCCTGGCGGTAGGCCATGGCGAGCGGCGACAGCACGCGGCCCTCCTTCGGTAAGTCCTTTCGCAGCTCCTCAAACTCGGTGATCGCCATCGGGAGCTTGCCGGCGCGCTGGTAGACGTCGGCGGCGTGAAGCCGATCGCTCAGCGGATCCCGCGAGTAGATCGCGGCCCGGCGGTAGGCGGCGGCCGCCTCCTCCGTCCGCTTCTGCGACTCGTAGACCAGAGCTAACTCCTCGTAGGCGGGGGCGAACGCATCCTTGTGGAGCTGGCGGGTCTGCGTCAGCGCGTCCAGCTCCTTGATGGCGAGCTCCGGCTTCTTCGCCCGCTGGTAGAGGTGCGCGAGCGCGATGTAGGTCGCGGCGTTGGGCACGCCGTTCGTCCGCTCCGCGGTCGCGGCCTCCTCGGCCTTGATCTGCTGCTGCCAGCGGATCGCGGCGTCGAGGTCGTTCGCCTTATCGGCGATCTCGGCGAGCTGCCGCATCGCCTCGAGGCGCTCGGCGCGGACCGTCGCCGCGTTGGCGACGCGGGTTTTCTCCGGATCGTCCGCGGCGGTCTGGTCCATCTTCAGCACCGACTCTAGCTCGGCAGTGGCCTCCTTCGGGCTGCCCGCACGCGCGAGGTCCCGGCCAATCGCGAAGCGCGCGCCGGCAACCGTGCCGCTTGGCAGCTTCTGCGCGAGCAACAGCCGCCACTCGGCGACGGCGTCGTTCCACTTCGACTGGCCCTCCAGGGTCTCGGCGACCTGCATGTAAGAGGTCGGGTCGCCCGGCTTGAGCGCGCGATACTGCTTCCAGACGGCGATCGCCTCGTCCGGCTTCCGCTCCATGATGTAGGTGTTGGCGAGCGCACTGTAGTTGGAGGCGTCGTTCGGATCGGCGGCGATGCGCTTCCGGTAGATCTCCTGCGCCTTGGCGAAGCTGCCGGTCCGCTCGTAGAAGCGCGCGAGGCTGTTCTGCCCGACGAGATAGGCCGGCTCGATCGCGGCCGCCGAGCGATAGTGGTCCTCCGCCTGCTTGAGGAACCTGGCTCGCGAGGCGGCGTCCTGCGGCTGGTAGGAGAGCTGGGCCTCGCAGCCCGCGAGAAGGGCGAGCGCCTGCGCGTTTTTCGGCGCCAGCTTGATCGCGTCGGCGAGCTGCGCCCTCGCGGCGGCGGGATTCTGGAGCTGCAGGTAGAGCTGCGCGATGGTGATGCGGAGCTGTATGTTCTGCGGCGCGAGCGGCACGGTGGCGAGATAGGTGGTGAGCGCTCCGTCGATGTCATTGGAGAGCCCCTGCGCGCGGGCCATCTCCAGGCGGATGGTTGGATCGCCGGGCGCAAGCTCCGCCGCGACCCGCAGGGCCTTGATCGCCTCCGGGAGCTTGTGCTGCGTCTCGTCCAGTACGCCGACGTAGTACCACGCCCCGGGCATCTTCGGGTTCAGAGACGCCGCCTTCTGCATTTGGACCAGCGCGGGAGCGAACTTTTTCTCCTCTACCAGCGCCAGGCCGAGATTGTATACCATCTGCGGGCTGTTCGGAATCAGCTTGACGGACGCGGCGAACTCCTGCTCCGCGGCCGGATAGCGCTTGTTGTAGATGGCGGCGAGGCCGAGCGAGGAGTGGGCCGCCGCCGCGAGCTGGCCGTTCGGCTTCAGCGCGAGCGTTTTGCGGGCCTCCTTCTCGGCCTCGGCGAAGTCGCGCCGGGCGGGCGAGGCGTACAGCGTCGACAGCTCCGAGTGGGGCGCGGGTTCGTCGGGAGCGAGCGCGGACCAGGACTTCAGCGCCGAGATGAGCTCGGTAACGTTGCCCTGGGGCCGGAAGATGGCCGCCATATTCTGGTAGGCGGCTTTGCCGGTTATCGGCGGCAGGCCGGCCTGCTTGATGTATCTCAGGAACTCGCCATACGCCGCCACGGCTTCCGTGTATCTCTTTGCGCGCTGGAACGTGATGGCGGTCTGCCACAGCGCGGAGGCCTTCTTAACGGCCGGAGGCGGGGCCGCGGGCGCCGCCGGAGCGGGCGCGACGGCCTTGCCGTTCTGGGCGAGCGCCGGCTGCCCGGCGCCGGCGAGGGTCGCGATGGAAGCCGCGGCGAGCAGTGATTGCAACAGGTTGAAACGGAGAGTCATAGTAGTTCATTCTAACGGCTGAAAGGTCGAAAGTCAAGGCTGGCAATGACCGTCAATGCGGCGGGCCGATGATTTCGTGCAGGGCGGCGCGCATCGGCTTCCGGGAGCGGCCGGCGGGGCGGAGCGGCTTCGCGGCGGGCGCAAAAAAGAGGGAAAGGGGCGAATTCCGGTTCGCGGCCCTTTCCCTGAAACAAGCCATCGGAAGCGCGCGGGCCTCCATGTTTTTGCAAGGAGAAAACACGGATACAGACGGATATCTTTTCAGGATGTTCACTTCGTCATGGCTGCGGAGACCACTATTTTGGCGCGCCTTCGAGCGAGGCCTCGCAGGGGCGCGGCCGGGCCCCGCGCGGGCCATGCGATTCCGGCAGCTCGCCGCCTGGGTCACCTGCAGCACGCCGTCCACGAAGATGCGCGCCTCCATCCCTCCGCTCAGCCGGACGCGGAAATGGTGCGGATTGCCGTCGTTGATCGAGCCGCCGTAGAGCACGGGGAAGCTGCCGGTATCGGCGACCTGGAACAGCACCACGCCGGAGTTGCAGCCGATGTACGGCGCTTCGTTGTTCGGCCCCCAGGCGAAGGCGGACATGGAGTGCGTCGTGTCGGTGGTCTGCAGCCAGATGTCCACCGTATAGCTATCGCTTGGAGACTGGATGCTCGCCGTGAAGTCGGGCGCCGTGAGATAACTGCTGTTACTCGCGGCCATCAGGCCGCGCGCGGACTCCACGTAGGTTCACCGCGGGAAAGTCCGTCACACGCACAATCGAGGGACGGCTAGCGCAATTGTGACATCCAAACCTGACCCTTCCAAAGGAAAGTGACCGCCCGGTTGTCTGGGTTCCACTGAAGCCCTGATGGCATCTCGACGTCATTCGGGCGATTCATGGCCGAAGAGAGATAAGACGGCGGCAGATAGAATGTCGCAGCTTCGCGCAGCGCGCCGCTGCGAACGTCACCGACCCAGATGCTAGCCAGATACCGCACCCGACCGGACCGGCTCCCTACCGATAACAGCCGCCCGACCGACCAGTCCGAGGCCGACGCCGAGTGATAGGTCAAGCAAGCGACACGCAACCCGTCAGGTGACACCGACGCAGGTGAAATAAGCCGTGCGCCGGCGACATCAAACGTCCAAGCCTTGCCTATTTGCGCCCCGGTGTGTAGATTGACGATTTCGAGCCGCCCCGAATCGGCGTTCAACGCGAAACGAGTCGAAGTGAGAACAGCTTCGTTCGCCGAAGCGCAGCCGACAACAGACCACCGCCCCTCTATCCGCACGGGTGGCGCTTCCGCCGCGGCAGGGTGCGCGCACAACGCATCCCTGGTAAGCTTCAGGAGCGTAAAGCCATCGCCAGGGCGGCAGTCCGTCTCGACGACAGCACGGCTGTCTGGTGTCCAGCGAGCATCAACGCCGAATATCGGCCGCCGGCATTCCACCGCCCTGGATAATCCGCCACAATTCGCTCGTTACCCGCGGCCGAGGTGGCGTCGAGCCACTGTCCATTAGGTGAAAGCTGCCATTGATCGGGATCGGCGCGCACATCGGCCAAAGGCACATTCAACTTTACTGGCTCAAGCGCACCAGTTCCCGTATCCAGCTCGCGAAGGTCAGGCCCTCGTCGCGGATCCCCGAAGTACCGCATAACAAGCAGCTTGCCCGGCGCGGACCACCGATACCAGCCAATCGTGTAGGCGCTTGGCGCCTGTAAGAGAGCAATACTCGGTCGGTTGGCCGTCATGACGTACAGAAAGAGCCCCACGAAGGAAACGAAGCCAAACAGCACCCCGCCAAGCACCCTTAATCGGCTGCGAAGCCAAGTCGCCGCACGCGCACCGACCGCATTGCGCATCGAGCTCACCGAATACCGGCCGAGTTCGCCGGACACGGTTCATCTACATTGACCGGCGACCAAAAGACGGACGGTTGGGGAACGGCGGGCGGCTGCCACTGAAAACCAAACATTGCACCCCAAACAACCGTGTTACCTGGATCGAAGGCACCGGCGCGGGATATGGTCTCTCCGACGCCAGTACAAAAGTGATCTTCAATGCGCGAGCCATACCACCGCGTCGGAGTCAGTTGCTCGAATATTCGTGTGTCCTCGCCATCTACCCGCCCAAATGCCGCAGAGAGCAAAAAAAAATGGCGTAATTGTGTTTTTTGACCCTCCTGATGTACTGGCACGGCTTTCCACCAGCACTTTCCCGATCGTCAAATCCGACGCCATCACCGCACCAACGGTCCACCCCCCGCTCGTTACCGCAAACCAGGGTGGTGCCAATCAGGATACAATCGTTGCAGCCGCCGCTAGCGTCGATTACGAGGATCGGGTCGACACGGTCCATTGCGACGTCTTGCACGCCGCCACCGCCGCCCGCCACCCGCAGTCCGCCCCCAAGTGAAGGCGCCGCTCCCACCATAGCGAAACTTCTTCCATCGGAACCAGGAACCAGCAGCTAGGAACCAGCAACCGCCTGCGCCAGGAACCGCTCCCACCGCCTCGAATCAATCCGCTATAATAACTATTGACACTCGCGAGCCCCGCTTACGTCTGAGCATAAGCGATTAAACTCCGACTTCGACCTTGGGCGCTGCGCGCGACAAATTCGGTCGCTCGTCAGGAAAACGCGCGAGACTCAATAGGTGTCGAAAAAGGAAAAACATGACGGGTGAATCCGCCAGATTCCAACTTTTTTCCGAAATATTTTTCCGCGACCCTCTGAATCTCCGAATGCCGTCCCAAACAGTCAGACACCTGTCGGTCTCTCTGTGTCTTCGCCAGAACCCATTTCGCACACCTTTGCGCTTTTTGCGAACTTGGCGCGAGAATCCTTCCTGCATCACCTCTTTGTGTTCTTGCGCCTTTGTGCGAGACGTATTACTATCCCTCTGCGCCGTCTGCGAGCTTGGCGCTAGAGTCCTCACTGGACATCATCCTCAATCTTTCTTGACTTTATCTGCCAAACCGCCGCATATTGTCGAGTAAGGAAGCGGCGTTACCGCCGCTCCCTCCTCTAAGAACCGTGCTTGCGACTTTCACCGCACACGTCTCAAGCATCTCGAACGCCCTTTGTGGGACGCGGTGCAGTACGGTTGCGGATATGCGGTGGCTGCACCCTGTCGCGAGCGTCAGCGGGAGCCCCTCGCCGGAGTAGAGCGAAACGCCTCGTGGCTGTGACGCCGCGTTAGGTATTCAGCCCACTCAGGAGAATAGGGGTTCACGTCGGCTCGGACTTTGATATGCCTGCGGATGCGAACGCGAGAGGCTTGAAACAGAGCGATGGGACGGCTTTCCCCGTTACTTCGCTCAACCTCTCCAAAGAACACCCAATGGTTCCCGCCGCCACCTCCCGCTACGGTAGTGAAGTATTTCCGGGCGATCCAGCGTTTGCCTTTTGTTGGGTGTCTGTGTACGCACCACCGCCACAGAGCTTGGAAGATAGCGCAGTCTACTTGGCTGAAGGTCTGCTTGGCGCAGATGTGCCGGTGATACATAGCCCAGCCCTTGATTTTGGGGTTGAGCTGCATCACCAGGTGGCCCGCCGTTGCCGATTGGTTGCCCTTCACCTCTTCTCGGACATTGGCAAGGAACCTCGCCACGTTCTCCTTTGAGGGCTTTGGGATTAGCTTGCCCTTGTATTTGCGAACGTTCTGTCCAAGGAAGTCGAACCCGTCTTCTATATGCGTGATCGTGGTCTTCTCTTGCGAGAGTTCCAGCCCCCGTTCGAGCAGAAACTGCGTGATCAGGGGTTTGACTTGTGTCTCAAGCAACTCCTTGGAGCTGCCGGTTACCACAAAGTCGTCATGTAGCCGGACTTCAGCCATTTCCGAAGTATCTCCCGCTCCGTTTTGGCGTGGGAGAGCAGCCAGTCGTGGTTGATCCGGTCGAAACAGGCTTTGATGTCCCCTTCGAGCACCCATTGCGCAGAGGTGCGTTTTGCCAATGCGAGATAGCATTGTTGGATCGCATCCGCGCAGGAGCGTTCCCGCCGAAACCCATAGGAGTTGCGGTCGGCGGTTACTTCCGCCACGGGGTCAAGAGCCAGCAGGAACAGGGCCTGCATCGCTCTGTCTTTCATGGTAGGGATGCCTAAGGGACGTTTCTTGCCGTTCTTCTTGGGGATGTAGATGCGTCGCAGTGGCTTGGGGCGGTAACCCCGTACCCGCAGCGTCGCCACCCCCGCCGCTTTCCTCCGGGGGGTCAGTCAAGTCTCCCCGTCGACCCCCGGCGTCGCTTTTCCGTCATTCTCCGTCACGCGCTCGACCGCAAGCACCCTTGCGCTCTGAGAGCGTGTGAGCAGGAACTGCAAGGCTTTTACCTTGTTGTGCCTGCCCTCTTCCTGCGCCTTCACGATACGCGCCTGAAGACGACGCACGATCTCCTCGGGGGTCTGCTTGCGCTTCTCCCGCGCTCCTTCGTGGTCGGCTGCACCGGATTGCTCCGTCATCTGCATCTGCCTCCTTAGTCGCTTGGTCAAGCTCTCTCGTGATGAGACACCAGGGGAAGTCTGCCCGCTTTCGCGTGGAGTGATGTTTCAACTCCTATCCGCGCCATTACAGCGCGGCGTTCGCTTTCTCCCCATTCCTTTACCCGCACCGCCATAGGCTCTCCTTACGGTCGGCTTTGCCGTACGGCAGCGATACGGGCTTACCACGTTCCGCTTATATGACAGGATCGGTTTAGGCTCTCTCTATACGCCGGCAGCGGGTCCGTTACAGGACCTTGCCCATGACGGGAGATTGAATAACCCCCGTACTCGCTGCCTTGCCATTTTTGGCTACGGCCCAAAAGCATCTTAGGCCGCCTTTTCGTTACGACGCTTGACGAGAGTTCGCATCTGCTAGCCATACCGCCCACCCTTGCCCCTTGCCGCCTGATGCTGGCAGCGAGACCGTCCCCTCACGGTTCCGGCCTTCCGTTCGGACAGGATACGTTGTCAGAGGGCTTCCCACAGCTTGTTACCTCGCCGCAGTACCTCCTAGGGTACGGGTGATGGGACACCCGGTCACGTCGCAGCGCGCGTGACAATCACACAAGCGACCTCGTGTCGCACGCCCAAAACGAAAAAGGGGTTCGGGGTCTTAGCTCAGTGCCTGGTCCAGGTCGGCGATTAGGTCGTCGGCGTGCTCCAGGCCGACCGAGAGGCGCAGGAGTCCGTCGCCGATGCCGCGGCGCTGCCGCTCCTTCGGCGTGAGGCCGGCGTGCGACATCAGCCGCGGGTAGCTGATGATGCTCTCGACGCCGCCCAGGCTGGCGGCGAGGGCGAACAGCCGCGTCCGGCCGAGGACGCGCTCGGCCGCGGGCCTTCCGCCCCTCACCTCGAACGCGACCATGCCGCCGAAGCCCCGCATCTGCCGCGCCGCGAGCGCATGCTGCGGATGCGAGACCAGGCCGGGGTAGTGGACCGCGGCGACCCGCGGGTGCTCTTCGAGCAGCTCCGCGACGGCGCGCGCGTTGGCGGAGTGCGCCGCCATCCGTATCTCCAGCGTCCGGATTCCGCGCAGAGTGAGCCAGCAGTCGAAGGGCGCCGCAACGCCGCCGGTAAGCTTCTGCACCGTGTAGAGCCGCTCGCGCAGCGCCGGGTCGCGGACGACCAGGGCGCCGCCGAGCAGGTCGGTGTGGCCGCCCAGATACTTGGTGGCGGAGTGCATCACGATGTCGACGCCCAGGTCGAGCGGCGTCTGGTAGCAGGGCGTTGCGAAGGTGTTGTCGATCGCAACCAGCGCCCCGACGGACCGCGCCGCCTGAACCACGGCGGCCACGTCCGTTATGCGCAGAAGCGGGTTGGAAGGGCTCTCGATCCAGACCAGCCGCGTATCCGCCGTTATCGCGGCGGTGAAGGCATCGGTATCCGTCGCGTCGACGAGCTCGACGCAGACGCCTGCGGGCCGAAGGACCTGCTCCGCAAGCTGCGTGGTGCCGCCATAGACGTCGCGCGCCATCACAAGCCGGTCGCCGGGCCGCAGCAGGCGCAGGGCGCAGTCCGTCGCCGCCTGGCCGGAGCTGAAGCAGAGGGCGGGGCAGTCGTCCGGCGCATTCTCCAGCGAGGCGATACAGCGCTCCAGCGCGCTCCGCGTCGGGTTGCCGTACCGGACGTACTCGTACCCCGTTCGCGGCTCGCCGGGCGCGGCGTACGCATAGACTGTCGTGAGGTGGATCGGCGGGACGACGTCGCCATCAACCCCGGGATCGGAGCCGGAGTGGATGGCGCGAGTGGCGAATTTCACTGCGCCGCTCCGTATGGCCGTCGCCTCGATCGGCCGAGCGCGGCTTCGCGGCATGCGGCCGGCGACCGGCGCGTCAGCGGCACGTAGCGCGCGCATCCGGCGCCCCGCAGGCGGTTGGATGCCATCCTACTTGCTCCCCGCGGCGGCCGGCGGATCGTCGCGGCCCTCTGTCTCCGACTGGAGGCGCGCCGCGGCCTTCGGATCGCCGATGTGGAGCGTATCGTAGGCCTGCTGCGAGCTCGTGAACGGCCCGATTCCCGTGTGGCCGTGCCAGTCGCCCTGGGTCAGCATCGGGTTGGTCACGTCCTCTTCGCGCTCGCGCTTCGCGATCCAGGCCTCCATCCGTCCGCGGAGCAGCGCGACGACCTCCGGCTCCTGCTCCGCGAGGTTGTTGTCCTCATGAGGATCCTGGACCAGGTTGTACAGCTCTACCTCCGGCTTGAAGTGGAAATCCGGCTCCAGCGCGACGATCAACTTCCACTCCGGTGTGCGCCAGCCGTGCTTCCTCATCCAGGTGCACTCGGTGATATAGAACTCACTCTCGAAAGACACCCCGTAGCCGCGGACCAGCGACATCGCGCTCTGCCCGTCGAACCGCTGCTTCGATTCGATGCCCGCGAGATCGAGCAGCGTCGGCACGAGGTCCTTGTGCTGCGTGAAGCCGGATATCCGCTTGCCCGCGGGCACGGGGCCTGTATAGCGAATGATGAGCGGCACGTGGAGCGTCACGTCGTAGATGCCGTGGTGATCGAACCAGCAGTCGTGATCGTAGAGCGTCTCGCCGTGGTCGCCGTTGAGCACTACGATCGTCTGGTCCAGGATTCCGTGCGCCTCCAGCGCGTTGAAGATGGTCTGTATGCAGGAGTCCATGTACGCGACCGCGCCGTCGTACTGCGCGATAACGTAGTCCTTGTCCGATATCCCAGGCGGCATCCAGCTCGCAAAGAAATCTCGGAACGGCTTGAACGCCATCACCGCGTCCATCGACCGGTTGCTCGGATCGCTCTCATTGCCGTGGTAGAACATCCGCTCGAACGGCGCAGGCGGCAGGTAGGGCGCGTGCGGGTCCATGTGACGCAGGAACAGGAAGAAGGGGCTGTCCTGCGCGGCGAGCCGGTCCAGCTCCGGAATCGCCACCTGGTTCAGGTTCTCGGCCTTCGGGCTGCGGCCCTCGTTCCAGCTGCCCCAGCCCGCAAAGTTGAGATAGCTGTCGAAGCCGCGCGAGCTGGGATTGCCGCTAAAGCCGACGCACGTAGACACATACCCCTCATCGCGCAGGATTTCCGGCAGCGTCTGAATATCCGGACGCAGGCCCCCCTGATGGCGCAGCGCCACGACGCGCGTGCCGAAGCAGTCGCGGCCGGTCAGCATAGACGCGTAAGCGCTCGTCGTCGGGATGTGCGGGCTGTAGTTCCGCTCGAACAGCGTGCCGGACTCGGCGAAGCGGTCGATGTGCGGCGTGGTCTGGCGGTGATATCCGTAGCAGCTCATGTGGTCCGCGAGCAGGCTGTCCACGGCGAGCAGCACGATGTTGGGTCGCTTGCTGGATGAAGGCATGAGTTCCTCGAAAGCTGGAGATTTGACGGAAACTGAATTCACCGACGCGAAGCGATTATCCTCCGGCGCGCCGGACCGGCCACCGGTTGCGGCCACCGGCTGAACCCGGTGTCTCGGTAGCCTACGGCTCAGTGCCTGCCTGCGCGGGCACGGCATTGGTCGCACGTGAAGGCAGCGCGTCTGTCGCCCGCGCAGGCGGGCGATGGGCCGCAGGCCACCCAGCCGCGGGGTTCAGCCCGGCGGCACTCTCTGCGCCCGACGGCACTCTCCGCGCCCGGCGGCACTCTCCGCGCCCGGCGGCACTCTCCGCGCCCGGCGGCACTCTCCGCGCCCGGCGGCACTCTCCGCGCCCGGCGGCACTCTCCGCGC
>Ga0070735_10003214_pt1 | contig 14405 bp, 15 predicted proteins | sample Coa_R1_FD_66443 | JGI IMG/M metagenome (GOLD analysis project Ga0070735, IMG submission 66443) | Surface soil microbial communities from Centralia Pennsylvania, which are recovering from an underground coalmine fire - Coalmine... | ecosystem: Environmental > Terrestrial > Soil > Unclassified ...
GACCGGCGCGGCATCGCCAGGAACAGATAATCGCCTTTCACGGTGGTGAGGCCGTCCTGCTCATCCTGGAAATGACAGGTGAACGCGGCTCCGTCATGCTCGAAATTGAGAAGGCGGTGACCCATGACGATGGGCGGAATGCTCTGAACCTTGGCGGCCATCTCGACGATGTTTTTCGCCAGCGAATCGAACAGCAAACCATAGCCGCCGGCCAGTCGGGAATAAGCGCTGTTTGAACCGTAATCGGTGTTCGCTTGCATGGCGTCGGCCGAATTCCAGTTGATCACGTTGGAGGTATAGCCGTTGGCGTCGCTGACATAGTCGAAACCCTCGTCGCCGAGCTGATCGTAGAGCAGATTCCAATAGCCGATATTGTGGACCGGGGTTCCGGCGGGATAGCTCTGCGTCGCCGCCTTTTCCGGCACGGTGCCGGTGGTGAAATATTTGCACCAGTCCTTGCGCGTCCACTTGTCCGATCCCGGCGCAAACAATGTCGTCATGTCGCCGAGGATGGCATCGGCTGTTTGCGATCCATAACCCCGGGCCAGGAAATCCGCGTCGAAATTATAGGGCAGAAGCGCCGGGCTGATGTTGTTCGAATAGATCGTGCGGCCACGCAGGTAGTACATGCGCACCGGCGACTCGACGAACGGTTGCACCAATTCCTGCAACCCGAGTTCCACGATCAAATTTTGCACCAGGATGTGGCCACTATCGATGGAGCGCGGGAAGTTTTCGTCCGTGGAAAAGCGCATCCCGCCGACCTCGACATATTGGCCATCCGCCATGGTTTTGGGAAAGCGGTAGGTGTGGATGCGCCCGCCGACATGGGTCGGCCCCCATTCGAAGAGCTGTAGCGTATCGCCCGGCTTGATCTTGCCGCTTTGTAGCAACCGGTAGGCGGTGTACAGGCCGGACGCACCGGCGCCCGCTATGATGTAACTGGTCATGATCGCCCCTTGCTGGATGGAGATTTTGCGACACGCTTCACGTGTATTATGGATAATTTACTACTGAATTATGGTTAACAAACATTTGCAAAGGCGCCGATCAGAGGACAGCGGCGGGCAAAGCCGCGATGGGTCACGCGCGACGAGAAGCAGGCAGGCGCGATATCGGAATTTCGAGGATGATCGGGGGTCCTGCCGCTTTTCGCGTCAGGTCGCATCGCAACCGACCGTCACGTTTGATTGGTTGGATTAAGAATCGACCTGCGGGGTCACTTGCCGGATCGGCAGATGCGGCCAAGCGTCATGTGGGGTTCGTCCGGCGATGGACGCATCATCATTTTTCGGAATCATCCACCTTCTTCCGCGCGATGACGCCGGCGGCAATCTGCATGGTGGTGCCGGTGGCCCAGCTCAGCCAGATCAGAAGAGCTGTGCTTGAATGTGCGGTTTCGTCGAGCACGATGCCGGATACGGAAATAACCGCCGCGATCGCCGCGAGCACGATACCGGCCGCACTGAGCAGCTCGACCGCATCGGCCCTGGCGCCAAGCCCGGGCCGCAGCGGAAGATGCATGCGGTGATCGGAAGGCGCGACGGGTAAGTCGATCCCGAGATAGAATCCGACGCCACCGTAAACCATCATGGCAAGAACGGTGGCCGCCGATCCGATCAGATCGATGTCGGCGCGCCCGACATGGGCGGCCACAAACAATCCGCACGATGCCCCGGTGAGCGCCAGGCCCGTGCGCTCAAGAATGTGTGCCGACCGGCTGATGGTCGAGCGGGCATTCCATGGGGTTCTGTGCCGGATCATTTGATTTTCATATCAAGTGAGGAGGGCCGAGGGTTGATCAAGATCAAGCGGCTTAGCGGCCACTTAGAATCGAACCACTAACGTGGCCGTTCGATGGCGGTCATGCTCGGATCCATCAGGCCGGAAAGCCGCATCACCCAGGCTCTTTCCGTTGGCCGGAAAGTTCCACGATTTTGCGCCAGTGCTCGGTCTCCGCCGCGAGCATGGCGCCGAATTGGCGCGCGCTGCCAAGGATCGGGACGGCGCCCAATTCGGCGAGCCGTTGGTTGATGAGGGGCTCAGTGAGCGCGGCGTTGATCTCCTGGTTGAGAAGATCGACGATCGCCTGCGACGTGCCGCGCGGGACGCCGACACCGTAGAAGGAACTGGTTTCAAAACCGGGCAGCGTGTCGCTGATCGGCGGAATGTCGGGCAGCACCATTGAGCGTTCTCTTGTGGTGACGCCGAGCGCGCGCAGTTTTCCCGACCGCACCAGTTCGAACGAGGAGGTGACGTTGTCGAACATGCCCTGGATCTGGCCGGACATCACATCCGTCAGTCCCGGCGCCGAACCGCGATAGGGGACGTGAACGAATTGAATGCCCGCCATGGCTTTGAATAATTCGCCGGAGAGATGGAGCGACGTGCCGAACCCTGACGAGGCAATGCTCATTTTACCCGGCTTGGCTTTGGCGTCGGCGATGAAATCTCCAAGATTTCGAATCGGCAGCTCGCTATTGACGACGAGCACCAGCGGAATGCGCGCCACACCCGCGACCGGTGTAATGCTTTTGGCGAAATCATAGGGCAGTGATGGATCAAACGAGGCGTTGATGGCGTTGGCCGAACTCGTCAGCAAGAGCGTGTATCCGTCGGGCGGTGAGCTGATAACGGCCTGGGTCCCGATATTGCTGCCGGCGCCGGGTTTGTTCTCGACGATGAAGGTCTGGCCAAGCCGCGCCGACAAATGCTGGCAGAGCAGGCGGGAGAGGGTGTCGGTGGCGCCCCCGGCGGTAAAAGGGACGATCCATCGCACGGGCCGCGACGGGTAGCCGCCTTGCGCCGAAGCCATCGATTGCATGCCGAGCCAACTGAAGCTGGCTGTGGCCGAAGAAAGAAATTTTCGCCGATCAAGCATCACAAGGTTTTTTTCGAAGAAGTGCCGAATCAATCGGCCCCGTAAGAATCGGGGTGTGGGCGCTATTTAGTCTTTCCCTCGATATCATCCGATTAAAATATTCCCGTGTCCATAAAGGCTTACCGCAGAAGCGATGCGTAAACCAACTCCGTCATTAAGAAGTGAGCGGGGCGCTTTGCTTAAGGGGCATTAACGAATTTCCTGGGATAATCGTTAAGGCGGGATTTTTCCGAAAAAAAGGGAAACGCGATGTCGAAATTTGCGATCGGTGAACGCGTCGAGAAAGCGGCCGACGACCACGCGGATGGCGTCGTCATCGCGGTCTTCCCCACCGCCGATGGTCATTATCGTTACGCTGTCGATATGGAAGGTTACGGCGCGCTGCAGTTTTTCAACGAGGAAAAGCTCGCCCTTCACGCCGACTGAAGTATTGAGCCATGAACGCAGGCGCCGTCGAGCGCGCGAAAGTCGAACAACCCGTGGCCACGCCGCGCGCCAAACCATCCACCGCCAAGAGCTGGCTGAAAGCGATCGAGCGCACTTCGCGCATCGAGGCCCATCCGCGGCATTTGTTTGCCGACCTTGTCGAGGATTGGGCGGCGCGCCAGCCCGACCGTCCGAGTCTTTTGTCCGACGGCGAGAGCTTCAATTACCGGACCTTGAACGAGCGGATCAACCGCTATGCGCGCTGGGCGTTGTCGGCGGGCATCGGCCAAGGCGATACGGTTTGCCTCTTGATGTCGGGCCAGCCCGATTATGTTGCCGCCTGGCTCGGCATCACCAAAATTGGCGGTGTGGCGGCGCTGATCAACACCAAGCTGGTGGGATCCTCGCTCGCCCATTGCATCGACGTTGCGGCCTCGGGTCATGTGATTGTCGGGCGCGATCTTGTTGCCGCCTTCGAGGAGGCTCGGCCTCGTTTGAAGCGAACGCCGAAGATCTGGCACCATGGCGAGGATACGGGCGAAACGAGTCTCGCGGCGGCGTTGGCTGGGTTCGATGGCGAGCCGTTGAGTCCAAGCGAGCGGCGCCATGTGACGATCGATGATCGCGCGCTGTTGATTTATACGTCGGGCACCACGGGCCTGCCGAAGGCAGCCAGCATCAGCCACCGGCGCATTTTGAATTGGGGTGGCTGGTTTGCCGGTTTGACGGATGCGAGGACGGAGGATCGCCTGTTCAATTGCCTTCCTTTGTTCCACAGCGTCGGTGGTGTGGTCGCGCCGTGCAGCATGCTGACGGCGGGCGCGGCGGTGGTGTTATCGGACAAATTCTCGGTGGGCGCCTTCTGGCGCGATATCGTCCGCTGGGATTGCACGCTCTTTCAATATATCGGCGAACTTTGCCGTTATCTTTTGAAAGCGCCGGTGTCTGATGTCGAGAAGGCGCACCACCTTCGGCTGGCTTGCGGCAATGGGTTGCGCGGGGATGTGTGGGAGGCTTTTCAAACACGGTTTTCGATTCCGCAGATATTGGAATTTTACGCGGCGACCGAAGGCAATTTCTCGCTCTACAATGTCGAAGGAAAACCCGGCGCGATCGGTCGAATTCCGCCGCTTTTGGCGCATCGTTTCCCGGCGACGATCATCCGCGTTGAGGCGGAATCCGGGACGCCCATCCGCGATACCGACGGCCTTTGTATCGCGTGCGAAAGCGGCGAGATCGGTGAGGCGGTCGGACGGATCGGGACGGCGGACGAGGCAGGCGGTCGCTTCGAGGGCTACACCAGCGCCGCCGAGACCGAGAAAAAAATTCTGCGCGACGTGTGCGCCAAGGGCGATGCCTGGTTTCGAACCGGCGATCTCATGAGGCGCGACGAAGCCGGTTTCTTTCATTTCGTCGATCGGATCGGCGACACCTTCCGCTGGAAGGGCGAAAATGTCGCGACCTCCGAGGTGAATGAAGCTATTCTGGATTGCCCCGGCGTGGTGGAGGCTGCGACCTATGGTGTGGCCGTGCCCGGCGCTGACGGCCGCGCCGGGATGGCCGCGATCGTCAGCGACGATCGTTTCGATTTTGCGGTTTTCAAAGATCGTCTGGCGCGACGGCTGCCGGCCTATGCCTGCCCGGTTTTTGTCCGGCTATGCCGCTCGCTGGATAACACCGAAACCTTCAAGCAAAAGAAACAGGATTTGGTTCGCGCCGGCTTCGATCCGCGCGAGGTCACCGATCCGCTTTTCTGGAAGGATCCGAAATCCGGCGGCTTCCTTCCCCTCGATGCCGATACATATGCGCGGCTCGTGAGCGGGGAGATCGCCCTTTAGGCGCCGCCTTCACATGCCGTAAATGGCAAGTTCGGTATCGGCGAGATCGCCGAGCCTTGGGCAGTGGGGCCCCTTGAAATATTTGCGACCGCGCGCTTCGGAGTAAATGCCGGTGAGACCCGGGAGGACGTCATTGGCGTCGAGAATCACGATCGGCTTGCCGCGTCGAAGCAGGAAGCACCCGAGCGCGCCGGCGCATCTGACGTAGTCGTCAAGGCTCTGGCAATACCCGAGAACAAGGGCTGGAAGGGGGATAATGCCGCGGCGTTTGCGCAACGGGAAAAAAATGAAAGGGATGATTTCGTCGACCGTGCGGCAGACCAGGCTGAGGCAGCCATAGCCGGCATGGCGTTTCAATCTGGCAAGCTCTTCATCCGGTAGGCCGGCGATGGAGAGCGTTTCGGCTGTGATGGTCTCGACAAGCATCTTTCGTCCGCCACGCGACAGCACCGGAATCGAGAAAACGAGCCCGCGGCAATAGGCTTTAAAGCCCTGGGCTTCGAGGATCGGCCATGTCGGGCGCGCCGGCGTGACGTTGAGGTAAGTCACATCCTTGTGCTTTTGCGTCATCGAGGCAAACAGCGCGGCATAATTGCGAAACGCGGGATCGACATACCAGCTCGAAACGTTGCAGCAGGTCGCGGCTTGACCGTCGATCAGCTTCGTCGAATAAATCAGGAGCAGGCAGCCGACGGGTTTGCCCTCATGCTCCATCATGTAGCCGTAACGCGGCGCATCGCCCGGTAACGATCGATCGCGTTGCCGGCGCAGCCCGCGCATCCAATAATCGCGGCTGCGGTGTACGAATCCCCGCGTCAATAAATCGGCGACCGCGTCCAAATCGCTTGCTTCGATCTCGCGGAACCGGGGTTTGACGGCGAGCATGGTGTTTACCAATGGAGACAAAAGATCGCTGAGAGAGAGTGTTATTTCACCTTTGCGCTCTATCATGGACTTTGAAAATTTTATGCGAAAGCGGAGCAGTCCATGTCGGTAAGGTTAAAGATTATTTCAGCGATGCAGCAGATCGCCGCCGAGCAAAAGGTGGCCCTGCCGCCGCTTGAAGACGATCTTTCGCTGCACGAGACCGGCTTCGATTCGCTTGCTTTCGCCATCCTGGTGGCGCGTCTGGAAGACGACCTCGGCCTCGATCCGTTTACCATGTCGGCGGATGCGAGTTTCCCTCTCACGATAGGCGACTTCATCAGGGCCTATGAAAATGTCCCCGCGTGAAATCTTCGCGCTGCGTGATTATCTCGCTCCCGATCTGAAGGGCCGCTCGCTTTCGGACGCGCGCCGCGAGGCTTCGCTGACCGATATCGCAAGCCGGACCTGCCTGAAGGGGCGGCTCGCCGAGCTCTCCGGCCGCTCGGTGTTGCTCGCCGCCTCCGATCAATTTCATTCCGCGCTTGCCATGCTCGAAATCGACGGCATCGCGCGGCGCATGCTGCTGTGCCCGCCGGACCTCAACGCCGAGCATTTCGAGGCTCTCCTCGCCGATGCCGAAATCGACGCCATCGTCACCGATCAGCCGGCGCGCTTTGCCGCGTCAGCGATCGCGTTGGTGGTGACCGCCGGCGAATATTTGGAGCCAACGATCCCGCCGCAGACCGAACGCGCCACCGAATGGCTGATGCTCACGTCCGGTACTTTAGGCCTGCCGAAAATCGTCGGCCACACGCTGGAGGGATTGACCGGCGCGATCGTCGCCGGCGGTCCCGAACGCGGCGCGCAACCGGTATGGGCGACTTTCTACGACATCCGCCGTTATGGCGGCTTGCAGATTTTCCTGCGCGCGATCGTGGGCGGCGGGTCGATGGTGTTGTCCGAACCCACCGAAGCCGTCGCCGATCACGTCGCGCGGCTGAAGAATAAAGCGGTCAGCCATATTTCCGGCACGCCCTCGCATTGGCGCAAGCTGTTGATGAGCGGCGCGGCTTGCGCGTTTTCACCGAAATATATTCGCCTTTCGGGTGAGATCGCCGATCAGGCGGTGCTCGATGGTTTGCGTCATGCGTTCCCGTCAGCCTCGATCGGTCACGCCTATGCGTCGACCGAAGCCGGTGTCGGCTTTGCCGTGAATGACGGGTTTGAAGGCTTTCCGGCCAACATGATCGGCGAAAGCCGCGACGGCGTCGAAATGAAAATCGTGGATGGCTGCTTGCGGATTCGTTCGCGCCGCGCCGCGCATGCTTATGTCGGCCGGCACGCGCCGGCTTTGACCGACGCGGAGGGTTTCGTCGATACCGGCGACATGGTGGAACGGCGCGGCGAGCGCTATCATTTTGTCGGCCGGCGCGGCGGCATCATCAATATCGGCGGCTTGAAGGTTCATCCCGAGGAAATCGAAGCGGTCATCAACCGGCATGATGAGGTACGCATGGCGCGGGTGAGGGCACGCCGCAGTCCCATTACCGGGGCGATCGTGGTCGCCGATGTCGTGCTCGCCGATGGCTGCGATATCGGCCGCGGCGAGGAAATCCGCAATAAGATTATCGCCGATTGCAGGGCGAGCCTGGCGCCCCACAAAGTGCCCGCCATGATCAAATTCGTCGATAAACTCGACATCACGGCGGCCGGAAAGCTCGCGCGATCAGATGCATAATGTTTTGGTCACAGGCGGCAGTCGCGGCATCGGGCTTGCGATCGCGCGGCGACTGGCTCACGCGGAATATAACGTGATCGCGGTGGCGCGCCGCGAAAGCGCCGCGTTGGGCGAGGCGATCGAAGCGTCATCCAAGCAAAAAAACGGCCGTCTTCATTTCCGCGCCTTCGATCTGAGCGCGATCGACGCCATTCCCGCCTTCGTCAAAGCGCTGCGCGACGAATTCGGCGCGATCTATGGCTTGGTCAATAATGCCGGCATCGGCACGGAAGGATTGCTCGCCACGATGCACAATAGTGAGATCGAGGCCTTGATGCGCCTCAATATGCTGTCCCCGATTATTCTCACCAAATATATCGTGCGGCACATGATGGCGGATGGCGCGGGTGGGCGAATCGTCAACATGTCCTCGATCATCGCCTCCACCGGCTATAACGGCCTGTCGGTCTATGGCGCGACGAAAGCGGCCGCCACCGGCTTTACCCGTTCGCTCGCGCGCGAGGTCGGTAAACTCGGAATCACCGTGAATGCGCTCGCGCCCGGCTTTGTCGATACCGAATTGACGCAAAGCATGTCGGGCGAGCAACGTCAGCGTATCGCCGGCCGCAGCGCGCTGCGTCGTCTGCCGGAAGCCGATGACGTCGCGCGGATGGTCGAATATCTTCTCGGCGAAGGCGGCCGCAATTTGACAGGCTCGGTCCTGACCGTCGATGCGGGCAACACCGCGTAGTTTGGCAGGTACCTTGCGGGTGCTTTCGTTTTGCCGGCCGGCGATATAGGCTTGCATTTTCCGTTTCCCGGCTTCATCGGTTTTGCCGATGAAACGATGAACCCGTTTTGCGCATTCCGCCGTATCTGTCGCAAAGGCCCCGACGATGGCGCGCTTATGACGAGCTTCAACGGCAGCGACAAATTCTACGGCGCCATTGCGGTGTTTCGCAGTTTTACGCGGTTGATGGATCCCGCGCTTTACGTTGCGCTTCCCGATGATTGGAGCATCGGGGTGGCCGACATCGTCGACTCCACCAGGGCGATCGCGCAGGCGCGCTACAAAGCGGTCAATATGGCCGGCGCATCCGTGATCGCGGCCGTCACCAACGCGCTTGAGGGCCGCGAATTTCCCTTCGTGTTCGGCGGCGACGGCGCAAGCTTTGCGGTGGCGCCAGGCGATCTGGCATCCGCCCGCGCGGCGCTTGCCGCGACCGCGGCCTGGGTCAAGGAGGATCTCGACCTCGTGATGCGTGTGGCGCTGGTGCCGCTCGCCGCGATACGGGCCGCGGGCTTTGACGTTCGCCTGGCGCGTTTTGGACCCTCGCCCGATCTATCCTATGCGATGTTTTCCGGCGGCGGTCTTGGTTTCGCCGAAGCCGCGATGAAACGCGGTGAATTCGCCGTGCCGCTGGCGCCGGCTGGAACGCAACCGGATCTTTCCGGACTGTCATGCCGGTTCGAGGAAATGCCTGCCATGCGCGGCGTCATTCTTGCGGTGGTGGTGTTGCCGGCGCCAGGCGCCGATCCCGCAGCCTTTCGCGACTTGATCGAGGATATCGTGGCGCTGGTCGAGCGCAGCCCGGATTCCGGGCGGCCGGTGCCGCCAGGTGGGCCACCGCTTCGCTGGCCGCCGGGCGGCGTCGAATTCGAAGCGCGCGCGCGGCGCGGGGGTTCGCTGTTTCGCAGGCGCTTCGGCGTCCTGGCTTACACGTTATTTGCCTATTGCGTGATGCGCTTTGGCATCAAGATCGGCGGCTTCGTGCCGGAAATCTATATGCGGCAGGTGGTGCAGAATTCCGATTTCCGGAAATATGATGACGGCCTGCGGATGGTTCTCGATTGTACGGTGGATTTGGAGCAGGCCTTGAGTGGGCGGCTTGCGGCGGCGGCCTCGGCCGGCATCGTGCGGTATGGCCTGCACCGGCAGGACGCCGCGATGATGACCTGCTTTACGCCGTCCGCGCTTCGCAGCGACCATGTGCATTTCATCGACGGCGCGCGCGGCGGCTATGCCTCCGCGGCAACCGCGCTCAAAGCGGCGTCAGCTTGAGGGTGCTTTTGCGGCTGGCGCGCTTTAGCGCGAGCTGCGCGACCAGTCTTCGCCGCCACAGAACGAGCCGACACAGCCTTCGACCCGCAAATTGCCGGCCCCCGCGACCGAGACCTTACTGGCATAGGTTCTGCCGTCATCGGCGTTGTAAATCCGCCCCGCCCATTGGTTCGGCCCGACCGCTCGCATGCCGGAAAACAGCGATAACCCGATGATCCGGCGCTTTGCCAGCACCGGATTGGGATTCTTGTCGTCGATCTGAAGTTTTCCGGTCGCGGGGTCGATCGGCTCTTTCAGCCAGACGACGACGCCGCAAATCCCCGATCCGCATTTGCTGACGCGTATTTTCGCATCGCCCGCCTGGGTCAACCAAATGCCATCAGGTCCGCCGCGGCTCTCGGCTTTGGCGGCTGTTGCCGCCAAAAACATCGCCATAGCCGCCGCGATCACACCACCAAATCTACAAGACATTCGAACCTCGTCGGAACAACCCAATTTCCATAACAATAAATCACATTTGTGCAATGCCGGATCGTTTATTTCCATGGGCATTTTGGCGCAGCCTGGAAATCCGAAAAAATGTGATGCGGCGTCCCGGCCGGCGCTTTTCAAATTACCAGGGCAGACCGCAGAGATCGATGACGCCGCGTTGCGGCGCGCGCCGTTTCAGATCGAAGACAAAGGGCGCCATCGCCTCGAAACGCATTCTTCCCTCCGGCTGCTCGGCGTAAACGTCGCCGGTGAAAGGTTCCCAGCCGCGCGACCGATAGAATTCGACATGCGACGGTTCGCAGAACAATAGAGCGAACTGCGCGGCCTCGTGATCGCGCAGGGTCTGCACCGCCGCGCCAAGCGCGAGGCCGGCAAAGCCTCGGCGCCGATGGTCGGCGCGACTGGCAACCCCGCCGATGCCGCCGATGTGAACTTTCTGGCCATTCCACGTCACGGTCCTGAAGAAAATGCCGACATGACTGACAAGCGACCCGTCAGGTGCCTCGATCAGCACGCGCAAATCAGCGTCCGCCCATGCGATATGGCCCCAGGGGAGGTCTTTCATCCCGGTCTGTGGCCACACCTGCTCAAACAGCGCCTCGGCCCGCAGCCGGGATTGATCGCCGTTCACCACCTCGATTTCGATGCTCATGGCTTTAGCTTGCACATCTCCAACACGTGAAAGGCCTCACTTCATTCCCCTTTAAGGGTCTCATTCCGCACAATAATTTTCGGTTTGGCGGATCTATTTGCCGCGACCGGCGAATTCGGTTTTTCCGAGCGATGGAACCTTCTATAAGGGTTCCCGTTAAGAAACGTCTCCCCCCATTTTTTCGGACATGACCCATGACTTTCACGCTTCCCGATCTTCCCTATGCCCATGATGCGCTCGCGCCGCATATGTCGAAGGAAACGCTCGAATATCATCACGACAAGCATCACCAGGCCTATGTCACCAACGGCAACAATCTGCTGAAGGGGACCGAATTCGAGGGCAAGTCCCTGGAGGAGATCGTGAAGGGCTCGTTCGGCAAAAATGCGCCGCTCTTCAACAATGCCGGCCAGCACTACAACCACATTCATTTTTGGAAATGGATGAAGCCCAAGGGCGGCGGCGGTAAATTGCCGGGCCGTCTGGAAAAGAAGATCAACGAGGATCTCGGCGGGCTTGAGAAATTCAAGACCGATTTCGCCGCCGCCGGTGCCGGCCAGTTCGGTTCGGGCTGGGCTTGGCTCTCGGTGAAGAACGGCAAGCTCGAAATCTCCAAGACGCCTAATGGCGAGAACCCGCTGGTGCATGGCGCAACGCCCATTCTCGGCGTCGATGTCTGGGAGCACTCCTATTACATCGATTATCGCAACCGCCGCCCGGATTATCTGAAGGCGTTCGTCGATCATCTCGTGAACTGGGACTATGTCGACGAGTTGTTCGGCAAGGCCTGATCTCCTTACGCATCCTCAAAGGAAGCGGCAGCTTTAAGCTGCCGCTTTTTTATTGATGACGGCCGATTGACGGCGCTTGCGGCGGTGACAGGCATGCGGCAAAACTTGTGATGCTGGAGCATGATCCGGAAAAGTGTGAAGCGGTTTTCCGAAAAGATCATGCTCAAACAAAGAATTAAAGCGCGATGACGATTCGACTAAATCTCATCGCGCTTTAGGGATTTCGGCGGGGGAATTCTGCGATGAACTATGTTCTGGTTTTTATCGGTGGCGGTTTGGGTTCGATGCTGCGTCACGCGGTGAACGTGATCTGCCCGCGTTTGTTCGGTATGAATTTTCCGTATCACACCTTCATCATCAACATCACAGGTTCGACCATCATGGGCTTGATCGCGGGCTATCTCGCCTTCAAGGGCGATGCCGCGCAATCCTGGCGGTTGTTTTTGATGACCGGCGTCCTCGGCGGTTACACCACCTTCTCGGCGTTCTCGCTGGATTCGGCATTGCTTTATGAGCGCGGTGAAATCGGGTCGGCGTTGGTTTACGTGCTCGGATCGGTGATGTTGTCCATCTTCGGCCTGTTCGCCGGGCTGGCGCTCATTCGCCATCTGACATGAGCGTCTCGATAGACTTCGAGGGCGTTACAATATAGCATTTTGAAATGGTCACTTCCCACTCGCACGGGCATGCCCACGCTCCTTCGCACGGCGCGACCCATGGCCATCGTCACGGGCCGTCCGTGCCGCATCCGGCGCAAGCCGTCACTTGGTCGATCCTGAGGATGGCCGCGGCCTCGCGCTTATTGGCCGTCGCCGCCGTTGCCGCCGCGCTTTGGGCGATCGTCTGGCTGGCGATGAAGTGAGCATGGCCGCGCAACTGCAATTTCGCGATGTCACGCTGGGCTATGATCGGCACCCGGCGGTGCATCATTTGAGCGGCGACGTCGTAACCGGCGCGTTGCTCGCGGTGGTGGGTCCCAACGGCGCCGGTAAATCGACCCTGTTTCGAGGGCTGGTCGGTCTCCTCAAGCCTTTGGCGGGCACGATTCAGACCGATGGCCTCGATGTCAGGGACATCGCTTATCTGCCGCAGACGGCCGATATCGACCGCGGTTTTCCGATTTCAGTGTTCGACTTTGTCGGCACCGGGCTTTGGCGCCAGACCGGCGTCTTGGGGGGTATCGGCGGGAAAGCCCGTGAGAAGATCGCGAGCGCTCTCGCCGCCGTGGGCTTAAGCGGATTCGAAAATCGCGGCATCGGCACGTTGTCGGGCGGGCAGATGCAGCGCATGCTGTTTGCGCGGGTATTGTTGCAGGATGCGCGCCTGATCGTGCTCGACGAGCCCTTTAACGCGATCGACGCCAAGACGTCGGTCGATCTGCTCGCGCTGATCACGCAATGGCATGGCGAGGGGCGCACCGTGCTTGCCGCGCTGCACGACATGGATCTGGTGCGCGCCCATTTCCCGCAGACGCTGCTGCTGGCGCGCGGGAAGATCGCCTGGGGCGCTACGGCTGAGGTGCTGACGGTCGAAAATCTCCAGGAGGCGCGGCGGATGTGCGAGGCTTTCGACGACAGCGCGGCCGCCTGCGCGGTGGATGGCCCCGATTCGCGGGCCGCCTAAAGCGCGATAAGATTTGGATGAACTTCGGAAAATGGGCACTAGGCCATGATCTATGATGCGCTGGTGGCGCCTTTCGTCGAATTCGAATTCATGCGGCGGGCGCTCGCCGCCGTGATCGCGCTGTCGCTCGGCGGCGCGCCGATCGGCGTGTTTTTGATGTTGCGGCGGATGAGCCTGGTCGGCGATGCCATGGCGCATGCGATTTTGCCTGGTGCCGCGATCGGTTTCCTGCTGTCGGGCCTCAATCTGTGGGCGATGACGATCGGCGGATTGATCGCGGGTTTTACCGTCGCGATCCTGGCGGGCGTCGTGGCGCGCACGACCGATCTCAAGGAAGATACCTCGCTTGCGACTTTCTATCTGGCCTCGCTGGCGCTCGGCGTCACCATTGTTTCGATCAAGGGCACCAATATCGATCTCTTGCACGTGCTGTTCGGCAACATCCTGGCGATGGATGACCCGACGTTGCTTGTCGTCGCCTTTAACGCGACGCTCACGCTCGTCGTGTTGGCCCTGATCTACCGGCCGCTGGTGATCGAGAGCGTCGATCCCTTGTTTTTGCGCAGCGTAAGCCGCGCCGGAGGGTTGGCGCATCTGACCTTTCTCGCGCTCGTCGTCGTCAATCTCGTCAACGGCTTTCAAGCGCTCGGCACGTTGCTCGGGGTCGGGCTCATGATCCTGCCGGCGGGTATCGCGCGGTTCTGGTCGCGCGAACTGACCGGCATGATCGTGGTCGCGGTCGCAAGCGCAATTATCTCAGGCTATGCGGGGCTCGTATTGTCGTTCCAGACGAGGATTCCGTCCGGGCCGGCGATCATCCTGGTGGCGGCCGCGTTCTATGTATTGTCCGTGCTGTTCGGCAATGTTCGCGGCCTCATCAGGCAATTATTCCCCGCACCGCATCTCGAGGCATAGCGCGATAGCAGCCGCGAGCGATTTATTTTACGCGTCACTGCGAGCCACCGAGTCGCGTGAATGCGCGGCCCTATCCCCGTCATCGCGAGCGAAAGCGAAGCGATCCAGAGTCGCAAGGAAGCCCTGGATCGCGTCGTCGCT
>Ga0070735_10003217_pt1 | contig 14395 bp, 14 predicted proteins | sample Coa_R1_FD_66443 | JGI IMG/M metagenome (GOLD analysis project Ga0070735, IMG submission 66443) | Surface soil microbial communities from Centralia Pennsylvania, which are recovering from an underground coalmine fire - Coalmine... | ecosystem: Environmental > Terrestrial > Soil > Unclassified ...
GCGCACTTCCTTCACTGTGCGGGCGATGTCGAAGGTGACCGTTCCGGCCTTGGGATTGGGCATCAGGCCACGGCGGCCCAGGATCTTGCCCAGGCGCCCGACGGCCTGCATCATATCGGGGGTGGCGATAGCCACGTCGAAGCCCAGCCAGCCATCGGTGATCTGCTTTACCAGGTCCTGTGCGCCCACGAAGTCGGCGCCGGCCTCCTCGGCCTCGCGCGCCTTGTCGCCCTGGGCGAACACGGCGACCTTGACGTCCTTGCCGAGCCCGTTGGGCAGGGCGACCGTGCCGCGCAGCTGCTCGTCGGCGTGACGCACGTTCAGACCGGTGCGCACATGCACCTCGACGGACTCGTTGAACTTCGCGAACGAGAGCTGCTTGATCAGCGCAACAGCCTCCGTCGGCGAGTACTCGCGCTCGCGGTCGAAACGCTTCTTCGCCTCGTCGTAGGACTTACCGCGCTGCATCACACCACCTCCACGCCCATGGACCGCGCCGTGCCGGCGATGATCTTCGCCGCCGCATCGACATCGTTCGCGTTCAGATCCTTCATCTTCTTCTCGGCGATCTCCCGCAGTTGCGCCTGGGTGATCCTGGCCACCTTGTCCCGATGCGGCTCGGCCGAGCCCTTCTCGAGCGAGAGGGCCTGCTTGATCAGCACTGCAGCTGGCGGGCTCTTGGTCACGAACGTGAACGAGCGGTCCTCGTAGACCGTGATCACGACCGGGATGACGGTCCCCATGTCGCCCTGCGTCTGCGCGTTGAACGCCTTGACGAACTCCATGATGTTCACGCCATGCTGGCCGAGCGCCGGGCCGACCGGGGGCGCGGGGCTCGCCTGGCCGCCGACGGCCTGGAGCTTGATCTGCGTCAAAACCTTTTTAGCCATGCCGTCCTAAACCTTCTTCACCTGATCGAAGCCGACCTCGACCGGCGTCTCACGCCCGAAGATCGAGACCAGCACCTTGAGACGCTGGGCGTCCTCGTTGACCTCGGAGATCTCACCCGAGAAGTCCGACAGCGGACCCGAGACCACCTTGACGGACTCGCCGATCGAGAACTGAGCCTTGGAGGGCAGCCGCGCCGCGGTCTCCTTGTGCAGCAGGCGGTCGACCTCGCTCTGGGTAAGTGGCACCGGCTCGTTCGAGGCGCCGACGAATCCGGTGACGCCGGGGGTGCCCTTGACCAGCGACCAGGAGTCCTCGTTCAGGTCCATGTTCACGAGCACGTAGCCGGGCATCGTGCGCTTCTCGACCGTGATCTTCTGGTTGTCCTTCATCTCCGAGACCGACTCGGTGGGGACGACGATCTGGCGCACGGCTCTCTGCTGGCCCAGCGAGACCACTCGGTGCTCGAGGTTGTGCTTGACCTTGTTCTCGTGGCCGGAATATGTGTTGACTACGTACCAGCGAAACATTGCTTGTCCTTGAGCAGGGCTGGACGCCCTGTCCGTGTTGAAGATATCGCCTGAAAGCGGTTGCCCTACTTCAGGATGAAGGTCATGAGCTTGCCGGCCAGATAGTCGGCAACGCCGAGGTACACGCCGGCCACGATCACGAACCCGATCACCACGCCCGTGGCCTGCATCACCTGGCGGCGGTCAGGCCACTGTACTCGCTGCAGCTCGATCCAGACTCCGCGAAGGAACGTCGCGAACCTCGAGGCGAGAGAGGGCCGGCGGCCGGCGGCCGCCCTGGCGGGGACCGCGACCGCGCCGGCGTCGCTCACCGACGGGCCGCCCGCCGTGGCCAGATCCTCCAGCTCCTCGTCCTCGACAGCGTCGAGCTCGGGGCCCGGCTCGCCCCGTCCCAGCGCCAGCTGCGCCTCGGCGAGCTCGGCGTCGGGCGTCGCGTGCTCGAGCGGGTCGGGAGCGCCGTTCTCGGTCGCAGGTACGGGACCGCCCAGCGCCGGCTCGCCCGGCCGCGCGACGACGGGCTGCACGCGCCGCCGCTCTCTTGCTCGTTTGCGATTGCGAGCCACGGAGAACTCCCGACCGCTAGCGCGTTTCGCGGTGAGCGGTGTGGCGCTTGCACCAGCGGCAGTACTTGCGCAGCTGGAGTCGCTCGGGGTTGTTCCGCTTGCTCTTGTTCGTCTGGTAGTTCCGGCGCTTGCACTCCTCGCAGGCGAGGGTCGCAGCGATCCGAACGTCTCCGCGGGCCATCTAGCGCTTCCCGGATGGGGTTTTGTAAGTGTCGGCGAGCGCCGGTGCATGCTCATGCACGCCCACCAGGCGCCGGAGGCGAGTGTAGCTAGTGCGAGCGCCGTGTGGGGGTCACCCGTGCAGCTCCGCCGGGCGCAGCTCGAGCGTCAGCCAGCGCTCGCCGCGGAGCACGATCGCAGACAGCGTGCGGCCGATCGCCTGCTCGCCGAGCAGCGCCTGGATGTCGTCGACCCGCCGCACGGGCGCGCCATCGAGCTCCACGAGCAAGTCCTCGGCCCGCAGGCCGGCGCGCTGAGCGGGACTGTCGGCCATCACCTCGACGACCTCGACCGCGCTCTCCCGGCCCAGCCTGACACGCGCATGCGGCGGCAGCGGGCGCGGACCGCCGGCGATCCCGATCTGGGCCCGGCGCACACGCCCGTCAGTCATCAGCGAGCCCACGATCTGCCGCGTGGCGGCGTTGATCGGCACCGCGAGCCCGAGGCCGATCCCGGCCACCGCGGTGTTGATGCCGACCACGCGCCCGAAGCTGTCCGCGAGGGCCCCACCGGAGTTGCCGGGATTCAGGGCGGCGTCGGTCTGGATGACGTTGTCGATGTAGCGGAAGGTCCGGCCGGCGCGCGCGGGCAGCGAGCGCCCGAGCGCCGAGACGACGCCGGCCGTGACCGAGCCGGCGAATCCATGGGGGTTGCCGATCGCCAGCACGAGCTGGCCGACCTTGAGCTGCGCCGCCTCGCCGAGCTCGGCCGGACGAAGGCCGCCGTCGTGGGCGCGCAGCACCGCGAGGTCAGACAGGCGGTCGGCACCGACGATCTCGAAGGGCAGCTCGCGCCCGTCGGGAAACGTCGCACGTCCCCGGCTCGAGCGCTCGACTACGTGCGCGCACGTGAGCATGAACCCGTCCGGTGTCAGGACCACGGCGCTGCCCGCCCCGCGCAGCACGGTCTCCCCCGAGCGCCCGCGCCGGCCGACGCGCAGGCTGGCGACGCTCGGCGAGACGCGCTCGGCGACCTCGGTCACCACCACCGAGTAGGCATCGAGCGCGACTGCATCTCGTTCCTCGGTCGTGGCCATCGTCTAAGCCTCGACCGTCAGTGCGAGCTCTTCGCTGCCGCGCACGACACCGAGCTCGATCGGGCCTCCCGGCGAGGAGGCATCGAGCGCCTCGTGCAGGTCGTCGATCCGCGCCGTCTCGCGCTCACCGAGGCGGACGATCAGGTCGCCGCGCCGCAGACCGGCGCCCGCCGCGGGGCTTCCGTCCTGGACCGCCCGCACCAGCAGGCCGGGCCGCTCGGGGAGACCAACGGCACGCCGGAGCTCACGGGCCGCCCGCGGAGGGGCCAGGGCGACGCCGAGCCGAGCGCGGCGCGGCTCGTTGCCCTGAGCCAGACCCTCCACGCGCTCGCGCAGAGCGCCGTCGGCCGGGGTCGCCAGGATCAGGCCGCCGTCGGCCCGCACCGCGTTGACGCCGAGGAGCCGCCCCGAGGTATCGAGCAGCGGTCCGCCCGAGGAGCCGCGAGGCAGCGGCGCCGAGTGCTCGATCGCCCCCGTCACGCGGCGCCCGCGACCACCACGGAAGCTCCGTCCGACCGAGGTGACGAAGCCGAACGTCACACGCAGGCCTCGCCCGCCGGGGTTCGCCAGCGCGAGCACCGCCTGCCCGACCGCCGCGCCTGAGGCGTCGGGGTCCCAGGCCACCGGCTCGATGTCACCGGTGTCGACCTGGACCACCGCCAGGTCGAGATCGGGATCGGCCCCGGCCACCCGGCCCGGCCGCGACTCGCCGTCGCCGAGCACGAGGGTGACCTCGGGCTCGCGTAGCGAATGCGCGCTCACCAGCACCTGGCCGGGGCCGACGATGACACCCGATCCGGTCCCCCACCCCCGGCCGACGCCCACGACCGCAGGCCCGTAGCGGGCCGCCGCTTCCTGGATGAGGGTCTCGATCTCCGCTACAGCGCTCATATCCGGCTCCCGAAAGTTAGGAACTTGCTACTTGCAAGCGACAACTCTACCAAGCGGCATCACGACTTAGGATTCACTCGCCACATGCCCGACGAACGCGAAGCCCTGGCCACCGCCCTCGAGGTCGTCGGCGACCGCTGGACCCTGCTCGTCCTCGCCGCCCTGCTCGAGTCCGGGCCCCGGCGCTTCGGGGAGCTGCAGTCGGACATCAAGGGCATCGCCCCGAACGTCCTCACCCAGCGCCTTCGCAGTCTCGAGCGCCACGGACTGGTCGTGGCCACTCCCTACTCCGAGCGCCCGCCGCGCTTCGTCTACGAGCCCACCGCCTCCGGGCGGGAGCTGACAGCCGCGCTTCGCCTGCTGGCCGGCTGGGGCGCTCGCCAGGATCCGGCCGCCGCGCCCCGGCACGCCGTCTGCGGCACCCCGCTCGAAGCACGCTGGTGGTGCCCGACCTGCGAGCAGGCGATCGACGAGGGGGCCGCGCCCGAAGAGGAGCTCCATTTCGCCTGAGCCGAGTCCGGAGCGCGCTATCCGGCAACAATCCCAGCCGTGCTCCGGTTACTCGGCATCGTGATCTCGATCGGCCTGGCGGATTCGCTGAACCCGACGACGATCGCGCCGGCGCTCTACCTGGCCTCCGGCGAGCACGCCCGGACCCGCGTGCTCGAGTTCACCCTGGCGGTGTTCCTGGTCTACCTGGCCGGCGGGCTGGCGATCGCGCTCGGGCCGGGCCAGCTCCTGCTCTCGCTGATCCCCCACCCCCACCATCGCGCGGCGTACGTCATCGAGCTCGGCGCCGGAGTGGCGATGCTGGCCGCGGCCCTGCTCCTGTGGCGTCACCGGGCGCGGCTCACTGCTCGCGAGCAGCCTCAGTTCGATGCCCGTGGGCGCTCGAGCTGGGTGCTGGGGGCGACGATCACGGCGATCGAGCTGCCGACCGCCTTTCCGTACTTCGCGGCGATCGCGACGGTGGTCGGCGACGGCGGCAGCATCACGCGTCAGGTCTTCCTGCTCGTGATCTTCAACGTCTGCTTCGTGCTGCCGCTGATCGGGATCCTGCTCACGCTGGCCCTCGCCGGCGACCGGGCCGCGCGCCTGCTGGGCGCGGGGCGTGACTTCCTCCAGGCTCACTGGCCGAGGCTGCTGGCCGGAGCCGGAATCCTGGTCGGGGTGTTCGTGATCCTGCTCGGAGCCAGCGGTCTGGCCTCCACGCACAACGACTTCGGCCAGTTCCTGCACCGCATCCGGCGCCACCTGGTCCATCCATTGAAATAGTTCTGTGGGATGGCGGTCACGCTTCCGCAGACCGAGCAGTTCGATTCCGCCGCGCTGACGGCTCTGCTCGACGGCCGCTACGCCGAGGTCCGCAGGCGTGTCAAGGACCTCCTGTGCCGGCCCGAGTTCGCGCCCGTGACGGCGCTGCCCACCCCCGAGTATCGCGAGCGGGTCTACGAGTGGGCGAGGACGATGGCCCGCACGGAGCAGACCGCCCCTGGTTTTCCGCCGGAGTACGGAGGCCTGGGCGATCCCGGCGCCAACGTGGCCGCGTTCGAGACGCTCGGCTTCGGCGACCTCTCGCTGTTGGTCAAGTTCGGCGTCCAGTTCGGCCTGTGGGGAGGCGCTGTCCAGCAGCTCGGCACGAAACCGCACCATGAGCGCTACCTGAAGGCCACCGCCTCGCTGGAGCTGCCCGGCTGCTTCGCCATGACCGAGGCCGGCCACGGCTCCGACGTCCAGCACCTGCGCACCACCGCGACCTACGACCCGGTCGCGCAGGAGTTCGTGATCCACACCCCCGACGACGACGCCCGCAAGGAGTACATCGGCAACGCCGCCTGCCACGGGCGCGTCGCCGCCGTCTTCGCCCAGCTGATCGTCGCCGGCACGAACCACGGCGTCCACGCCTTCGTGGTCGAGTTGCGCGACGAGCGCGGACGCGTCAAGCCCGGCATCACGATCGAGGACTGCGGCGAGAAGATGGGCCTGAACGGGGTCGACAACGGCCGCATCTGGTTTCACAACGTCCGCGTGCCCCGCGAGGCGCTGCTCGACCGCTACGGCACCGTGAACGCCGAGGGCGTCTACGAGAGCCCGATCGAGAAGGCGAGCAAGCGCTTCTTCACGATGCTCAGCGCCCTCGTCCAGGGCCGCGTCTGCATCAGCGGCGCGTCTGTGAGCGCCGCGAAATCAGCGCTCACGATCGCGGTGCGCCACGGCCTGCGCCGCCACCAGTTCGGGCCCGCCGAGGACACCGAGGTGCTGATCCTCGACTACCGCAGCCACCAGCGCCGCCTGATGCCGCTGCTGGCGAAGACCTATGCGCTGCACTTCGCTCAGGCCGAGCTGCTCGAGCGCTTTCACCACAGCTTCACCCAGGCCGACCCGGACGAGCGCGAGCGCCGTCAGCTGGAGACGATGGCGGCGGGCATGAAGGCCACCGCCTCCTGGCATGCCACGACCACGATCCAGACCGCGCGCGAGTGCTGCGGGGGGGCCGGCTACATGGCCGTGAATCGCTTCGCGGCCCTGAAGGCTGACACCGACGTGTTCACGACCTTCGAAGGCGACAACACGGTGCTGATGATGCTCGTGGCCAAGGGGATCCTCACCGACTACCGGGACAACTTCGAGGACCTCAATCCGCGCGAGACCGTCCTCTTCGTGGCCGAGCAGGCGGTGGAGACAGTTGTCGAGCGGCTGTTCGCGCGCAAGATCCTCCAGGTCATCGGCGATGCCGTCTCAGGCGCCGACGAGGACCGGATGCTGAGCGACCGCGAGTACCACCTCGACCTGTTCCGCTGGCGCGAGGGTCACATCACCGCCGGCGTGGCCCAGCGCTTCCGGCGCGGGCTGGCCGACGGCCACGACCCGTTCGAGGTCTTCCGCGCCGTGCAGAACCACGCGATCAACGCCGCACGAGCCCATATGGACACGATCCTGCTCGAGGCCTTCAACCAGGCCATCGAGGCCTGCGAGGACGAGGCGCTGCACAACACGCTGGGCCGCCTCTGCGACTTGTTCGCGCTCGAGAACATCGAAGCCGACCGTGGCTTCTTCCAGGAGCACGGCCGCCTCACCGGCCCGCGCTGCAAGGCGATCACGCGCGAGGTCAACCGGCTCTGCAACGAGGTCCGGGCTCAGGCCGCGGCGCTCGTCGGCGCATTCGGGATCCCGGACGAGGTCCTCGCCGCGCCGATCGGGCTCGCCGCGCCCGAGAACTCCACCCCTTCATCCTCGAGCTGACCGCGGCGCAGCATGCGCACGTCGAGCAGGTAGTTCTGGTGCAGCCGCCAGGGCAGGCGCGACCCCTGCGTCGGCATCAGCTCGAGCGCGCGCTTGATGTAGCCCGAGTTGAGGTTCAGCAACGGCTCCCGGGCGACTGACGGCGGCGGCTCCAGCGGCATGACCCGGCTGTAGCCACGGGCGTCCATGTGGTTCAGAAGCCGGCAGACGTAGTCGGTCACGAGGTCGCACTTGAGCGTCCACGACGCGTTCGTGTACCCGAGGGCGAGCGTGAGGTTGGGCACGCCGCTGAACATCATGCCCTTGTAGGCCACGGTCTTGGCGAAGTCGATGGGGCGGTCGTCGACGCTCACCTGCATCCCGCCGAGCAGCTTGATCCGCAGCCCGGTCGCGGTGACGATCACGTCGGCCTCGAGCTCGCGTCCCGAAGTCAGCCGCACGCCGCGCTCGGTGAACGTATCGATGCCATCGGTGACGATGGAGGCTCGGCCGGAGCTGAGTGCGTCGAACAGATCACCGTCCGGAACGAAGCACACACGCTGGTCCCAGGGGTTGTAGCGCGGGCTGAAGTGCTCGGAGACGTCGAATCCCGGCGGCAGCGCCCGCTGCGCCCCACCGTGGATCAACCGCCGCATCACGGCCGGCCACCGACGGCTCGCCTGGAAGAAGGCGGTCGCCATCAACACGTTCTTCCAACGCACGATCGAGTAGGCGCGCTTGGCCGGCAGGCGCCGGCGCAGGGCGTCGGCGAGCGGGTCGCGCGCTGGAAGCGAGACGACATAGCTCGGGGAGCGTTGAAGCAGGGTCACGTGCGCCGCGTTCCAGGACATCGCCGGCACGAGCGTCACAGCCGTCGCGCCGCTGCCGATCACGAGCACGCGCTGCCCGGAGTAGTCGAAGTCCTCCGGCCAGTGCTGCGGATGGATCACGGGGCCCACGAAGCGCTCGACCCCGGGAAAAGACGGCGTGTAGCCGGCCGAATAGTCGTAGTAGCCGCTGCACATGTGCAGGAAGTTGCAGGTCATGGTCAGCCGCTCGCCGCTGTCGGCCCGCTCCACCTCCACCTCCCATCGAGCGCAAGCGCTGGACCACGAGGCCCGCACGACCCGGTGACGGAAACGGATCGCTGACTGCACCCCGTGCTCGCGCGCGGTCTCGCGGATGTACTCGCGGATCGCCGGGCCGTCGGCGATCGCCTTGGCGTCCTCCCAGGGCTTGAAGACATAGCCGAGGGTGTACATGTCGGAGTCCGAGCGGATCCCGGGATAGCGGAACAGATCCCACGTGCCGCCGATCGCGTCGCGGGCTTCGAGGATCGCGAACGACTTGCCGGGACACTTGGCCCGGAGCTGGCACGCCGCACCGATGCCGGAGAGCCCGGCCCCGACGATCAGCACGTCATGATGCTCGGGATCCATGCGAGTATGGTACCCGCGAGTACCGCCATCCTTTCTGTGAGGTTCAGCACATGACAGCACAGCGCCCAGCACCTCTGGCCGGGAGCACGGTCGTGATCACCGGCGCGGGCTCCGGGATCGGGCGGGCGCTCGCACAGCGGCTGTCCGGGTTCGGCTGCCCAACGGTGCTCGTCGACGCCAATCGGGAAAGCCTGGCCGAGACCGAGGCCACGCTCGGCGGCCCGGTGCTCGCCCGCCACCTCGACGTGCGCGACCGTCAGGGGCAGTTGGCGCTGGCCGCCGAGGTGGCGGAGTGGGCCCCGGCGCCGATCGGCGCGGTGTTCAACAACGCCGGGGTCGCGGTCGCAGGCACCGTCGCGGCCACCCCGCCCGAGGACCACGACTGGCTGATGGCGATCAACCTCGACGGCGTCGTCCACGGCACCCGAGCATTCCTGCCGCTGCTCGTGCGCCAGAACTCCGGGGCGATCGTCAACACCTCGAGCGTGTTCGGCCTGGCCGGCATTCCCGGCCAGAGCGCCTACTGCGCGTCGAAGTTCGCCGTGCGCGGGTTCACGGACTCGCTTCGCCAGGAGCTCCGCGGCACCGGGGTGCGCGCGATCAACGTCCACCCCGGCGGCATCCAGACGAACATCGCGCGCTCGGCCAGGTTCCACGATGATCCGCTGGGGCTGGGCCGCGGGCGCGAGGAGATGGTGCGGGAGTTCGACGTGGCGGTTCGGACCTCGCCTGAGCGTGCCGCCGAGGTCATCCACCGCGGCGTGGACGCCGGCAAGGCGCGGATCCTGATCGGCGCCGACGCCTACATATTCGACATCGTCACACGGCTGGCCCCCACCCACTACTTCAAGGTCCTCGGTGGGCTCGAAAGACTGGCAGTGAGGCGGGCGGCCAGATAGGGTCGCCCCATGATCTGCCCACTCACGGTCCGCACCCTCAAGCCCGGAACGTTCGAGCAGTTCCGCGAGGCCTTCGTGCTCACGCCGGCCTGAGGACCGCCTTGATCACGTCCTTGGCCACGGCGGCGACCGTGTCGAGGGACTCGCCATGCTCGACGGCATGGATCACGAGCTCGTTGATGCCGCCGACCAGCATCACCGCGGCCTGGAGCGGGAGCTTGCGAACTCCGGCCTGCACCATCCGGCCGCTGGCAGCCAGGCGGACCACGAGCGCGGCGTAGCGCTCGATGCCCTCACGCTGCACTGCGGCTCCCCGCAGACCGAGCGCGGGGAGCTCGCGGGAGATCGTGGCGATCATCGCCGGGTCCTCGGCCAGCGCCTGCACGTACGTGTCGACGGCACGGTCGACCTGCGCCTCCCAGGGCGCCGCCGGATCGATCGAGGCCTCAATCGTTGCCAGCAGCCGAGTGGTGGCCTCGCGGACCAGCTCCACGAAGCAGGTCTCCTTGTCGGCGAAGCACTCGTAGAAGGTCCGGCGCGACGTGTGGGCGAGCCGGACGATGTCGGCGATCTGAGTGGCTCGCAGCCCGCGCTCGCGCAGCGAGCACGCCAGCGCCTCGAGCAGTCGCGCCCGATGCTCGAGCTCGCGCTTCTTCTCGGTCGTGCTCATCGCGTTAAGACGGTACCGGCGAGCCCGTTGCCTGCGCCCTGGGGGGCGGTTATGCTCAGTTCTGAGGGGTTATGGACAACCTCGAGAATCTGGCGCGCCCGGTCAACACGCAGCTGGCCGTTCGGGATGCCCATGAGGCGTTCGCTCGGCTGACTCGCCTCGCCCGGCGCGCACTGAACGCCCCTGAGGCGCTGATCTCGCTGCTCGAGGCCGATACCGAGCCCGCCGCCGGCGACGGGAGCGTCCGCAATGCACCGCTGGCCTACGGTCTCTGCCACTGCGTGGTCGAGTCGGGGGAGCCGCTCGTGATCGTGGAAACGAGGGCGCGCGGTGAGCCGGACGACGTGGTGGCCTTCGCGGGGATGCCATTGCGCGAGCCGTCGGGGCGCACCGTGGGGACGCTTGCGGTGCTGGATCACCGCCCGCGGCGCTGGACGGACGCCGAGCTTCGCTTCCTCGGTGAGCTCGGTCGCGCCGCCGAGACGGAGATCGCGCTTCGGGGCGCACCGAGCCAGCTCAGCAGCCCGCCCTCCGGGCGCAGTCAGCCGGATGCCCTGCGGACGGCCGAGGAGCGCTTCCGCATGGCGTTCGAGCACGCGCCGATCGGAATGGCGCTGCTGCACCCCGCCGGGCATTACCTGAAGGTCAACCGGGCGTTCTGCACGCTGGTCGGCTACCGCGAGGAAGAGCTGCTGCGCCTGACCTTCCAGGACGTCACCCACCCCGATGACCTGGCTCCCGATCTCGAGCTTCATGAACGCCTGCTGACCGGCGAGATCGACAACTACCGCGTCGAGAAGCGCTATGTGCGCCAGGACGGGCAGGCGGTCTGGGCCAAGCTCTCGGTGAGCGCGGTGCGCGACGCCGACGGCCGTCCCCTGCACCTGATCAGCCACGCCGAGGACATCCATGCCGAGCACCAGGCGCGCGAGGCCCTGCGGGCCAGCGAGCCCCGCTATGCGAGCATCGCGGCCAACCTGCCCGGGATGGTGTATCGGTTCACCCGCAGCCCGACCGGCGAGATCGGAATGCCGTTCGCCAGCGAGGGCGCGCGGGAGATCTTCGGCCGCGAGGCCGCCGAGCTGATGGCCGACCCGCAGCTGGCGCTCGACGCCGTCCACCCCGACGACCGGGAGGCATACCAGCGCTCGGTCGAGAACTCGGCGCGCGCCCGCGGCCGCTGGGAGTGGCACGGGCGCATGGTCCAGCCGGACGGGACGGTCAAGTACGTCCACGGCACCTCGATGCCCACGCTGGACGCAGACGGGAACTGCGTCTGGGACGGCGTGCTGGTAGACGAGACCCACGTGCACGAGGCGCAGGTGCGCGAGGCACGGGCTCGCGAGCGCTTCGAGGTTGCGTTGATCCGAGCGCCGATCGGGATGGCGATCACCGACCTGGAGGGGCGCTTCCTGCGGATCAACGACGCGTTGTGCGAGATGGCGGGCCGCACGGCCTCGGAGCTCGAGGGCACGGACGCCCGCTCGCTGATCCATCCCGACGACCGGCATCGGGCGGACGAGATCCTCGCCCTCCTCGGCCAGGACACCGACGCCGTCGCCTACGAGACCCGGATCATGCACGCGGCCGGCAAGCCGGTGTGGGCGCACGCCCGAGCGACCCTGATCCGGGACGAGAGCGGCGAGCCCCTGCACGTGCTCGCCCAGGTCCAGGACATCTCCGAGCGCCGCCGCTACGAGGAGCGGCTGCGTCACATGGTCGATCACGACCCGCTCACCGGCCTGCTGAACCGCCGCGGCTTCGAGGTGGCGCTGAACGCGCACCTGGCCCATGTGCGCCGCTACGGCGCCGCCGGCGCCTTGCTCGTGCTCGACCTCGACGGCTTCAAGTTCATCAACGACAGCCTCGGACACGCAGTCGGCGACCAGCTCGTCATCACCTGTGCCCGCGCGCTCAGCTCTCGGCTGCGGGAGAGCGACGTCGTCGCCCGGCTGGGCGGCGACGAGTTCGCGATCCTCCTGCCGAGCGGCACCGAGGACGAGGCCAAGACCGTCGCCCAAGCCGCGATCGAGACGATCCGCCAGCGCAGTGGAGGCCTGTCGGGCGCCGATGTCGGTCGTGTCACCGCATCGGTGGGCATCGCGCCGTTCCGCGCCGGGGCCCTGACCGCGGACGAGATGCTGGTCAATGCCGACCTGGCCATGTACGACGCCAAGGAGGCCGGGAAGAACCGCTTCAGCGTGTTCGGCGCCGGTGGTCATCCGATTCCGAGGATCAAGGCCCACATGAGCTGGCTCGAGCGCATCCGCCGCGCGCTCTCCGAGGACCGCTATTGCCTGTATGCCCAGCCCGTGGTCGAGCTGGCCAGCGGCCAGACGATTGGACACGAGGTGCTCGTGCGGATGGTCGGCGAGGACGGCGAGCTCGTCACCCCTGGAAGGTTCCTGTACATAGCCGAGCGCTTCGGCGTGATCGGCGAAGTCGACCGGTGGATCGTCAGCCATGCGATCCGCGCCATGGGCGAGGCCAGGACCCATGGCCGGCGCCTCGCCCTGGCGGTGAACATCTGCGGCGCCTCAGCCGGCGAGGAGGCGATGCTGGCCACGATCACCGACGAGCTCGGAGCCGCCGAGGTCGACCCGTCCGACCTGACCCTCGAGATCACCGAGACCGCCGCCGTCGCGGACATCCCGCGCGCTCGGCGGTTCGCCGAGGCACTGGCGAGCATCGGCTGCCGGGTCGCCCTCGACGACTTCGGGGCCGGCTTCGGCTCGTTCTACTACCTGAAGTACCTGCCCTTCGACGCGCTCAAGATCGACGGCGAGTTCGTCCGCCACGCCTGCGAGAACCCGACCGACCGGCTGGTGATCAAGGCGGTCAGCGACATCGCCCGCGGCCTCGGCAAGCAGACGATCGCGGAGTTCGTGCCCGACGAGCAGACCCTGCAGCTGCTCGGCGAGCTGGGCGTCGACTGCGCCCAGGGCTTCTTCCTCGGGCGACCGCGCCCGCTCGACGAGCTTCTGGCGCAGCCCGCGTTCAGCCGCTGAGAGCCGCGCCGAAGACGTCGAGCAGCGTGGCGGTGATCGCCTCGCGGTCATAGCTGCGCTCACCCGAGAGCCAGTCGATCACCAGCCCGTCCGTGGCCCCGGCCAGAGCCACCGCGATCAGGCGCGCCTCCTCACCGGCGAGCGGGGATTCGCCGGCGAGGTCGCGGAGCTGACCGGCGATCAGCTCGGCGTACTCGCCGAGGATCCGGCGGCGCAGACCTTCCAGTGCTGGGCTCACGCCGACGACCTCGAAGTAGTTCACACGCGCCGCGCGCTCGTCAGCGAGCGACCCGTCGAGAAAGGCGCGCAGCCCGGTCTCCAGGCGCGCGCGCGGATCGCGCGGGGCGGCCTCGATCGCCGATCGCACGCGCTCGGCCACCGCGCGAACATGGCGCTCGTACACCGCGCCCAGCAGGGCCTCGCGAGTTTCGAACTCCTCGTAGAAATAGCGCGGGTTCAGCCGGGCGGCGGCGCAGATCTGCTCGATCGTGCTCTGCGCGTAGCCCTGGGTGCCGAACAGCTCCAGACCGGCGTCGAGGAGCCGTCCGCGGCGCTCCGCACGGCGCTCCTGCAGCGTCTTTCCACCGTAGGTCCGCATCGATCAGAGTTCATTCTGGCAAAGCGCCTTGACAGTTCCACGCCAATTCTGGTAAGACGTCGTGCCAGATATGTTCGATCTGATCCTGTACGCGATCCCGGTGTTCGTGGCGCTGCTGGCCGCGGAATGGATCTCGTTCCGTCACGGCGGCGACGACCGCCTGCGCGGCTACGAGGTCCGCGACACGTTCACGAGCCTCGCGATGGGCTCGGGCAACGTGCTCATCAACTTCGGCTGGAAGCTCGTGGTGCTGACGGTCTACGCCGGCGTCTACGAGCTCACTCCCCTGCGCATCTCACCAACAGCGTGGTGGGCCTGGCCGCTGCTGTTCTTCGCCGACGACCTGGCCTACTACTGGTTTCACCGGGTCAGCCACGAGGTGCGCGTGTTCTGGGCCAGCCATGTTGTGCATCACTCGAGCCAGCACTACAA
>Ga0070735_10003218_pt1 | contig 14394 bp, 14 predicted proteins | sample Coa_R1_FD_66443 | JGI IMG/M metagenome (GOLD analysis project Ga0070735, IMG submission 66443) | Surface soil microbial communities from Centralia Pennsylvania, which are recovering from an underground coalmine fire - Coalmine... | ecosystem: Environmental > Terrestrial > Soil > Unclassified ...
CGCGAGCCGCCTTCGAACATGATGCGAACGCCCTGCCCCTTGGTGTCGGAGCCATCGACGGGATCGTGATATTCGAAATCGTCGGCCGCCTCGACCTTATGCGGGCCGAAGCCTGTTCCTGGCAATGTCTTGAACTGTGCGCGCAGCGCGTCCATTAAGCCGTTCGCCGCCGCCAAGTCGACCTCTTCATAGTCATGACGCGTATAGTAGTTCCGGCCATAGGTCGCCCAATGTTCATGGGCGAGATCGAGTACGGAAATGCGGCGCTTGGCGAGGATGTTGAGCCACAGCAACACCGCCCAAAGCCCGTCCTTCTCGCGCACGTGATTGGAGCCCGTGCCTGAACTTTCCTCGCCGCAGAAAGTCGCAAGGCCGGCGTCGAGCAGATTGCCGAAGAACTTCCAACCCGTCGGCGTCTCGTAGCATTTGATCCCGAGCTTGGCCGCGACGCGATCGGCTGCGCCGCTGGTCGGCATCGAGCGCGCGACGCCTGCGAGCCCCTTGGCGTAGCCAGGCGCATGCGTGGCGTTGGCCGCCAGCATCGCGAGGGAATCCGACGGCGTGATGAAAATGCCGCGGCCGATGATGAGGTTGCGGTCGCCGTCGCCATCGGAAGCCGCGCCGAAATTCGGCGCCTCCGGGGACATCATGAGATCGTACAGCTCCTTGGCGTAAGTGAGGTTCGGATCGGGATGATGGCCGCCGAAATCCGGCAGCGGCGTGCCATTGACCACCGTGCCGCGCCCCGCGCCGAGTTCGTCCTCGAGAATGGCGTGCGCATAAGGTCCGGTGACGGCGTGCATCGCGTCAAAGCGCATGCGGAACCCGGAGTCGAACAAGGCCTTGATCGCTTCGAAATCGAAAAGCGTGTTCATCAGCGCTTTGTAGTCGGCGACCGGGTCGATGATCTCGACATCCGTATTTTCCACGCGCGTCACGCCGAGCTTGTCGAGATCGACGTCAGGCGCATCGGAAATCTTGTAGTGATCGATGACCTTGCTGCGGGCGAAAATCGCGTCGGTGATTTTCTCGGGCGCTGGGCCGCCGGCGCCGATATTGTACTTGATGCCGAAGTCGCCTTCGGGGCCGCCGGGATTGTGGCTCGCGGAAAGAATGATGCCGCCGAAAGCCTTGCGCGCCCGGATGATGCAGGACACGGCCGGCGTCGAAATCAGGCCGCCGCGCCCGATGAGCAATTTTCCGAAGCCGTTGGCCGCGGCGATTTTGATAACCCGCTGGATCGCCTCCCGGTTGAAATAGCGCCCGTCGCCGCCGACAACCAGCGTGTCGCCGGTGAAGCCTTCGAGCGAATCGAAAATCGACTGAATGAAATTCTCGACGTAATGCGGTTGCTGAAAATGCGGCACCTTTTTTCGGAGACCCGAAGTGCCGGGCTTTTGGTCGTCAAATGGCTTCGTGTCGATCGTTTTGATCATGCCCCTACGCTCCTAACCCCTTTGACCGAACCTTGCGCCGGCCCCAATGGCGAGACACTAAAGGGCGCGCGCCGGACCGTGCAAGGCGCCGCCGATGGCGATCCATGAAATCGCCCGCGCGCTCAAGCCTTCGCCGGCCAAAGACCCTTTTCAATATTTGATGCGGCGATCACCGCTTGCGTTCGGCTCTCGACGCCTAGCTTCTGCAAGATCGCCGAGACATGCGCCTTGACCGTCGCTTCCGAGACGGAAAGTTCGTAAGCGATCTGCTTATTCAACAAGCCTTCCGACAACATCATCAGGACGCGCACCTGTTGCGGCGTTAACGAAGACAAGCGCCGTAAGATGAGGCTCGATCCCGGATCGGCCGGCGCCGCCAGATCGAGGTCGGGCGGAACCCATCGTCCGCCCTCGAGGACGGTCCGCACCGATGCGCGCATCGTCTCGAGGTCCAGCGATTTGGGAATATACCCCGCCGCGCCGAGGTCGATGCAGGCCCGGATCACGGCCGGATCTCGATTGGCGGAAACAATGACGACGGGGACGCCCGCATGCTGCGCGCGCAGATAAATAAGCCCAGAAAATCCACGCACGCCCGGCATTGAAAGATCGAGCAGGACGAGGTCCATGTCGGGCGTCGCCTCCAGTGCGGCGGAGACGCTTTCGAGGTCGCGCGCTTCGTAGAATTCGGCGCCTTCGATCGCCCCGGTGAGCGCATGACGAAGGGCGCCGAGAATCAGCGGATGGTCGTCGGCGATCAGAATGCGCGTCTTGTCACTCAAACCAGTCGCTCCTCGCCCGGCCTCCCCATTCGAACCGCCAGCGCCGCCGAGGTTCATCAGAACGCTTATACATGACCGCCTCGCCAGGAAAGGGAGTGATCTTCCGCGCGGCGGCGCTCAGGTCATGCTTCTTCCGCCGCCGATCTGACGAATCGCTTCGCTGAGGACGATCCCCGCCGCGACGCTGACATTGAGCGAGCGCATCGGCGCGCGAATGGCGATCCGCAATCGGGCATCGGCCGCATCATGCACTTCGTCGGGAACGCCAGCCGATTCGCGCCCGACCATGATCACGTCGCCAGGCGCGAAGGCGAAATCCCAGTGATCGATCGCTCCGTGCGTCGTCAGAAGCACGAGACGGCGCTGCGCGCCAAGACGCCAGTCCTCGAACGCGCGCCAGGAATCATGACGTTCGACCGCAACATGGTCGAGATAATCCATGCCGGCGCGACGGAAATGGCGATCCGAGCTTGGAAAGCCGGCCGGTCCGATGATCGCGGCGGCGACCCCAAAACAGGCGCAAGTCCGCAATATCGCGCCCGCGTTTTGGGCGATGTCCGGCTGGTAAAGCGCCAGCCGCAGATGTTCGGGCGCGGGGCTCATCATCACGCCTCTAAAGCCAAGCGCGAAAAAGGAAAAGCGGAGCGATAGTCCACGCCGCCGCGCAAGCCTGAAAGGCGGCTCGTCGAGCGTGACGACAAGCCGCGCCTTAACCCCTGGCGCGACCTATAGACAACCACAAAGAAGGGTGCGAAATAGCCTCGAAACGGCTGTCCTGGGGGACGGCGCGCTGATGCGCGGCGTCGAAACTGAAAGCCGTCCGTTCGCCGCCGGGCGTTTCGGGTCATTGCGTGTAAAAGCGTTTCGGGCCGGGCTCGATTCGCGCCGCGCTCCGCACAAAAAGCGCTGGAGCGTGCGAAGGGAAACATTGGGGGCTCATTTGGCAGGCGCGGCAACGGTCGATCAATCCCGCAGAGACTTCCTTTTTATCGCGACCGGCGCCGCCGGCGCGGTGGCTGTCGGCGCCACGGTTTGGCCGCTGATCGATCAAATGAACCCCGACGCCTCGACCTTGGCCTTAGCTTCGACGGAGGTCGACCTCAGTGCGGTCCAAGAGGGTCAGATCCTCACCGTCAAATGGCGCGGTAAGCCGGTTTTCGTGCGTCATCGGACGAAGAAAGAGATTGATGACGCAGTTAACACGCCGGTGAGCGAGCTTCGCGATCCGCAGACCGACGCCCAGCGCGTCAAAAAGCCGGAATGGCTCATCGTCGTCGGCGTCTGCACCCATCTTGGCTGCATCCCGCTCGGACACGAAGGCAAATATGAGGGCTGGTTCTGCCCTTGCCATGGCTCGGTCTACGATACGTCGGGACGTATCCGTCAGGGGCCAGCCCCGCTCAATCTTGAAGTCCCTGAATATACTTTCCTCTCCGACACCAAGGTGCAGATCGGCTGAGGCGACGCCTCGCCCGGGAGCCGCCTCGCCAAATTCACGCCTCGCCTGCAGAGAAACAGAAATCATGAGCGGAACTTCGACCTACGTCCCGAAAAGCGCGCTGGGCAAATGGTTCGAGAGCCGGCTGCCGATCATGGGGCTCGTCCACTCGTCTTTCGTGGCCTATCCGACGCCGCGAAATCTGAATTATCTTTGGACGTTCGGCGCGATCTTGTCGTTCATGCTCGGGGCGCAGATCGTCACGGGAATCATTCTGGCGATGCACTACACGCCAGAAGCGACGCTCGCCTTCGACTCGGTCGAGCACATCATGCGAGACGTCAACTACGGTTGGCTGCTCCGCTACCTGCACTCGAACGGCGCGTCGATGTTCTTCTTCGCCGTCTATGTGCATATTTTCCGCGGCATCTATTACGGGTCCTATAAGGCGCCGCGCGAAGTTCTCTGGATTCTCGGCGTCATCATTTATCTCCTGATGATGGCGACCGCCTTCATGGGTTACGTGCTTCCCTGGGGTCAGATGAGCTTCTGGGGCGCAACCGTCATCACCAACCTGTTCTCCGCCATCCCGCTCGTCGGCAAAGCTGTCTCGACGTGGCTCTGGGGCGGCTATGCGGTCGGCGATCCGACGCTCAATCGCTTCTTCTCGCTGCACTATCTTCTGCCCTTCATGATCGCGGGCGTCGTCGTCCTGCACGTGTGGGCGCTTCATGTCGCCGGCCAGAACAATCCTGACGGCGTCGAGGTCAAGGACGTGGCGCGCGACACCGTCGCGTTCACGCCCTATGCGACGTTGAAGGACGTGTTCGGTCTCTCGGTGTTTCTGATCGTCTACGCCTGGTTCGTCTTTTACATTCCGAACTTCCTCGGCGACGCTGACAATTACATCAAGGCCAATCCGCTGCAGACGCCGGCCCGCATCGTGCCGGAATGGTATCTGTTGCCCTTCTATGCGATCCTGCGCGCCATTCCGAACAAGCTGCTCGGCGTCATCGCTTTGTTCAGCGCCATCGCCCTGCTCGCCTTCCTTCCTTGGCTCGATACGTCGCCCGTTAAGTCGGCGAAATACCGGCCGGTGTTCCGCGTCTTCTTCTGGCTCTTCGTCGTGGTCTGCGTGGGCCTCGGCTGGCTCGGCTCTCAGGAAATTACGGACGCCTATGTCTTGTCGGCGCGCATCCTGGCGATCTGCTATTTCGCGTTCTTCCTGATCGTCCTGCCGTTGCTCGGCCTTTTCGAAACGACCAAGCCATTGCCGCCTTCCATCGCTGATGCGGTGCTCGCAAGGACAAAGGGCGACCCCGCGAGGGAAGCCGTCGGGCCTGCCGAGAAGAGCGCAATTTGACGGGCGAGCCATTCGGGGAACAATGAACATGACTCGTTTCAAAAAAAACGCCCTCGCCTCGGCCGCGCTGGCTGTCCTGATGGCGCTCGCTGGGGGAAGCGCGGCGATAGCTGCTGGCGATCAGCCTGCCGCGAGCACAGAGAAGCAGACTGGGCCGACGCCGGCGACAGAGGCTGGCGAAGAGCAACCTTCGCCGACGCGCCAGAGCTGGAGCTTCTCAGGCTTTTTCGGAGAGTTCGACCAGGCGCAATTGCAGCGCGGCTTCAAGGTCTATCACGACGTCTGCGCCAATTGTCATTCCTTGAGCATTCCGTTCCGTACTTTGGGCGATCCGAACGGACCCGGCTTTAACGAGGCCCAGGTGAAAGCGCTGGCGGCGACCTACACGGTCACCGAGACGGAGCCGAACGACAAAGGCGAATATGCGAAGAGGCCGGGCCGGCCGTCCGACATCATTCCGGGCACTTATCCAAATCCGGAAGCTGCGGCCGCGACGCTCGGCAAAGCGCCGCCCGATATGTCGACGCTGGTCAAGGCGCGCAAATATGAGCGCGGTCTGCCCTGGTTCATTTTCGACGCGCTGCCGTTTGATCAGTACCAGGAGGTCGGCGCCGACTACGTCTATGCGATCCTCAATGGCTACACCAAAGCCGACGATCAGAATTGGAACCTTTATTTCCCCGGCCACAAGATCGCGATGCCCAAGCCGCTATCCGACGGTCAGGTCGAATATACCGACGGAACGCCGACGACGGTGCCGCAATATTCGAAGGACGTCATATCGTTCCTCTACTGGGCTTCCGAACCGACTTTGGTCGAGCGCAAGAAGATCGGCTTGCGCGTGATGATCTTCCTGGTCGTTCTTTCCTTCCTGCTCTATTTCACCAAGAAGCGTGTCTGGAGCAAAGTTCACTAGCGCGAAGTCCCGTTTCCCCTGAAACCAGGAGCAGGTCGCCTGATAGCTTGACGTGGAGCCTGTGCGCCTCGAGTCCGGCGCTGCTCTCGCTGGACGCCATAGGCCGACCGTCCTTCGAACGGTCTATTCTGTAGGACCACCCTCGCCCTGCTCCTCCGGGCGAGGCAGTAAACCTCGGAGCGTTCGGCATGACCAAAGCGATCGTCGGAATAATCGGCGGCTCGGGCGTCTACGACCTCGAGGGCCTCACCGGCCTCCGCGAAGAAAAGGTCAGCACGCCGTGGGGCGATCCGTCAGACGCGCTACGCTTCGGCACGATCGGAGAGACCCAAGCGGTCTTCCTGCCGCGTCACGGCCGCGGCCATCGTTTTTCGCCCTCGGGCATAAACTACCGCGCCAATATCGACGCGTTCAAACGCGCGGGCGTCACCGACATCATTTCCATATCGGCCTGCGGCTCGTTCCGGCGCGAGCTTTATCCGGGGCTGATTGTCCTCATCGATCAATTCCGGGACCGCACCTATCGTCGGGAGAATAGTTTTTTCGGCAATGGCTGCGTCGCCCATGTCTCCATGGCCCATCCAATTGCGCCGCGCCTGCAGAGGCGGATCGCAGACGCCGCCGAGGCCGAGAAAATCGCGTTCAAGATGAACGGGACTTACGTCTGTATCGAAGGGCCTCAATTCTCGTCTTTCGCTGAATCGCTGCGCTGCCAAGCGGAAGGCGCCGATGTGATCGGCATGACGGCGGCGACCGAAGCCAAACTCGCCCGCGAAGCCGAGATTTCTTACGCCACGATCGCGATGGTGACCGACTACGATTGTTGGCACGAGGAGCATGGCGCGGTGGACGTCGCCGCCGTGATCAAAGTCGTCCATGAGAATGCGGCGCGCGCCGCGGCGCTGATTGGCCGCGTCTTGCGGGAATTCCCAGCCGAACACGAGCCCTGCCCCGCCGGCTCGGATCGCGCCCTCGAAACCGCGATCATGACAGGCCCGAACGCGCGTGATCCCGCCCTCCTCGCCAAGCTCGACGCCGTCGCCGGCCGCGTGCTCAAAGGCTGACAAGGTCGGGCTGGCGGCCGTCTCCGCGCTCCGGCGCTTCTTGGGTTTGGCGTGGCGTGATAATCAGGAGTTCGCGCGAGAAGGCGCATTGGAGTCCTGCTCGATCGGACGTCCTGATGCGTCGGAGCGAGGAACGATTTTAAGGCTACGGCGATGATCGAACGCACGCTCGAAAAAATCCTTTTCGCCAGTCGATGGCTGCTAGCGCCTTTCTATTTTGCTCTGGCGATCGGCCTCATCGAACTGCTGGTCAAAACCATCGAGCGTCTCTACGAACTCGCCCATAATTTCTTCAATCTTGGCGAGTCTGGGATCATCCTCGGCGTACTGTCGATCATCGATCTGACGCTGACCGCTTCGCTGGTGGTGATCGTGATCTTTTCCGGCTACGTGAATTTCGTTTCGCGGATCGACATCGCCGAGCACCGGGATTGGCCGCAATGGATGGCGAGTATCGATTTCAGTGAACTGAAACTGAAATTGATGTCCTCGATCGTCGCCATTTCAGCGATCAAATTACTCGAAGCCTATATGGACATCGATCAGCAAACCGACAGGAACCTGTGGTGGCTCGCGGGCGTGCACCTCACATTCGTCGTTTCAGCGCTACTTCTCGCGGCCTCTGATTGGATCAGCCACCGACCGCAAAACGGCGCGCCGCCGCACTAACGCCACTCTTCCGCATTCCCTACTTCTCCAGTAATACCTGTCGACAGGCCGGCGGTAATTGCGCCAGTGTCAACGGCTTGCCCGGCGGCGACGGCTTGGGATGGAGCGCCTCGTCGGTGAACCACCAGTCGAGCGACTTATCGCAACCATCGCCCGGTGGCACGGGATCCTGCGGGCGGCATTGCTCTTGGCCTTTCGGACAAGCGAGGCGGACGTGGAAATGATAATTGTGCCCCCAATAGGGACGTACCTTCGTCATCCACGCCTGGCCTTTGGCGATCTGGCACAAGGCCTTCTTGATCGCGGCGTTGACGAAAATGCGTTCGACGTCCGGCTCCTCGGCTGCCGCCTTGATTACGCCGGCTTGCCGCGCGGTCCAGTGATCAGGATCGACTGAAAGACCGTCGTCGGTCACCATGTTGACGGCGGACATTTCCTCGCGCTCCTGCCGCGACAAGCGACGATCGGGCATCGGCGTCAACCAGATGTCGGCATCAAGGCCGATCTGATGTGAAGCATGGCCGGTCAGCATCGGCCCGCCGCGCGGCTGCGACATATCGCCGACCAAAATCCCCGGCCATACGCCGGAGGCTACCGCCTTCTTCGAAAAGCGCTCCAGGAAAGCGAGCAATGCGGGGCTGCCCCAATTGCGATTGCGCGACAGGCGCATCACCTGCCAAGTCTCGCCATCGACAGGCAAGGCTTTCGCGCCCGCGAGACAACCGCGCGAATAAAAACCGATCGAACGCGCTTGGATGTCCGCCGGCGTCAGCGCGCGGCCGAATAGTTCTTTCGCGGCAATGCCGGGATCGTTCGGATTGGCGAGCGGCGGCAGGGGCTGAGGATTCAGCGTTCCCTTGTCTTGGGCCTCAGCGTCGCCGGCGAGAATAAGAACGAAGGCGATCAGCGAAGCAGCAAAGCGAAGCGAAGGCGTCACACACGATCCTCGAGAAAAAAGCGGCGTTGATGTCTCGTTGTGATAGCGCGTCGCCCGAGGAATCGCTACGCGCTTTTCACAGCGACGATGAAGACGCGAGGAAAGCGCAGCAGAACGCGGCCGTCTGCGAGGCGCGGATAAGCCGCAGTGATCGCCTCTTCATAGCGCGCGAGAAATTCAGCCTGTTCCTCCGGCGTCAACGGGTCAAGAAAGGGGCGCAAGCCCGTTCCTTTGACCCATTCAACGATCGCGCGCGGCCCATCGAGAATGTGACCATAAGTCGTACGCCAGAAATCGACGCGCGCGCATAGCGGCGCAAGCGCCGTATAATAATCCTCGAACGCGCCAATCGGCTCGCGCAACGCAGCGGCGCTTGCAAGTTTCGACGAGAAGGACATGCGACCCGCTATTTCGCGCATGAGCGCATGCGTTGGCTCATCGAGATTATCCGGCATTTGCACAGCAATTCTGCCGCCCCGCGCCAGCCGCTCGACAATGCTCTGCATCACGCGAACATGCGATGGAATCCATTGCATCACTGCATTTGCGAAGACGACGTCCACTAAGGTCGTAGCGCGCCAATCGGCAAGATCGGCCTTTTCAAAGGTGACGTAAGGGAGGCGCTTGCGCGCTTTCGCCAGCATATCGTCAGAATTGTCGATACCTGTCACGATCGCGTCGGGAAAACGCGCGATGAGCAATTCGGTCGAGTTGCCTGGACCGCAACCAAGGTCAGCGACATGTTGCGCCGCGCCCGGAACATGCGCTAACAGATCGATAGCCGGTCGCGTTCGTTCTGTTTCGAATTGCAGATATTGGCGGGCGTCCCAATCGCTCAAATTTGATGATCCTTTTTGTTAGAGCCCATTTGTAGGGAGCGACATGATGAAATCAAGCGCGCAAACAAATTGCTCGCGATTCAAAGTCTTGCAGGCAAAGAAGGCGTTGTCCCCGATGAAAGCGGACAAATTTTTGTTGGACGATCGCGACAGCTCTCCAGACGAAGTTTTTTTTTCGTCTCCATGACAAATCCAAGTTTCCTTGACTCACAATATCTTGCAAAAATCACTAGAACGTTATGTGATATAGATGTTATCTTCCCTGCGCCAACGACGACAGTTTTGTAACGAACTGTGTTGCTGCCCTCGGATCAGCGTGCGATATTCGAATTGTCGGCGGCGATGCTGAGCGGCGATTACAGGAAACGATAATGTTATCAAGGATTGCCAAAACATTGGCAACCAGAGGGGGCGGTTGTGCAAAATAACAGGATAAATGACGTGAGCTGCTATGGTACCGACTATCGGACGGGCCTGAAGCTCTCAGAGTTCTAACTCCCTCTTTCTCACCTTAGAAACAAGAAGGATTGGTTTAACCGCAGTGCGGCGCTGCGGAGGGGGAGATCATGTCTGCTCAATCTACTACCACATACTTAGGTGATATAACTGCTCAAGAGGCCTTTTCTATTCTCGAACGTGATAAGACCGCGGTCTTGGTGGATGTGCGAAACAAGGCGGAATGGGCTTACGTTGGCGTCCCTGATCTAACAGCGCTCGGCAAGCGCCCATTGCTCATCGAATGGCAAGAATTCCCTTCGATGAAGGTCAATGGCGATTTCTCGACGCAGCTCGACGCCATTTTGGATGAAGAAAGCGTCGGCGCCGATGCGCCCTTATTGTTTCTATGCCGTTCAGGCGTGCGTTCGCGCGCGGCCGCTATAGCGATGAGCGCAGCCGGTCATACGCAGTGTTTCAACATTGCAACCGGCTTCGAAGGTCCGTTGGACGATAAGCAACGACGGGGCCTTGTCGACGGATGGAAGGCGCAAGGCCTTCCCTGGTCGCAGTCGTAAGTCGTATCGGCTTTCTTCCTCCACCTTTGAGTCTTATTGGGCCTTTGGGCCATGCAAACCCATCCAGAGAATTGCGCCATGCTGCAGCCAACTGATGAATTCTCAAACCGTCTTCAGGCCTGGAAAAGGTGCACTGCGCGGCTTAGAGCCGAGCTCGGCGAAGACGTCTATTCAAGCTGGTTCGGTCGACTCGAACTCGACGAGATCGTCGACGGCGACGCGCGCCTGTCGGTTCCAACGAAATTCCTGAAAAGCTGGATTGACAACCATTATACGGATCGCATTCTGGCCGCGATGAGAAGCGAATTTGACGTCGTCGCGTCGCTGACCCTTTCGGTACGGTCGTCCACGCGCGCGCCAGTTCGGGGACTTGAGACGCGCGTCCAGCCGTCGAGCGCCCATGACACGTATTTCGTGCCGCCGACGGAGCGAACGCAGCCCCGCCTGCCTGGGAAGCGCAACGATCTTTCTCAGAGTGACGAAGCGATGGCGGGCTCGCCGCTTGACCGCAGACTGACTTTCGCAAGCTTCCTGGTTGGAAAATCCAATCAGCTCGCCTATTCGGCGGCGCAGAAAATCATCGAGACGCGAGCCGGCCAGCCGCCCGCCTTTAGCCCACTTTATATCCACGCCTCAGTCGGCCTCGGCAAAACACATCTGCTGCAAGCGGTGGCGCATGCCGCGACCAGCCAAGGTCGGCGCGCGATCTATCTCACGGCGGAAAGATTCATGTATGGCTTTGTCGCCGCTTTGCGCGCTCAGACAGCCATCGCCTTCAAGGAGGCCTTGCGTTCGATCGATCTGCTGATTTTCGACGACGCGCAATTCCTGCAAGGCAAGTCGATCCAGAATGAGTTCTGTCACGCGCTCAACGCGCTGGTCGACGCGGGTCGACAAGTGGTTGTCGCCGCCGATCGGCCGCCGAACGAACTCGAGGCGCTCGAAGAGCGCGTACGCTCGCGCCTCGCTGGCGGCCTCTGCGTCGAGATGGGTGCGCTCGATGAGGCGCTGCGCGTGAATATTCTCGAGGCGCGTGTCGCAGCGGCGCAAGCGCTGCAACCGGGCTTTGAAGTCGCTCCCGCGGTGCTGACCTATGTCGCTCGCGCGATCAATTCCAATGGACGCGACCTGGAAGGGGCCGTCAATCGGCTGCTCGCCCATTCCTCGATCGTCGGTCAGCGGCACACGGTCGAAAGTGCCGAAGTCGCGATCCGAGACCTCATTCGCACACATGAGCCCAAGCGCGTTAAGATCGAAGACATTCAGAAGCTCGTCGCCAATCGCTTTAGCGTGACGCGACAAGACATACTCTCGGCGCGTCGCACCGCAACGGTGGTCAAGCCGCGGCAGATCGCGATGTATCTCGCGAAAGTCCTGACGCCGCGCTCGCTGCCGGAAATTGGTCGCCGCTTCGGCGGTCGCGATCACACGACCGTGCTGCACGCGGTTCGGAAAATCGAAGGCCTCGCCAAGACCGATACGGGCCTGAACGAAGAGCTCGAATTGCTCAAGCGCATGCTCCTTGAGTAATCGCGGCGCTTCGAGCGATGGCGTTGATCTTCAAGATCACTGGAAAGGACGAATGGCGCGTGGCCGAGGCAGGCGGCGTCTTCGAAGGCTCGTCTGTCGATCGCGCAGACGGTTACATTCACCTCTCGACCGCGGAGCAGGCGCCGGAGACGGCCGCCAAGTATTTTGCCGGGCGAAGCGACCTTCTTCTCGTCGCCGTCGACCCGCAAGCGCTCGGCGAAGCGCTGAAATGGGAGCCGTCGCGCGGCGGCGCTCTCTTCCCGCATCTTTATGCTACTCTTCCAATCGAAAAAACGCTCTGGGTACGGGCTCTGCCGCTTGGTCCCAACGGGAAGCATGACTTTGGAACGCTGGGCTTATGATCGGCGCGCTTGGCGCGCTGGTGCGTCCCTTGCTCTTCGCGCTCGAACCGGAACAGGCCCATCGCCTCGCCATTGCGGCTCTATCCTTGACCCCGACTGCGTCGCCCGCGCGCGATGCGCGTCTCGCCACCGCGGCTTTCGGCCTCGACTTCCCCAATCCGTTGGGCATGGCGGCCGGCTTCGACAAGAACGCCGAAGTCCCCAACGGGCTGTTGAGCCTGGGCTTCGGTTTCGTCGAGGTCGGCACGTTGACCCCTCTGCCGCAACCCGGCAATCCGCGTCCACGCCTGTTCCGATTGCCGCGCGAGCAGGCTTTGATCAATCGCTTGGGCTTCAACAACCAGGGCTATGACTCGGCGCATTCTCGCCTTACCGCGAGGCGACGGATCGGAATCGTCGGCGTCAATATCGGTCCGAACAAGGATTCCTCCGACCGCATTGCTGATTATCTGCTTGGCATAAGGGCTTTTGCCGATGTCGCGAGCTATTTCACCATCAATATCTCGTCGCCCAACACGCCGGGCTTACGCGACCTGCAGCAAAAAGGCGCCTTGGACGTCCTCGTCGCCCGTGTGATCGAAACACGCGACGCGCAGACACGGCGCCGCCCGGTCTTGATCAAGATTGCGCCTGACGTCGATCTCGCGACATTGGACGATATCGTCGCTGTGGCGCGATCGCGCGGCGCCGACGGCATGATCATCTCGAATACGACGATCTCGCGTCCTGCCGGCTTTTCCGACTCGAAGGCGCAAGAAACCGGCGGCCTCTCAGGCGCGCCGCTCTTCTCGCTATCGACGCGTATCCTTGCGGAGACCTATCTTCGCGCTGAAGGCGCCTTCCCTTTGATCGGTTGCGGCGGGATCGACAGCGCCGCCGCGGCCTATGCGAAAGTCCGCGCCGGCGCGAGCCTTCTGCAGCTCTATTCGGCGCTCATCTTTCACGGGCCATTACTCGTGCCCCAAATACTGGCCGGACTGCGCGCGCGGCTGGATACGGATGGCCACAGAACCATTGCGCAGGCGGTTGGAGCGGATGCGCGTACCTTAACCCAAACGAACGCGTCGGGGTGAAAGCCGCCCGCCGCGTCTTAGTCAACGCGACCGGCGCGAGTCCAAGAGCCGAATGACGAGCCAGATCGGCACCACGACGATAGCGCCGGTCAAGATCGTTCGTCCGAATTGACGGAAATCGGCGAGCCCGTAATCCACGATGCGTTGGAAGAGCCGCCCGACGCTGGCGACAATATCGCCGGGCTCCACGCCGAACATCACCAGCAACACGCCGACGATAAACGAGACGACGATCAGCCGGATCGCGACGGAAGTCGGCGATCCGCCGAGGAAACGTTCGAGAGTCGGACTGGTCATACGAATCCTTGCCGCAGGAAGGGGCCAGCCTTTAGCATATTGACGCGGATTGAGCGATAATTGGGGCGGGATCCGGCGGCGCCGTCAGACCGACATATGCCGCCGCACGTCGCTTTCGACCATCGAGGCGCGGTCTCCGGCGAGCACCACGGCGCCGCGGTCCATGACGACATAGTCGTCGCAGAGATCGCGCGCCCATTCGAAATATTGCTCGACGATCACGATCGCCATCTCGCCTTTTTGCCTGAGGTAGATGATCGCCCTGCCGATATCCTTGATGATCGAGGGCTGAATGCCCTCAGTCGGCTCATCCAGCACCAGTAGCTTGGGCCTTGTCACCAGGGCGCGGCCAATCGCCAATTGCTGTTGCTGGCCGCCGGAGAGGTCGCCGCCGCGGCGGCCGAGCATTTCGGAAAGGACTGGGAAGAGGCTGAAAATCTCGTCCTCGATGAAGCGGGTCGCCCGCGGCTGGGTGGCGAGGCCGGTGAGGAGATTTTCGCGGACGGTTAAGAGCGGAAAGATTTCGCGCCCTTGCGGCACATAACCGATGCCTTGCTTGGCGCGCTGATAGGTCGGGGTACGGCTGATATCCTGTCCCTGCCAAACAATAGCGCCGGAGTTGATCGCTTGCTGGCCGACGATGGCGCGCAGCAACGAGGATTTGCCGACGCCGTT
>Ga0070735_10003219_pt1 | contig 14393 bp, 12 predicted proteins | sample Coa_R1_FD_66443 | JGI IMG/M metagenome (GOLD analysis project Ga0070735, IMG submission 66443) | Surface soil microbial communities from Centralia Pennsylvania, which are recovering from an underground coalmine fire - Coalmine... | ecosystem: Environmental > Terrestrial > Soil > Unclassified ...
ACTCGCGCCGGGTTTCACTTCCCCGCCCGCTGCGCTCCGTTCGTGGGGACCCCATTGCTTGTAAGGTTCCGGCGCACTCGCGCCGGGTTTCACTTCCCCGCCCGCTGCGCTCCGTTCGTGACGCTCGGATTGCGCCGGCCTGGGCTGCACAACGCTGTCGATCATGTGCGTGACGGCGATCGCCTTCTCCGCGGAGCGGTCTTCGATGAACTGAAGCTCCGGCGTATGGCGCAGATCCACGGCCTCGCCGAGCTCCCCGCGCAAGAAGCGCTTGGCCGATTCGAGCGCAAGCAGGCTCTGTTTGACTTGGTGGCGATCACCGATGCAGCCGACGTAGACCTTCGCGTGGCTGAGGTCCGCCGCTGTCTCGACGCGCGTGACGGTAACGAACCCCAAACGCGGGTCCTTGAGGTCCTCACGGATGATCCGCGCAAGCTCTCGCTGGATCAGATGATCGATCTTGTCCAGACGCTGTCGCTTCATGCGAGCGTGGCTGCCACCGTCTCCGTCGTGTAGGCCTCGATGATGTCACCCTGCTTGAGGTCCTGGAACTTCGCCACTTGGATGCCGCACTCGTACCCCTCGGCAACCTCGCGGACATCGTCCTTGAAGCGACGGAGCGATTCCAGCGCACCGTCGAAGATGACCACGCTGTCGCGGAGCACGCGCACCTTGGCATTGCGCGTGATCTTTCCGCTCTGCACGTAGCATCCGACGATCGTGCCGACTTTGGAGACCTTGAAGACCTCTCGCACTTCGGCGCGGCCCAGCGTCACCTCGCGCGTGACCGGCTCCAGCATGCCGGCCATCGCCTTCTTGAGATCTTCTTCGATCTCGTAGATCACCTGGTAGAAGCGCAGGTCGACCTCTTCGCTCTCCGCGAGGCGCTTGACCGTCTCGTCCGGGCGCACGTTGAAGCCGATGAGCACGGCATTCGACGCACTTGCGAGGTTGACGTCGTTCGGCGTGATGCCGCCGACGCCGCCGTAGATGACGCGGATCTTGACGTCCTCCGTCGACAGCTGTTCCAGACGGGCGCGCAGTGCCTCGACGGAACCCTGGCCGTCGGCTTTGATGACGAGATTGAGCGTCTTCTCGCCCTCTTGCTGCATGAACGTCTCGAGCGAAACGCGCGCCGTCCGCGTGGACGCGATGCGCGTGTCGCGCCGGCGCTGACCGCGCTTCGAGGCGATCTCGCGGGCGACGCGCTCGTCCGTCACGACGGTGAGGATGTCGCCGGCGGCAGGCACGTCCGAGAGACCCATCACCTGCACGGGGATCGAGGGCCCCGCCTTCTTGACGTTGTGACCCTTGTCGTCGATCAACGCGCGAACCTTGCCCCAGGCCGAGCCGACGACGACGACGTCGCCCACGCGCAGCGTCCCGTTTTGCACGAGCACCGTAGCCACGGGGCCGCGCCCGCGGTCTAGCGCTGACTCTAGGACGACGCCCGTGGCGCGACGGTTCTTGTTGGCCTTCAGCTCGAGGAGATCGGCCTCCAAAAGCACCGTTTCGAGCAGCTCGTCGATGCCCTCGCCCGTCTTCGCGGAGACGCGCTTCATCTCGGTCTTGCCGCCCCACTCGACGGGCTGGAGATCGAACTCCGTGAGCTGCTGCATCACGCGCTCCGGCTGCGCCTCGGGCTTATCGATCTTGTTGATCGCCACCACGATGGGAACGCCAGCCGCCTTCGCGTGCGAGATGGCCTCGATCGTCTGCGGCATGACGCCGTCGTCCGCCGCGACGACCAGAATCGCCACGTCCGTGGCCTTGACGCCGCGCGCGCGCATCGCCGTGAACGCTTCGTGGCCCGGCGTATCGATGAAGGTGATCGAACGATGATCCTTCTCAACCGTATAGGCACCGATGCGCTGCGTGATGCCGCCCGCCTCTCCCGCAGCGACGTTGGAGCTGCGGATCTTGTCCAGCAACGACGTCTTGCCGTGGTCAACGTGGCCGAGCACGGTAACGACGGGCGGACGCGGAGTGAGCGCGCCGGGCGGGTCTTCCTCCTGGTAGAGCGCGACCTCCTCGTCGGCCTCCTTGACCGTGGCCTCGAAGCCGAACTTCCGCGCGACCTGTTGGGCGACGTCGCTCGTGATGTTCTGGGTGATCGTCGCCATGGTGCCCATTTTCATGAGCTCCTTGATGACGTCTTTAGCGGCGATCCCCATAGCCGTCGCCAGCTCCTGGACGGACAACAGATCCGGAATCTCGATCGCGCGCAGCTGCACGGGCGCTTGCGGTGTCGCTTCGCGCTGTGCGCGCTGGCGACGCGCCTTGTCGAGCAGCGCTTCCTTCTCGCGATCCTTCTTCGAAAGCACCTCGTCGCGATCGCGACCGCGTGCTTTCGGCGGCGCGCCCGTGCTGGGAGCAGGGACGGCCTGCGCCGCCGCGGCGCTAGGCGCCACAGGCGGCTTGGCGATGAAAGGACCATTTCCGCGATGGGGACGCGCCGGGGCGGCGCCGGGCTGCGCGGGGCGCGCGGGGGCCGCACCGGCAGCGGGCTGTTGCTGCGGCTTAGCCTTCGGAGGGAGAATCGAGCTCTGCCCTTGCGGCACCGGGCGCAGACGCGGCAGGGGCTCGCTCAGCTGAAGCGACGGCTTGGGCGGCAAGCCCGGACGCGGCGCCACGCCGGGTCGAGGTGCAACGCCTGGTCGCGGAGCGACACCGGGACGTTGCCCCGCACCGGGACGCGGCGGCATCGCTGCACGCGGCGGAACGCCGGCTGCGGGCCTCGGAGACTGGCCGGACGGTTGTGCCGGCTCCGCAGCCCTGGGCGCCTGCTGCGGCTTCTCCGGCGCCGGTTTGGCAGCAGGAGTCTGGGCGGCCGGCTCCGCGGCGGGAGCCGCCTTCGGCTGGACGCCGGGTGCGGGGGCCTCCGGCTCGGCAACACGCTCGCGCGCCGCGGGAGCGACAGGCGCTTCCGGACCCGCACGCCGCGTGGGCGGAACCGGACGCAGCGTCGGCACGTCCGCGCTCGCGGCATCGAGGCGAGGCTTGGGAGGAAGCGATGGTTTCTTGGCGGCCGGGGGCGCCGTGGGCGCAGCCGGGGCAGGCGTGCCCGCAGCGGGTTTGGCCACGGGCGCGGCAGGCGTCGCGACGGCCGTCTTCGGCGCAGCTGGTGCCGCTGGGCGGACTTTGCCCAGCAAAACACCACGGACGAGGTCGGCGATATGATCGTCGACCACGCTCATATGATTCTTGACGTCAATGCCAAGCTTTCCAAAGAGCACCATCAGGTCTTTGGATGAGATTTGGAGCTCTTTGGCCAGCTCGAAAATTCGCAATTTACCGGTCGCCATCTCTATTAGCGTGTTTCCTCCGCGGCCCTCGCCGCGTCTCGTCGTCTCAGTTCATCTGCTTCCCTCTCGGCAGCAGCCGACAGTCCTGGATATCTCTTGTTCTTCGCCACTCGCACTCCGCATACTGCGGAGCAGAGGTAGACGCCGCGCCCAGGAGCGCGGCGGTGCGCGTCGGCGATCCAATCGCCACCCCGGCGGACGAAGCGCAGCAGCACCGACTGCGCAAACCGGCGCCGGCAGCCGACGCAGGTCCGAACGGGAACCGACGGAGATTCCTTAGAGCGTCTCAGCCTCTTCGGTTCCCTCCGCGCGACGAAGATGATCGAAGGTCTCGCGTTTGAACTCCTGGAGCTTGCGGATGAGTTCGAGATCGAGCTCGGACTGAGCCGCGACTTCCCCTCCATCCTGCTCGCCCGCTGCCTCGCTTTCCGCCGCAGCCGGCTCGCCGTAGGTGAAGCCTTCCGCAGCCATCCGCTGCTCGCGCTCCTGGAAGTAGCGCGCGCGCGCTTCATCGGCTTCCGCCTCGGAGGTGATCTCCAGCCTCCATCCGGTCAAGCGCGCGGCCAGGCGGACGTTTTGTCCTTCACGTCCGATCGCCAGCGAGAGCTGGTAATCAGGGACGATGACCAGCGCCGTGCCGTCGTCCTCGTAGAGCTCGACACTGATCACCTTCGCCGGCGAGAGCGCGTTCTGGATGAACGTGGCCGGATCGGGCGACCAGCGGATCACGTCGATTTTCTCGCCGCGTAGCTCGTCGGAGACGTTCGCGATACGGATCGATTTCGGTCCCAGACACGCGCCCAACGGGTCGACCTCCGCGCGGTTCGAGTGCACGGCTACCTTGGTGCGGCTGCCGGCCTCGCGCGCGATCGCCATGATCTCGACGATCCCGTCTTCGATTTCCGGCACCTCGAACTCCATCAGGCGCTGCACCAGCCCCTCCGCGGCGCGGGAGAGAATGATCTGCGGCCCCTTGTTCGTCTTGCGGACGTCGAGCACGTACGCGCGAATGCGGTCGTTGATCCGGTAGTTCTCGCGCGGCACCTGCTCGCCGATCGGCAACAGCGCCTCAGCCTTCCCGAGATCCACGTACATGTTCCGCTGCTCGTAGCGCTGCACGGTCCCGAGCACGATATCGTTGAGCTTGGTGACGTACTCGTTGTAGACCATGTCGCGCTCCGCCTCGCGGATGCGCTGCACGATCACCTGCTTGGCCGTCTGAGCGGCGATGCGACCGAAGTCCTTGGGCGTAACCTCGACGTCGTAGTAGTCGCCGGGCTCGTAGCGGTCGCCCGCCTCGGACTTGAGGATCTCGTTCTGACGTTGTTCGGGATCGTCCGAAAGCTGCTCGACCACCGTGCGGCGGCGAAAGACTTGATACTTTCCGCTCTCGCGATCGACGGTGACGATGGCATTCCCCTCGGCCCCGAAGTTGCGCTTATATGCCGACATCAACGCGGCCTCGAGCGCTTCAATGAGCATCTCAAAGGATATCCCACGCTCCTTTTCGATCTCTTTGAGCGCTCCGATCAACTCCGCTTGAAGACGCGCGTCGCGTTCGACGGCGCTCTCGGCTTGCGCAGCCTTCGCAGTTTTCCTCGGCATACTACTTCTTCTCTTCCTTTGCTCGTTTGAGATCGGCGCGGATGTCATACTCCAGATTGGCCGAGGCGATCAGTCGGTGCGGTATCGGCAGATCGCCGTCCCGCATTCCGAGCATCACGTTCTCCCCGACCACGCCGTGTAAGACGCCGCGATGGGTCTTGGCCCCCTTGACGGCCACGCCCGTGACGATCTTGGCTTGCTGACCGGCAAAACGAGCGAAATCCGTCAGCTTCACCAGCCGTCGATCGAGTCCGGGCGACTCGACCTCCAGCGTGTACGGCTCCGCAAAGGACTCCAGCGCCTGATTGATTCGCGCGCTGACGCGCTCGCAGAGGGCGATGCCCACGCCGTCCGGATGATCGATGACCAGCGTGAGCGCCGTCTCCCGGCCGCGACGGCGCGCTCTCGCGGCAACGATCTCGACGCCCCGAAACGCGGCGTCCCCGGCCAACCGTTCGGCCGCCTGGACGAACGCCTCTCCGAGCCGCCCCTTCCCGGATGAAATCGCGTCCCGCAGAACTCTCACCTCCGTCGCGTCCTCGCTCGACCTCCGCGAGGACCCGCCTTACAACACAGAAGCGTGGGCAGACCCACGCTCGTATCGATATCCGTAATCCACCGCTTATGGTAGCATACGGAGCGCCCGCGTGCAAGGCGAGGCGCGCCGACGCGCTTCAAGCCTTTGAACCCCCTTACCGCGGAAGAGGTTGCGCCGCAATACTTTCTTGCCCGGAAAGGAAGCGCCATGCGAAGTATTTGAAAGTCGCTCCTGTGCTCCAAGAAACCGCACCATTCAAACGCACGAAGATCGTCGCGACCGTGGGGCCGGCCAGTCGTGCCCCGGAGACCTTGCGAGCGATGATCCAGGCAGGCGTGAACGTCTTTCGCCTCAACTTCTCACACGGCACCCACGACGAGCATGCGGACGCCATCGCGGAGATCCGCAAGATCTCCGCCGAGCTTCGCGTCAACGTTGCCGTCCTGCAGGACCTGCCGGGTCCGAAAGTACGCACCGGCGACTTGAGCGACGGCCTCGCCGCCCTGCACCTCGAACCGGGCGCGCGCTTCCTCTTGACGACCGATCAAGTCCCCGCTACGCCCGATCGCGTCTCCGTCTCCTATCCCGGCCTCCCAAACGACGTCAAGGCCGGCACGGACATCTACCTCGCCGACGGCACCATCCAGCTGCGCATCCTCGAGACGACGCCCTCGGAAGTGCGCACCAAAGTTATCCGCGGCGGAGACCTTCGTCCTCGTCAAGGCATCAACTATCCCGCCGGCACATTGCACCTCGAAAGCGTGACGGAACGCGACTTCGAGCATCTCGAATTCGGGCTCGAGCACGAGGTCGACTGGGTCGCCCTCTCGTTCGTCCGGTCACCGCGCGACGTCTTACGTGTCAAGACGTTCATCGCGGAGCGCGGTCTCTACACGCCAGTGTTGGCGAAGATCGAGAAGCACGAGGCGCTTGACCATATCGACGAGATTATCGCCGCCGCCGACGGCATCATGGTTGCGCGAGGAGACTTGGGCATCGAGATCCCGCTTGAGCAAGTGCCCTTGGTGCAAAAGGACTTGATCGTCCGCGCCAATCGTGCGTCGAAGCCGGTGATCACGGCGACGCAGATGTTGGAGTCGATGATGCATTCGGCGCGTCCCACGCGAGCTGAGGCAGCCGACGTGGCCAATGCGATCCTCGACGGCACGGACGCCGTGATGCTCTCGGGAGAGACGGCGCGCGGCGACTTCCCCGTCGAAGCGGTACGCGTGATGGCAGAGATCGCGCGGGCGGTCGAGCGCAACTACCCCCACGAGGAATTGGGACAGCGCCGCCTTGCCGGCATCGACCGCACGGTGGAGACGGCGATCGCCGAGTCAGCGGCACGCGTGACGGAACAGTTGGACTTGCGCTTGATCATCACCGGCACCACCACGGGCAACACGGCGCGGCACATCTCGAGCTTCCGCCCGCATGCGCGCATCATCGCGCTCACGCCTCGTCCGCACGTCGCGCGCCGCCTCGCGCTCTTCTGGGGCGTCGATCCCCTGCCCGTACAGACCTATCGGTATTTCGAGACCCTCATCGAGCTGGCCGAAGAGCGCCTCAAGCAAGAAGGCCTCGTGACGACGGGCGACATCGTGGCGATCACCAGCGGCATGCCAGTGGGTGAAGGCGGCACGAACGTGCTCAAGCTTCACAAGATTTCCTAATCGACCTCGCGGGCGTTGAGATCGACTAAGGCACCATTGATGCCTGAGCTCCGGTCGGAGGCGAGAAACGCCAACACGTCGGCGACTTCTTCCGGCATGGCTGCGGAGGCGAAGTCCTCGGCGGAGAGGTACGCCCGTGCCGCATCGGTGGCCACGGTGCCGAGCACCAAGGAATTCGCGACGATCCCGTCGGCTTTGTGCTCCCGGGCGATCGCTTGCATCAGCACGTTCACGGCTGCCTTCGACGCGCCCATTAATCCGAATCTGGGCTGGGGATCTTTTGAGCTCCCCGCCGAGACAGCGACGAGGCGCCCGCGAGAGCGCGCGTTTTCGCGCATCGGCTGACCGAGCATCGCGCGCAGCGCCGGCAGCATCAGGTTATAGGTGGGGTAGAGGTTGAGCTCGACATTGAAGCGCAGATCGTCGAGTGACGACTCCGCCACGGGCGTGAACACGCGCCCGCCAACCAAGCTGACGACGGCATCGATCCTTCCGAAGCGCTGCACGGCCTCGGCTGCGGCCTGCTCGCCGCCGGCGGGCGTGGCCAAGTCGGCTTCGCAGATGACGACGCGATCGCGGAGGTCGCCGGGGGCGTAGCCACTGATCGCCTCCTCCGCGTGCGCGCGCCGGCGCGAGAGCAGCAGTACCTGCGCTCCCTCCCGCAGGAGCGCCGCTAGGGTCGCCCGTCCCACATTCCCGGTCCCACCGGCGAGGATGACCGCGTCGCCGTTCAACATCACTCGAACTCCCTTTGCAGACTCTCCGGTAAGAACCGCGAGGATTCGATGAGGGTTCCGCTCTGCGCATAGGGGTTTGAGGGAGCCCCATCGGCCCACGGGGAAGTTTTGTTCCTCGGATTCAGCGAGACGTCGGGCTACTTTGCGTCGGGCTTCTTTGTCACTTACTCATACCATGAGGAGGCAAGGCATCCATGGCGACTGGCGTTGTATCGACTGCCCCGATGGACGCGGAGACTCGCCGGCAGCTTCGCCGAGCGGTCATCGCGAGTACCGTCGGAACGGCGATCGAATGGTACGACTTCTTCCTCTACGGCACGGCTGCCGGATTGGTGTTCGCCAAGCTCTATTTCCCTAACTCGGATCCCCTGGTGGGAACGCTCCAAGCGTTCCTCACATTTTTCGTAGGCTTCTTGGCACGGCCGGTCGGAGCCGCATTCTTCGGGCACTTCGGCGATCGCATCGGCCGCAAAGCGACCCTGATCGCGACGCTTTTGCTGATGGGGATCGCAACGTTCCTCATCGGCTTCGTTCCCGGGTATTCCGCGATCGGCATTTGGGGCGCGATCATTCTCACGGCGCTGCGCTTCCTCCAAGGCGTCGGCGTCGGCGGCGAGTGGGGCGGCTCCGTGTTGATGTCCATGGAATGGGCCCATCGCACGGGACGGCGCGGCTTCTTCGCGAGCTGGCCGCAGTTCGGCGTTCCCGCGGGTGGCTTTCTCGCCAGCCTCATGGTGCTGATCTTCAGCGCGGCGACAGGGCCGAACTTCGTCGTCTGGGGTTGGCGGATCCCATTCTTTCTCAGCATCGCGCTCGTGCTCGTCGGTCTCTACATTCGAATGGGGATTCTCGAGTCGCCCATCTTCAGCAAGCTGATGAAAGAGGATCGCATAGAGCGCCAGCCGGTGGCCGAGGCCTTCCGCCGCAACGTCAAGGACATCATTCTCTCGGCGTTGGTGCGCACGTCAGAGCAGGCGCCGTTCTACATCTTCACCGCGTTCGTCTTCTCTTACGGCACGACGGTGCTGGGACAGAGCCGCAACACACTGCTCTACGCCGTGATGTTCGCTTATATCGTCTCCTTCTTTACGATTCCGTTCTTCGGCCATCTCTCCGATCGCATCGGACGGAAGCGAATGTATATGTACGGTGCGATCACCACGGGCATCTTTGGGTTCATCTATTTCGCGTTGCTCGACACGAAAGTGCCGGCGTGGATCGTTGTGGCGATTCTCGTCTCGCTCATTCCGCACGACATGCAATACGGGCCGCAGGCGGCGCTCATCGCGGAATCCTTCACGGGGCGAATCCGCTACAGCGGCGCTTCGTTGGGATACCAGCTGGCGTCGATCACAGCGGGCGGTCCCGCGCCGTTCATCGCGACCTGGCTCTTCGCAGCGTATAAGAGCGGAACGGCGATCGCGGCCTATATCGCCGTATGCGCCGTCGTGACGCTGGTCGCCCTCGCGTTCATGACCGACCGGACGACGGCGGACATCAGCGCGGAATACGACGAGCACGTGGCAAGCGGCGCGGGCGTACGCGCTGCCACTGTGCATCAGTAGCGTTACCCAAACGGAGCGGTGGTGATGCGGGCGGCAACACGTGTTGCCGCCCGCGCATTCCTCATCTCGATTGCACGCTTGGCGCGCTACTTGAGTTCGTTGGCGAAAACGGTCTGCTTGATCGTCGGCAGTACCTTTTTTGGATCAGCTTTACGAATTCCGGCACGCCGTTGTCGGAGACCGCCGACGGCTAGCTCCGGCGTCTCGGCTTGCGCCGGCGGCGTTTCGCCGTCGCCGGGCTGAATCCGCGTTCCGGCGAGAACGGTCGTTGGAGAGATGAGCATCGATGTCCACGGTCCGATCGCGGCCGATTCTGTTTTCCATCAAGCGCTGCGCGGTCAGTGGGACACGGTGATCTCGCTCTACCACGATCAGGGGCACATCGCCTCCAAGACCTTCGATTTCGAGCGAACGATCAGCGTGACGCTCGGCTTGCCGTACTTCCGCACGAGCGTCGATCATGGCACGGCTTTCGACATCGCCGGTCAGGGCAAGGCGAGCGCCGTCGAGACGACGACCGGATGCGGCGAGCGCGGCTTCGAGATACTCCGAACCGAACCGTGCGAAGCGGTCGCGATGCTCAACGACAATCGCGCTGATCGCTCCATCGCGCAGCAGACGCATGAGTTGCCGTTCAACCCGGAGCCGACTTCTGCGACGGATTCGCTGACGTGCAGGCCATGCTCGGCAGCGTACTGCGAGAGCCGGGCAAGCTGACGGTCGAGATCGGCGCGTTGATCGTGGCTGTTCACGCGAGCGTAGAGCGCAACCGCCTGCGGCCGCTCGCTGGCGGGCTCGTCCACCAGGATCGTGCCCGAGACTGTCTGATGCCACGGGACCGGCATGATATCGTCCTTGACCCAACGCCACGCCGTCGTATAGGAAATGCCCGTCTTGCGGGCCCAATCCGCGAGCTTCACCTCGCTTAGTATAACATGGGAACATACGTTTGGCTAGATATGCCTACCCGGGCGGCAACAGTTAACAACCCTGCGAAAGCGGAAGAGGCTGCGCGCACAGTCGTTCGAGTGGACGCAAGATTCTCGTCGCAGGAGTGTTCGCGCTACGGGCATGTTGCGCGCGAGAGTCGCCGGAGAAGGCGCTACGTCTGCGTCGCATGTGGCTTTGCCTGTCATGCTGACGTAAACGCAGAGCTAATTCCGGCCGAGGATGCCGGTCGCCGCACACGACGAACGTTGTGGAGATACGCGCCGGTTCGTTCGATCGGGAGGCAATTTTCTCTTGTCAAACGCGATTCAGTGCAGCTATAACGGAAGGAGGAGGCAATACGGATGATCGGAGTGCCTAAGCCAGACGCCGCAGCGTGGCGCGACGAGCGCGACCATGAGGGAATTCTCTACTTTGGCCTTGCCGTCGCTATCGCGGTGCTGCTACCGATCATCGCGATCGTCGCGAGCGTGGCAGCTTCGCTCTTCGTGGCGTCGGTCACCGTCCGGGTGGCGGCGTCGCTCAACAGACTCTTGCGCATCCCTCCTGCGGTTGGCATCAGCGTTGTCGCAGCAGTCACTGGCGCGGTGATGGTGTACGCGGTGCGCACCGCGCAGGCACAGCACGCCTTCATGGGACCGATCCTGGCTATCACGAAACACCATTAGACGCTTGCGCGCGCTTGCCGGGCGATTGTACCCGACAACTCTGGCGCTGCGAGTATGCTATAATTTCGGCAACCAATCTGGAGAGTTGATAGGAACATCGTATGAGACTTTCGACGGATGCGCAGTTGGGTTTGGCGACGGTCGGCGTATTGGCAGTGTTCGCGGCGTGCGGGGGCGGGGGTAACTCGTCGACCGTGCCGCCGGGCCCCATCCAGAGCGCGGCGCCGGGCCCCATCCAGAGCGCGGCGCTGGCCAGTGTCTCAGGAACGCTTATGGACGATGCGTCGCAACCAATCTCCGGTGCAACCGTTTCTCTCGCGCCGTACCAGACGCCGCCGCCTTCGGGTGCGCCGGAGCCGACGATGGCCCCGGCCGTTGCGACGACGACGACCAACGGCAGCGGCGGGTACTCGATCAATGGTATCGCGCCTGGGACATACCTGCTCTCCGTTGTGCCGCAGGACGCTTCTGCGGTGTTCCAGGCGCCGCCGGCGAGCTATCCGACGCCGGACGCAGCCAACAGCGGGATGGGGGCATATACGGCCACCCATGCGACCCTGCACCGCAAGGTGACGCTCACCAGCGGGAGCAACGCCCTCGGGACGGACCAGATCCTCCGCCTCACCGACAATGAGGTGCTCTGCGCCCAGGTCTTCGAGCAGAGCCGGCGCGGTGCTGGCGTGTCGACGTTGGCGATCGACAGCGCGGCGCAGCTCGCTGTCAGGACCGCGGTCGACTATATCGCAGCCCATGGAGTGCAAGATCCGGTGAATCCATATACGGGTGTCGGATCGATGCAGGCCGGTTACTATGCGAGCGGCGGTGCATGCCCGAGTATCGCCGATCCACTGGTGCCCTCACTGGAGAGCACATCGTTTGCCTACGCTGGGATCTCAGTGACGAACCCGAATGCCGGTGGGCCCTATGACGGTATCCAGCCGATTCAGTACCCGTAGCCGCGGCGAGTCCGGCAGAAGAAGGGGCCCCGCCAATGCGGGGCCTCCTCTTTAGTTGCCGAAGTTGCCGACCGGCCGGGTTCTCGCTGGGGAGATCAATAATATCCAGGGAACGTGTTGTAGCCTGCGGGGCAGCCGCTGTAGTTCGGCGACGTGATCTACGCGCTGTTGAGCATCCGGTACCTCAGAGGGTTCCATGGCTGCCAATTCATCTCGAGGACGTAGCTACAGTTTGGGATCGGGGTCATGAGCCCGCCAGCGACGTTATACAGTTGCATGGTGCCGCAGGACGCCAGCGCGGTCTACACGCCTGCGCCCGACCCCTATGCCTCCGAGGACCTGACGAATAACGGCAGGGGAGCCTACACCAGCACGCACGCGACGCTCAACGCGAAGGTCACGCTCACGAGCGGCTCCAACGCGCTGGGGACGGCGCAGGTCCTGCGCCTCACGGACAACGAGCTGGTCTGCGCGCGGGATTTCGAACAGGCGCGCGCGGCTGCTGGAGTGCCGGAGCTGCCCGTGGATTCAGCAGCGCTGGCGGCGGTACGCATTGGGGTCGATTATCTGGTGGCCCACGGAACGCAGGACCTAGCGGATCCGTACACGGGAGTTGGTGTGATGCTCGCGGGCGAGTACCACCAGGGCCTCGGGTGCCCGGGCTTCACGAACGCCCCGCTCTCGCCGCAATTAACTGGAGTAACTTACGCCTTCTTCGCGGTCTCCGAGGCCAATCCAACCCCGTACGTCTGGGGTGCAGACGCTGGCGTCTCGCTCGTGACGTACCCATAACGAACACAAGCAGAGGCCCCGCGATCGCGGGGCCTCTTGGCGTCGCGGGCGATCAATTAGGCGCCTCCACCGACCGGTTGGGCCGTCGGTATTGATACTGGCACTGATGACCAGCCGTACGTGGTCTGTGCTGTCAGCGACCAGCTCGCCGCCGTACTGGGGTCCTGGGGCGTGCTGCTGTAGTTGGCTGTTACCCATTCCGACGGGGGCGAGTATGGTATCCCGTCGCCGTACACGCAGCCCATCGCCACGGCGCCAGCAGGGCATGGATACGGGTAGCCGGTAGTGCCAGTCGGCCTCACTTGCGAGGCCACGATGAACTCTACCTGGCCGTACGGATCGCTCGCCGCATAACTTTGAAGCAGTGTAGCCAAGAAGTTGGCCTCGCCGGCGTTGTAGCCTGTTGGTGTGCAGTTCGTGTCGGGCGATTGCGCGCTCGGGTTGTTCGAATCGGCCTGCTGTTGGCAGTACCCGTGTGGCGGAATCGCATTATCAACCATCGCGTCAGCAAAGCAGGTTTGGCCGCCTATGCCGTTGCTTGCGCACGGCCAAGCGATGCCAGCAGCCTCGACCGCGGCACCGCACAGGCCGCCGGGGGAACAATCGCCGAAGGGCGGCTGCGGTGGCTCAATCAACGTCGAGTGACCCCCAATGATGCCGCCGCCCCTTGCGCCACCCCAAAATGCGGCCTGGTATGCTTGGAGGTCCGCGATCGCCTTCGTGAGCGGGTACGGAGCCGATGGCGCAGGTAGCGTCCAACCGAACTGGAGCGTATAACTCCCGTTCGACGCGGGGAAGCCCGCAAGCGAGCCGGGGCCACTGTACGTGTTTCCTGTCCAGCAGCAGGTGAGCACGACGTAATGCGTCGACCCTATCGGGTGGCAGTTGGGCGGCGTCCCGGTCTGGTTGACCGGACAGTTTTCAGGATCGATCACCACCTGCACGGGGACGCTTTTCCCATCGGTGGAGGCGACCGTCAGCGTGCAGATAACCTGCGCCGTGTTGCCCAGGTTCGCATTTGCGACCACACCAAACGAGGCATCGCTATAGCCGACCGACGACCTCGCTCTTCGACGACGAGGTCGATCCTCGGGTCGGAGATGACCTTCGATTGGGAGCGGCGCAACGGCAAGATCGATGCTGAGGAGATCGTGCTTTTCAAGACGGGTTGGGACCGTTGCTACGTGCCCGGGCAGGAGGGCGAGAAGTACGTCAGCGGCGCGCTGGTGACCGAGAAGTACCCCAATCGCGCCGACCGTCTTCGCCGAGCAGATCGCTCCTCATCTCACTGATGGCAAAGCGCTCGTTTTCGCCAGCGGCTACAACATCACGTACGGCTTCATCACACCTCCACCGGGCGTCGACGTCGTGCTCGTCGCGCCCCGCATGATCGGGCAGGGCGTCCTCAATCTTCCCGCCCAGTGGCCGAGATCGGGCTATGGCGGCAGATCCAACTTCACTCCGGTTTGGGGGGTGTCGAAACGCCAACGCCCGCCGGGTATGGTGTCGGCGGGCGTTCTGCGTGCGAGAAATCTGGCGCTGTCCTACTCTCCGGGGACCCTGCGGTCCGCGTACCATCGGCGCTGGTGGTCTTAACTGCCGTGTT
>Ga0070735_10003221_pt1 | contig 14392 bp, 13 predicted proteins | sample Coa_R1_FD_66443 | JGI IMG/M metagenome (GOLD analysis project Ga0070735, IMG submission 66443) | Surface soil microbial communities from Centralia Pennsylvania, which are recovering from an underground coalmine fire - Coalmine... | ecosystem: Environmental > Terrestrial > Soil > Unclassified ...
CGGCGGGGAGGTCGTCGCGTGGGCCGCGGGGTCGACGCTGGGTGGGCTCGGGCAGGCGATCGCGTCGGCCGATGTCGTCGTCGACGCGCTCTTCGGCACGGGTCTCGATCGTCCGCTCGACGACTTTTTCGCGGAGGCGGTCCGGATCGTCAACGCGGCTCCTGGCCGGCGCTTCGCGGTCGACCTGCCGTCGGGCCTCGACGCGGATACCGGCGCCGCGCTCGGCGCGGCGGTGGAGGCGCGGGTTACGGCGACGTTCGCGCACCCCAAGCTCGGGCTGCTCACGCCGAACGGCGCGAAGGTCGCCGGAAAGGTACGCGTCGTGGACATCGGCGTCCCGGGGCCGCTCTCTCCCTTCGATCGAGCGAGCGCGCTGCTCCTCGACGACGCGGACGTAGCGGCCTGGCTCGCGCGCCGCGCGCCCGGCGCCCACAAGACGAACGGGGGTCACGTTGCGATCCTCGGCGGGTCGCCGGGCAAGGTCGGGGCGCCGAAGCTGGTCGCCCGCGGGGCCATGCGAGCAGGAGCGGGTCTCGCGACGATCGTGACGTGGCCGGAGGCCGCGGCCACCATCGAGGCGAGCGTCCTCGAGGTCATGACCGCGCGCATCGATCCGGCCCGGCCGGCGAGTCTCGACGAGGCCTTGCGGGGCAAACATGTGCTCGCGATGGGTCCCGGGCTGGGCTTGAGCGACGCGGCGCGCGCGTGGGTGACGCACGCGCTGGCAGAATGGGCGGGCCCCGTGGTCGTCGACGCGGACGCGCTGACCCTGTTCGCGGGCCATCCGGAGGCGCTCCGGGCGACCAAGCGAGGGGTGCTCACGCCGCATCCCGGCGAGGCGGCGCGACTGCTCGGGCGGTCCCCGGCACAGGTCGAGGCCGATCGCTTCGCCGCGGCGCGGGAGCTGTCCGCGGCCGCGGGCGCGGTCGTCGTGCTCAAGGGCGCCCACTCGATCGTCGCGTCGCCGGACGGAACGCTCGCCGTCAGCCCCGTGGCTTGCGCCGCGCTCGCGACCGCCGGCTCGGGCGACGTGCTTACGGGCGTCGTCGCCGCGCTGGCCCACGCCCTCGCGCCCTTCGAGGCGGCGTGCGCGGGCGTGCTCCTGCACGGTCGGGCCGGCGAGGCGTGGTCGCGTGCGCATGGCGGGGCCGATCGGGGGATGCTCGCGTCGGAGATCGCCGACCACCTGCCGTCGCTCCTCGGCGCTCTCTAGGGCGTTTTCCGGCGGACACGCGGGGTTGGTCCGGAGGACACGCGGACCGGAGCTTCGGAGACGATCTCTCAATTGTTTCGTGGGCATCGCCGCCGGCATCGGACTTGCGCTTCGCTGGTCCGAGGAGAACACCCGATGTCCACCGCCGTCGTTTCCCGCCCACTGTGCCGCGTCGTCGCCCCGCAGGCCCTCTCCCCCGATGCCGCTTTTCGGGAGCAGCTGGCAAGAGCCCTGCCCGAGCTGCGCGCGCGGGCGATGCATCTTTGCGGGGACCCGTCGACGGCGGAGGACCTGGTCCAGGATGCGGCGGAACGAGCGCTGCGCTTCGCCGCGCAGTTCGACCGCGGCACGAACCTTCGGGCGTGGGCGTCGCAGATCCTCTTCAGCGTGTTCGTCACGCAGTGGCGGCGACGTCGCCGCGAACGGCGCGCCCTCGCCAACCTCGCCGTCGACCCCGTCGCCTGGCCCACACCCGTGCCGCCCACCGGGCCGGACGCAGGTCCCGGCGCGCTCTCGCCGTCGATGCGGCGCCACCTCGACGCGCTCCCGGAGGGTTTCCGCGACACGCTCGTCCTGGTGATCGTTCATGGGCGATCCTACCGGGACGCTGCGCGCGAGCTCGGTATCCCCGTCGGTACGGTGATGAGCCGCTTGCACCGGGCGCGCCGGCTCCTGGCTGCGGAAGTGGAGCGCGCCGGGGGCGAGCGGCAGGCGGCGTGAACGGGAGGGGTCCTTCGGCCCTTCGCCTCAGGATGACACCGGGCCGCGCGGGTTCCACGGGATGTCGGCGACGCCGGCGAAGACGTTCGATCGCCTCGCCAAGGCGAACAGCAGGTCGCTCAGCCGGTTCAGGTAGACGACGACGTCCCGCCGCGGAGCGCCGTCGTCGAGCGCGAGGACGGCGCGCTCGGCTCGACGGCAGACGGTGCGCGCGACGTGGAGGGCGGCCGCTTGCGGCGAACCGCCCGGAAGAACGAAGGACTTGAGCGGAGGACACGCGGCTTCGGCGTCGTCGATGGCCCGTTCGAGGCGCTCGATGTCCGTCCCGTCGACGAGGCGAAGGGAGATCTTGGACTCCTTCCCGGGCACGCACGCGAGCTCGGCCCCGATGACGAAGAGGTCTTCCTGAATCGCGGCGATCACCGTGTCGATCGACGCGTCGAGCCGGGCCGCGCGCGCCACGCCAAGAAAGGCGTTCGTCTCGTCGACCGTTCCGTATGCCTCGACGCGCCGGCTCGCCTTGGCGACCCGACCGCCCCCGAAGAGCCCCGTGGTCCCGTCGTCGCCCGTCTTCGTGTAGAGCTTCATCGCGCGCCGATGGTGTCGCGGGGCCGTCCCCGGTGCAAGGTCACGCCTTGTGGAGGGCCGCGGCCATGGTCTGCGCGCGCGTTTCGACGTACGTCCCGAAGAACTGCAGCCCGCTGCGGACCAACTCGCTCGCGTCCGCGGCCGCGTCGCCGGCGTCCTTGACGGCATTCTCGGCGTGAGCGGCGGCGGCCTCGTGGGCCTTGGCGTCCGCGGCGTGGTCCTGCTGATCGGCCGCGAAGAGGCCGTCGCCGACCTTCGCGCCCGCCGAGAGCCAGGTCCCCAGCGTCGACTGAGGTCCCCCCGCCGCCTGCATCGCGACCGTCATCCCGCCGTCGAACCAGGCCTCGGTGCGGAGGCTCGACGCGTCGTCGTGCAGGGCCTGCACCTGGGCGGCTTCTTCGTGCTCCGCCAGGCGTTCCTCGCTGTCGCGAACGGCGCGCGCGGTATGGCGCTCGGCCGTCCCGGCTTGCACCGTCAGCGCCGCGAGCTCGGCGCCGGGGTCGCCGCTCGTCACGGCGAGCGAGTCCTCCGGCGGCGCGACAGCGGCCCCGGGAGGCCTTTGGGTGATTGCGGTGGACATGGGTCATCCTCGTAGGGAACGCGAGAGCGAATCGAAGAGGGTCTTCTGTCGAATCTGGATCGCCCCCTCCACGGAATGAAGCGCTCGGGCGTTCGAATCGACGTCGTCGCGCGCGTCGCCCGTGAGCACCGTGGCGCGCCGCGCCAGGGCGTCGACGGACCCCTGAAGGCCTGTCGCGTCGGCGCGGGCATCCTGCGCGTCGGCCTGGAAGCTCTCGCCCCGCGCGTGGCAAAGCGCTGCGCCGGCAGTCGCCCAGGAGCTGACGGTGGTGGCGGCTGCAGCCACGGCGGCGCCGCCCTCGCCCCCGAACTGCTCGGCCGCCTCGGCCACGCCGCTCGAGACGAGAGCGATGTCGCGGAAGCCCTTCTCGAGGTCCGACCAGAACTTGGGGCTGTCGAGCGCGGCCCCGGCGTCACCCCCGAGGTCGCTCCACGCGTCTGCGAAGCGGCCCTCGAGCACGTCGCCTACGACGTCGTCGACCATCTTGCCCAGGCTCGCGAAGAACCCGCTCCCCGCGTCGGACTCGTTGGCCGCCGCACGGCGCAGCGCTTCTTGAAGGTCGGCCAGAGCCTTCGTCCGCTCGCGAGCATTCTCGTCGACGCCGAGCTTGGCGAGCGTCACCTCCGCGTTGCGGAGGCGGACGAGGGCGCCGTAGATCGCGGTAAGGTCGTCCGGCCCGGCGGGGGGGGGCGAGGTGGCGACGACGGCGTCCGGCAAGGGGGCCGCGCTCGCGCCGCGGATGGCGTCGGTCATCAGTGCCCGACGTTGTTGGCGATCTTGTTCTGTTCGTCCCCGAGGGATTGGACCAGGTTGGTCGTGAGCTGGACGGTGGTGTCCCGCTGCGACATGAGCGACTGGATGTTGACGAGCTGCAGCTCGGCGCCGGAGTTCAACTCCGCGCTGGCGTTGTTCAGGGTGCTGATGAAGCCAGTCATTTCCTGGGAATTGATCTGGCCGTCTCCGAAGTCGCCCACCGCGTGCGCGGGGTACCCGGCATAGTAAAGATTGTTCTGGGTCCCGGTCCCCGTATAGACGAGATCGTTGTAAGCCTGCTTGAGCGCCGGCAGCACCGATGAGTTCGGATCCCTCGACGCGATGTTGTCGATGGACGTTCGAAGGGCAGTCTCCATGGACTGACAGTCGTCCTTGCTGGTCGCGCCGCCCGCGTAACGCTGCAGCGTCGCGAGAGCGCTATTGATGTCGTTGACGTCGGCGATGGTCGATTTCTGTGAAGCCATGACGGTGCCGATCTGGCTGTCGATCGCGGAGAGTCGGTCGTGGCAATACGCCATGAGGGCGTCCGGGGTCAGGTACGCCACCCCGGGGTCTGCGGCGGGGGGCGTGTCGGGGCCGCCATAGAGCAGGGCTGCCTCGGCTTGCGGGCTGTAATGGGGGGAGAGCACGGCGGTCATCGGGGCTCCTGGGCTCGTGGGTCTTCAGGGGTATGAGTTCAGGCTCGGAGGCCGGCGGGGGCGGGGGGGAGGCACGGCGCGAGGCGATCGAGCGTGTCCAGCGTCCGCTGCGGTACCCGCAGGACGTCCGGGCCGAGGGCGGCGAGCGCTCGCATCGCACGCGCCATCTCGGCGTCCTGTCTTTCGCGAGCCAGGTGAATGTGGGCGTACGCGTCGTGGGCGGCTGTCGTCACGTCTACCTCCGATCCGTTTGCCTATCCCATCGGCCCGAGCGGATCGGAGTTGCTCGAAAACGGTCGGCCCGAACTTCAATTCCTCGTCGCGTGCTCACCCCGCGGAAAAGCGATCGATCGCCTCGTGCGCGAGCGCCCGGCCGAGGGCGTAGTCGCGCTCGAGCGCGTCGCGGTCGCGGCCGGTGCGCGTCGTGGCGAGCGGCCTCGACGGCGCCACCTCGATGACGCGGCAGTCGCCCGGCGGGCTCGCGAGAAAGGCCGCGGCGTCCGCGTAGGCGCGGGCTGCGGTTCGACACGCCCGGGCGAGCGGCGGGTGCCCTCGCAGCACCCACGCTCCGAGCTCGTTCGCGATGCCGCCCCTCTTGACGAATCCCGTGGCCCGCGACCGAAGGACGACGAGGGTACGCGCGCCGCGGGCGTACGCCTCGCGCACGGGGATCGGGTCGCTGATGCCCCCGTCGACGAAGTCCTCGTCGCCGATGCGGATCGTGCGTCGGTAGAGGACGGGCAGCGCGCACGAAGCCTTGAGGGCGTCGAGCATCGAGTCGGGCTCGGGCGTGAGGTAGCGCGGGGAGCCGGTGCGCGCCGAAGTCGCGACCAGCGCGAAGTCGACCCCGCCGGCGGCGACCGCGGCGCGGTCGAGCGGATCGTCGCGCTCGATGGCGTCCCAGAGCCAGTCGAGGTCCATCCAGTGTCCGCCGCGGACCAGGCGCCACGGGTCGAGGAACTCGGGGCGGGACATGTGATTCAAGAAGCACCGCCGCGCCCGCCCGTGCTGGCCGGCGAGGAACGAGAGGACGTTGGACGCCCCGACCGAGACGCCCAGCGCGAGGTCGAACGGGCGGAAGCGTTGCTCGAGGAAGACGTCCAGGACGCCGGCCGAGAACACGCCGCGCATGGCGCCCCCCTCGACGACGAGCGCGACACGACCGGAGGCTACCCGCATGGGACCGTCTTTTTGACGAAGCGCCTCGCCGCCGTCAACCGCGTCTACAATCCCGTCGTGCGGCGCGAGCGCGGACTGGTGGCCATCATCGCCTACAAGCTCACGAAGGGCGGGCTCTGGCTCGTCCTCGCGACGGTCCTCATGGTCCTCATGCGGATGGGCTTCGGCGAGCAGCTCCTCGATTTCGCCGAAGAGCTGCGCCATCACGCGCACGCCTGGAGCCTCGCCATCGCCGAAGTCCTGGTCCGGGCGGCGTCGCGTCGCGCGCTCTGGACGATCGTGGTCGCGCTCCTCGCCGACGGGGCGATGAGCCTCTTCGAGGGGTGGGCCCTGCTCCACGGGCGCTGGTGGGGTCCGTGGCTCGTCGTCGTGGCGACGGGGTCGCTCCTGCCCTTCGAGGTCATCGCCTTCGTGAGGCACCCGCGCGTCGTCCGCGCCGCGCTCTTCGCCGTCAACGTGACGATCGTCGTCTACCTGGCGCGCAAGGCTGCGCGCGAGCGGGGGCGGTGACGGCGCAGCCGGTCCCGTCCACTCCGTTGGCCATGCGACAACGCCGGAGTCCATCCGCAGAGGGTGAGCCTCTCGTCGGACGGTGTGCGGTAGCCTCGCGCAACGGCATGGCGCTTGCGCTGCAGGCAGGGCGGTGCGCGGGCTCGTCCCCATTCTGACGCTCGTTGGAGGCTCGATCGGATGTTCGGCAGGCGTGTCCGAGACGGTCCCCTCGGGCACGCTCACCCAGTTCGACTTCGGCTTCACGACAGAGCCGGTCCGACGGCTGCTGATCTTCGTGGTCGACGATTCTTCGACGGCGGACGCCGCCTCCCTGCGCGCGTCCGCGTCGGCGCTATTGCGGTCGACCTTCGAGTTGACCGAGGGCGAGACCGGGTACCTGCCGTCGCACGGGGACCCGGGTGCCCGTCCGCCGGCGGACCTGCGCGTGGTCGTCGTTCATCCCTCCGCCGTCGGCCCCGTACGCGCCATCGGGCCGAGCGACGATCCCGGGCTGGCCTACGTCTCCGGCGAGTCGTCGACAGCCGAAGTCGATGCCCTCGCCGACGCTGTCGGCCGGCAGATCGATGCCTTCGTTGCACCTGTCGGCTTGGAATATGCGCTTGTAGATGCGGCGTCGAGCTCCATCGATCTCGTCGTGGGCGCACGGCCGCCCACCGACGCGGGCGAGGCGGCCCTCGTGGCCTCGCTCGGCACCCCGGAACTGGTCTCGCTCATCGTCGCGACCTCGCGGGACGACGGGTCGAGCGGGCCCGTCCGCTCCTTGTCGGTCACCGCGAAAGACCGTTTCTCGGCCGTGGTCCTCTCGCCGCTCGTCGCCGACACGAGCTGCCGCGGCGTCTGTGGTGGCGGAGGGCTCGATCCGTCCACTCGGCTCGCGGCGTGGGCGGCCGGCATCGGGTCCTTGGATGTCATCGACACAGCGTGCGCCGGCTGGCAGGACGGTCTATCGAGGCCGAACCTCGCCGACCCGTGCATCTTCGCTGACCCGTTCGACGACCACTGCATGCCGTCGCCCGTGGCGCGGCTCCCCGGAGGCGAGGCGGAATGTTCCGTCCAGGTGAGCATGCCCGACGACGGGCCGTGCGCCTCGCACCCCGGAATGCTCGACCCACGCGACCGAAACGTCCAGCAATCACGTCCGATCACCGACGCCTTCGGCCCGAAGCGGGTCTGCGAAATAAGCGAGCTTCTCGGTCCGCAAGCGGAGAGTTGCCGTACTTCGCTTGATTGCGCCGGCTGCATGCCGGGGTGGTGCGCCACGGACGTCGGGGGGCGCAGCACGCTCTGCCCCGACGCCGACCAGTTCTTCCTGCGCTTCGTCGAGGGGGCCATCCCGCGCGAGCGCTCCACGATCCGGGTCGTCTGCGATCTTCAGCGCTGACTACCGCCCAAGGTAGTCGAGAGTCACGGCAACTGGTCCTCGGGATGGATCCGGACGTGACGACCGCGAGGGCGCGGCCATCGGTTCATTTTGGAACGGAGAACAGGGCCGCGCGCGAGATCGAGAACCAATACACGCTGCTACTGTCGACCAGGATGTTCGTCGGGGACTCTTGGCCCCAAGCGAGCTGAGTGGGCGTGCCCCCGCCGATGGGCGCCTTCATCACCGTTGCCCCGCAACCGGTGCCCGAAAGATAGTTCAGCCAGTAGATGTTTGTCGCGTCTACCGCGACCCAGTTCGGAGCATTCTGACCGGACACCAGCGTCTTCGGGGTGCCGCCACCGACGGGGACGCTCATCACCGTCGTACCGCTGCCACCCCAGTAGACGTTGTTCGCGTCGACAGCGATGTTGTCCGGCTGCATTCCTGCAACGAGCGTCGTTGCAGTGCCCCCGGCGATGGGCGCAGTCATGATTCCGTTGACGTCCACCCAGTAGACATTGGAGCCCCGGACCACAATCGTGGATCCATCGAGGTTGTTGGCGCCAATGCCGCCGTTGGACGTCCCCGGTGCGATCCCCGTCTCCGCGCCGCCGCCCAAGGGGATCCTCAGCAGCGGTAAGCCAAAAACGTACGACCAGTAGACGCTCGTGGCGTCCACGGCAATGCCCGAAGCACCGAACCCGACGGAAGGGTCTATCCCCGAGCCAAGCGTGCTGGGTGTGCCGCCGCCAAGGGGAACGCTCATTACAGCCCAGTTGTTGGTAGAAAAGACGGAGGCGGTCCAATAGGCGTTGTTCTGGTCTACGGCGATACCCGAATAACGGGGAGCGGACGGGCTCTGATCCGACGCCAGCGGGGTGGGTGTGCCGCCGCCGAGAGGCACGCTCATCACTGTGCTGGCCTGCGTCCAGTAGATGTTCGTCGAATCGAGGGCCAATCCGCCGATGCCCGACGGGCCCGACCCGATGTCGGCGAGCTTCGTCGGTGCGGTGCCGCCGACCTGGCAGACTTCGCATTGATTCACCGCAGGGGCTCCATCCGGCGCTCCGCCGTCCGGTCCCGAGCAATAGCTCGTCGTTTCGTTGCACGACCCGCATCCGAGTCCCCCGCACTGCCAGCCATCGCACGCGGTCGCAAACGCGGCCGCGCCGCATCCCGGACCGAAGCCGTCGGTATTGAACACGAGGTTCGCCGTCACCGCGTTGGTCGTGTTCGCGACCTCGACGGTCACGTTGCTCGCCCCCGCTCGTCTTGGCGAGCAGTAGCCGAGCAGGTAGGAGCCGCTCAGCTCCCCGGAGACGTACGTGGCGAGATACGGAAACTCGCGGCTCTCGGCGACCATCGGGTTCGGGGAGTTGATGAGCGTCTGGCCGCCATAGGTAAGAGCGTTCAGCGCGGCCAGGTTGTAGTCGGAGGAGTCTTGCAGCGCGACGGCAATGACCTGGTTGTTGAAGTCGCTGTTCTCCGCGGTGACGGCCTGGCCTTGAGTGTAGTAGCCGGAGGTATCGAGGCCGTCGGTGAAGAGGACCGCGAAACCGGCTGCGAATGCTCCGCCGGCGTTTTGGTACACGAAGTTCTGCTCGGCCTGATCCAGCGCCGCCAGCGACTGGATGACGGCACCATAGAGGTTCGTGGAGTTCGGATCGGGATCGACGAACTTGGCAAGCGACTGCAGCTTCGCCATCAGGACGCTCGTGTCGAGCGTGGGCGCGAGCTGCTCCGTGATCTGTTGCTCGCCTGCGAACGTCTCGATGCCGATAGCCGCCGGCAGGTGGTCGGTCACTTGAAGCTGCTGCACGAAGTTCTCGGCTCCCGCGAACATCTGGCTACGGAGGGCATTCGTGTGGCTGGACACATCGAGGACGAGCTCGACGAACGGGGCAATCCCGTTCTTGGGCAGAATCGTCGTCTGCGCCTCCACCGACAATGGGTTGCCGTTCTCGAGCACAGTGAATGCACCGGCGTCTAGGCGCGTGGCGGAGCGGCCTTCGCAATCCTGGACGTTGAAGAAGAGCGCGACGGCCGACCCGAGGCTCACAGGGCCCCCGCCGCCGTCGCTGCCCACCATGGGGTAGATTCCGTTTCCCTCGGCAAGTCCCTCGAGAGGGCAGCCCATCTGGCACCCGCCGTCGCTGCAGTTCGAGACGCAGCCGACGCCTGCCTCGACCCCCCTTGGACAAGCGAGCTGGCATCCACCGGACGAGCAGTTGGAGAAGCAGACGTCGGATGCGCTCTCGCCGGAGTACCGCCCCGATATGCCCAGCGCCCGAACACAAGACAAGTCCGCCGGCTGGGAATAGTCCACGCCGTCCGCGATGAAGCCGGTCGAAAAGTGGGTTACGTCGCCGGCGACCTCGGCTCCCTGCGGTAATCCGCCGACGCGCTGGTAGCCGGTCGCCGTAGGAAACGACCAGAAAAGGGTTGCCAGCTGCTGGTTTCCTGCGAACGGTATCGACACTGTTACCGGCTTCTGGAACGTAGTCCCCGGAGGACCGAACGCGTAAACGGGGGAGTAGCACTGGAAGCCGGCAGGGCATGGTTGGTCCGTCTGCGTGATCGTGATCATCGTGTTGGAGGGAACCGCCCCGGAGGGACGGCGACGGTTACCGTCGAACCGCCATCCCCGAAGCTGACCGTACCGCCGTCCGGACCTACGGATCCGCTCGCAGCGGGGCCTCTCTGGGCATCGGCATTCGGAGCGTCAGCGAAGTAGCCGCTGTCCGCCGTCGCGTCGGGCTCTCCGGTGCGCGATCCGCTGCTATCGCCGCCCGAGCACGCCACCAACGCCGCCCCAGCGAGGAGGAGAGCGAGAACGATGAGCGCCAAGATGCGAGTGACGGCGCGGCCCACGCTGGGAGGACCGACACGTCTCCGCACAGCCAAACCGTGAAAGGGCGTGCCTCCCGTGTTCACTAGTCCATGCTACGCTAGCAGCGATCGAACCTAAGGTGGGCGAGTCCCGCGGGCGCTTACGTACCGGCCTTCGATCACGACCCCGTCATTCGACGCCGCGGCCTGTCCAGGGGAGGAATCGCCCGGCGTGCCGCGCGTAGTCCGCGTAGTCCCGGTAGGCATCGCCGTGCGTCGAGGGCAGGTGCCGCTCCTCCAGGCGGGCCTGGAGTGCGAGGAGGAAAAGGGAGAAGACGGCGGCCCACACCGTCCACGCCGAGGGCGCGGCGAGGACGAGCGCTGTCGCCAGTCCCATCATCGCCGTATGGATGGGATTGCCGACGAAGGCATAGAGGCCGTGCGTCACGAACTCGGTGCGCTTCGGATCGATGCCGACGCGCCACGACGACCCATCTGGGCCCGCGCCACGACCATGACGACGAAGGCGGCGGGCCCGAGGACCGCGCCCGTGGCCGCTGCCGGATCTCGGGGAGGAGCAGGGCTACGAAGACGCCGAGGGTTGCGCCGGTAGGACGATCCGAGGCGTTTGCGGCATGGGCAGAATGTGACCGATCGCTCGCATTGTGTCAGCTCGCATTTTCGCGGTCGTCACCTTGCGGTCGCCGCGCGAAGAAGTCCGGCGTCGAGCTGCCCGAGGGGCACCTTGACGGCCCGGTAGGAGGGGCGGCCTCCGCTGAAGGCGATGTCGAGGACCGGCTGGCCAGCCGCGTCGACCTCGGTCACGACGCGCGGATCCGTGGGAACGTAGCCCCAACCGACGACGCTCTCGCCGTCGGCATAGCGGCGGAAGCTGCCCTCGTACTGGCTCTGGCCGACCCCAAGGAACTGGAAGGTGGGGGTGGCCGTGCCGTCGTCGAAGTCGATCGCGTACTCGACCCCCCGCGCGACGCCGGGCGAGGCCCCGTGGTCGTCGAACAGGGTAACGTCGCCGTTCGGCATGAAACGCGCGTCGTGCTGCATGTTGAAGGCGCCCTCGGGATCGTCGACCACCGTGACGATCGTCGCGCCGTCCTTGTTGTAGGGGGTGCCGCCCAGCTTCCAGAGGACGCCGCCCGTCGTCCGGTCGACGTAGTAGACCGCGTTCGCGTGGCGCGCCGAGAGGAGCAGGTTGCCGAGGATGTCCACGTCGATCGAGTTGAAGTGAAAGACGTCGACGAGCGCCGTGCCGTTGACCGTCTGCATCGCCGGCTCGACCGACTCGCGCACCGCATCCACGTGATCCGAGGCCAGCCAGGACCACACGAGCGCCCCCGACGGAGATATTTCTTGAATCTGGCAATCGGCGATCGTCTCGCCCGGCCCGAACGACTGCAGACCCGTGAGGTCCATCCCGTGCTCGACCGGATACGTCCACACGAGGTGGTCGCCGTTGGGGAGCGCGCGGAATTCGTGGCCGTCGGTCGGCGAGTTCACGGCCATGACGGCGGTCGTCGTCCCCTGCGAGAGCGCGCTCACCGTGAACTGATTGTCAGGGAGGTAGCCGAAAGGACCCTGCATGTTCGGCATGAACGACAGGGTGTCTGCGCTGAGGACGTCGACGTTGCCCGGGCTGACCCCGCGGCTGTACCAGACGGGGGTGCCGCGTGTGTCGAGCGCGATCGCGTACGCGCCGTTGTTGACCAGGTACCAGCCGGGCGTCGGCGAGCGCGCCTCGCCGTATGCCGTCACCGTGATGGCCGGGAAGTCGTGCGGCAGGCAACGAATCCAGTACTGGCCCGCGACCGACGCCTCCTGGTCCTCGACGAGGGTGAGCGACGTCGTGTGGGTGTCGGTGCTCGAGTCGGTGATCGTGAGCGCGACGGCGTTCGCCCCGCTCGCGCATTGCACGTAGTAGTCGAACACAGACGGCGAGAAGGGGGGGACCAGAGGAATGGGGGAAACCTCCATTCCGATAATCGCGTCGGCGTTCGGAGCCTGGACGGTGGTCGGAGGCGCGTCCGGCCCGGCGTCGCGCCCTCCACCCGCGACGGCGGCTCCTCCTGCCGAGGGCGCCGAGCAGCCGATGCAACCAGCGAGGGCGAGCCATGCGGACGACGTTCGCACGGAGTGAATCATGTGTGTGTCGTTCCGTGTGCCGTCGCGCATCGATGGGATCAGCCGAACGCGCGCGATGGAGAGAATGACGACGAGCCGCATCGCCGCGCCCACCAGCCGTCGCGCGGTGCAACGCCGTGGACGCCGCTTCGTCCAGGCGCTCGAGTGCGTCCGCGGAGTCGGGTCGGGGTGTGTCGTCCGAACGCTCGAGCGTGCGGACGTGTCGGGTGCGTCAGTCCGAACTCTCGCTTCGCTCGAGCGTGCGGACTGCTCAGTACTTCGGTACGAGCGGGTTGCCCGCGAGCTCGACCACCCTGTCAAAGAGCGCCGGCGTGAAGACCGTCCCACGCAGCTGCGAGGCCACCTTGATGAACAGGTCCCGCCACTCCGCCCGATCGGCGTCGGTCGGCGAATAGACCTTCTTGTTCGCCTTCATGCGCGCGAAGGCCTGCGCGTCGAGGCTGCGTACCATGCGCGTGAGCCGCTCGGAGACCTCGCGCCCGCGGCGGGCGGCCGCCTCCTTGAGCTTGGGGGGCAGCGACTGCATGCGCGCCGACGAGCCGATGAACGCGCCGATGCCGAAACCAAGGGTCTCGGTGTTCATGTGGGTGATTCGCGACGCCCACTGCAGCTGCTCTGCGGCGAGGGGCGGGGCCACGATCACGTTGATCGCGCCGCTCTGCAGCCCCGGCAGAATCTCGACGACCCCGGTGGCCCGCGGCGTGATTCCGCCGATGGCGGCGTAGATCCTGGGCTGGATCGGGTCGCCGGGCAGGAAGAACACCCCCTTGCCCCGGAGGTCGGTAGGGTGGTGCACCTCGAAGCCCACGGTCATCGTCTTGGCGGCTCCGAGATCGCCCCAGCCGAGGATCGTGAAGCCCTTTGCCTCGAAGAGGCGGTCGAACTCGCTCTTCAGCGTGTCGCGTGCGTGATCGAGCTTCTCCCAGCTCGTGAAGAGACCCGGGAGCTGGAAGAGGAGAACGTCCATCACCCCCGTCTGCGCCAGACCAAGCGCGGTGACAGCGGCGGCGTCGAGCTGGCCGGTGCGAATCTTCTGCACCATGAGCACCTCGTCGCCGGCCTGCCCGTTCCACTGAAAATCGAGCTGGAGCTCCCCGTCGGTGTCGGCGGCGACGTCGGCCGCGAGCTTCTTGAACTCCCGCCCCCAGGGCGAGTCGCCGGGAGCCAGCGTGCCGATCTTGATCACGGTGGTCGCGCGCGCGGTCGTCGCGAGGGTCGCGAGGACGCACAGCGCTGCGAGCGAAGCCCAGACGGAGCGCTTCATTCGCCCACGAACCGCGCCACGGTGTCGAACGCGGGCTTGGCCCTCGGGAGGAACCCCGCCAGGACCGGGAAGGCGTGGGGCAGGTGACGATAGACGTGGAGCGTCGCATCGACCCCCGCCTCGTGCGCGCGACGCGCGAGTGTCCGGGCGTCGTCGAGGAAAATTTCGGACGAGCTGGCGAAGATCAGCATCCGCGGGAAACCCGTCAGGTCGCCGTGGATGGGCGACACCTCCGGATGCTTCGGGTCGCGCCCCCGCGTGAGGTACTCGCCGAGTGAGCGCGTCGCCTCCGCGCGGAACATCGATTCGCGCCGCGCGTTCTTGCGGTAGCTCGCGCCGGAGCAGGAGAGATCCGCCCAGGGGGAGAAGAGGACGAGCCCCGCGGGCAACGGCGCCTTCTGGGCGCGCAGCCGGTGGGTGACCGCCAGGGCGATGTTTCCCCCCGCGGAGTCGCCGGCGAGCACGATGTCCGACGGCCGATGTCCCTGCTCGAGCAACCAGCGGAAGGCGGCGTGGCCGTCGTCCACCCACGCCGGGAACGCGTGGTCCGGCGCCTTGCGGTACGCCACGGCGA
>Ga0070735_10003222_pt1 | contig 14392 bp, 13 predicted proteins | sample Coa_R1_FD_66443 | JGI IMG/M metagenome (GOLD analysis project Ga0070735, IMG submission 66443) | Surface soil microbial communities from Centralia Pennsylvania, which are recovering from an underground coalmine fire - Coalmine... | ecosystem: Environmental > Terrestrial > Soil > Unclassified ...
CGGCGACGTCCGCGCGGAGCCGCAGCGTCTCGTCGTCGTCGGGCGGGTGGTCCACCACGTCGTCGAGCGCGCGCTGCAGGCGGGCGAGCTGGGCGTCCACCCCGTACGAGGCGAAGACCGTGGTGCCGATCGCGCCCAGCGTCGGATCGCGCACGCGGTCTCTCCACGAGAAATGCCGGAGCTGCCCCGAGGCGTCGTGCGCGCTCCATTCGCCCCCGACCGCCTCGACGCTCCCCTGCCGGGTCTCGCGCCACAGATGAATCTCGATCGTCGAAGCCTCCGGGAACATGCGAAAGCCGAAGGTCCCGTCCTCGCGCCTGGCCGCCGAGAGGACCAGCCCGGCCTGCAGGGCGAGCCACGTCAAGGCGAAGGCGACGCGCGCGCGCGGGCCGAGGTCGATCACGGGGGTGGAAACTAGCTGAAACTAGTCTGCACGCTCGAGCGAGCGAGAGAGCGGACGACGCACCCCACCCGCGATGTGCAACCGATTTGCTTGCCCGCCGGCCCGCGTGCCACGATCGGCGCCGTGCGCGCTCGGTGGGTCATGGCATGGCTCTGCGCCGTGGCCGGTTGCGGCGGCGGCGCTGGCGCGCTCGCGTCCCGCGAACCTGCGCGTCCGCCGGGCGCCACCCTGCTGCAGGCGGCCGGGACCGCTTCCGGTGCGGCGGCGTTGACGCTTCCGCCCCCGTCGTCGGCGGCGATCGGTCACCTCGAGAACCCCGACCGCCTGACGCGCCTCTACGAGGCCCTGGCGGCGCTCGACGACGGGCACGCCCACGACGACGTCCGCATCCTCCAATACGGTGACTCGCACACGGCGAGCGACGTGGGTAGCGCGGTCTTCCGGCGCATCTTGCAGGCGCGGTTCGGCGACGGCGGCCGCGGGTTCGTCGCCCTCGGCAGACCGTGGAAGGGCTACGTCCAGGACGGCATCCACGGGTCGATGACCAAGGAGTTCGAGCCGGAGAGGCCGCGCTTGAAGGACGGCGTGATCACCGGGGACGGAAGCTACGGCCTGCTCGGCGTCGCGATCGGCGCGACCAAGAGCGGCGCCCGCGCGTCGACCGACGTGGGCGCGCGCTCGTCGCGCATCGAGATCGCGTACTGGCGCGACCCCCAGGGCGGGAGCGCCGAGGTCTTCGTGGACGGGGCGCGGGCCGGACGCTTCAACGCGCGCGCCGACCCGCCCGGGCCGGGGTTCCTCGCGCTCGACGTGGCCGACGCGTCGCACGAGGTCGAGGTGCAGACGGTGAGCGACGGCGAGGTGCGCGTCTTCGGGATGGCCCTCGATCGGTCGCAGGCGGGGGTCGTGGTCGACGCCCTGGGCATCAACGGGGCGCAGATCTTCACCGCCCTGCGGTGGGACGAGGGCCACTTCGCCGAGCAGCTCCGGCACCGGATCCCCGACGCGGTCGTCTTGGCCTACGGCACGAACGAGGCCCTCGACCCGAGCATCGGCGATCCCCAGTACGAGCGGGGCCTCGTCGATCTGCTCGGGCGGATCGCGCGCGCGGCCCCCGGAGCGTCGTGCGTGCTGCTCGGGCCGCCGGACCTGGGGCGACGCGCCGGGGACGACCGCGTCTGGGCGACCTGGCCGCGCGTCTACGAGATCGTGACGATGCAGCGTCGAGTGGCCGGCGCCGCCGGATGCGCCTTCTACGATCAAGTCGCGGCCATGGGTGGACCGGGCAGCATCCTCGGATGGGCCGCCGAGGCCGAGCCGCGCGGGGCGCGCGATCGAGTCCACCTCACGCGAACGGGCTACGCCGAGCTGGCGACCGCCTTCGCGACCGACTTGCTCCGGGGCTACGACGCCTGGCGTGCGGAACGCGGCCTGGCTCCGACGGGCGCCTCGCGGACCTGGGCCGTCACCCCCCGATAGCCCATGCAGGATGTGGCGCTCAGTGCCTGCGCTGGCGCCACGCATCGTACGCCGTGAAGATCGCGCCGCTCAGCATGTCGCCGATCACCTCGGCGCCCACGGGCGTCGGGTGCGTGAGGTCTTCGCCCGCCAGCTGCGGTCGGGTCTTGACCCAGCGGACCAGCGAGCCCTCGCCCCCCATCGCCTCGAACGTGCTCCAGAACGCCGCCCCGTGCGCGAGCGCGACGCGCCGCTGGACGCTGACGAGATCGGGGATCACCGCCTTCGTGAACATGCGGCCGCGCCGGTACTCCGCCCGGTCGAGGGGGGACACGACGAGGATCGACGCCTTGCCGCAGACCTCGTGCAGCTCGTCGACGAGGGAGCCGAGCGAGCGTTCGTAGGCGTCGAGATCGAGACGTTTGAGATCGCTCTCGTTGGTCCCGTATTGAAAGATGACGAGCGCCGGGTCCCGCAGCGCCATCTGCTCCTTCCAGTGGGGCTGCGATTGCCGCTTCCAGTAGAGCGCCATGGCGGCGTGCGAGCCGAGCGCGTCGTAGACGACCCCCGGCACGTCGCGTTCGAGGGCGACGCCGAAGAGGCGCGCCTGGCCTCCACCGGCCGCCCGCACCGTCAGCCGCGATTCGCCGTCGGGCACACGCAACGAATGCACGCGCGACACCTTGGCCGCGCCCCGCGTCGACACGCGCTCGACGGGGCCGCCACGCGCGCTCATCTCGACGGCGCCGCCGCCGGGCTGCTCGAGGTAGTAGAGGTCGAAGCGTGAGACGCCACGCCCGAAGTCGCCGTGCGTCGCCGCGCCGAACCAGGCGACGTCCCCGCCGTAGCTCGAGAACGACACGCCCCCCAGCCCGTACATCCCGTCGCTCGCCATGGGCCCGGCGAGACGGCTCGCACCCCAGTGACCGACCGACGCGTGCCAGACGTCGTTGTGGAAGTACCACTCCCAGGGGTTCGCGATGAGGATGAACCCGTGCCCCGCGTCGCCGAAGCGCGCCTGCAGGCGCCGACGCATCGTGCCCGAGACGTAGTCGCTGGCGATGGTCGAGTCGCCGTAGTGGAGCACGCGCGTGATCGCGCCCGCCTCCTTGCGGTCGGTCCGCTCGAGGCGAGCGAAGAACTCGTCGAGCGCGTGGCCGCTCGGGTCCTCGATCGCGACGGTGCGCAACGTCGCGCGGATGGCGGGATCGATCGCGGGGAGCGTCGCGCTCGCCTCGGACGGCAAGGCGTTGTTGAGGGTCGGCGTGTTCTCGGACTCCGGAAGGGCCTGCTCGCCGACGATCGCAGCCGTGGGCAGCGACGCGGCCTGCGCCGGCCCGTCCGGCGGATCGTCCCGGAGCGCGGCGGCGTCCCACGGCGCCGGGACCACGCGGAGCGGGCGAAGCCGCGGGCTTGCATAGGGGACGCCGAGGGCGGCGCACATGACGAGGAGGCTCCGCCCCGTCTTGCCGAGCAACGGGTGGCTCGTCCGGTGGCCCGCCTCGTGCGCTTCCACCCGGCGGACCATACAACGCGGGCGCTTGGAAGCCGAGCGCTCGAGCGAGAGTTCGGACGACGACACACCCAAAGCCTGCTACTCGTCCCGCATGACGACGCGCCTCCGCTTTGCCCCGTCGCCGACCGGGTACTTGCATATCGGGGGCGTGCGCACGGCGCTCTTCAACTGGCTGTGGGCCCGAAAGACCAAGGGCGCGTTCATCCTTCGGATCGAGGACACGGACCAGGAGCGGAGCACCACCGAGAGCGTGCGCGTCATCGTCGACTCGCTCCGGTGGCTGGGGCTCGGGTGGGACGAGGGGCTCGACGTCGGCGGCCCGACCGGTCCCTACACGCAGATGGAGCGGCTCGCGCTCTACCGCGAGCACGCCGAGCGCCTCGTCCACGCCGGCAAGGCGTACCGCTGCTATTGCACGAAGGAAGAGCTCGAGGCGCAGCGCGCCGCGCTCAAGGCCCGGGACCCCAAGGCGACGTTCCGCTACCCCGGCACGTGCCGCGCCCGACGCGACGAGCCCGCGCTCCCGTTCGTCGTGCGCTTTCGATCGCCCGAGGCCGGCGCCGTCACGTACGTGGACAAGGTCTTCGGCGCGGTCACGACCCCCAACGCGGCGCAGCAGGACTTCGTGCTGCTGCGGTCCGACGGCGTGCCCCTCTACAACTTCGGCGCGGTGGTCGACGACATGACGATGGGCATCACCCTCGTCGCGCGGGGGCGGGACCACATGGTCAACACGCCGCCGCAGATCCTCCTCTACGAGGCGTTCGGGCATCCTCTCCCCGAGTTCGCGCACCTGCCGATGATGCTCGCCCCCAACGGCGAGAAGCTGAGCAAGCGCCACGGCGCGGTGAGCGTCGGCGAGTATCAGCGGCAAGGCTACGCACCCCACGCCGTCCTCAACTACCTCGCGCGGTTCGGCTGGTCGCACGGTGACCAAGAGGTGTTCTCGCTCGACGAGCTCGTCCAGGCCTTCGACTGGGAACACTGCAACAAGGCGGACGGCAAGTTCGACGCGAAGAAGTTCCTGGCCATCAACCACGAGCACCTGAAGACGCCGCGCCTGACGAGCGACGCGGCCTACGTCGATCAGGTCACGCCGTTCTTGCACGCCCGAGGGCTCGAGGGGTTCGAGCGGGCGGGCGTGGCGGGCGCGGTCCCGCTCGTGCGCGAGCGCGCGACCTCGTTCGTCGACGCCGCGGACCGGCTCGATTTCGTCTTCCGCGACCGGCCCCTGATCGAGGACGCGGCGGGAGCCAAGTTCCTGGTCAAGGCCAACGCGTCGCGGCTGCGCGACATCGCCTCCGCGCTCGAGTCGGTGGAGCCCTGGGCCGCGCCGGCCCTCGAGGCGGCCACCGGCGCCTGGCTCGCCGGAGCGGGTCTGCAGATCAAGGACGTCGCCCAGCCGGCGCGCGTCGCGTTGACGGGTCGGACCGCCAGCCCCGGCCTCTTCGACGTCCTCGCCACGCTGGGGCGCCGCCGATCGCTCGACCGCCTGCGCGCGGCCGCCGACGCGGCCGAGGCTAGCGGTTCTTAGCAGCCCACGAGTCGCGCAGACCGATCGTCCGGTTGAAGACGGGCGCCCCCGGCCGCGAGTCGCGATCGACGCAGAAGTAGCCGACGCGTTCGAACTGGACGCGCTCCCCCGCGGGCAGGCTCGCGAGGGCCGGCTCGACCCGGGCCTCGCGGACGACCTCGCACGCGTTCGGGTTGAGATCGGCCAGGAAATCGCGGCCGTCCTCGCCCGGGCGCTCGCTCGTGAAGAGGCGATCGTAGAGCCGTACTTCGGCGCCGACGGCGTGCTTGGCCGAGACCCAGTGGAGGGTCCCCTTGATCTTGCGCCCGTCCTTGGGGTTTCCGCCGCGCGAGTCGGGGTCCCACGTGCAGCGGAGCTCGACCACCTCGCCGCGTTCGTCCTTGATCACGCGCTCGCAGCGGATGATGCACGCGTAGCGCAGGCGGACCTCGGCCCCCGGCGAGAGCCGGAACCAACCCTTCGCCGGCGTCTCCGCGAAGTCCTCGCGCTCGACGAAGAGGACGCGGGACAGCGGCAGTGGCCGCGACCCGCGGCTCGCGTCCTCCGGGTGCCAGGGCGCGTCGAAGGACTCCTCGGTGTCCTCCGGGTAGTTCTCGAGCACGACGCGCAGCGGCCGGACGACCCCCATCGCGCGCGAGCACCGCGCGTTGAGGTCCTCGCGCACGGCGTGCTCGAGCAAGGCCACGTCGACGAAGCTGTTGCGCTTCGAGACGCCGATCCGGTCGCAGAACGAGCGGATGGCCTCGGGGGTGAAACCGCGTCTGCGCAGGCCGGCCAGCGTCGGCATCCGCGGGTCGTCCCAGGCGGCGACGTGCTTTCCTTCGACGAGCTGCTGGAGCTTTCGCTTCGAGAGCACCGTATACGTCAGGTTGAGGCGCGCGAACTCGGTCTGGCGGGGGCGGGGATCGAACGGGACCTGATCCAAAAACCAGTCGTAGAGCGGCCGGTGGTTCTCGAACTCGAGCGTGCAGATCGAGTGGGTGACCCCCTCGATCGCGTCCGAGTAGCCGTGCGCGAAGTCGTACATGGGATAGATGCACCAGGCGTCGCCCGTGCGGTGGTGGTGCTCTCGCTTGATGCGGTACATGACCGGGTCGCGCAGGTTCTGGTTGGGAGACTCCATGTCGATCTTGGCGCGGAGCACGTGCGCGCCGTCCGCGAACTCCCCCGCGCGCATCCGACGCAAGAGGTCCAGGTTGTCGGCCGGCGCGCGGTCGCGGTAGGGACTGACGCGGCCGGGCTTGTAGAAGCTGCCCCGCCCCTCGCGCATCTCCTCGAGAGTCTGGCTGTCGACGTAGGCGTGGCCGCCCTCGACCAACCGCACCGCGATCTCGTAGAGCTTCTCGAAGTAGTCGGAGGCGTAGAAGACGCGCGACCCGTACTCGAAGCCGAGCCAGCGCACGTCCTCCTGGATCGAGCGCACGAACTCGTCCTCCTCCGTGCTCGGATTCGTGTCGTCGAATCGAAGGTTGCACGCGGCGCCCGGGATCGCCTGCGCGATGCCGAAGTTCAGGCAGATGCTCTTGGCGTGGCCGATGTGCAGGTACCCGTTCGGCTCCGGCGGGAAGCGCGTCGTGACGCGCCCCCCGCTCTTGCCTTGGGCCACGTCGTGCTCCACCATTTCGAGCACGAAGTTGGGGAGCTTGTCGGGCTCCGTCTCGGTCTTGCGGGGGGTTGGGCGGTCGGGGCTCATGGCGGCGCTGCCGTCGGATGTAGCAATCCGTCGCGTGTCATCCTAGTCTCCCCGTCCCGCCGGACGGATCGCAAACGACGACGCCTCCCGGCGTCGATGCCGGAGAGGTCGATCCACGGTTGCCCATGCAGCCGCTTGTAACACCGCCAGTGCCTCCGCCGAGCACCCTCGAGTCCGTCCTCTCGTCGCTCAAACCCGTCATCCCGATCCCCGTCTTGCTGGTCGTCCTGGCCGGCTTGTGGTGGTTCTTCCGGGACACGTGGAAGGAGCTCGACGACGACGCGACCTACTGGCGCGCCCAGGCGGCGGGGTCCGGCAAGACGGACCTGCGACCCCTCGTGGCGCTCGTCACCTGCGCCTTCGTGCTGACGCTGCAGGAGTATTACGGCGTCCGGTCGTACTTCGACCAGGCGATCCGGCCCCTCCTCGCGCGCCTCGACGTCGCCCACCCGACGCGCATCAAGCTCTACAAGTACGACGAGCTCTATGGCTTCGGGTGGTGGGTGTTCACGCGCTTCACGGGGTACGTGGCGCCCTTCGCCGTCTGGAAGGTCGCCTTCCCGGGGGATTCACTGCTCGACATGGGCCTGCGCGTCCGGGGCTTCTTCTCGCACGCTTGGATTTACGGCCTCTTCGTGGTCGTGCTCGTCCCTATCCTCGTCTTCGTCTCGCGCGAGCCGGACTTCGGCGCCTACTACCCGTTTTACAAGATGGCGTCGCGGTCGTGGCTCGACCTCCTCGCGTGGGAGGCCATGTACTTCTTGCAGTTCTTCGGTCTCGAGATGTTCTTTCGAGGCTTCTGGCTGGGAGCGCTGCGGAGGAGCTTCGGGTCCGGCGCCATCTTTTCGATGGCCGTGCCGTATTGCATGATCCATTTCGGCAAACCGTTCTTCGAGGTGCCGGGCGCCATCCTCGCAGGGATCGCGCTCGGGTCCCTCAGCATGAAGACGAAGAGCATCTACCAGGGGTTCCTGGTGCACATCACGATCGCCGGGTTGATGGACTGGCTCACCCTCTGGCGGCACCACGCCCTGCCGACCGTCTTCAGGGCGCCGGGCTGACCAAGACCCTTTTTCGAAGTTGTTTGGTCAGCTGACCGAGGGGGGTGGTTCTCCGCTTCCGCCGTCGCGCGCGAGAGCGTCGAGCGCGTAGGTGAGCGCGCGCGCCCGCACGGGGTTGCGAAGGGCTCGGTCGTAGAGGGCACGGAGCGCCTCGAGCGACGTCCGCGCCGCGGCGGCCGACGGGCCCGTCCACGGAACCGCCGCCAGGTGGCGCCAGAGGAGCGACTCGAGCGCCCGCGGTCGCCTCGAAAGGCCCGCCACGGCCCGGCGGACCACCTCGACCGAGCGCGGGTCGCTCCGGATGGCGCGCATGTACAGGCCGGTCGCGTTCGCGCCGCCGCCGAGGCCCTTCGCGAGGACGTCGGCCGCGTCGCACAGCGCGACCGCGCGGGACGGTTCGTCGGCGGCCGAGTCAATCCGCGCGCGCGCCTCCCGCAGCGCCTCGCGCGAAGCCCGCCGGCGCGGCCCGATGGCCGGCCGGACGCGCCAGACAAGGACGGCGAGAAACGCCGCCGTGGCAAGGATGAGCGGTGTCGACCAGTCGTGCATCGCGGACGGGCTCGCGTCGCGAAGGGCGATAGTCGCACCTTAGCTACTTGCGCGAAAGAGCGACCCTTGGCACGATAAAGGGTCTCGAGTGGCCCGCACCCGCCGCCCTGCCGCCGTCGCCGCCGTCATGGCCGCCGTCGCCCTGGCATGTCTCGCGGGTCTCGCGCGCGCGGACATCTATACGTTCACGGACGCGGACGGCACGATTCACTTCGCGAGCTCACCGGGTGGCGACAAGCGCTACCGCATTTACATCCGGGGCAACGGCTGGCAGCGGCCCGGGGTTGCGCCCGGCGTCGTCCCCGTCCCGCCGAGCGACCACGACATCGCGCGGTACACGAGGTACGACCCGTGGATCCACGCCGCCGCGACGCTCTACCAGATCCCCGAGCAGCTCGTGCGCGCCATCATCCGGTGCGAGAGCGACTATGACCCGCGGGCGGTGAGCGTCTCGGGGGCGCGGGGGCTGATGCAGCTCATGCCCGACACCGCCTCCGTCATGCAGGTGCGCGACATCGAAGATCCCCGGGAAAACATCTACGGCGGCGTGCGGCTGCTCCGGGTGCTCGCCAACGAGTTCAACGGGGACTTGGAGCTCACGGTCGCCGCTTACAACGCGGGCGACGGCGCGGTCATCCGCTTCGGGGGGATCCCCCCCTACACGCAGACGCGGGACTATGTCGCGAACGTCACTCGCTACTACCGCCGCTACCGAAGCATCGTGGACGTCGTCGAGGCGAGCACCTCCTCCTTCGAGTGAGGGGTTTTGCTGTCACCCGCTCGTCACAAGAGGCCGGGCCTTGCGGGCCGGGGGCATGCTTGCTACATCCGCGGCCGTTTTTCACCGCGCGAGTGACCTCGCGCACCCTCGGAAGGACAAGGCGCACCCATGGCGACGAAGACCCCGCTCGCGATCGTGAAGGAGAAGTTCGGAGACAAGGCCAAACTCGTCGAGGCGGTCGAGAAGTTCACGGGAGAGGACCTGTGGGTAGGCCGTACCAACGCGGCCAAGGGCCTCGCGCACGTCTCCAACGCCAAGCTCCTCAGGCTCCTCGCCACGTTCACTCAGGTCAAAGAGACGTTCGGCACCCGGGCGAAGCTCATCGAAGCGATTCTGGAGCTCGAAAAGCGCCAGAAAGACGCAGGCCTCAAGCAACGTCTCTCGGAGTGGCCGGTGCCGCGCCTCTTCGATGCCTACAAGGCGGCCAAGAAGCGCTCCGCGCCGGAGGCGAAGGCCGCCCCCGCGAAGGCGGCGGCTCCCAAGGGGCAGCCGGCGCGCAAGGCGACGAAGGCGGCCAAGCCGCCCGCCGCATGAGGACGACCCCGAGCCGGCGGCGCAGGACACTTTTCGCTCATCGCGCGAGGCGGATTGAGTAATCTGGCGCGCGCCGAGCCAGCAATCGCGGCCAAGCGGACGTGGAGGCATCGCAGAGCGATGGCAAGCAAGGACAAGTCTAAGGTCGTGGTCGGGGAGAGCGGCTTTCCGGTGACGCACGAGATGTTCGTGCCGAAGGCGATCTTCTTCACGAACGGCGTGGGCGTTCACAAGGATCGCCTCTCGTCGTTCGAGCTGGCGTTGCGGGACGCGGGCATCGAGAAGGCGAACCTCGTCACGGTGAGCTCGATCTTCCCCCCCCAATGCAAGGAGATGAGCCGCAAGGAGGGCGAGCGGCTGATCATGCCGGGGCAGATCGTCCACTGCGTGATGGCGCGGCAAGACACGAACGAACCCAACCGCCTCATCGCCGCCGCGATCGGCCTGGCTCGTCCCGCCGACAAGCATCGCTACGGATACCTCTCCGAGCACCACAGCTACGGCGAGACGGCGAAGAAGGCCGGCGACTACGCGGAGGATCTGGCGGCGACGATGCTGGCGACGACGCTCGGCATCGAGTTTGACCCGGAGAAGGCGTGGAACGAGCGCGAGCAGGTCTTCCGTCTCGAGAAGACGATCCTCAAGACGCGCAACATCGTCCAGAGCGCCGAGGGCCACCCGAAGGGGCTGTGGTCGACGGTCATTGCCTGCGGCGTCTTCATCTTTTGAGGACGAGACCGCCGCCTTTCACGACGAGACCCCGTCTCGAGGCGACGAGCCGCGCGGGCGGTACGGTTTACGAATTTTTACTTGGATCCGATGCCACGCGGACCGCGGTCGTGCGTCAGAATGGCGTGGAGGTCACGCCCATGATCGCTCATCGCCTCGCCCCATACGCCCTCCCTCTTCTCGCCGCCGCGATCGCCCCGACGATCGGCTGCGGTGGCACCGTCACCGCGGAGCCGGCCGCGTCCGCCTCCGAGGCGATGACGCGCGCGCCGGTCGCGCAGAACGCGCACGGGCGCATCAAGGCCCTCGGCGCGGCCCTCGGCCAAGTCCCGCTCACGGGGACGCAGCGAGCCGAGATCGAGAAGATGGCCGCCGACTCCGAGGCGCGGCACGCGGACGCGCGCGCGGCCCAGCAAGACTTCATGGTCACGCTCGCGGCGCAGGTCGAGGCCGGATCGATCGACCGCACCGCGCTGACTCCGAAGCTCGACGCGCTCTCGTCGGCGCTCGCCAAGGTGCAGCCCGATGATCGCGCCGCTCTCGAACGACTCCACGCGGTCCTCGGGCCGAGTCAGCGGGCCGCGTTCGTCGACGCGGTGCAGGCGCAGGTCCGCGAGCGGTTCAGCGCGATGCACGGTAACCACCCGATGCACCAGTGGGCAGAGGATCTGAAGCTCACCGACGACCAGCGGGCGCAGATCAAGGCCTCCTTCCAGCAGCCGTCGGCGGTCGAGGCCGACCACGAGGTGCGCGCCGGAGCCGCGCACATGCAGCGCGGGGCAAAGGTCCTCGAGGCGTTCAAGCAAGACCGCTTCGTGATGGACGAGGTCGCGCCTCCGATGGACGTGACCCAGAGCGTCGCCCGGATGACGAATCATCTCCTCACGATGGCCGAGCACGCCGTCCCGATCCTCACGGTCGAACAGCGCACGCTGGCCGGGCAGAAGCTGCGCGAGCGGGCCGCCGCGAGCGAAGACACCCTGCCGTAGCGAGTCAGTCCGACCGGCCGTACACCTCGTCGATGACGCGCTTCATCCGGACGCCGTAGACGATCGCGAACGTCTCCCGGCTCCCGGGGAAGAGCTCCTCGGCTCGGGCAGCCACGGCGTCCACGATATCCTCGGCGTCACTGCGGGTGACGTCGCCCGCGCGAATCGTGATTTCCGCCCAGTCGACCGCACGCCGCAACAAGTAGACGCGCTTCGTCTCCTCGCGACCCTCGGGGCTGCGGAGGATGCGGATCGCCTCCTCTAGCGTCATCCGTTTTCAGTATAACTACCGCTGCGTGCTGGATCGAGCCGCCGCCCGCGGCACGACCGACCCGGCTCGTCCTCGCCGCATTGCGTAACGGACCAAGAGTCCGGCGAGCGACGGGTAGTCGATGCCCACGGCGGCCGCCGACCGGACCATGCCGCCGTTCGGAGAGAGGTCACAATTGGGATTCACGTCGACGACGTAGGGAACGCCGGCGGCGGAGAGACGAACGTCGACCCGTCCGTAGTCGCGCACGCCGACCGCGCGGAACGCGTCGGCGGCGACGCGCCGGACCCGCGCAGCGACGCTGGTCGGCAGCGACGGGTGAAGCACCGGCACCGTGCCGAGATCCTCCGCCGAACCGCTCATCCATTTGGCCTCGTACGAGACGATGCGGGGCGCGTCGAGCGGAAGGCCGTCGAAGTCGATCTCGCTGAGAGGCAGGACCCGGGGGGTCGGGTGGCCGAGAAGCGCCACGTTGAACTCCCGGCCGTCGACGTACTCCTCGACCAGGCACGGCTGGCGCAGCGCGGTCGTGACGGCCAGGACGGCCCGCTCGAGCCCCTCTCGATCGGCGACGACGCTCGTCCGCCAGATACCCACGGACCCGTCCTCTCGGACGGGCTTCACGATGAGGGGAAACGGCAGGTCGCACGCGTCCTTCGCGCTCGTGAGCGTGCGACCGGCAGGGGTCGGGATCCCGGACGCCTCGAGGCGCTCCTTCACCCGGTCCTTTCGAAGCGCGTGGCTGAGGACCTCGGGCGGGGACCCGGTGAAGGGGATGCCGAGGAGCTCGAGCATCACGGGAACGGCGCTTTCGAGCCTCGCGTCTCCGGCGAGCGACTCGCAGAGGTTGAACGCGCAGTCCGGGTCGAGCTCGGCGAGGCGCGCGCGAAGGTCGGCCAGGTCCCCGTCGACCGGGACGAGGTGCGCGTCGTGCCCCGCGTCGGCCAGCGCCCCCGCGATGTTCGAGGCTACGAAACCCACCTCGGCCCGCGCCGTCCACCCCGGATCGGCCTCGGGCGGCGCGTCCTCGTAGTCGACGTTGTAAAGGAGCGCGACGCGCTTGCGAGCCCCTCCCCGCTTGGAGAAAACGCGCTGCTGCGACCCTTTTTCTGCGGGAGACGATGGCGGTATCTCGACCCTCATTGACTCGGACTCGTCCTCACGATGGTGGGGCGTCCCGCGCGGCGAAAGCGCGCCCTCACGTATTTACCGAATCTACCGGCGTCGCGATCTGGGTCAAGATGGGATCGTGACGAAATCGCCCAGCGCCACACCCGACGCGCCGGCGGACGATCCGAGCCGCGGCCGCTCGCCGGCGGACCCGGCCCACGAGGCGAGCCTGCTTCGCGCCTTCGCGCGGGGGGCGGCGCTGGTCCTTCTCAAGGACCTGCGCATCGAGGCGGCGACGCGTGAGATCGTGACGACGGCCGCGTTCTTCGCCGTGCTGGTCGCGATCCTGGCGAGCGTGGCGTTCGTCGGAGGCCCGCACACCGACACACGCATCGCACCCGGCGCCATCTGGCTCGCCGTCGCGTTCTCGGCAGTCCTCGCCCTCGGCCGGAGCTGGCAACGAGAGCGTGAGGAGTCGGCGCTCGTCGGCCTCCTCGTGTCGCCGATCCCGCGAGCGGCCATCTGGGCGGGGAAGGCGGCGGGGGTCTTCGCCTTCGTCTCGGCGGTCGAGGTGGTGATCGTGCCCCTCGTGGCGGTCCTTTTTCGAGCCGACCTCTGGCCGGTGGCGGGCCCGCTGGTGGTCGTCATGGTCCTCGGGACGGTGGGGGTCGCCGCCACGGGCACGCTCTTCGGCGCCATGACGGTCCGGACCCGGGCTCGCGAGCTCTTGCTGGCGACGGTCCTGTTCCCCCTTTTGTCGCCCGCGCTCATCTCGAGCGTCGCGGCGACGCGCGAGATGTTCTACGCGGCCGCGGCCGTCGGACAGCCGGTAGAGCTCTCGGAGGTGGGCGACTACCTGCGACTCCTCGTCGTGTTCGACGCGGTGGCGATCGCCGGGGGCCTGACGATGTTCGGCGCGCTGGTGGAGGACTAAGTCCGCAGGCTCGAGCGAAAGCGAGAGTTCGGACTCCACGCCCCTAGGTAGCTGGTGTCCAACCCGGCTGCCGCGCCGCGAGCGGCCCTCACCCCCCCGCGGTGCTCGAGTAGCACGCGCGCCCCTCTCCCGAGGGGTCGGGAGAGGGGATGTTGGCCGCGGACGAACCCAGGGGATGATGCAAGGAAGGAGCGCGGGCGGGCGCCGGCCGACCCCGCCATCAGGACGCCGACACGGCGTTGGGCAAGCCAAGTACCGCGAGGCGCGCGAGGTGGATGGCGGCCGCGAGCAACGCGAAGTCGTGGGAGATGCGTAGGCGACCACGCACGCGTGCCCTGCGTCCGCCGTGCTTGCGTCGCTACCCCGCGACGCCGTCCGCGCCCAAGGTCCCCTCTCCACGACCCCTCGGGAGAGGGGCGCGCGCGTCACGCGACCACCGCGGGCGGGGTGAGGGCTGCTGGGAGCCGGGTTGGACACCAGCTACCTACCCGGCGGCTCGCGCGATCCGCCGCGCCTCACGGTCGACGGCGTCGGGGCGGAGCGGGGTCCCGACGACCTCCCCGACCGCAAAAGTCCCCGGTGCGATGCGCCCCGCCGCGCCCGTGCGCACCACGAAACCTCGCGACTCGTGGGCGAGCTCGGCGCCAGCCTGGGCGCAGAGCTCGTAGGCGGGGGCTCCCGGCCCGTCGCAGAGCAGGGCGTCGCAGCGCACTCGGCGCTCGCCCCCGGAGGTGGCGAAGGTCACCGCATGGACCCGACCCGTCCCCGACGCGACCAGCGGCGCACCGCGGATCACCTCGGTCCCGCCCTGGGCCTCCGCAAAGGCGATC
>Ga0070735_10003223_pt1 | contig 14382 bp, 11 predicted proteins | sample Coa_R1_FD_66443 | JGI IMG/M metagenome (GOLD analysis project Ga0070735, IMG submission 66443) | Surface soil microbial communities from Centralia Pennsylvania, which are recovering from an underground coalmine fire - Coalmine... | ecosystem: Environmental > Terrestrial > Soil > Unclassified ...
AACTTTGCCCGGCTACAAAAGCGCCCGGACTCGCGAGAGGCCGCTGCCGATAAAACCAATGTCGGATCCCTGGCGATTCTCAACGCGTGGGGCGAGCGGGCTTTCAGAGAGGTGTTCAGTTGCGACGTACTGATTGATGCGATCCTTGGCAGTGGTTTTCAACCTCCCGTCCTGGGGGTGTACGCAGAGGCGATTGCAAAGATCAATGCGGCTGACGCTCCGGTAATTGCCGTTGATGTTCCTTCCGGCGCTGCCAGCGACCTTATGTGTGATCAGACCGGGGCGGTGGCACGCGCCGACGCCATCGTGACTTTTACTGCACCGCGACCCGCGCACGTGTTCGGAAACCTGACCACTGGCCCAGTCGTCATCGCAAAAATTGGGACACCACCTGAGGCGATTGAGTCTTCGTTGAACCTGTCGGTAATCACTCCCAACGAGATCGTCGACCTCGTTCGCCCTCGTCCGCGAGACTCCAATAAGGGCATGTACGGCCACGTGCTGGTCGTCGGTGGATCGCTTGGCAAATCGGGCGCGGCAGCTATGGCGGGATTTTCGGCACTGCGGTCCGGCGCGGGCCTTGTAACCGTTGCGACCCCGCGTTCCGCGCTCGAAACAGTCGCCGCGTACCGCCCTGAATTGATGACTGAGCCGCTCAGCGAAACTGATGCGGGAAGCATCGCAAAAGAAGCGCTCGAAGGTTTCAATCGACTTGCAGAAAAGAAAACCGTGCTCGCTATCGGTCCAGGGATTTCGCGCCATCCCAGCACTGCGGAATTTGTCCGTGAAATCGTGAGCAAATCGCAAGAGCCCATTGTTCTCGACGCCGACGGTCTCAACGCGTTTGAGGGCCGGGCCAAAGACCTTATCCGCAGAGATCGCAGAGATAACGGCGAGAGCGCCGAGAAACGCTCGACTCTTGTGCTCACGCCGCATCCTGGCGAAATGGCGCGGCTCACGGGACTCAGCACCGCAGCCATTCAGCGCGATCGTATCAATGTGGCACGCTCATTTGCGCGCGACCACCAGCTGATTTTGGTGCTCAAGGGTGATCGCACAATTATTGCCAGCCCTCAGGGCGAAGCCTGGGTGAACACCACCGGCAACCCCGGCATGGCTACCGGCGGGACCGGCGACATTCTCACCGGCATGGTTTCTGGAATGCTGGCGCAGAGTCCTAAGCGTGCTTTCATGGCAGTTCTGGCCGCGGTTTATTTGCACGGCTTGGCCGGCGACGTGGCTGAGGAATCGATGGGTCAGCAGTCGCTGGTGGCCACTGACCTGATTACCGCGTTGCCAGAGGCTTTCCGGCGACTCCGTGCCCAAGCGGCTGAAAAGTGGGTAAAAATCGGAAGTTCGCGAACTCAGACTACATGAGTTTGGCCATTGCGCTTCAGTAATCTCGCTTGCTTTTGGCTTCGATGCGATAGTGTGCTGATGACACACTATCCCCAGAGTAACCCCACTCACCGTGCTGTCCGCATAAAGCTCCAGACCACGCCGGCTGTAGTTAAGTTGAGCGACGGGGTCCGTGCCAAAGGGCGCCTTCAAATCATTTCGGCAACCGGAGGACTGTTGCAGCTGCCGGTGGCGCTTTCTGAAGGCGATTTCGTAGAAGTCGCATTCCAAACTCATTCTGGCGACGTTAACGGCATGGCCGAAATGCTGAACCCGTTGCACGCAGGCTCGGGTAGCGTCTTTCAGCCGTTCCGTTTTGTGGTGCTCGAGGATGATGCGCACCAGCGTTTGCGCATGATGGTTGAGTCCGTGGGCGATCAGACGTTCGCTGGCCTGCGTTCCAGCTCGTTCAAATCATAAGATTCGCGCGCCCAGCTATACTGATGTTTCATCGGCAGCTGCATGGCGCGCGACTTCACCACAAATTCTCCCGAGGAAACAATTGCGCTTGGGCGGGAGCTGGCGTCAATGCTGGCCCCGCCTAAAATTATTATATTGCGCGGAGAACTTGGCGCAGGTAAGACTACGCTGGTCAAGGGAATCGCAGAAGGTTTTCACGCCGCCTCTCACGACGACGTCACCAGTCCCACCTTTACCTTGATCCATGAATATCGTGCTCCGGCTGCCACGCTGTACCACATCGATCTGTACCGGATCGACACTCAGCGCGAGTTGGACACTCTGGCACTCGATGACCTGATGACCGACAATAGCGTGCTACTGATCGAATGGGGAGAGAAGTTTGCACGCTATAAGAGAGAACGGGATGTGGAGATCGCGATAGATCGAATTTCTGAGAATGAGCGAAAGATCAGAATTGAAGGTTCTAGATTGAAAATCTGAAATTCAGCCCTCGTGTACCTTTGTGTCCTTCGTGGTTATCGCATTTGTTGATTGCAGATTTGAGATTGCAGATTTCAGATTGAAACCCGGCAGCATACCCCAACTGCAATCCCTCTCAAAACCCCATGATGTTGTAACCGCAATCCACGTAGATCACTTCGCCAGTGATTCCCGAACTCGCATCCGACGCCAGGAACACCCCCGTTGACCCGACCTCATTAACATCCACGTTGCGTTTCAAAGGCGCACGTTCCGCATGGGATTTCAACATATCGCTCAGGCCTGAGATCCCGCGCGCCGCCAAGGTTTTGATCGGGCCGGCCGAAATAGCATTCACCCGGATCTTTTTCGTGCCTAGATCGCTTGCGAGATAGCGCACCGTACACTCGAGCGCTGCCTTGGCTACGGCCATCACATTGTAGTGCGGCACAACCTTTTCGGCGCCGAAGTAGCTCATCGTGATCACGCTGCCGCCATCTTGCATGAGCGGAGCAGCGGCTCGCGAAACCGCGATTAGCGAATAAACGCTGACGTCATGAGCAATGCGGAAGCCCTCGCGGGTCGTATTGATAAATTCGCCCTTAAGTTCTTCGGGGGGTGCAAAGGCAACGCTGTGTACAAGCACGTGCAATTTTCCGTAGCGATCTTTCAGCTTTGAAAATAGGCGCTCAATTTCCTCGTCTTTCGAAACATCGCACATGAATGCTTCGGCACCGGGAAGCGACAGAATCAGGTCCTTGGCTTCCTGCTCCAGGCGCTCGTTCTGATAAGTAATAGCGAGTTTGGCCCCGGCCTGATGCAGTCCCTGCGCGATTGACCATGCGATGCTGCGCTTATTGGCCACTCCAAAGACGACGGCTACCCGCCCGTCAAGGCTAAAAGACATGCTTCCTCCTATGAGAACAAAGAGGATACCAGCGCTGCCGGGTAGACGCTAGGAGTGAGCAGAGTAGATTTCGGTGCGGTGGAAAAAACAAGCCCAAGCCGGCCGCTCTGCTTGGGGCGTGCTCGGGTCGGCGGCCGGCGGGCATGTGTGTTACTAGAGAGGTCAAACCCAGGCCTTCGACAGGAGTTTCGCAGAAAATTGTGGAAAATTAATTACTGGTTTCTGACTGGGGTTGAATGTCAATGCCGTACATTTGCGTGCTAACGGCCCTGCAAGCTGCAAGCGAAGAGTTTTTTAACCGCAGAGACCGTTGAGAATAGCCGGCGAAGGCGGAGAAGAGCCAAAATGTTGATTGCTGCAAGGCTAATTCGTGGAATCGGTGTTCTCCGCGTTCTCTGGCCTCTCTCTGCGATCTCTGCGGTTAAAAGCTCTTACCGTACGCGTAAATATTCTCGACCGGTTCACGATAATTATTGGCCAGGCGCCGGACGCCGTCTTTTAACACCATAACGTGAAAGTTGATAAGAAGACCGAGCGGTAGATTGAGCAGGCGGAGGTGTGACAATAATTGCGCCTCATCGACTGGATGTAGTGCGTCTTTGCATTTGAGCTCAACAGCTACTCTGCCGTCCACGATGAGATCAGCCCGAAAGCCACAATCCAGCTTCACGTCTCCATAGAACAGAGGGACAGCCTTTTGTCTCTCAACTCTCCTCCCCAGGTTCTGCAACTCATAAGCCATGCAGGCTTCATATGCAGACTCCAGCAACCCAGGTCCAAGCTTCCGATGAATTTTAATTGCCGCCCCAATGATTTCCTGAGTTAGATGTGAAAGCACCTTGAAAATTCTGACCAGTCACAAGAGGGACACAACGGAAATATTGGTAAGCAGACCCAATTTGGGAAAATAGGATCGTACGATTACGGCGGGAATGGTTAAAAATCAAAAGCTTTTAACCGCAGAGATCGCAGAGAAAGGACAGAGAACGCGGAGAAGAGCCGCATGATCACATCCAGATATGATCAACAGAGTTGGCTTTTTCTCTGCGTACTCCAGTTTTTCTCTGCGATCTCTGCGGTTAAAAGCTTTTTGTTCCGCTACTCCGGGATGGCCAGCGGCTTCATCTTCATCAACTCAGCAAACCGAGCGTCTTTGCGCAGCTCTGCGAATTCCGGGTCGGTAAATACGTCCTTCACGTCTTTGTAGCCCTCTTCCATTGATTTGCGCAGGAACTCCAGCGAGTGGTCGTGGTCGCCCATCTTGGCATAAAGCTTGGCCAGCACGAAATCATAGTGCGCCCGATCCTCCGGAGAGGCCATCTGGGCCGCTATTCCGGTATGGGATGTGCGCTCGAAAATTCCCGGATCGAGTTGCACCGCTTTTGCATATGCCTCAGTCGCATGTTCGAATTCCTTGCGCGCGAAATAGGCCGCTCCCAAATTCGAATAGAACGAAGCTGAGTCTGGCTCAATGGCCAACGCCTTCTTGTATTGTTTTATTGACGCCCGATACTTGTGCCGCTCGTAGTCGATCACGCCCAAATTGTTATAGGCCTCGGGGAAACTGCGGTTTGCCTTGACAGCGCGTTCAAAGCTCTTTCCCGCCTCTTTGAAGCGCTGCAGCATCAGTTCGGCAATGCCGAGCTTATTGCAGACTGCGGCGTTCTGAGGGTTTTTTGTCAGCGCCGCGTGGTAGTAATCGACTGCGTCCATGTACTGCTTACGAGCGCGCAGATCATCGCCTTGTTTCTCCAACTCCGCTACGGATGCGCTGCTGGAAGGCGATGCGACCTGCCTCATAGGAGGCGCAATTTGTATTTGATCCAATGCCGGGGTTTGCGAGAATGCAAATGAGGTAAGAAAACCGAGAAGCGCCAACGGTAGCGCTTGGCGGAAGGACGCCTGAAACATATCACCCCTCCTGAGCAGGAACTCCTGACTAACAGACACCGTGCCGGCTGCTTAAGTTCCCATTAAGATTCTCGCTGTCACCGCGAGTAACTCAATGAGGAGTAGCTGTCGCATCCGGTGCCTTGGGTGGAGGATCCGGCTTCTTGTCATCTTTAAACATACCAGCGATTTTGCCCAAAAATCCCTTTTTCTTTTCGCCTGATTGGTCGGACGCCTGGGCCGGGGGAGGCTCAGGTTGAGGATTCCCCAGGCCCAAAATCTTCGACAGGATTCCATGAATTCCATTGCCCTGATCGCAGGTGCTGGTCGGCTCGGTGCCAACGATAAATGCTGCACTGTAAGTCTGAGGGCAGGAAGGCGTCGCCAGCAGGTTCGTAATCCGGTCGAGTTGAACGTCTACCACGCCGGTTGGCTGAGAGAAAGGCTTCATGTCGGAGTAGCGCGGCAACTCGGCAGCTTTCTTCATCAGGTCGGTCCAGATGGGTGCCGCCGTCTGTGCGCCGCTCAATCGAAGGTCGCTGTAGTCATCGAATCCAACCCACACGACGCATAGAAGGTTGCTGGTGTAGCCAGCGAACCATCCATCGTGTGAGCTGCCGGTTTTGCCGGCGGCCGGCTGCTGGAACCCGTGGCCGCGAACTGCCGAAAAACCCAGGCCGTTGTTGATTACGCCTTCCAGCATGTCGGTCATTACGTAAGCGACACGGGGGTCGAGCACCTGGCGAGTTTCCGGATTAAAGCTCATCACCGGGTCACCCTGTGCAGAGCGTACTGACTTCACCAGCACCGGCGAAAGCCGCATGCCATTGTTGGCAAATACAGTGTAGGCGGCGGCCATTTCCAGTGGCGTGGCATCGTACGCGCCTAAGGCCATTGCCGGAGTTGCTTTCACCGATGTGATTCCAGCTGCTTTTGCCAGGTCAACCACTTTGTCATATCCCACTTCTTCGGCCATCTTTACGGTGGCATTGTTTAAGGACATGGCTAGGGCATAACGCGCGGTAACGTCGCCGTGGTATTCCTCTTTGTAATTGCGCGGCTCGTAGATCTGATCGCCGTAAGAGAACGTGCTGGGCTCATCCGGCAGGATCGATGCCGGGGTGTAAACCGGATTGCTGCCATCGATGGCGGTGTTCATGGCAGCTGCGTAGACGAAAGGTTTAAAGATCGAGCCCGTAGGTCTCTTCGCCACTGCGTGATCAAGCTGGCTTAAGCCGTAGTTGCGACCACCCACGAGGGCCAGGATCTCGCCGGTATGCGGATCCATCGCGATCAGCGCGACTTGCGCTTGCGGTCCGGGCGAGACCTGGGTTTCGTACTTACCCTTTCCGATTCTGACCCGTTTGGTGCGATGTTTGAGTACCTGATCATCGACCAGCTTGATGCCGCTCTCGACCGCCTGCGCCGCCGCCCGCTGCAGGTCGGGATCAAGAGTTGTGTAGATCCGATAGGCCTGTTCGTTCATCTCCCGCTCGGGAATTTTTGGGATCAGCGTTTCCCTGACCAGATCAACAAAATACGGCGCCTGACTGGCTTCTACGTTAGGCGGAGCAAGTTTCAGGGGCGCGGCTTTGGCCTTGTCCGCTTGCTCGCGAGTGATGGCATGGGTCTCCACCATGCTGTCGAGCACGAGGTTTCGCCGTTCCTGCGCGCGCTCGGGATGACGATATGGAGAAAGATAGCTTGGGCGCTGAATAATTCCGGCTAGCAGTGCAGCTTCCGGCAGAGTAATGTCCTTCAGGTCCTTGTTAAAGTAAGCATGCGCGGCTTCCGCGAACCCACTGATCTCAAACGAACCGCGCTGGCCGAGGTCGACCCAGTTTCCATAAAACTCGAATATTTCCTGCTTGCTGAACCTTTGCTCGAGTTCCATGGCGATGAGCATTTCGGTCAGCTTGCGTTTGATCGTCTTCTCCGGAGTCAGGAAGAAGCCGCGGGCCAGCTGCATGGTGAGCGTCGATCCGCCTTGCTCGTGACGTTGTCGCGTGAAGTCAATCCATGCGGCCTCGGCGAAGCGGAGAAAATTAACGCCATTATGCTGAAAAAAACGCCGGTCTTCGATTGCTAATACCGCATCGACCAGGTTTTTGGGCATTTCGTTGTAATGCACCACTTCACGTTTGGCGCGCTGATCACCCTCAAACAAAGAAGTGATCATCTCCGGCTCTAACTCATAGGCTTCAAGTTGGCTCCCCCCATTGCCGGTGATGCTGGCTACTTCTCCATCGCGCACCCGAATGGTGGCGGGTTCAGGGCTGTGATAGGAGTTGGGGCCAGGCTCGACCTCTATGCTGCCTGCAGTCAGGCGATAGCTGCCCATCGAAGATTGGGCGCTCTTTTCCGTATATCCGGCATGGCGCAACGCAGTGGCAATTGCCTTGACGTCGGCCTTTTCGCCCACGCCGATCGAAACTGGCCGGGCATAGATCTTGGCGGAATTGGCGAACACCGACCCCTGAAAGCGGTGGGCGATGATGCGTTCGTACTTAACGTAGTAATACGAGAAGAAAACCGCGAATACTACCGCAAAGATGAGAAAGGCTCCCAGCGCAAAACGCAGCACAGGATCGCGGCCTGGTTTACCCGACCGATTTCTTCGACGCGGAATTCTGATTTTTATGGCCACGTTTTGGCGCAGTCACCCCTGGGTGCAAAAATAAATCGTGTCACTGCTGGTGAGATGCGCGGCGCGAGCAATCATTACCAGAGCATGCCCGGCCGTGGGCCGGAGTAGCTTTCATTCTAATAGATTTCGGGTTTAAATCGATCACAATGGCGGGTGAACGTACCTCCTACAGTACGCCCCTGTTTTCCGTGGATGCGTCGAAGTGCAGGTCCATGGGGTATCCAGGAAGGTCAACATGGACTACGTACGGGGCACGAATGATGATGAGCCCGCTGCCTTGCATGCCCTGGCGCTGCACATGGATCTGTTCTTCTGTGATCGGGATATCGAGGTCCTGCGCCTTGCGAAAAACACTCGTGCGAATATCGTTTTCGTTCTTGCTGGTATAGGTGTCCAGGGTGGCTTCGTTTTTCACCGCATCCTGAAATTGATAATTGTCAAAAAATGGAGGAATGATCTTCGCGCCCACGTATACTGCGCCGGCGATCAAGAACAACCCAAAAAGCATTTTTATGGTGCTCATCTGCCCGCTCCGCAGGAGCAAGCACATTGGCACTACTTGTGCGCCCGCTCCAGAACATGCTGAAAATACTCAACTATGCCAGCGATGCTAACATCCTGGGATTGGCGGGTCGAGCGCTGAACTACTTCCACCCTATCTTCGGTAACCTTTTTTCCGACGTTTACCCGAAAGGGAATGCCCACTAGGTCAGCATCCTTGAACTTCACTCCTGGCCTTTCGTCCCTGTCGTCTAGTAACACCTCGAACCCGGCTGATTCCAGTTGGTTGGCGATGGCTTCTGCTGTGGTCTTGAGCCTTTCGTCGGAAACATTCGTCGGCGTAATCACAATGTCAAAAGGCGCGATCGAGCGCGGCAGCCAGAAGCCATTTTCGTCATTGCTCTGCTCGATCGCGGCAGTCAGAATGCGTTCAATTCCTATACCATAGCAACCCATGATGGGCATGACTTCCTTGCCATTTTTGTCGAGCACGCGCGTGCCCATGGATTCGGAATATTTGTAGCCCAGCTTGAAAATGTGCCCGATCTCAACCGCAGTGTCCATGCGAAGTGGGGAGCCGCAATTCGGACAAGGATCTCCGGACGCGACCGCGCGCAAATCAACGTAAGCCGTCGGTTGAAAGTTCTTCCCGGGCGTGATGTTCTTGACGTGATAATTCTCCTTATTCGCGCCGGCGATTAAGTTCGTGCGGCCCTCGAGCGCTTTGTCGACGAGCAGTAGAGGCTTGCTCTCATCGTTAGCATTTTTCGCCCAAGCAATCCTCAGCGGCCCAAGAAATCCAGCCGGCGATCCAAAAAGCTGTTGAATTTCCTGTTCTTCCATTGGGCGGGTCTGTTTACCAGACAGAACCGTCGACAGTTTTGCCTCATTCAGTTGATGGTCTCCGCGCATGAGCACAACCACCGGCCGCGGCACACCCTGGTTTTTGGGGGCACGGGCGTCCCCGCCCGCGCTTGAATCCATCATCAATGCCAACGTTTTGATCTTGTTCTTCGGCGAAACTCCCAAAAACCGCGCCACGTCTTCAATCGTCTTCATTCCCGGCGTATGTACTTCAACTGGGTTGCCATCGCCCTCGGGCCAAAGATCGGTTGTAGCCTCAAGCTTCGAAGTCGCCTTTTCCAGATTTGCCGCGTACTTGCAGTTCGCGCAGCTCACTACCTGGTCTTCGCCAGCCGGCGTGTACACCATGAACTCTTCCGATTGCGACCCGCCCATCGCCCCCGAGTGCGCGTCGATGATCAGATAATTGAGCCCGCAGCGATCGAAGATTCGCTGATACGTCGCGCGATGTTTCTTGTATGAGACATCCAGCCCAGCCTCATCGATATCGAACGAATAGGAATCCTTCATGATGAACTGCCGCACCCGCAGCAGCCCCGCCTTCGGCCGCGGCTCATCGCGAAATTTGGTCTGGATCTGATACCAGATTTGCGGAAGCTGCTTGTAGCTGCGCAGCTCTTTGCGCGCGATCTCGGTCATATTTTCTTCGTGAGTCATGGCCAAGCAGAGCTCGGCACCCTTGCGGTCTTTCAGGCGAAACAGGTTCTCACCCATCACTAACCAGCGTCCGCTTACTTCCCACAATTCACGCGGATGCAGCGCCGGCAAGTAAAACTCCTGCCCGATCCGGTCCATCTCCTCGCGCACGATAGCGCTGATTTTGTTGAACGATCGCTGCCCCAGAAATAGATAAGAGTAGATGCCGGCCGCTAATTGCCGTACGTATCCGGCGCGGACGAGAAATTTGTGGCTGGCGACCTCGGCATCCGCCGGCGCCTCGCGTAATGTGGGAATAAAAAGCTGTGACCAGCGATGCATGAGTAGAATCCTGGATGAAAGGAATTGAATATTGTACAGAACTTTCCCACAGATCATGGAGGCGCGGGCGCCCTCGCCCGTGCTACCCGATGTTCATCGCAGAGAAGAGCCCAAGGCGGCAGACTCACGAGGTTCGCATACTGCCTATCGGCGTATTGGCGAAAATCCCTTCAGCGAAGAATGCATACGTAGCACCCGCCCGAGCTGCACTGGAGGTGCCACCGAATCGGAATCGCCGCCAGATTGCACATTTGTTCGGCTACGAATTTCTCTGCGAACTCTGCGATTTTCTCTGCGGTCTCTGGGGTTAAAAGCTTGTCGCTGTCGATCCATGAAAACATTCGATAGTCTGCAAACTGAAAAAGCTTTTAACCGCAGAGAACGCAGAGAAAATCGGAGAGAGCGCAGAGAAGAGCCAAGGCGGCAGGCTCACGAGGGCGCCCGCGCCTCCAAAATCCGGGGTTTATGGAGCCCGTGCGCCTCGCCTGTGATTTTCCTCTACGTCCTTCTCAGCCTTGCCAGTCCGACCCCCGCGCATATCAGCAACGATCCCGCGACTCGATTGGTTACCTTTTCGAATCTTGGACTGCGCGCCGTGCTTAGTGCTCTTCCGGCAAGCTGCCCATATACAAACAGGATCACAAACTCCACCAGAATCGAACTCATCCCCAGCACCAAAATCTGAAACGCGATGTTATGGCGAGTGTCAATGAACTGCGGCAGAATTGCTGTAAAGAATAAAATTGCTTTGGGATTCGCCGCTTGCAGAAAGAATCCGTCACGAAGAATGCGCGGACCGCTGCGGATATTGCCAGTCGACTCGGGGAGCGACAACACTGAAGTCTTCGCAAAAAAACTACGCAAACCTAAATAGATCAGATAACCTGCGCCCAGCCATTTGATCAGAAAAAATAATTTGTACGAGGCAACAATCACCGCGCCTAGGCTGGTCGCCGACAGCGTGAAGTAAAGTGCATTTGCGCTAAGAATTCCCCAGCTCGCCCAAACCGATTTGCCCGGCCCGCGGCGAATAGCCTGCGATAGAACATAGAGCACCGCAGGTCCCGGAGTCAGGCTTAACACCGCTTCGGTCATCACGAACAGCAGCCAGACTTGCCACGTCATAACCAGTCGTCGGTCGTCGATCCTCGGTCGCCAGCAATTGCTTCGCTGTGCATGGGTAGCGGTCGCAATCTAAAATCTACAATCTGAAATCTAACTTTTAACTTTTAACTTCCTACACCATCTCCGTCCCCCACAAATCATGCAGATGAACAATGCCCTCGACCTTCATGGCTTCGTCGACTACCACCAGCGAGGTAATCTTGCGCTCTTCCATAATCGCGAGTGCCGTGGCCGCGAACTCTTCACCTGACACGGTCTTTGGATCGCGAGTCATGCACTCCTCGGCGCTCATGTCCAGCACGTCTTTTCCCTTGTGCTCGAGTAATCGCCGCAAATCACCATCGCTGATGATTCCCACCAAGCGTTGATCTTCGACCACCGCGGTCACTCCTAGCTTTTTGCGCGACATTTCGTAAATCACATCCGGCATTTTGGTTTTCGGCGAAACTCGCGGTACTGCTTCGCCTTTGTGCATCAGTGTCTCGACCCGTGCCAGCCGCTTTCCCAACTTCCCGCCTGGATGCAATCGCGCGAAATCTTCTTCCTTGAATCCTTTTTTCTCCGCCACTGCAACCGCCAGTGCGTCGCCGAGCGCTAACATAGCTGTCGTTGATGCCGTTGGCGCCAAGCCCATGGTGCATGCTTCCTCTGCCACGGCGCAGCTCAGAAACACTTCTGCCGACGAAGCTAGCGTTGATTGCGTAGCACCTGCCTTCTTTCGCGAATGCACCTCGAACTCATCGCACGTAACTGCAATCAGAGGCAGGCGTAGTCTTTTTATGGTCGCCAGCAGTTGCAGGATTTCGTCCGTTTCGCCGCTTGCGGAGAGTGCAATCACCACGTCTCCATGAGCCAGCATTCCTAGATCGCCGTGCAATGCCTCGACTGGATGCATGAAGAGTGCCGGCGTTCCGGTCGAACTTAGAGTGGCTGCAACTTTGCGCGCGATAAGGCCACTTTTTCCCATTCCCGTGACCACAACTCGACCAGGACAGCAATAAAGCAACTCGACTCCGCGATTGAACGCGTCTGCCATGGGTCCGCCGATCCGGTCCGCCAGGTCAGACAAGGCTTGCGCTTCAATGCGCACCACATTTTCGCCAAGATGATTCATCATCAGAGCAGGGAAGAAAGGATGTTAGCAAAAGCAGTGGTCTGTGGACAGTTTGTAGAAAATCGCAGCGTCAGTTCGGGGTGATAGTGAAGGCACGGGCTCGGTCGCCCGTGCTTGCTCCAGCCACTAACCACCTTCCACTCCTTTTACCAGACCCGGCAAGCGTTCTTGCTGACCATGGCATCTCCAACTTTGCAGCTGAATGCGTGTTCGAAGTCATCCATGTTTTGCACTACTCCATCCACTCGCCACTTTCCCGGCGAATGCGGGTTGGTTGTAACCATCGCGCGAGAGAGCTCAGGCCGCCGCAATTCGCACCAGATGCGTGCATAACCGAGGAAGAACCGCTGCTCTGGAGTGTAGCCGTCAATGGTTTGTGAGACCTTTCCACCTTTGTTATCCGCCATGTAATGATGCAGCGCTGCCAGCGCAATCCGCGCGCCGCCGTTGTCGGCCGTGTTCTCCCCGAGCGTTAGCCGGCCGTTCAACTTCAAATCGTCGATCGCGGTGAAACCGCTGTATTCGTTGGCCACGCAGCTGGCGCGTTCTTCAAATTTCTTTCCGTCCTCCGGCGTCCACCAATCGCGCAAATTTCCCTGCGGATCGTACTTGCGCCCCTGGTCGTCGAAACCGTGAGTGAGTTCGTGACCGATGACCACTCCAATGCTGCCAAAGTTAGTCGCCTCATCGGCTTCCTTGTCGAAAAATGGAGGCTGCAGAATTCCCGCAGGAAACACAATTTCATTCCGCGGAGGCGAATAGTACGCATTCACGGTGGGCGGGGTCATACCCCATTCGTTGCGGTCGACCGGTTTGCCGATCTTGTTGACGTCCCGCTTGGCCTCAAATTCATTTGCACGCAGAAAGTTTCCTAGCAAATCGCCGCGCACGATTTCTACCGAGCTGTAGTCGCGCCACTTGTCGGGATATCCGATTTTGTTGTGGATCGCGCTCAGCTTTACCTGCGCTTGTTGCTTGGTCTCATCTGACATCCATGAGAGGTTCTGAATGTCTTGTGACAACGATTTCTCCAGCGCTTCGACCATCTTCAACATGCGCTGCTTGCCTTCGGCTCCGAACGTTTGCTCCACATATCGTTGGCCCAGGGCCTCGCCCAATTCGTCGTCTACTGCGGCCACGCAGCGTTTCCAGCGCGGCTTAATTTCAGACTGCCCGGTCAAGGCCTGTTCCATCTTGAAGTTCGCATCCACGAATGGCTGCGAAAGCCAGGGTGCGGTCCCATCCAGCAGATGCCAGCTCACGTACGTCTTCCACGCATCCAGCGGTTCCGATTCCAGCAGCTGGTTCACCTGTTTGAAAAATTCCGGGTTACTCACGTTCAAATTAGAGATCTTCGGCGCGTTCACGTCTGCGAAAAATCTTGGAAGCTCAAAATTGGCCGCCAGCTGCGAAGCTTCTTCACTGCTCATCTTGTGATCACGGGTCTTTGGATCACGTCGCGCCGTACGGTCCATTGCGGCCTTGGCCAGCGCAGTTTCAATACGCAGCACGGTCTTGGCCGACTCCGCAGCCTGTTCGGGCGTCTGCCCGGCCAGCGTGAATAATTGTTTTATGTAGTCCACATACTGCCCACGGATTTTGATCATATGGGCATCGTCTTTAAGGTAATAATCGCGATCGGGAAGCGTGAGGCCGCCCTGGTCAATGTAGGCGATCACCATGTTGGCATCGTGCAAATCAGGCTGGCTGTAAAAATTAAACAGTGGATTCGGGCCAATCATGTGGACCCGCGCGATCGCGTCGATCAAGCCTTGTTTGTCTTTTACGGCGGCGATGTGGTCCAGCTCAGGCTTCAACGGCTCCAGACCCTTGGCGTCCACCGCTTTCTCGTCCATGCACGATTCGTAGTAGTCGCCGATTTTCTGGTCGATCGAATCGCGCTCTGGGTTGTTCGCGGCAGCTTTCTCCAGAATCCCTCTCATGATCGTCTCATTGCGCTCAGCCAATTCGGGGAAGGTGCCCCAGGAGGCCTGGTCGGGCGGGATCTTCGCCGCCTTCAACCAGTTGCCGCAGGAATATTGATAAAAGTCAGCACACGGGTTCGCAGTCTTATCC
>Ga0070735_10003225_pt1 | contig 14378 bp, 9 predicted proteins | sample Coa_R1_FD_66443 | JGI IMG/M metagenome (GOLD analysis project Ga0070735, IMG submission 66443) | Surface soil microbial communities from Centralia Pennsylvania, which are recovering from an underground coalmine fire - Coalmine... | ecosystem: Environmental > Terrestrial > Soil > Unclassified ...
GCGCCGAGTCGTCGACCACCAGCACGCGCACGGATTTCATCGTCATGCCTGGCCTCCTACGGCCGGAGTCAGGGCAAGACGCGTGCGGTCGGTATGCGTCAGCAACAGGCCAGAGTTAGCTTGCCCGATCACTTGCGGCCGGGAACGCGCCACGTGATCCACAACGGCGGGCAGATTCAGAATCAGCACGACTCGCCCGTCTCCCAGGATGGACGCGCCAGATACAAGATCGGTCGAGAATGTCTGGTCGTCCAATGCCTTGATTACCAGTTCTTCTTCCCCTTCGAGCGCATCGACTATCAATCCGTACTTCCTCTCTCCCACGGTAATGACGAGCACAAACAGCTTGGCCTTGCGATCTTCCAGCGGCGCAGGCCTCCCCAGACGCAACAGCGGCAGAACCTGATTACGGAGTTGCAGAACTTCGTAGTTGTCGACCTGATGAACTTCGGTTTCGAAAGTCCGCGCGATCTCAAGGACGGCGTTCAGCGGGATTGCGTACAGGCGCTGCTCCACCCAGAACAGCAGGGCTTTGATAATCGCCAGCGTTAACGGCAGCTTCAGGCGGAACGTGGTGCCCTGGCCGGGACGAGTTTCGAGGCTGACCGAGGCTTTCAGGCGGTGCAGCACGCTCTGGACAACGTCCATGCCAACGCCGCGCCCTGAAACTTCGGTGACCTGCTCCGCCGTGCTGAAGCCGGGGCGAAAGATGAAGTCGAGAGTTTCGGCCTCGGTCAGACGGGCAGCTTCTTCCGGAGTGGTCAGGCCGAGAGCAATCGCTTTCGCGCGGATTTTTTGCGCGTCAATGCCGCGGCCGTCGTCGCTTACTTCGACAATTACCTGGTTGCCGTGATGATAGGCGTTCAGGCGGACTATGCCTTGCTGAGACTTCCCGAGGGCACGACGTTCTTCGGGCGACTCGATGCCGTGGCTGATGGCGTTGCGGACCAGATGCGTTAAAGGCTCAGCAATAGCGTCGAGGATGCTCTTGTCGAGATCGGTGTCCTGCCCGCTGACGGCGAGTTCGACTTCGCGTCCGCACTGGCGCGAAACGTCGCGCACCATGCGCGGGAAGCGGCGGAAGAGCTGATCCACGGGCACCATGCGGATCTTCATGACCGAGCGTTGCAGGTCATTGAGCACGCGGGCCTGGAAGGCCATGGCGTCGGCAAACTTGCCGCGCAAGAGTTCCTTGGGGTAACGCTTCGAAAATTCGTTAAGGGCCTGTTGCAGCATCGACTTGCCGATGATCAACTCCCCGACGAGATTGAGCACGTTGTCGATGCGCCCGGCTTCGACGCGCAGCAGATTCTCCTGCGTGAGTGGGAGGCCGGCAGCGGGCGCCGATGCCGGGGCCGATTCGGGAATCGGAGCGACATCCGCAGGCTCGTGATCCAGCGAAGTCGTGTGAGTCTGGGATGCAGCTTGCGCGGGCTGCGGAGCTGGGTTCGCAGCCAGCAACAGGTCGATCATGACCTCTTCGGAAATTGTAGGAATGCGTCCCTTGGCCGAGATCTGCCCAACCGTTTGCGAACTCGCAAGAACGAATTCGATCTGCTTGGCAGCGGCGGACGATTTCGCGTCCGGACGAACTGCGATGACTATTCCCGTGCTGGCAAGAGCATTCTGAATCAGCTGGCGCCCGGCGATCGGCATGGCGCAGTGCGGATCGATCTTGACGACGACGTGGTAGACGGCGTTGCCTTCGGCTTGAGCCTTGGCCATGGCGAGCCGTTCGTATTCGGTCCACTGCTCGACGACGTGCTTGGCAGACTTCGACCCGGATTTGGAGGCGGCTTTCTTCGTCGTTTTGCGAGCCTTGGCGGCCTTGGGAGCAGCAGTCAGTTCCTGAATCCTGCGGCTAAGCGCCTTGGTCGAGGGCAGCTTGGAGTTCTTGTGGTAGGCCGCGATCATCTCGCTGAAGACGTCGGCAGCCGCAAAGGCAATTTCGGCAACGGCGGCATGAGAGACGGCGCCTTCGAGCGACAGTGCGTCCTCGAACTGGTGCGCCAGCTCGCTGAGCTCGCGCAATCCGCAGGCGGCGGAGTCCCCCTTGAGCGTATGAACCGTACGGCGGATGCCGCGGACGATCTCCTCGTCGCCGGGGTTCTTCTCCAGCTTAAGAGCTTCCTCATTCAGCGCCTGCAGCAACTCCGTCGAGGTTTCGAAGAAGAGCTCGCGCAGTTCCGCGCCGCGTTCGTCGTGAGAATGCGTCACTCTCGCACCTCAATCCGCTGATACGCCGTACCGCTGTCCTTGTGCACCATCTGGAATTTCTTGGTCAGGCCCAGCAGGCTTTCCGCGTGGCCCACAAAGAGATATCCGCCGGGATTCAAGCAGCGGTAGAACTTTTCGATGAGCCGCTTCTGCTCGGCCTCGTCAAAGTACATCATCACATTGCGGCAGAAGATGACATCGTTACGCTGCGGCAGGTACTCCGTCTTCAGGTTGTGGAAGTCGAAGTGAACCATCTCCTTCAGCGCCTTCTTGATCGCGTAGCGGTCCGCCACTTTGTCGAAGTAGCGCAGGCGGTATCCGTAATCGACCATCGACATCTGATGCTCGCTGTAGGTTCCTTCCTGCCCGGCGCGCAGCACCGAGTAGCTGATGTCGCTGGCAAGAATTTCCACGCGCCACGGCGGAGGCACCAGCGGCTTGGGCAGCGGCAGATCGACCGGTAACGGATTGCGCAGGTAGTAATAGGCCAGCGCATCGGTCACCAGCATCGCGAGGGTGTAAGCTTCCTGACCGGTGGAGCATCCCGCGCTCCATATGCGGATCGAATATTCGCGCCGCATACTTTTGTGCTTCAGCAGCTCTTCCAGAACGGTCTTCTGGAACAGATCGAGCTGCGCCTTGTGCCGGAAGAAACTGGTCTCGTTGACCGTCAGGTTCTCGAGCAGCTTGGCGAGTTCCTGCTTGCCTTCCTGGCTGATGAGCAGGCGATAGTAGGAGTAGAACGAGTCGACGCGGCACTCCTTCAGCCGGCGCAGCAGCCGGTCCTGGAGGAAGTGGGTGCGGCGCTCGTCGAAATGCATGCCGCATTCCTGGTACACCAGCGCCTGCAACAGCTTCAGTTCCGCGTCCGTCAGTATGGGAGCCGGTGCGGCTCCGGATGTGCTCATGCGTTTGTCCCGGGTTTAGCGATCAGGGGCTCAGGGATGAGTAAGCCTGTTGAAGCTGGCCTCTAGTCCCTGATCCCTGGCCCCTCTTTCTTTACTTTCCTGCTGCTGCCCGTGCTTCCTGTTTCCCGTTCTTCTTTTCCGTCGCGTCCGGCTTGCCCTGCAGGCTTTCCGGGGCCAACAATTTGCTCATGTCGAGCAGGACGATCAGCCGTCCGCCGACCTTTCCCAGTCCCGTGACGCAATTCAGTCCGCCATCCTGAAACACGGCCGGCGGAGCTTCCACGGCGTCGGCTGGAATCTTCAGCACCTCGGAGGCAGCGTCCACAATCAGCCCCGCCAGACGGCCGCTGTGCTCGACTACGAGAATGCGGTTTGGCTTTTTCAGGGCCGCATTCTTTTCTCCGAAACGTTTTCGCAGGTCCATGACCGAGACAATCTTGCCGCGCAGGTTGATGACGCCCTCGAGATAGTCGGGGGCATCGGGCACGGCAGTGATCTCGGGAACCCTCACAATTTCGTGCAGCGAGGTGATGGGCACGCCGTAAGTCTCGCGACCCACCAGAAATCCCACGATATGGAGTTCACGGCTCATGGTTCAGGCTCCTCCGGAGATGGCGCTCAGAACTGCCCGCCCGCCGCGGCTTTACGCGCACCGCGGCCGCTCTCGGATGCGGGCTGCTGGCGCGACGCTTCCGCGAGGCCGAAGCGGTCGATGAACTCGAGCAGGCTGCGCGACATCTTCGACATTTGCTCGGAAGACGCTGCCAGTTCGGTCGAACTGGAGGTCGACTGCTGCACCAGTTCGCGCATGCGCTCCATGGCCTTGACCACGGCCTGCGCACCCGAAGCCTGCTCTTCGACGGCCGAATTGATCTCGTGCGTGATTTCGTTCAGCCGCGTGGTGGCGCGGGCTATCTGCGACGATCCGTGCGACTGCTCGTTGGTGGCCGCGCCGATTTCCTGCGCGAACTTGTAGACCTCGGTCACCACGTTCGAGATCTTTTTCAGCGCGGAATTCAGCTCGTTTCCGAGTTCCAGGCCTTCGTTGACGATGGAGGTCGAGCGGTCCATGTTCTCGACAGCCTTGCGGGCTTCCTTCTGAATGCTCTGGATCAGTTCGGAGATTTCTTTCGTGGACTGCGCCGACTTTTCCGCCAGCTTGCGGACTTCGTCGGCAACGACGGCGAAGCCGAGTCCGTGCTCTCCGGCGCGGGCGGCTTCGATGGCGGCGTTCAGGGCGAGCAGGTTCGTCTGCTCGGCCAGATCGTCGATGACTTCGATGATCTTGCCGATATCGTCAGCGCGCTGTCCAAGGGCTCCAATGATTTCGCCCGAGGAGTTGATCGTGGTGTTGATGCGGTTGAGGCCGTCGGTCGCCTTTTCCATGGTGCCGATGCCGTTGTGGACTTCCTCGCGCGAACGGTTGGAAATGTCGAGCAGAACTTTGGCAGTGTCGGCCACGCGCTGGATCGACGCGACCATCTGGTCGATGGAGGCCGAAGTTTCGCTGACGCTGGAGGCCTGGACCTGCGTCGACTTGACCATGTTCTGCACGTTGACGCTCATCTCGTGCATCGTGCTGGTGACTTCGTCGATGGCGGAAGAAGCCTGCAATCCGATCTTCGCGGAATCGTCGGAAGCGCCGGCCACCTGGTTCGAGGCGCTGGCTACCTGAGTCGAGGCGTCGCGGACGCTGCGCACAAGTCCGGCAAGGCCATCGACCATCCTGGCGAAAGCGTTCCCCAAGGTGTCGTGCGAAGAACGCGGCTTCACTTCCAGCGTGAGGTCGCCGCCGGCAATGGATTCGGAGACTGCGGCCATTTCCTTCAGATAGGTGACCATCTTGTGGAAGGTGCGGGCCAGTTCTCCGATTTCATCGTCGCGGGTGGTATCGATGTTGTGTTCGAGATCGCCGGTATTACCGATGCCGCGGGCGACGTTCATCAGGTTCGTCAGCGGCTCGGTGATCGATTTTGCGGTGCGGTAGGCGATTACCACGCCGAGTGAAAGCGCAAGAATCGTGCTGAGCAGCGAAATGATGATGGTTGCGGTAGCGGCCGTCTCATCCGACTTGCGCCGTTCTTCCACCAGCTTGCGGTTTTCGGCGTCGGCAACGTCGAGCGCATCGGTTGAGTTCTTGAGCCACGCTGGAGCATCCTTCTGCAGGTAATAGATCTGGAGTTCGGCAACGGTAGCATTGCCCGAATCGACGTCCTTGCGCTTGTCGATGAGGGGCTGAGCGAAGTCCTTCCCCCAGGCCTGTTCCAGCTGCCCTACCTTGCCCAGAGAGGTCTTCACGGTGTCGCTGCTTGCAAGGTTTTTGCCCTGGTCGAGCTTGTCGTTGAGGAGGCGCAAGCCCTCGTTCATGTGGTCGACTTCGCGCGTGTCGCCGCTCAGCAGGTAGTTGCTGAGATAGAGGCGGTTCTGCATCATCTGGAAGCGCACGGAATTTGTGGTGTCGGCCATTTCCAGAGATGCGGCCGCCGCGGCCTTCGCCGAGTGCTCTCGTTGCACGGCGAACCAGTTGACGAGGAACAGGATCAATACTGTCGTCAGAATGATCCCGAAGTTGAGATATAACTTCTTGCCGATTGTCATGCCCGTCTCCTCCGCGGAGTCGCCACTACCGCGGCTCAAACTTGAAATCGATGATTCCCGTGCTCTCGGCCGGGGCTGGTTCGAAACGCCATTTCTTGGCGGCATCGAGCGCCGCGCTTGCCAATACCGGATGTCCGCCAACGATGCGCGCCGTTTTTACCGTGCCGTTTGGCGCCACAATTACTTCGATCTTTACGGTTCCTGTGATGTTCATCTTCCGGGCAAGTTCGGGATACACGGGATCAACCCGGCTCTTGGCCCGGCGCACGATTTCGTCGTTCGGCGCGCTCTGCGCCCGCACATGGCCGGGGCCCAGGGTTACTGCCAGTGTGAGGGCGACCAGCACGGCCGCCACGAATCGTCGAGACACAATTCCTCCTCAGTAAGAAAGCCAGCAAAGCCAATGTGCAAAGTCCGGGCCAAGGGAACCTTCTTGAAAAAACCAAAGTAATGAGGTCTATGTCTTTGAAAGCGAAGGAGTAGTTAAGGCGCGAGGGCTGCCAGATTTGAGACGTCGGCGTGAAAGCCGTCTCACTGGGCTAGAATGAGCGCGTGATTCTCAGGGTGAGACAAAGTCTCACCGAAAATCTCGGGATTTCACAGGAAGGCACCTCCATTGCCCATTTTGCTTGACTCAAAATGAGATGGCAGATACTTTCCCAAATAGATTCAAGCACTTGTGAATCGCGAAACCTACTCTTCTGTGCTCGGCGCAGCGGTTGGAGTTTCTGGTGGCGGTCCGATCATTCCCGCGGGATTCAGCAGCGTTCCCGGGTCCGATGAGGGCTTCCAGAAGCTTCTGCTTAGCATTGCCGCACAGGCTGGGGCGCGAGCCGATTCCGCGGCCCTGATCGATTCCTTTTGTCGGGCCACCCGCGATTTTTTCCAGGTTTCCGGGGTCTATTTCTGGCGTTGCTATCCCGGCGAGGAACTGGTCGGGGAGCAGGCCTGCGGCAAGATGGCGGAGCGCTTTCGCGGTGTACGGCTGCGGCCAGATCAGAGCGCGGCGGCGGCCGAGGCGGTACGGCAACGGCGCACAATCTTCTCCAACCACGTGGAATCCAACAATTTCCCGCTCGCGGCGGAGTTCGGGGCGCGATCCCTGTTGGCCGCTCCTTTAGTGGTCTTCAACGAAGTGATTGGAGCGGTCACATTCCTGCACGACTCCAAAGAAGATTTCTTTAATGAAGACCTGGCCTCGAAGGCGACGATCCTTGCCGGCCAGCTTGGAACTCTGCTCGAAGCCGCACGGCTAGGAGAAGCTTCCCGAGAAGAGCACCGGCGGGCGGAGATTCTTGCGGACGTAGCGAACGCGCTTCATGCCACGCCCGACGTAACCGCCGTGATTGAAGCGCTCGCGGACCGCCTGCGACTGCTGCTGCGCACGCGACTTGTTTGTGTTCTGCTGCGGCGAGAAGGGCCATTCGAGTTGAAAGCAGTTTCGGCCGAGACTCCGCAACTGGCAACTTCGGCGCGGTCCCGGCACGATCGGCAGACGCTGCGGTTTGCGGCCGATCTGGCACAAAGGGCCGTAAGCGCAGGAGAACCCGTTACGTTGTCGATCGGCGCAGAAGCACATTCGCTGGGCAATATGGTCTCTCCCGGAATGCTGATCGCCGCGCCGTTCAGAACTTCGCGGACGCAGGGAGCGATCCTCATTTATCCGCGGCAGGATGGCCCGTTCAGCACCGAGGAGCGCGCGCTGGTGGCAGCGATCACCGGATTCGGCGCGGTTGCAATCGCGCACGCGGAGCTGTATGCGACCTCGCATGCGCAAGCCCGAGAGTTGCATCAGCTGCTGGAAATTTCTTCCGAGCTGAGTTCGAGCAGCGATCTGGAACGGTTTTTACAGGCATTCGTCACTCGCGCCGCTGATTTTCTCGGCTTTGGACGGTGCTTTATCGCGCTGCTGGAAAATGATCAGTTCCGCGTCCGCTATGGCGTCGAGCGCGGAAAGCCACAGCGCGTCGATAACATTTTCCCGGAAGGAATCGCCACCAAAGCGCTGCGCAATAAAGAAGTCTTCTGGACCGATGAGGCGAACCGGATGCCCGGGGCGAACCTCGATGTCGTCAGCAAATATAAGGTGCAGCAGGTACTGACCATCCCGCTGCTGGGCACGAACGGCAGGCTGCTGGGCATGTTTGGAGTGCTCGACCGGCTTGATGGAACGGGCATTTCGCAGGAGGACATACGGCGGGCGCGGGCGCTTTCGAATCAGGCGGCCGTCATGCTTGAAGTCGCGAGCAACCTGCATTCATCCGAGCAGCATCGTCGCCGTGCCGAGGCTCTGATCGAACTGGCTCGCGAGATCGATGGCGCACTGCGCCTCCCCGAATTTGCACGACGGTTCGTCTGCCGGATCGCCGAACTGACCTCTTCCGATTCAGGGTTGCTGGCCGTTCTTCAGGATGGACGCTGGCAGGTCGCGGCGATTCATCGGCGCGGGGGAAATCCTGCTCCACTTTCGCTCCCTTCGGGCAAAGAACGCGGTTCAGAGGGCCATGGAACTCCGGCGAACGCTGCGCCGCATGCGGACCACTCCGAACTCGCTGTAGACGCCGAGACAGACTGCGAGATCGGCGCGGCGCTCGCGGAATTCCTGCCACTGCATTCCGAGACAGTTGTGCTTGGAAAAACGGAAGAGATTCTCGGCGCCAAAGGGGCGGCGAACCTTGGGTGGAGCGATTGCACTTTGGTCCGGCTGCGCGGGGCGAATGAACAGCTCGATGGAGTGCTCTGCTTGCCGGGGAGCTCGGCTTCGCCAAATCATGAAGATCGAGTCTTCCTTGAAACGATGGCTGGCCACGCCGCCATGGCTCTGGAGAACGCGCGGCTGTTCACGCAAATCGAGCAGGCGAACCGTCACTGGATGGAGATCTTCGACGCGATCACCGATTTCATCGTGGTGCACGATCAGGCCGACCGCGTGCTGCGCGTGAACCGGTCGCTGGCGGCGATGATCGGTGTGCCTCCCGGCGAGTTGGTTGGGATCAATATGCGCGCTTTGATGGCCCTCACCAACGATGCCGCAACCTATTCCTGCCCGTTCTGCCGCTCGATGGCTGGTGACTCGGACGAATTCGCGCATCCCGTGTTCGACCGCACATATCTGGTCTCAACTTCGCGCGTGCATGGAGCATCCGGCGAGGGGTTGCAGACGATTCACGTCCTGAAAGACATTTCGGACCGGCGCGAGGCCGAAAGACGTTACCGTGAACTTTTCGACAACATCCAGGAAGGCTTGTTCTTCAGCACGCCGGTGGGCCGCTTCATCGAAGTCAACGATGCGATGGTGCGGATGCTCGGATACGCGAGTCGCGAAGAGCTGCTGCAAGTAGATATTCCGACGCAGCTTTATTTCTCCGTCGAAGAACGCGAACGCCATTCCCGAATCATGCAAGAACAGGGCCATCTGCGGAATTTTGAGGCGACGCTCAAGCGCAAAGATGGATCGCCGATCCACGTCCTGATCAACGCCTTCGGACTCTACAATAAGGATGGGCTTCTGTTGCAGATTCGCGGGCTGATGCTCGATGTGACCGGACTGCGCACATACCAGTCGGAACTGCACCGGGAGCGCGATTTTTCTGGAAAGATCCTCAGCAATACGCAAAGCCTGATCCTGGTGGCCGATACGGCCGGGCTAATTAGCTATGCCAACCGCCGCTGGTATGACGCAGGATTCGAGCAGCGGGAATTACTCGGCAGGCCGCTGCTAGAGTTGGCCGCTCCCGGATATGTGAACGCTCTTTCCGAGGCGATACAGAGCACACTCAACAGCCAGCAGGTCGACAATCTGGAACTCGAAATCGTCCGGCGGAATGGAGCGGTAGGAAAGTTCTCCGCCAACCTGAGTCCGATGCGTGACGAGCAAGGCATCGTTACCAGCATTATTGCCGTTCTCACCGACATCACAGATTCGGCGGTGCTGCGCGACAAACTGGTTCATGCCGAGAAGATGGCGGCGGTGGGCCAGCTGGTTTCGGGCGTGGCGCATGAAGTGAACAATCCACTGACCGCGATTCTCGGATTCGCGGACCTGTTGATGGAGAATCCCGATCTGCCGGAGGGCGCGCACAAAGATCTGCGGGTCATTTTGCAGGAGGCGCAGCGGACCAAGCAGATCGTGCAGAACCTGCTCAGCTTCGCGCGGCAAATGCCCCCGCAGCGGAGCGCTCTGCAATTGAATACGATCCTGCGCCGTACGATTCAGCTGCGCTCTTACGACTTCAACAGCCACGGCGTGGACGTGATCGAGCATCTAGACGAAGGTCTGCCCGACGTTCTAGGCGATGCGCACCAGTTGCAGCAGGTGTTCCTGAATATCCTGAACAACGCCTACGATGCGGTGCATGAAGTCGGGCGTCCGGCACGGATCGAGATCATGTCCACCAAAGCGGGCGACGTGGTGGAGGTTTCGTTCTCGGATAACGGCAACGGTATCACCCATCCCGACAAGATTTTCGATCCATTCTTCACCACCAAGGAAGTCGGCAAAGGAACAGGCCTCGGCCTGAGCATCTGCTACGGAATCGTGAAGGAGCACGGCGGGGAGATCCTCTGCCACAACAATATTGGCGGACAGGGGGCGACGTTTATTGTCCGGCTGCCCGCGCTTTCCCACACGGCGTCACTCAGTGTGGCCGCAGGAGTGAAACAACCATGAGCCTACCTGCCTTGCAGCCTCGTGCTTTGCCCGTGCTGCTCATCGAGGATGAGCCGGCCGTTATGGCCTACGTCCAGGCCGCATTAGAACGCAGCGGATATCCCGTCATCTGCTGCGAATCAGGCGTCGATGCTTTGCGCCTGCTTGAGAACGGGTCGTTTCTTGGAGTGGTGTCGGATATGCGGACGCCCGGTGGAGTGGACGGGGGGCAAGTCCATGCCTGGATTGCTCGCCATCGGCCCGATCTGGCTTCGCGCGTCATCTTTATAACGGGCGATATTGCGAATGAAGAAACGGTGGCGACCTTGCGCGAGACGGGCGCTCCGTGCGTGGAAAAACCTTTTCGTGTTCAACAATTTATCGACGTGGTCTCAAGGACCTTTGGGAAGGCCGAGTGAATAACGCTAGTAGCAAGGACGATCTTCGTATAAGGCTGCTCGTGGTTGACGACGAGCAGAGCATTCGCAAGCTTTGCTGCACGGTGGGCGAGGCACTGGGATTTTTCTGTCTCGAGGCGGAGAGCGGCGAGTCCGCGCTGGCTCTGCTGGAAGAACAATCGGTCCACATGATTCTGACCGACATGGTCATGCCGCGCATGTCTGGTCTGGAGTTTCTGGAAAAAGTAAAGAAGCTCCTGCCGCGCACTGAAGTCGCGCTGATGACCGGACACGGATCGATTGAAACCGCCGTCCAGGCCATGAAGCTGGGGGCGTACGACTACATCACGAAGCCGTTCTCTCCACTGGAGGAATTGCGGCTGTTTTTGCGGCGGATGGCGGAGAAAGTGCGGCTGGTCGAAGAGAACGAATTTCTGCGGCAGCGCACCGATTCTGAAACGGCGGTGCATGGAATCATTGGATCGTCGGCGCGGATTCAGGAAGTTCTGCGTATGGTGGCGCGCCTGAAGGATACGCGCACTCCGGTCCTGATCTATGGCGAGAGCGGCACGGGGAAAGAGCTCGTTGCGCGGGCGATGCATTTCCGCGGAGCGTTTGCCAACCGTCCTTTTGTGGCGGTCGATTGCGGGTCGCTGGTCCCGACGCTGATCGAGAGCGAACTGTTTGGCTACGAAAAGGGGGCGTTCACCGGGGCGCTGAAATCGAAGCAGGGCCTGTTTCAGGCGGCGGACGGCGGAACTATCTTCCTCGACGAAGTGGGGGAATTGCCGCTGGAATTGCAGGCGAAACTGCTGCGCGTGCTGCAGGAAAAAGAAGTACGGCCCGTGGGCAGCAATCAGCGGGTGAAGGTAGATGTCCGCGTCATCGCCGCGACCAACCGCGATCTGGAAGCGGCGTATAAGAATGGGACATTCCGCAAGGATCTGTATTTCCGGCTGAACGTCGTGACGTTGTTCGTGCCTTCCCTGCGCGAGCGGCGCAGCGACATCCCGATGCTCGTGCACTGGTTCCTGGAACGCTACGCTCCGGCGTCGGAGATGCACGTGGCCAGCGCCGCCATGAAGGCACTCATGCAATACGAATGGCCGGGCAACGTTCGCGAATTGGAGAACTGCGTGGAGCGCGCCGTGGCGCTGGGGAATGGGCGCGTGATCGATCTCGGAGACCTGCCTCCGGCAATTGCGGCAGGGGCGATGTTGCCCGGGCCGGAGGTAATTGAAGCGGCGGCGAAGGCGACGGTGCTCGATCCGGATCTGGCCGACGTGGCGATGGAGGGGCCGAGCGCGCGTCCGTCCAACACCAGCACCGACCTTGAAGATATTGAACGGGCTACGATCCAGCGTGTATTCGAGCAAGTGAAGGGAGATAAAGCCCTCGCCGGACGGATGCTGGGCATCAGCCGGGCGACGCTGTATCGGAAGTTGAAGCGGTACAACATCAGCATGGGCGGGGCCGAGGTGGGGTCGAGCCACGCGCTGCAGTAGAGTGGCGGGCTGCTGGCGGCTGTGGACGGAATTGCGGGGGTCAATCGCCGAGAGCGTATGTTCGATTTCTTTTTTTTGGATCTCAGTTCGCAAAATCTTGAATTCAGGGAAGTTACGGGCCCGAGATCGATTCTTGTCTCCGCAAAATCTTGGAGTGAAAGGACTTACAGGTAAAATCTTCTGGAATAAGAAGTTAGACGCGGACTTGTGAGGCGAGAGATTCCCTTTGGATGAAGGCCGGGATGAGGACTGTCCGCGCATGCGGACAGTTTGGCGGCTTGGGGCTGTGGAAGGAAAGGTTAGATGTCACAAAGCGTGGATTTTTTCTGTGGAAAAATGCCGGGCTTGAAGTCCGGTGAACGGTCTGTCTCCTATCCGTATCTTCTTGTTAGAAAGTCAAAACCCCCCGCCCTCTCGCACAAAACGCGAGAAGGGCAGGGCACCCTCAGGGTAAGATGACGCCGAAAGGACGGGCCAGCCCCCATGTGGACCAACCGAGAAGTGATCGCTATTAAAGTCATCTCTCTTGGGATCGCCTGTCCTAATAGCCTCTCCATGCGGCCCAGCAACTGAGTAGTCCCCATGTGTGTGGTAGTCGCCGACAACCGTGGTGCCGTCTGGATGCCCTGCGTCGTGTGGATTGACGCCTTGATCTCCTCCGATTACAGGACCACTGTAGTGGTACTTGCCGTCTTTATCCGAGTAGATTAGACCGCCATATTCTCGGTTGGCTTTTATGGATGCAGGATTCGAGTTTGTCAGTGCGCCTCTGGCCGCACCGTCCTGTGTTGTGTACCCGGTAGTATTGTTCTGCTTTGGGCCAACTCACGGACAGTCCCGTCGTAGTTGCACCTCCTTGGATCGTAAGCTTTAAGGCTTGGCGGTCTCGTTGCCGTACCCGACCCAACGAGAGCCGTCGCATCCTCGCTGTAGAATCTCCGACAGTCGACTCTCAGTATTAACATCCTTGTCTTTGAGAAAGACCACATCATTAATTACGAAACGCCCGTCTTCGCGTATCACGACGGCTGCAACTTCCCAAGTCCACGGTTTCTCAGGGGGAATTCCCTCCGTAAGTCGCACATTCACTCGGATGGAACTATCCTCCTGTGATTCCGCTTTCTCAATCTGAAACGTGTGTGGACCTGACCGGTCGTCTGCACCCGAAAAAAGGCCGAATTCCAACCATGCCAGTGGCGCCTTAATATCGTTCCGCGGGTGTAGCCGAAACCAGTCATCACCACAGGCACGCGCTTGGGCGATCCGGTTTAGCAACGAGTCGCTGAGATACGGAGACAGTGATTTCATTCTCTCAATTGTCGGAATGCCCCCAATAGGTCGAGACACAAGCTGTTGATAGAGCCCCCGGACGGGAAGTTCAGCCTGGTTGGATGAATCGGCTCGGTGACGCTCTTGCGGAGCTTGGGCATAAGCGAAGATCTGGATCAAACACAAGAAAGCAACACAGCGAAGTATGCTCATTTCCATCTCCTCAACGTTTTTCACGGATTGGGAACCAGGATCACGCTGTAAGCGCTTCCGTTCATCGAAGCGTTATCAGGATTGTTGTGGTCAGTTGTTGGTACGAACCTGATAGTCACCGGCTTTTGCCCCGGCCACTGGTCCGCCATCCAGAATCCACCAACCGATGTTCCCATGTAGACTCCGCTGTTCTTATGGCCACCTGCGTCACTTTTGTAACGGGCGTCAGCTCCGCTGCCTTGAAAAGTCGCAATTGCTGTCCCGATGTCTTTGTCAGTGAGATCGGTGGCAGACGTACCCTTCCTCCATGATGAGGTGGGACCTGGCACACCTGTGAAACGTTCACATGCGGTAACGCATTGACCAAGAGGATCGGCCTTGGTCGTAATCGTTGTGCCATTTTTGTCGGCGGCTTTTATCTTTGCAAGCTGGGCAGGAGTGGCCTTATAAGACCCATCAGGCTGGCGATTTGACGTAGTTTGCGCCGACCCGTCCGGCTGTGATTGCCCGGTTTGAGCCGTGCTGGCTGGGTCCGTGCCATTCGCGTGGCCGTCGGACGCGGGCGACGGCTGCGATGTGCACCAGCCGCAAGCGTAGTCTGCCTCTGCATCTTCCGCCATCG
>Ga0070735_10003226_pt1 | contig 14377 bp, 11 predicted proteins | sample Coa_R1_FD_66443 | JGI IMG/M metagenome (GOLD analysis project Ga0070735, IMG submission 66443) | Surface soil microbial communities from Centralia Pennsylvania, which are recovering from an underground coalmine fire - Coalmine... | ecosystem: Environmental > Terrestrial > Soil > Unclassified ...
ATTCCGATCATGGCCTCATCATCCAATTCGATGGCAGCGCAACTTCCAGCGGGAGCATCGACTTGCAGACCGTGCCCAGCACGCTGGCCGGGGGCTATGCCTTCACGCTTACGGGTTTCGATGTTTTCGCCCAGCCGGTTGCATACGGTGGCGTGTTTTCCATCGACGGAAATACTTTGCAAAGCGGTTTGGTGGACACCAACGACGCCGGAACGCTCACAACCGCGGCAGCTCTCACCGGTGCGGCCACTTCCGTAGATTCCTTCGGGCGCGGCACTCTCTCGACCTCGCTTAATTATTTTGGTCTTCCCATTTCGCTGAACTATTACGTGGTTACGCCCGAAGCGTTACGCATCATTGACGTGGATACAACTGACTCTGCCATCGGATCCGCATTCGGGCAAGGCGCTAACGCCACGACGGCCAGCCCGGCATCGCTCGGGTCCTCGATCTTTGGAATCCAGGGCAATTCCCTCGGCACCACCACTTACGGCGCCGCCGGCATGTTCACGACCGACGCATCCGCGGGAACATTCTCGGGCGTCGCGGATGATAACGAAATTTTCTTCGGCATCCTTGCGCCTGATGCCACCATCTCTGGTTCCTACTCAATCGCAAGCAACGGATATGGAAGCTTCACAATCACCCCCGGTGCACTCGGCGACATCAGTGTTTTCGGAATCTACGCGACCGATCCCGCTCTGAACCTGCTCGATCCCAACAACACTTCCAGCGGTCTGGGCGGCGCTCTCCTCCTCGATCTCGATGACCTTCTGCCGGGTGGTACCGGCTTTGCCGTCTCGCAAACCGATACTTCCACCGCTGACTTTACCGGTTCCTACGCATTCGGCGGCCAGGGGCAGAATTTCGCGTTCGGGCCCGTCGAATTCGATTTTGTTGGGGAGGCTCCCGTCACCAGCGGAACACTCGCCGGCGGAGCCGACCTGAGTGATCCCTTCTTGACCTTTGGAGCAAAACCCGCCAATACAGGCGTGATTTTTAACGGAACTCCACTTCCTGATCCGAGCAATGCCGGCCGCTACACACTGCTTTCAACCAATTCGACTCCAAACCCTCTCCAGGTTACGCTGAAGGGAGGCATCGTCGAGGATTTTGATGTTGTTGTTTATCAGGCCAGCGGCACGGAACTTTTTTGGCTCAATGAAGATTCATCGACCGAATTCTTTGGTCCGATGCTGCAGTTGGGTTCTTTCAGCGGCCTACCGTCGTCTCAGGCAAGATCGAAGGCGAAGTAGGGACCGAAGGTAAAATAACGGGGAAGGACAAAACCGTGATCGTTGCCGTCTGAACTGGAAATCGTCTCCAGTTTCCCGGCGTCTCTCGGCATAGGGGAGCCGAGACTCACGCAGCCGGACGGGTGGGGGTTATGGCGGCTAGCTTGACCGCAAGCGCCTGCCTGAGGCGCTCCACTCGCAGATCTTCCGCCCGACGCTCCCAGGATTCCTTCTGCTTGACGGATTCGTGTTTCGTAGACACTTGGGTCAGACGGATTGTCATCATTTCCTCGCTTGAACGACTTGGCGGGTTAGTTTGCCATATCCGGCGCGAATCGGCAACTGGTTGCTCGAATAAGCATTCTCTTGCCAAAACTTATACTTCAATCGTCACTTCGTTTACCACCGGCAACTTGGCTTCCTGCCAGGCATCGAACCCGCCGCTCACGTTTACCACGTTTCCGAATCCAGCTCGCTGCAGAAGGCTGCACGCGATGGCGCTTCGATACCCGCCTTTGCAATGAACCGCTATAAGCGCATCGCGCTCCAGAGGAACCGTACCGCCAATGGCTCCATTCAGAGGAATCGAAAGAGCCTCGCCGATGTGTCCCGCTTCGAATTCGGAATCGCGGCGTACATCGATCACGTGAACGTTGCTCCCACGGCGCCATTCATTCAGAGTTTGCACTGAAATCCCTTTCAGATTTGCCAACGGCAATCCCGCTTGTTTCCAGCCTTCGATTCCGCCTTGCAGATATCCGCGGAGATCTTCGATTCCGACCCGCGCCATTCTCATGCGCGCCTCGGATAATTGCTCAGGCGTGTCTGCGATGAGAATCGGACCCGCCGATAATCCCAAAATTATTCCAGCCCAGGAAGCGAACTGTCCGGAGAGAGCAATATTGATCGAACCCGGCACGTGGGCCGCGGCAAACGCGTCGCCGGTTCGTACGTCGAGCACGTTTGCGCCATGCGTCAGTTCCTCTGCCAGTTCTTGCGGCGATATTGCGCGCAGTTCGGGCAACTCTGAGAGCGCAGCAGCGCCCTGGCGATTGAGTTCGGCATCCTGCAAGAAATAATCCGGACGCGAAGGCAGGTTCGAGGTCAATTCCCGGATAAACTCATTCCGGGTTTTGATTTGCAAAGCGTAATTGGTGACGCGCTCCGTCCCGATCGTCGATGAGCGCTCCGCCCGCATATTGCGGCCGCAAAGCGAACCTGCACCATGCGCCGGATAGACCAGCACATCATCGGGCAGCTTAAGAATCTTCTCGTGCAGGCTGTCGAATAACATGCCAGCCAATTCTTCGGGAGTGTGTGTCTTCGAAAGATCGGGACGGCCCACGTCGCCAAGAAACAACGTGTCGCCGGTAAGAATAGCCCAAGGATTGGAAGATTTCTCTTCGTCGGTTACGAGCAGGCAGATGCTCTCGGGAGTATGTCCCGGCGTCTCCAGCACCTGAATCCGCATCGCACCGATGCGCAAATCAAAACCATCCTGCACTGCGACGTGGGGAAATTTAGCGTTCGCGCGAGCGCCAATGTAAATCTGCGCGCCCGTCCGCGTCGCCAGTTCGTTGTGCCCAGAGACAAAATCGGCATGAAGGTGAGTTTCAAAAATATGGCGGATCTTCGCACCCTGCGCCGCGGCCGCTTGGCAGTACATTTCGACATCGCGCTGCGGATCGACGATGACCGCCTCGCCCTGCGAAATCAGAATGTAAGACGCATGTGCCAGACAACCCAAATAACACTGCTCGAAGTACATGGGGCCATCCTCAATATTTGCGCGAACGGAGAGAATTCATCAGCATGTACGGCCAATCCCGGATGCTATGCGAATGTTACAGGAATTCGGCGCAGTTGTGGGGCGAAGCGGCTAGCCTGCGTGCGGCTTTCCATTAGCTGATGTAAATTTTCCCGTGGGAAACTTTGTGCTGCAGGGTGGCCGCTAGTTGGTCAACATCCGTTGGCGAAATGTTCGCCGCCATGTGATCGACGAGAAGCGGAACTCGATTGCTTCCGACTGCATCCCGGCGGACCTGAATCAACAATGCCTGCACTACGTTGGGATCATATTTTTGCGGGGCCATGCGCACCAGATCGCTTAACGCTCCTCCAAGCGAGAGCGGTTCGCGGTAAGGACGTGCGCTGGTCATGGCATCGAACGTGTCGGCGAGAGCCATAATGCGCACGGGAAGCGGCAGATCTTCGCCGGCTAATGCGTCGGGGTAGCCAGAACCATCGCTGCGCTCGTGATGCCACCGGACGCTCTCGTGAATCTTCGGCCAGGGAAACTGCACGCTGCTTACGATTTGGTGGCCAACCACGGTATGATCCGCAACCTCGCGGAATTCTTCCGGGCTGAGCGCTGAGGGCTTGCTGAACAACCGCCGGTCGACCGCCACTTTGCCGATATCGTGGAGGTATCCTGCGCTGCGCAACGCCGCCACATCGCCGCCTTCCATCCCCATGGCTTCGCCAATGGCGGCGGCATAGCGGCCAACTCGCAAGGAATGCCCGTGGACATTGATGTCCTTCACATCGATCGCCGTGGCAAATGCTTCCAGCGCGCTGTCATAAAAACCGTGCAGAGAAGCCATCAGGCGAAGATTTTCCGAGACTCTCTGTGCCAGCGTTTGCGTCAGCGCATGATTGTGAACGGCAAGGCCGATGTAGTTGCATAGCAACTCCATGGCATCGAGTTCAGTGTCCAGATAAGGCGCGTCAGCCGGACGCCGCCCCAACCCGATCATGCCCGCAAGTTTTCCTCCCGACCTGAGCGGCGCAACGCACTTGAACAATTCGGGCGCCACATTGCCATTCGAGCTGAGAAAAACCGAATACGTAGAAGCGTTCAAAACGATGGGCCCGCGCGCAGCCGCCAGCGCGTGAACATGTTTTGGCAGAAGAGGAATGAAGGCCGGCTCCGGCAACATGGCGAAGCCCTCGGCTGCAACCGAGGTCAGCATGGTGGGCTTCTCATTAAAAACAAAGAGCGCACCTTCGCGCGAGCCGCCCGCTTCCATCACCGCGGAGAGCATCCGGCGCGATGTTTCGACGAATTCGCGCTCGCCCGTCAGCTCCGGTCCGAGGTCGGAGAGAGCTTCGACGGTGCGCAACAGCCTGCGGAAATTATTGGTCTCCACGGCCAAGACGAGTGGTGCGAATGCCTGAGCAAATCGAGCGTAACATGCACGCTATTGGTATAGCGCAAAGCTTTGTTGGTTAGTTTGATGCTGATCAATACGGCGGGTAACAACTGTGGTTCTGATGCTTCCGGGCGATTGCCTAGAAATGCTGGCTCAGGTCTGCGAAGCGCTGCACCGTAAGCAATCTTTGCGGCGGCGTAGCAGCATCTACTTCGGCGTGCTCCAGAACCCATGTGTCGCCGTGTGGAATGAACACCGCATTCAAGCCGGTTGCCAGCGCGGGATTGATATCGGATTTCGGGCTGTTTCCGATCATCCAGGTGGAATCGTGCGTCAGCTCGTATTTTTCGACGATCGCTTCGTAGGCAGCGATATCTTTTTCGGCAACGATTTCGGTAGCGGCGAAATACTCCTTCAATCCGGAGCGCTCGATTTTTCCCGTCTGCTCCACAATCGCACCCTTAGTCACCAGAATCAGATGATGACGATCGGCGAGATATTGCAGGGTTTCCGGAACCTGCGGCAAAAGCTCCACCGGATGATCGGCAACGGAGTGGGCGAACCGGGTGACCTGCGCATGGAGTTCGGGCGTCACCGGTTCGGCACTGAGCCGTTCGAACGTGTCGGCAAGCGCGTGCTCGAAACTATGAAGGCCATAACCATGTTTCACGATGCACTCGCGCTCCACGTCGTTGAGAACGCCGCGCACCTGCTCGGGCGTGAAAGTATGATGATTGAGAAATGAAATGAAGCGCGCGATTGCCCGCTCGAAATAGACATTGTTTTCCCACAGCGTGTCGTCCGCGTCGATCAGGAGAGTTTGGGGGTTCAGCTTCCAGCTCCTAGCTGCTAGCTTCTAGCTAGGCAGAAAATTCTGAAGGAATTAGCCATTTACGATTTAGGTTTGCATTTGGTTGGTTTCGGTTCAGCTGAAGGCTAAGAGCTAGAAGCTCCCTTTACACCCAATCCACGCGCGCCTCGGGCCCAATGACTCCGGCCTTGTGCCCCATATCGAGCAGTCGCGTCACCGCTTCGCGTCCTTCCGGCCCGTAATCGAGCGTTCGCTCATTCACGTACATGCCAACGAATTTGTCGGCCGTGGATGAATCCAGATCGCGGGCGAATTGCATGGCGTAGGACAATGCTTCTTCCCGATGATCGAGGGCGTACTGAATACTGTCGCGAAGCGCTCCTGTCACTGCGAACATCAAGTCCTGGCCAAGAGCGCGTCGGATCGCGTTTCCTCCTAGAGGAAGAGGCAGTCCGGTCATCTTTTGCCACCAGCGCCCAAGATCGACGACGCGATGCAATCCGGCTTTGTCATACGTCAGCTGGCCTTCGTGGATGATCAGTCCCGCTTCGTACTTACCCTCGAGCACCTGGGGAATAATCTGGTCGAATGGCACGACTTCGGTCTCCACTCCGGGAGCAAACAGTTGCAAGGCAAGATACGCTGTTGTAAGCGTGCCCGGAACAGCGATTCGCTTTTCTTTGATCTCGGTCGGCGTGAACGGTCGCGGCGAAACCACCATTGGCCCATAACCCTCGCCCACGCTGCCTCCGCACGACATCAGCGCATATAACTCCTGAATATAAGGATAGGCGTGAAAAGAGATCGCGGTGACGTCGTAAACTCCTTCGCGGGCTTTCTGATTCAATGTCTCGATATCGCACAACGTGTGCGTGAACCGCAGCCCGGAGACGCGCACCTTGTTGGTGGCCAGCCCATAAAACATGAATGCATCATCCGAGTCGGGGCTGTGGGCAATGGAAATTTCGCGCACGGCCGCCTCGTTGGTTCGCGACTGTTTTACATCTTGCTCTGAAACTGCGGTCATTATTTACTCCAAACTAACTTCGCACTTCTTGCTCAACCTTATTGCGTGACCAGCGAGCGGCGATTCCGGCGGCCATCATCACCTTAATTATTTCTGCAAACAGAAACCAATAAAGCCCCCAGCGGAAAGCCAGCGCTATCGAATGAGTGAGAATGGCGAGCCATCCCAAACCACCCGCAAAAAGCGCCACTTCACCGACAAATCCCGCCGCGGCTGCGCGAAGAAAAGTCTTGTGGCCGCGTTCCATCACATATCCCGCCAACCAGGCGACAAACGGATAAGCTAGCAGAAACCCGCCCGTTGGCCCCAACAACTGGGCTATTCCCCCCGGCCCGATCGGACTAAAAACGGGCATACCAAACGCACCCTCCGCAATGTACAGCGCGAGTACGGCGAACCCTGCCCGGCTGCCCAAAACCAGTCCCACGAGAATGACGGCGAAGTTTTGGACGGTAAGCGGTACCGGTGTGAAGGGCAAGGGAATCGTGATGTGTGCGCAGAGCGCGATGAACAGCGTGGCGCCGATAAGCACCGCAAGGTTCCGTACGGCTTCGGAACTACCACTCCGCTGGATGCTGACCGCGTCCGCTCCTGCCTTTTGCATGAAGGTCTCCGTCGTTCTTTCTGCCCTACAATTCAATGTTTCCCGATTGCCGCTCCATCTCCGTGGAGGGTTTCTGTGCGGCATGGGTGGCTTGCAAATGGCGTCGCAGCCGGATGTACAGCGCGATGGCAACGCACACGACCACGAGCGTACTTATACCCAGGATCAGGAACCACCAAATCATCCGCACAGCCGACTAGGATATCAGATGAGCTGACACGGGCCGAGAACCTGGGCAGTGTGGGGAACTCTCATCAGATCAAAAGGCGATGCCACTGACTAACTTGCCTTGGCTGCTGCCCGCTTTTCCCGCATGGTTTCCACGCGCTTCAAGGTGAACTTCAGCCGCTCCCGCCCAAATTTCGTGCTGTTGATGATCTTCTCGATGTTTGCGAAAGCATGTGGATCGTCGAGCTTTTGGCGGAGTTCCTTGAGGAAAGGATGGAGCTTGGCGAACAAAAAATACATTTCTCCACTGTTCGCAGGCTGTAAAAACAAATCCGCGTTGAGGGCGCCCTCCAGTGCAAACGATGCGGCCATGCTCCAATAACCGCCAACCTGCCGCAACCAGTTGTTTTCCTGTGATCCTAAATTGCCGGCGATCTGCATAAAATCATCCGCGCTGGCCGGCCAAAATTGAGTGAGCCACCAGTGGCGCGCCTTGCGCATTTCAGGCTCGCGGCGCAAATCGTAAAGATGAAGAATCAATTGAGCATCCATGGGAGTGGGCTTTTTCGCCATTCGGGAACCTCGCAGAGTTGAGTGATAGAACCGCTTGAATTGCCGAGCGACTGAGACAGTGCGTCCGATGACTCAATCGCCCGATCCAAAAAAATGTTACGCACCGGTTGAAGCAGCTTCGACGGCGGGCGCGGCCCGCTCGTACTCGCATTCTTTATTCGGACAGGCGATCACCGGTCCGGCTTTCAGATTTTTCTCAACCAGATATTCGCTGCCGCACTTGGGGCATTTCTCCGCAATCGGCTTGTTCGCCGAAGTGAACTTGCACTTGGGATAATTGCTGCACCCGTAAAAAGTATTGCCCTTGCGCGCTCGTTTTTCGACCAGTTCGCCGTCTTTGCAGTCCGGGCATTTTACGCCGATGAAATTCTGCTTCACGTATTTGCATTCGGGATATCCACTGCACGCCGTGAACTCGCCAAATCGCCCGTGGCGGATCATCATATTCCGCCCACATTTCGGGCACGGTTCGTCCAGCGGAATATCAGGCACTTTCTTTCCCTGATCCAATCGCCGCGTCGTCTTGCAATCCGGGTATCCTGTGCACGCCATGAACTGCCCGAAGCGTCCCCGCTTCAAAACCATCACTCGTCCGCAGTTCTCGCAATATTCCTCGGCAGCGCCCGTCTCCTGCATGTCCGCGGAGTCGAGATCAGGCAGGTTGATGGGATTTTCTTTGGTAAACGTGCACGTGTTCGGATCTTCCTTGTCGTAGGTGCTGCAAGCGTAGAACGACCCGTGCTTGCCCCACTTGATCACCAGCGGCGCGCCACAGCGCTCGCACTTCTCGTCCGTGGGCTTCTCCATCCGCTTGATGTTCTCCATATGCTTTTCGGCATATTTGAGATCTTTCTGGAACTTCTTGTAGAAGTCGGCGAGAGCGTCGGTCCACTTCTCCTTGCCTTCTTCGATTTCGTCGAGTTCTTCTTCCAGTCGTGCGGTATAGGCAACGTCAAAAATGTCGCGGAAATTCTCCACCAGCAAGTCGGTTACGACCAACCCGATTTCCGTTGGCGAAAATTTGCCGCCAATCTTCTGCACATATTGCCGTTCCTGAATAGTCGAGAGAATCGCCGAATATGTCGAGGGCCGGCCGATACCGCGCTCTTCAAGTTCCTTCACCAGCGACGCTTCGTTGTAGCGCGGCGGCGGCTCGGTGAAATGCTGTTCGGGTTTAAGCTCTTTGAGCGTAAGCTTCTGTCCCGCTTCCAGAGCCGGCAGCTTGTGTTTGAGTTCCTCGTCTTCTTCGTCCTTGCTTTCTTTCGACTCTTCGTAAACTTTCAGGAAGCCGTCGAATTTCAGCACCGATCCCGTAACCCGGAACCAGAAAGCGTCGTCAGCTTTGGTCCTGGCATCGATATCGACGGAAGTCTGATCGAAGACGGCCGGATTGATCTGCGATGCCACAAAGCGCTGCCAGATCAGCTTGTAAACTTTGTACTCATCTTCTTTTAGGTATTGCTTGATCTGATCGGGATGGCGCATCGCGGAAGTTGGGCGAATGGCCTCGTGCGCCGCCTGCGCCTCCTTCTTCTCCTTATATGTATTCGGAGTTTCCGGCAGATAAGCCTGGCCGTATTCCTTCCCAACGTATTCGCGCACTTCCGCAATCGCCTCAGGTGCAACGCGCGTGGAATCGGTACGCATGTAAGTAATGAGGCCGACCGATCCCTCCTCGCCCATCTCCACGCCTTCGTACAACCGCTGCGCGATCATCATCGTCCGCTTTACGCTGAAACGCAGCTTGCGCGACGCATCTTGCTGCAGTTTGCTGGTAGTAAAGGGCGGGGCAGCGTTCCTTCGCCGCTCCTTCTTATCGACCGATCGAACCAGCCAGTCGGCCGTCTCCAGGGCCGCGCGAATCTTTTCGGCGTCCTCGCCATTATTGACTTCGATCTTTTCTTCGCCCTTGCCTAGGAACCGCGCATCGAATGCCGGCGGCTTGTTGGCGGCAAGGTGAGCGTCGATCGTCCAATACTCTTTTTTCTCGAACGCTTTGATTTCGCGTTCGCGCTCAACGATCAGACGCAGCGCGACCGTCTGCACCCGGCCGGCGGAGAGCCCACGGCGAACCTTGTCCCACAGCAGGGGCGAAACCTGATATCCCACCAAACGATCGAGCACGCGCCTCGCCTGCTGTGCATCCACCAGGTTCTGATCGATGGCCCGCGGGTGCTCGAAGGCGGCCTGCACCGCCCGCTTCGTAATCTCGTTAAAAGTCACGCGCTGAATGCGCGGCGGACCCTCGTCCGCATCCTTCTTTTTCTTCTTCGATTTCTTCGCATGCCCGTTGCCGTCGAGTTCACCCGCCAGATGGGCGGCAATGGCCTCGCCTTCGCGGTCCGGATCAGGCGCCAGATAGATTGCATCCATCGGTCCGGCCAGTTTTTTCAGCTTGGCCAGCACCTTCTCCTTGCCGGGGATCACGATGTACTCGGTGGCGAACTCGTCCTCAATATCCACACCGAGATTGCTCTTGGGCAAATCCTTGACGTGGCCGAGCGAAGCTTCCACAGTAAATCCCTTACCCAGATATTTCTGGATGGTCTTTGCTTTCGCCGGCGATTCAACAATGACTAAACTTTTTAACAATGTACCCTCAACTCTAAACTTTCGTTTTGAAGCTAGCACGAATGGGCGGAAAGCAACAAGTTACGGCAGAAAGCTCTTGGCTCTTGGCTGTTAGCTCTTGGCTCAAAGCCTAAGCAACGGGCATGCTTTTCAGCTTTCCCGACAATGCGGACAACATCTTTAGCACACGATCTGTGCGTGCGTTAAGGTCGGCGTATTGATCCCGCGACAGAAATGCTAGATCGCTCGCCAGTAGTAGATGACATGAAAGTTCAGAGCCGGAACCCATTGCAATCAAAACAAAACGCCGCATCTCGCCATCCGATCTGCGCCCACATCCTTCCGCCAAGTTCGCCGGGACGGAAGCTGCAGCGCGCCTGAGCTGGCAGATCAATCCGAAGCGCTCTTCCTTTGGAAATGTTTGCGTAGCCTTGTAGATCGCCAACGTCAGTTGATGCGCTTCATCCCAAACTCGCAAATCCCGATAATTCCTCACATCTGCCTCCAGACCGATCCAAGCCAAGAGCCAAAAGCCAATGGCCAAGCGCCCGCAGCTCAGAAGCTTTTCACAAAATTCTTCCCCGGCATCTGCCTCACTTTGCCGTTCAGCTCCAGCTCGAACAGGGCGGCAAAAATTTCCGAAGAGGACATTTCCGTTTCCAGCCGTTCGACGAGTTCGTCGATGTGCGTAGCTTCGTCGGCTTTCAGCAGGCTCAGGATCCGCTGCTCATGGGGCGGAAGCCCTTCGTCCGGGAATAGAGATGCCGAAGTCGCTCCGCCGGATTCAGGGGAGGGAACTGGCGCTAGCGCAAGCTTCACTTCCGCGGGCAGGTCTTCCCACACATCTTCCCAAGTGGCAACCAGCTTTGCGCCTTGTTTTATCAAGGTGTTAGGGCCCCAGGAATTTTTGTTGGTCACGTTGCCCGGAACCGCAAATACGTCGCGATTTTGCTCGAGGGCGCAGCGCGCCGTGATGCGTGTTCCCGAATATTCGGCCGCTTCTACGACCAGCACGCCCACTGACATCCCACTCAGGATGCGATTACGAATCGGGAAGTTCTGCGGAAATGCCGACGTTCCCAGCGGGAATTCGGACATCAATGCGCCACCGAGGCCGAGAATCTGCTCGGCGAGGCGCGAATTTTCCTTGGGATAAATCACGTCCACTCCGGTGCCCAATACCGCAATGGTTTTTCCCTTCGCCGAAATCGCGCCGCGATGACTGGCTGTGTCAACGCCGCGCGCCATTCCGCTGATGATGACCAACCCATGCGCCGCCAAATCACACGCCAGCCGCTCCGCCATTCCTAAACCGTACGGCGTGGGATGCCGCGTGCCCACCATTGCAATGCCAGGTTGCTTCAGAAGCTCGGCGTTGCCTCGCACATAAAGAAGAAGGGGCGGGTCGTAAATTTCCTTCAATCGGGGCGGATAAAGCGAATCTTCGCAACAGACCAGCACGGCGCCCTGCTCCGCAGCACGAGCAATCTCTTCCCTTGCCAACTCCGCCGACTTGCCTGTGGCGATCGACTGTGCCGAGGCCGCCTGCATTCCCGTGGCCTCCAGTTCTGTAAGGGATGCATGAAATACCGCTTCGGCAGAGCCGAAATGATCCACAATTTTTCTTGCTCTGGTCGGTCCCATCCCGGGCGTCAGTGACAAAGCAAGCCAATCTTGAATATGAGTTGAAGGGCTGGCAACGGCGTTGGGCAAATGTGCCTCCAGTGGTTTCTGTTTGGGCGGACTCTAGTGGCTTCGGCGAGAAAGTGTCAAGGGAAGCGATCACCCGTTGCGACGAAAATCGCTCTGTTAGAATCAAAACAGGAATGAGGCGTCTTCGCATCTCAGCGATCTCCTACCTGAATACCGCGCCCCTAATGTGGGATTTCGAGCACGGGCAGGCAGGCCGCAATTTCGATATTTCCTATACCCTGCCGTCGAATTGCGCTCGTCAGTTGAAAGCGGGCACGGCGGATATCGGCATTATTCCGGTCGCCGCTTATACTTCGACTCCCGATCTCATGGTGTTGCCCGGGGTCGCAATCGCTTCCCGCAGGCCTGTGCGATCGATCCTGCTGGTCAGCAAGGTTCCCGTAGAAAAGATTCGTACCGTCGCGCTCGATACCTCATCGATGACCTCCGTCGCCCTGACGAAGGTGATCTTCGAAAAATGGCTCGGCGGAGGGCGAACGTTTTTCTCAGCGGAGCCCGACCTCGACCAAATGCTGGCCGCTCACGATGCTGGCCTGCTGATTGGCGATCCCGCGCTGCGCGTAGACCGCTCACAACATTTCACTCTCGATTTGGCGGAAGAGTGGATTTGCCACACCGGCAAGCCTTTTGTATTCGCGTTCTGGGCCGTGCGTCAGAGTGCCCTGCGCGAAGTGGACTACTCCGATCTGGCAACGGCTTTTCAGAAATCTCGCGATCACGGTCTCGAGCCTGCAAACCTCGATCTCATCGTCAGAGAATGGGCGCCTCGGCTCGCGCTCAGCGAGGCCAGTGTCCGCTCCTACCTCACCGAGAATATCTATTACTACCTCGATGCGGCCTGCCTCGAGGGCCTGCGCCTGTTCTATCGTTACGCGGCTGAAACCGGCGCGCTGCCCACCGCTCCGGATCTACGCTTTGTGGACGCTGCAAAAGCCTGTATAGCGTAACGCAAGCACAGGCTGTACACTCCTACAACTTGCATGGTTTTCAATTTCCATCCGCTGCTGGCGATCTCCATCTGGCAGCACCTCCGCCGCTGGGGCGGACCCGGCCTGATCATCCTGGGTTTCGTCGATAATTCGATCGTTCCCGTCACTGGCAGCATGGATGTGCTGACCATCTGGCTGGCGGCGCGTCACCGCGAACCCTGGCCCTATTACGCGTTGATGGCCACTCTGGGTGCGGTGATCGGCGGCTACCTTACTTATGCGCTGGCTGCGAAGGGTGGCCGCGAGGCAATGGAGCACCGGCTTTCCAAGAAAAAAGCCGATCAGATTTCGAAGAGATTTGAGCGCTGGGGATTTTTCTCGGTCGCGGTGCCTGCCCTATTACCTCCTCCATTTCCCTTCGTGCCATTTCTTATAGCGGCCGGAGCCTTGCAATATCCCCGCAAGAAATTTCTTGGAGCACTCGCGCTGGGCAGAGGCGCGCGTTACGCTATTGAGGCCTACCTGGGCTTCGTCTATGGACGCCACATTCTGCGATTCTTCCGCCAGTATTATGCTCCGGCGTTGGCCATCCTCATCGGTCTGGCAGTGCTGGGATCGCTCATAACGCTTGTGCAATATCTCCGCTACCGCAAGCGCCATCGCTCACCGGCAAGGTCGGGCGCCGCTTAGGGTTCCACTTAGTAAGAACTCTTCATCCCAATCGAGACAGTGTCGCATCCAGTTTCGCGAAGGGTCTTGGTTGGTTAGAATATAGAGGTGAAGTTATGTCCCTGACCAAATCTCAAGCCCTCGACCTCTTCCACTCCGACGATCTAATCGGCATAGGCATGGAAGCCGATGCCATCCGCCGCTCGAAACATCCCGAGGGCGTTGTCACCTACATCATCGACCGCAACATTAATTACACCAACTTCTGCACCGAGTACTGCACCTTCTGCGCCTTTTACCGGCCTCTCAAGGGTCCCGCAGCCAAAGACGGCTACATTCTCGACTTCGACACCATCTACGAAAAGATTCGCGAGACCGCCGAACTCGGCGGCACTGGCGTGTTAATGCAGGGAGGCCTGCATCCCGACCTCAAAATCGACTGGCACGAAAAAATGCTCCGCGGCATCAAGCAGCGCTTTCCGCAGATTCATCTGCATTGCTACTCAGCCTCCGAGATCATCGCCATCGCCGAATACAGCAACCTGAGCATTCGCGACACCATCGTTCGCCTGCGCGACGCCGGACTCGACTCCATCCCCGGCGGCGGCGCTGAAATTCTGGACGACGAAGTCCGCTACAAAATCGCCCGCTTAAAGTGCCTGACCGGTGATTGGATCAATGTTCACCGCACCGCCCATCAGATCGGCATGAGAACGACGGCAACGATGATGTTCGGCGTAGGCGAGAACTACGAGCATCGCATCAGCCACTTTCAGGAACTCTACAACCTGCAGGAAGAAACCGGAGGCTTCACCGCCTTCATTCCCTGGAGCTTCCAGCCGCACAACACCGCCCTGGGTGGCCGCCACTGGGACGAAGCCACCGCCGTCGAATACCTCAAAGTCCTCGCCATCTCGCGCCTCTT
>Ga0070735_10003227_pt1 | contig 14377 bp, 11 predicted proteins | sample Coa_R1_FD_66443 | JGI IMG/M metagenome (GOLD analysis project Ga0070735, IMG submission 66443) | Surface soil microbial communities from Centralia Pennsylvania, which are recovering from an underground coalmine fire - Coalmine... | ecosystem: Environmental > Terrestrial > Soil > Unclassified ...
GACATTCTGGCGAATGCCGGCGGTGTGGTAGTGAGCTACTTCGAGTGGCTGCAGAACCGGCAGAACGAGCGCTGGAGCCGGGAGGATGTGAACCGGCGGTTAGGTGAGGTGATGGAGCGGGCGTATGCCCGGGTGGCGCGCACCGCGACCGAGCAGACGGTGAGCTTGCGCCTGGCCGCCTACTGTGTCGCCGTCCAGCGCATCGCCGCCGCTCACGCGCCGCGCGAATCGGTGCCGGTTTCAGATGCCTGATCACCCGTAGCCAGAGGAATCATAGCCGGCGACGCCGAAGGACATGTCACCTTCGGCGTCGACCTCTCCGGCATGGGCGGCGTGCACGCTTGCCCCGCGGGCACTGCCTGCCGGTCGAGCGTGCTCGGTACCGATCCATAGCCCGCGGTGGCAGCCCCGTGGTGTGATTCGCCGTGGCGGCCTTCATCAGGTAGAACTGTTCCGGTAGACGCCCCGTCATAGGGCGAAGCACACGCCGAGCGGGATGCCGAGATCGTGGGCGGGATGTGCTCGGCCGCGACGGTCGGTGAACCATCTCACGGTAGGCTGAAATACGATGGCTGTACCTGACGGCTTCGGCCGCGCCGACGGCACCCCGCAGGAGCGGGATGAGCAGGCGCCCTCACTGGCGGAGGGAGCACGGCTCCTCGCCATCATCCTGACGGCGACACTGTTCTCCGTCATGAACTCGACGATGGTCAACGTCGCGATTCCGTCGTTCATGCGCGACTTCCATATTGGCCTGGCCGCATCGGTCTGGCTGTACACCGGATACGTTCTTCCCTATGCCATCAGCACACCGCTTTTCGGCGTGCTTGGCGAGCACGTCGGGGCGAAGCGTGTGTTCATCGCCGGGTGTGTCGCCTTTTTGATCACCTCGCTGCTCTGCTCGACTGCCTGGGGGTTTGCGCCGTTGCTTGTGTTCCGAGCGCTCCAGGCGCTGGCCTCGGGCGCGGTCGTGGCCAATGCTCTGGTGCTCGTCACTGCCGGTTTCCCCAGGCGGCAGCGTGGACTGGTGCTCGGTATCTGGTCCGCGGTCTCGGGGGTGGCGGTCAGCATCGGGCTGACCCTGGCAGGCTGGCTGATCGAGTACGAGTCGTGGCGCGCCATCTTCTGGGTCAACGCACCGTTTCTGCTGGCGGTGGCGATAGTTGGAAGCAAGTGCATAACCGAGCTTCCCAGGTCGGCCCGTGGCCGTGAATTTGACATAACTGGCGGCGTGGTCCTGGCCATCGGCGTGGGAGGGCTGATTCTGGCGCTGACCGAGGGGCAGCTCGCCGGGTGGACATCCGCGATTACGCTTGCCCTCTTCGTGATCGCGCCGCTGGGAATCGTGACGTTCCTGCTCTGGGAGAGCCGCACGGCCGACCCGCTGATGCCCCGATCGCTGGTGCGGCGGCCGGCCTACGCCTTCGCCTCCGCCACCATGTTCCTGCAGTCGGTGGTGTTCTTCGGGCTCTTTCTACTCCTGCCGCTCTATCTCCAGGAGCTGCGCGGGCGAACTCCACTCGAAACCGGCATCATGACTCTTCCCCTCTCGGTCGTCCTGATCGTCGTCGGGCCGCTTGCCGGGCGCCTGTCGAGCCGCATCGGCCCGCGGCTGCCGACCACCGCCGGTCTCCTGCTTATCGCCGCCGGCTCCGCTGTCCTGTCGCGTCTCACGCTACAGTCGGGCTATCCGCTGCTGGCCGCCGGCCTGGTGATCACCGGAATCGGCATCGGGGCCTCGATCAGCCCGCTGACGTCCACCGCCATGAGCGCGGCGGCGTCGGACGAGCGCGGAGCGGCTTCCGGGTTCTTCAATCTGGTTCGCTTCGTCGGCGCGGTGATCGGGACCACTCTGCTGAGCACGATTCTCTCCACGCGCACCTCGGCCGCGGCGAGCACTGGTATGGCGCATCTACCGGCGATGGCGCAGGGGTTCCACGACGTCTACCTGGCGGCGGCGGCACTGGCGCTGGTGGGAGTTGTGGCGGCGCTCTTCATTCCGCCGGCCCGTCCTGCTTGAGCCGGTCTCATCCGGACACCCGCCGGGCAAGGATGAGGAGCACAGGCTGTACCATCCTGCCAGCGGCTCGGGGAGCGGCTCTCGCCGCAGCCCGGTTCCGTTTCGAGGTGTCCCAGCCGTAAGCGCCCGAGCCTATAATTGCCGCGACGGTAATCAATGCCGCGAGGGAGCGTGGCTGCAGTGACGGCGTCAGCGACTCGCCACTTCACGATTGTTCCGCAAGGTCCGTTCTCGCTGGCGGAGGCGGCGACCTTCGGCTTCGGACAGCGCAATGCGGCGCCCTTCGACGGCGTGATGCGGCTCGCCTTCTGTGTCGACGGTGAGGGATACAGCCGGCAAGCCGGAGTAGCCGTGCGGCAGGATGCGGATGGCGTGGTGCTTTGCGAGGTAAGCGGCGATGCCGATCTCGAGACGGTTCGGTGTCAGGTCGCCCGGGTTCTCTCACTTGACCATGATGCCCGGGAGTTCTTGGAGATCGGCACGCGCGACCCGGTAATGGCGCGTTTGCTGACGCTCGCGCCCGGCTTGCGTCCCCCACTCTTCTATTCACCGTACGAGGCTGCTGCCTGGTCGGTGCTCAGCGCCCGGCGTCCGGCACGGCAGATGGCGCTGGTGCGTACCCGCTTGAGCGAGGCGCACGGTACGACCATTGAAATTGCCGGCGAGCGAGTCGCCGCGCTCCCGACGCCGGAGCAGCTCCTGGGGGTGACCGGCTTTCCCGGCATCCCGGAGGTCAAGCTGCACCGCCTGCATGGCGTGGCGGAGGCAGCGCGTGACGGCCGTCTTGACTGCGATCACATTCGCTCGATGGACCCGGAGGATGCCAGGCGCGAGCTGCAGCAGCTCGACGGGATCGGGCCGTTCTACAGCGCCCTGATTGTGATCCGCGCCAGCGGCCATGCCGACGTCCTGCCGGATCAGGAGCCGCAGGCACTCGAGCTGGCCGGACGCCTCTACGCGTTGGGCGGAGATGCGACGCCGGAGGACATGCGCCGGCTGGGGGAGCGCTGGAGGCCGTTTCGTACCTGGGCAGTGGTGCTCCTTCGCGCGGCCGGACCTCGACTGTTGAACGAGCAGGCGTAGGGCCATTTCGGTGCCTTGACGCGGTTGGCAGTTTCCCCTACATTTAGGGCGGCGAGCAGCCACGCTCGAGTCCAACCCGGCAAGGAGATCACCATGGGTCACGGACGAGATAAGCCCGGACGGGAAAAGAGGAAGCCCAAGAAAGAGAAACCGATCGCGAGTAAAGCAACCCGTGAGTCGGAAGTGCTGCAGCACGTGGCGCAGCATGATCCCGGCGAGCGGAGCGGATCCTAGGATCCGGAGGGAATCATGCATCTTTCCAACACCGCGCGAACGATCTTCATCGTCGCCGCAGCAATTGTCCTGGCGGTAGTCGCGCTCAAAGTCATCGCCATCCTGACGACTCTCGTCTTCTGGATCGTCATGATCGCCGTGTTCGCAGTCGTCCTGTACGCCATCTTCCTGATCGCGCGCTCCTCGTTGAGCCGCGGCACGCGAACCTAACGCCCGCACTGCTACAAGGACACGAGCCCCGGGCCCGGCCCGGGGCTCGTTTTGTTGGCTCGCGCCGCCCGCGCTACAAAGGGGCTGCCCAATCCACTCTCGAGGACCGCTGATGCAGACCGTTCCCGCTGCTCCCCCAACCCGCACCGACGAGGTGGTCGAGGAGATCCACGGCCACACCGTCGTGGACCCGTACCGCTGGCTGGAAGCCGCCGACGATGCCGAGACCGTGGCGTGGGTAGCGGCCCAGAATGCCTACACTCGCTCGCTGCTCGACAAAGTTCCCGGACGCGAAGCACTCCAGCGCCGACTCGGCGAGCTCATGTCGGTCGGCGCGGTCACCGCTCCGACCGTGCGCGGTGACCGGTACTTCTATCTGCGTCGTGAGGGAGCGCAGAATCAGCCCGTGCTCTACGTTCGCCAGGGCATTGACGGCGGCGACCGCATCCTTGTCGACCCGAACGCTGAGAGCGAGGAAGGGCTGGTAACCCTCGACTGGTGGTATCCCTCCTGGGACGGCCGGCTCCTTGCCTACGGTGTGTCGGTGGAGGGAAACGAATGGAGCACGCTGTACATCCTCGACGTCGACACCGGCGAGCGGCTTCCGGACGAGATCGAGCGCACGCGCTACGCGTCGGTCGCCTGGCTTCCGGACGGCAGCGGGTTCTACTACACGCGCTACCCGCTGCCCGGCGATGTGCCGCCGGGTGAGGAGAACTACCACGTCAAGGTCTTCTTCCACGCACTGGGCGCAACTCGCGACACCGATCCGCAAGTGTTCGGCGACGGTCTCGAAGCGGAGGACATACCCGACGTTCGCATCTCGGCGGACGGCAGGTGGCTCCTCGTCGGCGTTTATCACGGCTGGAAGCGATCGGACCTCTACTTGCTGGATCTTGACCGTGCGGGGGCGCCGTTCGTCCCCGTGGCGGTCGGATACGATGCGCTCTTCTGGGCCGAGATCGCCGGCGGTACGCTGTACATCCATACCAACCTCGACGCGCCGCGCTACCGGGTGTTTCGGGTCGATGCCGGCGCTCCGCAGCGCGAGCGCTGGGAAGAGATCATTCCCGAGCCAGCGGACGGCGTGCTTGAGGTGGTCAAGCCGCTCGCGGGCGGGATCGTGGCCGCGCCGCTGCGAAACGCGACATCGGCTCTGGCCCTGTACGACGCCGGAGGCCAGCCGCTGGCGGAGATCGAGCTACCGGTCCACGGCACGGTGACGGAGCTCTCCGGTTCCTGGGACGGCGACGAAGTCTTCTACAGCTTCGAATCGTTCGCGTACCCTCCCACCGTTTTCCGGCTTGGACCTGACGGCGTCCCGACGTCCTGGGCCGCCGTGGAGGCGCCGATCGAACCGGCAGCCTTCGAGGTCAAGCAGGAGTGGTACACATCGCGCGACGGCACCCGGGTGTCGATGTTCATCGTGCATCGCCGCGACCTCGATGTATCGACGCCGCGTCCCACGGTTCTCACCGGCTATGGCGGGTTCAATCTGGCACGCACGCCGCTCTTCGAACGCAGCTTCTATCCGTGGCTGGAGAGTGGTGGCATCTATGTGCTGCCAAACCTGCGGGGTGGGAGCGAGTACGGGGAGGAGTGGCATCGCGGCGGGATGCTCGACCGCAAGCAGAATGTGTTCGACGATTTCATCGCGGCCGCCGAATACCTGATCGACCGTGGCTACACCGAGCCCGCGCAGCTCGGGATCTCCGGACGGAGCAACGGCGGTTTGCTCGTCGGCGCGGCGCTGACTCAGCGCCCCGATCTGTTCCGGGCGGTGGTATGCGGCGTGCCGCTGCTCGACATGCTTCGCTATCACCACTTCCTGATCGCGCGTCTCTGGATCGCCGAGTACGGCTCAGCCGACAATCCGGACCAGTTTCCCTACATCTACGCCTACTCGCCGTACCACCACGTGACGGCGGGCACGTCGTATCCCGCGGTGCTGCTTTTCACCGCGGAGTCGGACACCCGAGTCGATCCGCTGCATGCCCGCAAGATGGCGGCATTGCTGCAGGCGGCGAACGCGTCGGAGCACCCGATCCTGCTGCGCGTCGAGTCGAAAGCGGGCCACGGGGTCGGCAAGCCGATCACCAAGGTGATCGAGGAACAGACCGACGTGTGGACGTTCCTGTTCTGGCAGCTGGGAAAGGACTGACTCTCATATCCCCTACTTCAGGGCGAAGGCGTGGAGCTTGCCTGACTGATCGGTCACGTACAGGCGATGCGCCGCAATCAGCGGATATTCCCAGTGGACGTCACCGATCGCCGCATTCCAGAGGGTGCGACCTGAGCCGGGATCGTACGCCACTACCGCCCCGCTGTGCGCCACGTAGAGCACGCCGCCCGAGATGACCGGCGTGGTGCCACCCGTTCCGATCGCCCAGATGCGATCGATCCGGAACTTCCCGGGTGAGGGACTCGCCAGGCGGTAGCCGGCCACGCCGCAGTCGTTGGCGTAGAAGATCCAGAATTTGCCGGGTCCTTGCTTCCAGACGGCAGGGGCGGTAAGGACCTCACAACCGCCGGGAGCCTGGGCATCGTCGAGGTCGCCGCCGAGATGGCCGGGTCCGCGCTGTCCGCTGAGATTGTCCCGGTTCAACAGACGGATGGCGACTCCGCTGCATCCACCGCAGGCCGGCCCTTTCCCACCCTGCAGCAGCAGGTGATAGCTGTGGCTCCCCTGTCGAATCGTGGGCAATAGCGCCGGGCCCGTGCTGCCCAGGTCCTCGTCTGAGTTATCCAGGTCTTGCTGGTTGGTCGGGGTGAAGGCATCGAGGATTCGGGAGCCTGACGGGTCGAGCTTGAGAATGCTGTCTCCCCAGTTTGTCCGACCGTTCCAGGGCCCGTTGCCGCTCACCACATAGACATCGTGCGTGACCGGGTCGGTGACTCCCTGTCCGCGACCGAACAGGCCGGACTCGACATACGAGCACGACGATGGACCGAGCAGCGCATGAATGTTGCTGCAAAGGGAGTTGAAGACGCGCGAGCGTTCGGTTCGTAGGTCGATGGTTACCAGATGACCCTCGTAGTGTCCCTGATCGCCGATGAAGCCGCTGGTGGTGATGTACAGGTAGTGTCCGGTGATGGTGAGATTGGCCGACATCTTCTCGACATCCGGCATCAAGGTGATCGTGTGCGGCCAGCCGGAGCCGGTCGTTTCCCGTCCGGAAACGGCATCGTAGCGGTGGAGCCTGCCATCCAGCCCCGCCGCGTAGACCCAGCGCTGGGTGGGATCGAGGACCGGGGCGGCGGTGGTGCAGCGGGACGGCCCGGTTGTCGATCGTCTCCACAGCAGCCGGCCGGAGGCTGCGTTGAATGTGTAGAGAGAGGCGGCGCGTACCGGATTGCCGGTGTTACAGTTGTCCGTGTTGTTACCGGCCAGGATGTAGACGGCGGCCGCGCCGCAGCCGCGCGGCGGATGGGCCGCAGCGGTGGGGCAGGTGGCTCCTCCCGGGTGAGAGGCGTACACCGGAGCACTGTCGGCGTTCGGCGAGATGGCGCGCGACCAGAGGAGTCGAGGCGCAGCGATCCGGCGGTGGGGCCATGACGATCGCAGCGAGCGGTGGGCCGGAGATGAAGCAGGTGCGGATGCAGCAGCATATCTGGCTGCTCCCGCGGCGGCCGGCGCCAGAATGAGAACAGCCGCCAGGGACGCGAGGCGCGGCATGGCCCTTTATACCGTTTCGGCGCCGGTTGTCCCTAGGCGCTTCGGGCCGCGTGCTCCTGGAGGCGGATCAGCACGTCCTCGGGGGAGTCATCTCCCAGATAGGCCGAGGCCTGCAGCGTGAACAGCCGGGCGTAGCGGCCGCCCAGTGCCATGAGCTGGGCGTGGGTGCCCTCCTCCACCAGCCCGCCGTTCTCCAGAACGAGGATTCGATCTGCGAGTCGCACCGTCGAGAAGCGGTGAGAGATGAAGATGGCGGTACGGCCCTCGGTCAGTGCGCGGAGCCGCTGGAAGAGCTCGAACTCCGCCTGCGCGTCGAGCGCGGCGGTCGGCTCGTCCAGTATCAAGATCGGAGCGTCGCGCATAAAGGCCCGCGCCAGGGCGACCTTCTGCCACTCGCCGCCGGACAGGTTGTGCCCCTCGTCGAACCACTTCCCGAGCATCGTCTCGTAGCCCCGGGGCAAACGCTCGATGATGCCGGTGGCGCCGCCCCGTTCGGCGGCGTCCCGCACGGCGTCCAGGTCCTCCATCTGTTCGATCCTGCCCAGACCGATGTTCTCGTGCGCCGTCGTCTGGTAGTTGACAAAGTCCTGGTAGAGAACCGCCACCTGGCGACGCAGCTCGTCGGGGTCATAGCGTGTGATGTCGTTGCCGTCGATGAGAATCGTACCCGCGGTGGGGTCGTACAGCCGGCCGATCAGCTTGATCAGCGTTGTCTTTCCCGCGCCGTTGCGGCCGACGATTGCCACCGTCTCGCCCGGTTCGATGCTGAAGGAGACACGGTTCAGCGCCTCGCGGTCCGCTCCGCTGTAGGCGAAGGAGACGTCCTGAAACTCGATGCGGCCGCGCAGCGGGGACGGGACCGGGATCGGGTCGGCGGGAGCCACCACCCGCGGCTCCTCGGCCAGCAGCTCGAACAGCGAGCTGAGGTAGAGATTGTGCTCGTACGTGCTTCCCAGCCCGCTCAGGATGCTCTGGAGCGAGCTTTGCACCGTACTCGCGGCCTGCGTGTACAGAGAGAGGTCGCCCAGGGTCAGACGCCCGGCAACGGCCTGAACGGCAACGTAGAGGTACGTTCCGGAGCTGGCGACGATACTGAGGGCACCCCAGACGTACCCCATGAGATAGCGCCGCGTGACCAGAGACCGCTGGTCGTTGTAGTAGCGTTCCGCCAGGCCGCGAAAACGTTGGATGAAGTGATCGCCCAGCGTGAATAGCTTGACCTCCTTGGCGTTGGTGTCGGTGGTAAGGAGCGTGAGGAGGTAGAGCATGCGGCGGCGCACCGGCGAGTTGCGTCGGGCGACGGCATAGCCCCACCAGCCGTATCTCGTGTCGGAGATGAAGAGCGGTATGGGGGCGACCAGCGCAATCAACGCCAGCCACGGGCTCAGCCCGATCAGCAGCGCCACCATGGTGAGGAAGGTGAGCAGGGTGCGCACCAGACCGAATGTGCCCGAGACCATCTGGACGGGACGTGAGGTCGCCTCACGCTGCGCCTGCTGCAGCACGTCGTAGGAGTGCGCATCTTCAAAGAAGGCCAGATCCATTCGCGCCGATGCCTGCATGATCAGCAGCTGCACCTGAATCGCCACACGCTCCTGGAGAAGCTGCTGGCTGATGTTGCTGAGAGTGCTCAGGAGCGAGCTGAAGGCCGTGATGGCAAGCTGGACCAGGGCCAGAATTATCACCGCCGTCAGGACCGAGATGACAGGTGTGCGGATCGTTCCCCACAGAATGGGAGCGACGAGCACCGTGCGGTCCGGTGCATGGCGGGCGTGCAGGATGATGGCCTTGACGACGGCGTTGATCAGCAGCTTCGCCGTGTAGGCCTGAGCCGCCGGCACAAGACCGGCCAGGACGGTGGCCGTGGCAAGCATCAGGGTGAGAGACCGGCTGGAGCCCCACACCAGTGCCATCACCCGTCCCGTCCCGGTAACCGTGCCCCTGACCGGGGTCAGGACGGATCTCAGCCGCCGGAGCGGACCTTTACCGCCGTCTTGCGCCTCATCGGCAGGAGCCGGCTCCGGCGGGCGCTGGCCGATCCCATGGGGGTTGAGGGCTCCCATGCTCCCTCCTTCGCAGAAATGCGCCCGGATGCGACGCTCCGGGTGCGGTGTATCTCAATGCTATCGGATGGATAGTGTGGTGCGAACCTGCCTGTTTGGCCAGGAGCCCGGTGAGGGCGCGCAGCCGGCTGTTCGTCTCTGCTTGGCGCTGACCCGACCACCCGCCGGGTAGGCACGAGGGGCACCCACGATTGAGTACGTCCATAGTAACGACAGGGCACACCGCGGGTGGGCTGAGATTGCGTCCCGCGTTAGCTACCGCCTGAAGCGGGGGGGCGCCGGGTCCGCGTGGCGGACAGCTGGACGACCGTCACTGCCAGGACGATCAGCACGATGCCCAGCCACTGGATACCGGCGATCGACCGGCCGAAGAGGACGAAGGCGGCAACGGCGACCATGGGCGGCTCCAGGGTCGTGATCAGGCTGGCAAACGTGGCCGGTAGGACACGCAGACTGCTGTTGAAGAAGGCGTAGGCGAGAAGCGTGGGCCCGACCGCGACGCCGAGCAGGAGAATCCACCCACGCGCGTCCAGGTGGAGGCGAAAGAGCCCGACCCCCTCGAAGGGCAGTGCCCAGAGCAGCAGCTCGAGTTCCGCGACGATAAACACGCCGAGCAGCGTGACAAGTGGATCGCGCGACCCGCGTGGACTGCGCTCCCGGACCAGCAGCGTGTACAGGGAAAATGCCAGACCGTTCGAGAGGCCCACCGCGACCGCCACTGGATCGTGAGCAATCTGTGCGGGACCGCGGACACCGGCGGCAAAGGAGCAGCCGATGAGATTCACTGCGATTGCGACGGCCTGAATCCACCGTATGGGTACCCTGAACAACACTCGCTCGCCGACCGCGATCAGGGCAGGCGCGCTGAAGGCAAGGGCTGATGCTGCTGCCGGGCCGTTGAGCTGCACCGACGCCGCCCAGGTGACCTGGCCCGCCGTGATCCCGAGTCCGGCCAGCAGGTACCAGTGCAGACTGCGCGCATTGAGCTCGAACGTGATGGATCGTCGTCGGAAACCGCCAATGAAGACTGCCAGGATCGGGAGCACCAGGAGGACGCGCCAGGCGCTGATTTCGAGCGCGGTGAGGTGGTACCGGACGGTAATCCGGTCAATCAGCAGGGCCGATGAGGACCAACAGATCGTGGCCAGGAGGGCCCGGATACCGCCGGCGGCGAAATGGGAATGCGCCGACGCCGTCTCCGCGTCCGGTGGCGCAACGTCAGCCGACAATCCGAACCTCGTGGAGTAGGGAGAGGACTAGAGGAACCCTACCCAGTATTCCTCTTCCGCCTCGCGGACGAACCCGACCTTTTCGGCTACACGAACCGACGGAAGATTGTCACGGGCGCACTCCCAGCATGGGGTGATGCCGCGCGCCTGAGCCTCCTCGACGAAGCGAGCCGCGGTCGCCGTCGCGATTCCCCGCCGTTCGAATTGCGGTGCGGTGGCGATGCCGATCCCGCACCGGGCCGGGCTCAGATACTCCGCGGTGCACCAGCAGAGGATCTCGCCGTCGCGGACCGCGAGCTTCCCGAACCCGTACTCATGGAACCGGTCCTCGGAGGGCCACATCGCCCCAATCTCTTCACGGACGTGCTCGCTATAGCGCAGGGCGCCCGGCTCAAGTGCAGCGGGCGTGATGGGAACGATCTCGCAATGGGCGAGAGTCACGGGGTGAGCGGACGTGGGCCGTGCAGTGTCATGGATGTAGAAGAAGGTGGGTGCGGCGTGAAGCGGCGTGCCGGAAAAGATGTCGGGCACGGCGTCGTGCAGGAGTGTCGAAAGCGCGCGCGCCTTGAAGCGTGAGACGCCCGCGGTGCGGGCCTGGGGCTTGAGCTGCTCGGCCACAAACCGGGTGAGAGACGCCAGCGTGGACTGGTGCCGTGACTCACCGGCGAGGTAGAAGACATCGTTCCCCTGGTCCCACAGCAGGAAGAGCGAAGGAGCCCCTTCCTGCTGAATCTCCCACAGGCGTGCTCCCGTGTTGCCCGTGGTGATCGAGTCGAGTACCAGCTCCAGATGTGCGCCCGGAAAAAAGTGGCGGAAGCGGTCGACCTGTGCGGCCGGCAATTCGTGTTCCATGTAGCCGTCCCCCCGGCGATGCCGTCTCGTGACATCGTACCCGCGCGCTCGAGTGCGGTCGAACACGAATGCGGTGTGGTGGCTTCGCTATAGCGCCGGCCGGCGCTATAGCGAAGTCGACACCAGGGGAATGTCAGTCCAGATCGTCCGGCTCGTCCCCTTCCATCCAGGCGACGAGCGCCGTGGGCAGCAGGGCGACAAGCTGGAGGGTGGCGACGCCGAAGCCGGTCAGGGCCGCGGGGTGGTCGGTGGGGTGCGAGAACCAGCGCGTGGCGATCTCGTTGCCGGTGAAGAAGAGGAGCATCGCGCCGCCCACGACCACCAGAAGACCGTAGAAAACGAGCAGGTAAGCAGCGTGGTAGGCGCGGTTGCGGATCGCGCGCTCGCGCTCGTCCAGTGTCGAGGTCGGCCGGTCGGCGACTCGATGAGTGGCGGCGAACAGTAGACCATCCGCCAGAAGGGTCACGGCAAAGAGGACGAACCATAGCACGCCCTTGATCTCCAGGGAGCCAAGGACGAGGAACGCGAGACAGCAGAGCGCCCATGCGGCAGCCAGCGCACGGCGGCCGGACCGACTGGACAGAAGCGGCGGGAGGGACCGAGCGGGAGTGTGAACCATCGTGTTCGTGCTCATACTTTCACCTTGGAATGGACAGAATCGTGGTCAATAACTGGGGCGCGTGCACTGCTATCCATGGGTCTCCTTTCTCAGGTTGGCGAGGAACTGCCGTACAGCTCTTCGCTCAGCGGCTTGAATGGTTGTCGGGAAAAGATGGCTTCGATTGGTAGGCCGAATAGCTCGCTGAGCCGGAATGTCAGCTCGAGGCTGGGTGAGTACTCGCCGCGTTCGATGTAGCCCACAGTCTGGTAGTTGACGCCGAGGGCATCCGCGAGGTCGCGGCGCGAGAGTCCACGCTCCACCCGTAGAACGGCGATGCGATTGTAGATGGGCCTATCCGCCGACACGTCAGCAGAAGTACGTTCGTTGTTCTTCCTCATGGACGGATAATAGCATAAATACAACAGACTGTCCATACCGAGAATGGACGCCGTTTCGAATCCCATGGGACGGAACCCTGTACCCGGCTCTGTTACCACGGGCGGGCCGGCGCCTGTGCCGGTCATCGGACCGTCCTGAAAATGGCTTCAGGATCGGGTGCACCGCTCATGCTGCGCTGTGCCGTGGCGGGCAGAATCATGACAGAGCACATCGTTCCCACGCCGGAGGAAGCATCCGGACCCTGCTCGCTGTGGCGGATCAGCCTCCGCCGATGACTCGAGGACGCAGGTGTGGGAGATTGGGTGCGGGAGACCGCGGCGTGCCACCATAGCACGACAGTCGCAGGCGAACCCGTGTGGAATCGCGCAGTTGAGGGATCGACGGATATGCCCTTCAAAGGTGGGGAACGATGGCACAGACAGAGCACCGGGCCGGCACGACAGCACGGGTAACAACCTTTCCGCTCGAGGACCTGGTCCGGCTTCCTGACATTCACTATCCGGCCGTGTCGTGGGATGGCACCAGGGTCGCGTACTACTCGGATCGTTCGGGAACGATGGAGCTGTGGGTGCAGGACATGGCCGGCGGTGCGCCGCGGCAAGTGAGCAACGGGCAGCTCCCATTGGCACTGCATGAAGGCTTCGCCTGGAGTCGCGCCGGTACCGCCATCATGTTCCCCCATGACATGGGCGGCGACGAGCAGCACGACCTGTGGTTGCTCGACCTCGCCACCGGCGAGGCGACCCCCTCCACCACCACTCCCGGGGTTCAGGAGATCGTGCTGGAGTTCAGTCCGAACGACGAGTGGGTGTCGTTCCTGTCAACTCGCGATGGCCAGCTCAATCTCTACAAGATGCGCCCGGACGGTTCTGAGGTGACACCACTGACCGACTTCGCCAATCCTGTGGTGTGGGGCGGACAGTGGAGCCCCGACGGTAGCAGTCTCCTCGCCGCGGCGAACGAGTCGGCCGACCCGCACAACATCGATGTCTACGTGGTTCCGGCCTCCGGTGAAACGCCCCGCAAGGTGTTCTCCGGCGGCCAGGGGACCTTTGACTTCCCGGCGGGCTGGAGCTCTGATGGCCGCTCGATCGCCCTGACCTCGGATGTCGCCGGCATCGATCGGGCGGGTCTGCTCGAGCTGGAGAGCGATGAGGTGCGGTGGTTTGGGGACGGCGAGTACGAAGAGAACGCGTGCGCGCTCTCTGCTGATGGCCGATCGCTGCTGGTGCTCCGTAATCGGGAAGCCCGCCTGTTGCCCGTGCTCTACGATCTCGCAACCGGAGCGGAGCGCGTGCCGGCGCTTTCACGACCGGGTTCCGTCGACCGTCCCTGGGATGTTCGCTTCGCGTCCGGCGGGACCGGTCTGGTGATGAAGTACAGCGCGGATGCGGCGCGGCCGGCGCTGCTTTACTACGATCTGGGAGCCGACGAGGAGCGGACGTTGATCGCGCCGGAATACGGCGCCCTGGATCCCACCCTCCTCGCCACCGCGGAGGACGTGCAGTACGACTCGTTCGACGGATTGCGCATCCATGCACTGCTCTATCGCCCACACGGCCTCGGCGAGTCAGGCGGCGCGCCGGCGATCGTCATGCCGCACGGCGGCCCGACCTCGCAGTACTTCCACCGCTTCGACCCCTACATTCAGTTCCTGGTCAGCCAGGGCTATGCCGTGCTGGCTCCCAACATCCGTGGCAGCACCGGCTACGGCGTGAAGTTCCGCGACATGGCGCGGCTGGATTGGGGCGGCGCCGATCTGCAGGATGTCGTGGCGGGCCGCGAATACCTGGCGGGGCTACCGTTTGTCGATTCCAACCGCATCGGGATCTTTGGCGGCAGCTATGGTGGGTTCATGACGTACATCGCCGTTACCAAGGCGCCCGCGGCCTGGAAGGCGGCGGTGGCGTTCATCGGCATTACCGACCTGGCGCGCATGTACGAGGAGTCCATGCCGCACTTCAAGTACTTTCTGGAAGAGCAGATGGGTGATCCCGAGTCGCATGCCGA
>Ga0070735_10003228_pt1 | contig 14376 bp, 16 predicted proteins | sample Coa_R1_FD_66443 | JGI IMG/M metagenome (GOLD analysis project Ga0070735, IMG submission 66443) | Surface soil microbial communities from Centralia Pennsylvania, which are recovering from an underground coalmine fire - Coalmine... | ecosystem: Environmental > Terrestrial > Soil > Unclassified ...
AAAACAAGAGCAAGCCGCCGCTACTGTTATCGTCCCGGCTCAGCTATTCGTGGGTGATCACGGTTTGGGCGCGACGGCTCCCTGAGCACCTTTCTAGACAGGTCCCATCCGGCTTCGGTGATTAGGCGTCTGACTGCCGTCCGCAGGCGATGATCCTGATCAGATGCAGAAGAAACCGGCGGGTCTTCTCATCACCTATCCGATGATAGGCGCGCACGAGTTCCAGCGTCTCGCGCTTGGTCAGGACGCCGTCGGCTGACCAGAGTTCATCGCACTCTTTTGCGGGGGTCACCATGGGATGTGCCGTGGCAATCAGCTCTGGCGGCAGATCCTCGAAAAAGAAGCCTATGGGAACCTCGAGGATGCGGCCGAGACGGTAAAGCGTGCTGGCGCTGACGCGATTGATGCCGAGCTCGTATTTTTGGATCTGCTGGAACCTGACGCCGATGACCTCACCGAGCGCGGCTTGGCTTTTCCCGAGCAAGGTGCGGCGAATGCGCAACCGACGGCCGACATATAGGTCGATCGGGTGAGGTCCGTTGCGGCCGGCGGCGCGCCCACGCTTCAATGAAGCGGCCTCTCGTGATTCTCCGGATCCTGCTCCTGGAGAACCGCTTGCGCCTCCTCAATCGTCATTACGTCGAAGAATTTGCCTTCCACGATGCCGACCGCGAGGACGGCGTGCTGCGCCGCCTCGCATAGGATTTCCTCGGCCTCGTCCGGCGAGCACGCCCATAGCGCGGCGAGCTTGGCCATATCAAAGCGTATAACGCCGGACGGCGCGGCATCGACCTCGCGACGGAGCTGCCTGCCGAATTCGGCAACCTGCTGGAGGGAGCGGGGAATTGTCGGCCACGCCATTGGTCCACCTTGAACGTTGAAGCACGGATACGCGGTGCCGGCTTTCGCAGGGTTCATGAACCCATCGCGAAAGGCCAGCGAATGTTTCGGGTCGGTCGATTGGGTAAGATAATCCGTGGTATTATATAGCGCAAGCCGATGCACTGAGGGCATGGATGTCCGCGCCCAATTCGGCATGACCTTGCAGCGCCTTCGGCGCGCCCGGAAGTTTTCCCAGGAGACCTTGGCGGCCGATACCGAGATCGACCGGGCTTATATCGGGCGGTTGGAGCGGGGCGAGGCCAACCCGACCCTGGTGCTGATGGCGCGGATCGCCCTCTGCCTCGATGTGAGTGTGGCCGATCTGGTGCGCGATATCCGGGCCAACCTGGCCGGGGCGATTCCCAAGGCCAAGCCGAAGCCGCGGCGACGGCGCAAACCCACCCGCTAAGGCGATAAGAGCGTCATCTGTCCGGCAGACGCCGTTCGGCCTCCGCGATCAGGCGCTCGGCCGCGGCCCGCAACGTCGCATCGCCCGCCCGCCGGGCGATGGTGGCGAGGCTGCGGCGGGCGCGGCGGGATATGGTCAGCTTCACCGGCGCGGTATCGGCCCGTGTCGCGCGGCGGTCACGGTCGCGCAGCCGGGCCAGCCATTGCTCTCGCCAACGCCGATGGGCGTCCGGATCCTTCACCAGCTTTTCGTGGGACCCCACGTTAAGGAGGTAGCGATCGATCCAGGCATTCGTTGCCGTGTGAACACTGACATGCCGCTTCTTTCCGGCCTCCGCCGCTCGATCGTCCTGACGCGCCGCGTGCAGCATCCGCACCGCCGCTTCATAGCGCTGGCGCCAAGCGGCGGCCGGCGCCCTCTCCGCTGGCTGAGGATCATGGCAGAACTCGCCGAGCGCCGTTACCGCTCGGAACAGTTCTCGCCGATCATCAAGATCGTTGGTATCGATCGCGACGAGCAACGCCAAGCGCAACTCAGACCGCAAGCCGTCTTGTCTTTGATTGGTCAATTGCCGTGGCATGATGCGCCTCATTTCGTGAGCACCCACGGAACAGATTATATTCTGTGCAACCCACGAAAAAGCAGAAACGTGGGAACCCACGATTTTGTCACAGTGAGGCAAGAAAATGCACTCCCGGCACCGGCGTCTTGCCGGGCCGGGAGCGCGGGCCTATGGGGCGGGCCTGTGGATTGTCAGAGTCACTGTGGATCGGGAATCGCCGCCAGGCGGCGAAGGTCGGCGAGCGCGCCGCGCAGTTCCGGCCAGGGAAACTCCTTGTCTTTGTCGGAGGTCTGGCCATAGACGATGACCAGCGCGAGCTTGGTGGCAACGCCAGCGAGGTTGCGAGCGGAGGTGTGAAAGATCGCGTCCCGCAAATGACCGGCGCGGGCCGTGGCCGCCTCGAGATTTGCCTCGACGACATCGAGTTGCACTGCGGTGGCGGCTTCGTCCCAACGTGCTTGCTGAGAGGTCAGTTCGGCATGAAGCCGCGCGCGCAGCGCCTCGGCCTCGGGTGCATCGCCAAGCACGTCGTCGATCTTGTCGCGGCTGGAGGCATACTCGATCGGCGCATCATCCTCGCCGGCTGGCAGGGCGACACGCGGCGGCCCCGGATCGCGAAAGAGCTGCGTCTCCAATTTGTTCCATTGCTTGTCGAAGGTGGCTTCTTCGGCGTCCGCCTCCCACCACTGTCGCCACAGGGTCAGGATGGGATCGGTCTCCTCGGCAGCGGTCGGACCGTGCGAGAAGGCTGGCGCCAGCGTCATTGGCGTGACGGCGGCGCCGATCAGGAAAAAACCGCGGCGGGTGAGAGAAGGCGGAGTCGTGCTATTCTTGGCCTTAGCCATGATCCAAGCTCCTGTATAGCTCGGGTTGTGGTTAGGTCGAGCGGGGTGGTGACACACCTCGCTCGGCCGCCTTGCTGGGGCATCCCAGAATCGATATATTATCGCTCACAACCCTGGTTTGCAGTCAAGAAAAATCGCCGCTTTCAGCGAGGCAAAATCGTGACACCGGATCAATGCCGTATGGGCCGAGCGGCCGCGAAAATAGGGATGAAGGAACTCTCGCGACGGGCCAGGATTTCCACCAACACCCTCATTCGCTTGGAGCGTGGCGATCCGCTCAAGGACTCCACCCTCAAAGCCATTCAAACGATTCTGGAAGATGCCGGCGTGACGTTCATTGCGGACAATGGCAAGGGTCCGGGTGTCCGGTTCAAACCGAAATCCGCGGCCGGAAAGGGACGCGATCCGCGGCGCTGACTCAGCCGCGCCGCTCGATGAGTGCGATCAGCACCTCCGCATGGCAGCGTTCCGGCGCGCACCAGCAGACGAGATCCTTGCCCTGTAGCTCATGTAGTGCCGCCATGAGCAATGATTGTTGTACGATCCATGTGCGGTATTTCACAATCACCTCGCCACGCGTGCCGTCGCGGCCGATGACGAACGGATTGCCCCATTTGCTCGGTCGCCCGACATAAACCCGACCCGCCGCCGGCTGCTTGCCGACATGCCGAACGTTGAGAATTTTACTCATGGCTCACCTCCCTTCCTGATCGTGAACTTTGAGAGCGCGATTGAATGCCGCCTCGTGTGCTGCGTGCTCGCGGATCGCTTTCGCCAACTCCGCCTGTACTTGCGCGCGTTCGCGTCGCGTCATGGCGCAAGCCCGCAGTTCGGCGCGCAGCTCCTGAATGTCGTCGTAGAGCGATGTCATGTTCCTCTCCGTCTGTGCTGTTGAAGACGGGAGGCACACCCCAGGCCGGAGCGGGCCGGATCAAGGACGCCGCGAGGCGCCGCGGCGCGGGACGCGGGGGAGCCGATTTTGTCGAGCGATCATCTGGCCGGCGCGCACCAGCGCGCTCACTACGCTCGGCAAAATTGGGGGAACCGCGCTTAGGTCGCGCGTCAACTGTCCTGTTTGCCTGGCGCGGCCTCAGTCGGGCGGCGCCGCGTCGGTGAACGTCGCGTCGAATGCGCGGTCGAGCTTCGTCTGCTCGGCGATGAGCTTCTGCATCTCCGCCTGAGCTTGGGCGCGCTCGTGGCGCGTCATGATGCAGCACGTTAGTTCGGCGCGCAGTTGTTGGATCTGGTCGTAAATGGTGAGCATCTGCCTCTCCTCTCTTGTGAAGACGAGAGGCGCTCACGGTGCCGGATCGGTCCGGGTCGAGGATCGCCGGAGGCGACCGGCGGGCCGGCGAGTGGGGGAGCCAAAATGCGCCAGCATTTTGGGGGAACCGCTCGTCCTCGAGGCGGATCGAGGCGGCATGGTAGGATGGAAAATCCGAAGAGACAGAAAAGGGGGTGGACGGGCGCCGGCGGCCGCGAAGCGTCGACACGGGGCGGTGTTCTCTATCCCGTATGCGATCGGATGCGGAGGTCATGTCCGTCGCCTCGGTATCCCAATCGGCTGCCGGGCGACGGCCAGTTCTTGAACGAGCTCGATATTCTGCTTCTTCAGCCGGTCGACTATCTTCTCCGCGTCGATCGCGCGCTTTAGCAGCGCGGCATTCTCGGTGACGATCTGCCGTTTCTGCTGCTGCAACTGTTCGATCAGAGCACCGAGCTCGGCCATCCTTTGCTCCGGACCGGGCCGAGTCGGCGGAGCACCCTGGTGGCTGCCACGGTTCAACTCGCCGAGGATCGAGCGGTGATTGGTATAGATCGTGTTGCGGGCAACCCGAGCCTCGCGCGCGAGCGTGACGACGGTCAACCGGTAAGGGCGCCCGCGTAGAGAGGAATGGTTGGGCGAGCCGCTGGCGAGCCGCTCCAGTGCTGCTCGCAGACGTCGTTCCGTGCCCTGGCGGCGCCTGTCGTGCGGTGTCGACGCTTTGTCGTTCGGTGATTTACGGCCCATCGCTGTCTCCGTTCTGTTCGGGCTGATCGAGGATGCCGTCGCACTCCTCGATGCGTGCCGCTGCGAGCGCTCGGCTTTCCGGATCGAGTGCCGGGTGGGCGAGGAGATCGGCATGGCGTTGCCGCCGCGCCGCCCATACGGAGCGATGCCTCTCGGTCACGGCGAAGTTGGTACAGCCGGCACAGAGGCTCTGTGTGCGCAGCACGGGATTGGGGCCACGATCGTCACCAAGACAAGCCGAACTCTCGCGTCGATAGACGCAATACCCCCAATCGCATGCGCCGAGCCGCATGTCGGTCTCGCGGAGGATGAACTCGACGTATTCCCGCACATCGCCATCGCGTGTACGACCGCGGAAGCGGCTGCCCGCGGCGATAGCGCGACCCGCCGTCCCGCCGAGCCGGGTGGCGGTCAACAGCTCCTCAAGCGCCTCCCGCGTCTCATCCAGCATCTCCGCATCGATCAACTCGCCAAGCTCGAAATCTGTCCCGACATAGCTGGCATCCGTCATGAGACGGGTGACATGGCCGAAGTGAGCCGCCAGCGCGTGCAGCCCCGTCCGATCACGCCGGCCGACGAAGCGCGCGAAGGTCTTGCGTCCCTGATGCGGGCTCAGATGCCACGGCCGGCCGTTATAAGCCGGTAAATTGATAAAGGCGGCGAACGGGCCGTTGAGATGGTCGATGAGATAGGAGGACCGGCGAATATGAACCCCGCCATCGCGGCTCATCGCTGGCATAAGCCATAACTCGTCCCGTCCCGAACGCCGGCGGATCGGTTCGGATAATCGCTCCAGCACCGCGATGGCGCGCACGACCGGCGCCGGCGCGACCCAGCGATGCGGGTGGCCGCCGGGACCGTCGGCCATCTTGTAGATGCGCCCGGTCAGATAGGTGAACCTCTGCGTTCCATCATCCGATGGGTACTCCACGAGGCAGCCGGCCTTGAGGCCAAGTATCTCGGACACGCGCGCTCCGACGAGGTAGGCGATGACGACAAAGCACGCGTCATAAAGACGGTTCACGAGGAAGTAGGCGGACACCAGGTCGGTGACGGGTTCCGTCCGCCATGGCCGCTCTTCGCCCGCCGGCATCGAGAAGACGAAGCCGCTCAAGGCGGCGCGGATGCCCGTATCCGTCGCGCGCTGATCAAGTTGTCGCGCTATCGCGCTGTCGAGGGCGGCTTGCGCCAGATCGCGTAGTTCGATGATGTCGTCAGCGGGACTGCCGAGAAGCCGGATGGCGGCGCACACCAGCGGGACGGCGACGGCGTCCGGTGTGCAAGGAAACGAGCCTCGACGCTGTCGCCAGCGCCCCGCCAGAAGACGAAGCCGACCGGCTGCGAGGGGCTCCTCTCTCGGCGCGTCCGGCAGATGATCGCGCTGTATATAGAGAGTGTTCAGGAGGCTGGCGTAGCCGGTCAGTGTCGCCCCGGAAAGAGCTTGGCCTTTGCGGCCCGGCCGTGCCTTGATCGTCGCGAGGAAGCGCTCCGCGGCATCACGATCGAGGTCGGCGAAGCGGCGATAACCTTCACCGGCCATCCACCGGATCAGCACGCGAAGATGCTGGAACGCGCGTACGAGCGAGCTGTCCCGAGCCCGCCGCCGGCCGGCCGGCGGGTCGACGCGCAGCGTCCAGAGAAACTGTTTGGCTGTCTCGCGCCATGCCGTCCATTGGGCATCGGTAAAGCGGCTGCCATCTGCCAGCACGAAGCCCCAGTCGAGCGTGACATCGCTCGGGACGGTGCCGGGAAGCGTGATATCGAACTGCCATAGGCGGTCCGGCCATGTCGAGACCGCCGAGATGCGAAGCGCCGGTATCGAGTATGCGATCGGGGATGGTGCTGGGATAATCGCCGCCATCTCCGTCACTCCAGATCGGGTAGTGACGGCAGCGTCGGCATGATGCGCCGTGCCGCTGCGTGTAGCCCGGCCGAGAAGTCGGGCAGGATATCTTCCGTCAGGATGCGGTGGCTCGGCGCGTAGAGCAGTTGCCAACGGTGCGGATCGATGCGATCGCGCGCGTCTTCGAGCTTGAGCTTGGCCTGCAAGACACGCGCGAGATGCTCGGCATCAATCGGGATAACGAGTCCCGGACAGGCGAGACAGGCGCCGAAAGATGGGCACAACCGCCCTGGCGTGGTGCCTGCGGCAACGCCCGCCAGCGGATTGGCGCAGACGTGGCTGAAAGCATTCGCCTTCTCGCCCAGAGCGATAAGCGCCATGCTCGGGCCGGTATCGACGATATCGCCCGGCGGCTGGCCGCCGGTGATCCATGAGACCATCAGCCCCTGAAGGCGTGCCACGGTCGCTTCCTGGAAACGCTGCGTCTGCGGCCCTCGAACGTAGAGATCGGTCGTGTCGGCGCGGGCGTGATTCAGCACCGCCTGCGCGGCATGGATATCGCCGCCCGCGGCGCGGTAGTGCTCGGTCGCGACGCTGCCGCGGAAGAGGACCGGGACAAAGTTCGGCAGCGATGCGCGCGGTCGGCCGGGATGAGCGGCGTTCCAGGTTGCGATGCGCTCGTTAGCGCGGGCTATGAAGCGGCGGATGCCGTTGCTCAGCGTCTGACTGCCGATCGCCTGGATGCCGCGTGGGCGGTTGCCCTGGATCAGGAAGAGGTGGCCGCGCTCGTTTGGCGGCGCGGGCGCGACGAGCGGCGCGGTCATCGCGAGCACCTTGTCGATCAGGTTCGGTGCGGCGTTCGGGCGGCGTCGATCGAAGGATCGGCGCTGCGCCCGCCGCACCGCGCCGCCGGCCCGCGGTTTGGCCCAATCGATCATGACCCGATGCTCATCCAGAGGATGCGGCGCCAGGCAATCACGCCCGATCAAGCGCAGCGCATCGGGATTAGCCGCGGTCTGGATGGCGATCGCCAGGAAGAACGGCACCAACGTGTCGACGGTGAGGTGAAGGTACTGCGCCAACACTCGCGCGCCGCCATGGCGCTCGAATGGAACCTGCGATCGACCGTGCGCTGTGGCCCCTCGGTACCGCGGCATGATGCCGTTGCCCCGATGATGGACGTCACGGAGCAGCGTCTCCAGCTCCGACCGGCGGCGCGAGTCTGGTGTATCAGGCATCTGCGCAAGGACTGCCTGGCCTTCCTCGAAGCGCGCCCAGGCCGCGTCGGTCTCCTCATAACAAGCGTGGAGGATCGCTTTGAGCTGCGATGCGGATAGTCGTCGACGCGGGGGCGTCCGATGGCGACCGGAGAACGGGTTGTGCGGGAACCTCAGCGATACGGGCAAATGGCCGGTGCGGTTCCGCATCGCCCAGACGAGCATCATCTTGACATGCACGAACCGGCCATGCCGGGTCGAGATCGACCAGGGCTCGCCCTGCGGCGAATGCTGTCGATCGAGCCACACGATGTAGCGGCCAATCGCTTCTGTCCCAAGATCTCCGGGACCAGCGATCCCGCCATCATCTGCGATGAAGCGGGCGAAGATACGGAGCGCCTTCCAGCAACCCTTGCGGGTCGCGACGGCGGCACCCGCATAATGCGTGCGAAAGGCATCGGCAAGCAATGTGGCGAACGCTCGCGAGAGGCCGAGGAGGTCGAGATCAAAGACCTGCACGACGGCACCCCATTGGTCGCGGAACGTGACGATCGGTCCGCCGGCGGTCGGCGGGTTAATGATCGGGGTGACCGTGAGACGGCGGTCGATGCGAGCGCGCTTAGATCGCATCGGAGATCACCCCGCCATAGAGGTAATCGAGGCTCGCCGCGATCTCGCGGGTGTGCATCTCGACGCAGCGCAGATAAAGTGCGGTGGTCTGGATCGAACCGTGGCCGAGCAGGACCTGAAGCACCTTGAGCGGATTGATCTCCGGCTTGACCGCCGCTTGCATCTGAAGGCGCACCAGCATGGTCATGGCGAAGGTGTGCCGCAACCAATGCAATGAGCCATCGAGGGCGGCGGCTTGGAAGGCGACTGCGAATGCCGCCGTGAGCCGGGCACGTGTTACCCCTACACCGTTGCTATTAAGGAACAGGGCGGCTGGCGGCCGATAGCTGGGCAGACCGTGCCGGATGCGGCGAAGCAGCGCCGCTCTGTCCTCGCCGACATACCAATGGGTACGATCGACGAGGCGGAGCGGTGGGTAGATGGTACGGGGCCGGTCGCCCTTGGTAATCGTGAGCGCAACCCCGATGAGCGGATGGTCGGCCGCATCGAGCGCCGCCGTCTCCGGCACCTGGGCGATGGTGAGAGCGCACAGCTCCATCCGCCGCAGACCAGTAGCCAAGGCCCACTCGGCCATGAGGCGGTATGGCATGGCCAGATGCGCGAAGAGCAACTTGAGTTGATCGACGCGCAGCGGCCGCGGCAGATTCTCGTACTCGGCGACCGTCAGCACATTGGCAGTGGTCACTGCCGAGCGCGGATCGACATGAGCGAGAAAGGATTGCTTCCGGCCGGGACTGATCCTCACATCGATCGCGCGAAACGGACGCTCGGTAATCCAGCCGCGCCGGTGCGCCCAATCGTAGAACCGGCATACGCAACGGACGCGGTCGTTGATCGTGGAACGGGCGTAGGGTCTGCCGGTATGTGCGCTCGGCTGCTCCAGCATGCGATTGCGATAAGCCGCGATCGTCGCCTCGCCGGCCTCGCGCCAATCGAGATCGGACTGCTCGAGGCTGTCGAACCAATCATGGAGATGCTCGGCATAAGTCCGCAGCGTCTCGGGCGAATGCGACCGCCCCGGCACTGTGGCGAGTTCCAGCAGAAACGCGAACGCCGGTTCGATGATCGCCATGCGATCCGTCAGCAGGATCGGGAAGCTCGCGGGAATGCCTGCATGTCCTTCGACCGCGCGAATGATTACCGCCATCTCGTCCTTCCTCGTCTGTCTCATAAGCGGAGCGCCTTCGGCGCGACTCTTTGATTCAGGCGAGGTGTTCCCCTCGCGCTCCCCCGCTCGCCGCGTGGCAGGAGTGCAGGCGTTGGCCTGCACTCCATTGCCGAGCTTCAGGTGCCGCCGCCGCGTCAAGCGTTGTCCTCGCTGCGCTGCGGGAACGCTTGACCCGGACGTCAGATGAATCCACTGGGCAGCGCAGGCACCACCGGCACCTTCTAACAGGACAAACAGGACGGCCCTGGCCGCGTAATCTAACCGCGCATCCTTGGGCCGGTGCGGTCCGGCATGGCACGATGGGACGTCTGAGAAGACAGACTTCCCGAAACACGATCGCCGCTCGCTGCATTTCGTGGGTTCCCACATATAAGGGACTGAGCGGTGGTTGAGTTTGATGATGGACGTCGGCGTTCGAGATTGCCGGCAGCGTCGCGAAACCGCTCGTATCAATAATGAGGAGGGTCGCTCGTAAGGCTTGATCCCTTGGGAAGAGACCAATGGTTGGCCGGCTTGGATGAAATCGCGTTGCTCGGCGAGGATTTCGCGCCGAGAAAGCGAGGAATATTGTCGCTTTATCCAGACCTTAACTCGGCAAGCCCGATCACGCGGCTGTCACGCCGTCACGTTGCGGTCAAAAAATTTAATATCCAACTTTTGATTCAACCAGAAGAACCCAACCAAGGTAAAATCATCCCGGAATTGTTGCCCTGTGCGTGCCATGGAGGCTTCGATGGACATTGATGATTTTCGCTATCTCGCGGCCTGCGGCGAATTTGGCACCTTTACCAGCGCCGCTCGATCGCTCGGTCTCAACGCTTCCACCGTCAGCCGCCGCGTCGCCCGGGTCGAGGATGAACTCGGGGTCACGATTTTCGAGCGGGGCCGGTACGGCGTGCGCCTCACGACGGGCGGTCGCTCCGTGATGACCGGCGTCCGGCGAACACTGGCGGATTTTGATGCCGTGCTGCAAGCGGGAAGCCGCAATGGCGCCGGCGAGATCGGCGAGATTCGTCTCGGCGTTCGCATGCCGCCGGTCGGTGAGCCCCTGCACAGCCTGCTTGCCGATTGGCACAAAAGCCACCCGCAGGTCGCGATCAAGCTGCACGAGATGAATGAACGCGAGATCGCCGAGGCCCTGGTGGAGCGGCGTCTGGACGCCGCGCTCATGCCCAAGCATACCTTGTGGCACGATGCCGCCGCAATGCCGCTTTATCGCGAGCCAGTCGTCGCGGCACTTCCTGCCGAGCATCCCCTCGCCGCGCGCGAGAGCGTGGATTGGGCTTCTTTGCGCGACGAGACCTTTCTGGTCCAGGGATGGGACGAAAGCCACACGGCGCGCGAATTCTATGCCTTCTTCCTGGGAAGCGGCGTCAAATTCACGACGCATCCGGCCAGCAAGCAGAGCATCCTCGCCCTTGTCGGCGTCGGCTTCGGCATGACGCTGGCGACCAAAAGTCAGGCGGAGGTGACATTTCCCGGCGTCGCCTTTCGGCCCATCGATGATACCAATGCGTGGCTCGAGGTTGGTCTGGTGTGGCATCCCGAAAGCGAGGATGCCGTGGTCGGCCGCTTCGCCTCCTTCATGCGCGACGCCGCGCGCTCACGCCGGCTTCTCTGAAGCGGCGGGCGTCCGCCGCAGCTTGGCGAAGGCGCGGCCGCTCGCCATGAAGCACACCAGTAACGGCCTGACCAGCTTCAGCGTAACTGCTTTGCCGGGGACGGACAGCATGGCCGCCGATCGTGCTTCCGCTCAACCGGGTCTCGGCCGTCCCCGTCGTTATGCGTCGGAGAGGACTTCGCGATAGAGTTCACGATCGATATTACCGCCCGAGAGTACGATACCGACGCGCTTTCCGGCGTTTCGGTTCCGCTCCTGGAGCAGCCCGGCCAAGGCGGCGGCTCCGGCCCCTTCGGCCAGATTATGCGTGTCGGTGAAGAGGTGGCGCATGGCAGCCCGGATCTCACCATCGCTTACCGTGACGATGTGGTCGACGCCGGCGACGATCGTGGCCACCGCCTCAGGATCCGGGCTGCGGCAGGCGAGCCCGTCGGCCATCGTGTCGGCACTGTTGGTCGCGACCGGCCGGCCAGCCTCGAAGGAAAGGGCATAGGCCGGCGCACCGGCAGCGACGACCCCGACGATGCGCGTCTTGAGGCCGAGCCCGTCGCGTGCTGCGATCATGCCGCAAATCCCCGACCCCATGCCGATCGGCACGAAGACCGTGTCAAGGTCGGCGACACCGCGCAACAATTCGAGCGCGTAGGTGCCGACACCGGCGACGAGGCGCTGGTCGAACGAGCGCACGAAGTGGAGCCGTCGCGTCGATGCGAGATCGGCCGCATGCTCGGCCGCGCCCTGGAAATCACCTCCATATTCGACAAGCTCGGCACCGAGTGCACGCATCGCCGCGTTCTTTTCGCGCGCGTTGCCGTGCGGCACGACGATCGTGGCGCTGAAGCCGAGCCGCCGCGCCGCAAGCGCGACGCTTTGCCCGTGATTGCCGCGCGTCGCGGTGATGACGCCACGCACCTCCGGCGCTGATTTGCGCAAATCAGCAAGATAGACGAGGCCGCCGCGTAACTTGAAGGCGCCGATCGGCGTGTGGTTCTCGTGCTTGACCCAGATTTCGGCGGCGCAGCGCTCGGCGAGCAGCGGCCAGCAGATCTGCGGCGTCGGCGGCATGGCGGAATGGACCAGATCCGCAGCGGCTTCGAGTTGCGCAAGAGTGGGCATGATCGTGGTTTTACCTCTGGAGATCTGTCATTTTCCGGCCTCTTGCTCCCCGGTCAAGTGGGCTTCTCCGAAACAGCGGGCGTTCGCCGCAGCTTCGCGAAAGCGCGGTCCGTCATCATGAAGCGCGCCAGCATGGGTCCAACCAGCTTGCCGGGTTCCATCGCTTCCTGGCCAGTCTGGCGGCCGAGGATTTTTGCGTAAGCGACGAGATCGCGATGTACCGCCGCGGGCAGCTCGATCGTCAGTCGGACCGGCTTGTCATCCTCGATGGCACCCAGCTTCAGCTTCGCCATGGCAGCCTCCTCATAGGCGATAAGGTTCAAGAACAAGATCGTGCGTCACCATCACGCGCACCGGGAAGCCGGGGCGGATGGTGATGGTCGGCGGCACGGTGAGCGAGCGCTGCACCACTTGCCGTCCGGTCTGTCCGAAGCTGTCGGAAGTGCCCTGACGCAGCGCCTGCACGATCGCGTTGTCATTGTTGGTGTTGCCAGTTTCGGCGCCGATGCTCAGCAGCGTCGACAGGATCGCGGCCTTGAACAGCGCGCCCCAATGATTGTCGACCTCGTCCTCGAGTCCGGCATAGCCTTCGGTATCGGCGCCGGGTTGGCGCTCCAGCACGATCGAGCGGCCGTTGGGCATGATGAGGCGGTTCCACACCAGCAGTGCGCGCGATTGGCCGAAGGCGACTTGCGCGTCGTACTGTCCAACGAGGCGCGCGCCTTGCGGGATGAGCAGGAACTGGCCGGTCGGGCTGTCATAGACATTCTCGGTCACTTGCGCGGTGATTTGACCAGGCAGGTCAGAGCGCAAGCCGGTGATCAGTGCTGCCGGAATCACGGCACCGGCCTGCACGATATGGTGACTCGCCGGCGCCTGGATGCGATCGGGGCTGACAATACGGCGATCGACGCTACCGTTGAGGAAAGCGAGCTTGTGGTCCTGCGATGCCGTGTCGGTCGAGGCGGCGGCGGTAGTCGCCGCCGGACTGGCCGCTGACAGGACTGGTATCGGCGCCGCTGCACCGGCAGCTTCCCGGAAATTCGTCGTGGCGAACAAATGGCTGGTGCGTGCGGCGTCCTGCTCCTGCACAAGGCGCTGCTGTTCGGGATCGGGCTGGGACGGCGTTGCTATGGCGGGCGCCGGGGCGCCAGCATTGACGATGGGCCGGCCGAGATCGCCGGGCAGCGGCGGGCCAAGTCGCGGCGGCACACCGGTATAGTCGCGCGGCAGGTTGGCGAGACCGTCCGGGGTCGAGCTTCGGTCGGTGCTGAAGAGCTCGGAATTGGCCGTTTGCTTGTGCGGCTGCAAGGCGAAGAACAGCGCGGCGGCGATGCCGGTCGCGGCAACGATGCCGAGCCCTGCCAGCACTTTGCGCGACAGGCGCGTCACCGCCGGACGGCTCGGCCGCAGCCGCATCGCCTGGGCGATCGGCGTTCCATCGTCACCCGATGCGCCGCTCACGATTGCGGCCTGCCATCGGTGCGGATGATGCGCACCTTTTTCTGCGCATCTCCGCCGAGCCGCAACTCGGCCGCACCAAAAAGCCGGTCGATGATCATGTGCTTGCCATGGACGCGGTAGTTTACGAGTTCGGCACCGCCCTCGGCACCGATCACCCAGAGCGGCGGCATCTCGCCTTGGCCAATGCCGGTGGGGAATTCGATGAACACCTGATGCCCATCATCGAAGGCGCGCAGCGGCCGCCAGGCCGGCGTGTCGCCCTCGATGCGGTAGCGGAAATTGAGCGCGTCGATATCGACGCCGGCCGCGACCGGTGCCGCGGCCTCGGCTGCGGCGTTCTGCCGGCGCAGCGCGATGAGCTGGTCGCCGGGATAGGCCCACGATACGGAAGCCATATAGGTCTTCTCGGCCGAGCGCAGTTCGAGATGATAAGTGCGCCGGTCGGTGTTGATGACGAGATTGGTGACGAGGTCCGGCCGCGTCGGCTTCACCAGGATATGCACACGCTTGGCAGCGCCCGCGCCGCTTTCGGTATCGCCAATGATCCAGCGCACGGTATCGCCCGCCGCGACCGGGCCGGAGCCGGTGAGCTGCTCGCCGGCTTCGAG
>Ga0070735_10003229_pt1 | contig 14375 bp, 8 predicted proteins | sample Coa_R1_FD_66443 | JGI IMG/M metagenome (GOLD analysis project Ga0070735, IMG submission 66443) | Surface soil microbial communities from Centralia Pennsylvania, which are recovering from an underground coalmine fire - Coalmine... | ecosystem: Environmental > Terrestrial > Soil > Unclassified ...
AGCTCAAAGACCCCAAGGATTACCGCATCGTCGGCCACTCACAACCAGGGGTCGATACCCGTGCAATTGTCACCGGCAAGCCGATCTTCGGTATTGATGTTGAACTGCCGGGAATGCTGTATGCCGCGATTGAGAAGGCCCCCGTGTTTGCCGGCAAGGTGAAGTCAGCCAACATCGATCAGATCAAAGCGTTACCCGGTGTCCGCCATGTTCTGGTGATTGACGGCGGCATCGCGCCAGCCGCCTACACACCCTGGGAACCCGGGATGGAACCGGGAATTGCCATCGTGGCAGACAACTGGTGGCAAGCCCAGCAGGCTCGGGAACAGCTCGTAGTTGATTGGGATCTAGGCCCAGCAGCCACCCAAAGCTCGGACGGCTTCAAGAAGCGTGCGGAAGAACTTCTTCAGGCCCAGCCTGCGAACACGCTTCGGAAGTATGGCGAGGTCGACGGAGCGCTAAAGTCATCGGTCAAGGTAGTGGACGCCACTTACCAATACCCATTCCTCGCGCATGTCACGCTCGAGCCGCAAGGAGCCACGGCACACTGGAAAGACGGAAAGCTGGAAATGTGGTCCACCAGCACTCTGCCAGTCGACGGCCGCGGATTGGTAGCCAAGACGCTTGGAATTCAGGAGAGCGACATCACGACTCACATGATGCGCTCGGGAGGCAGCTTCGGCAGGAGACTTCAGAACGACTATCTGGTGGAAGCGGCCTGGATCGCCAAGCGCATCGATGCCCCGGTCAAGCTGCTGTGGTCGCGCGAAGATGACATCGCACATGACCCCTTCCGGCCAGGAGGTACGGTTGGGCTAAAGGGCGGCCTTGATGCGCAGGGCAAGCTCACCGCCTGGAGGCATCACCTGGTGACCTTTGGCGATGACAAGCACTCGACGTCGGGCGGCGGCATCAGCCAGGACACGTATCCAGCTGGCTTCGTTCCTGCTTACGCACTCTACACATCCCAGCAGCCGCTCACGCTGCGGACCGGAGCTCTACGAGCTCCCGGCGACAATGCATACTGCTGGGTTTCCCAGTCCTTTCTCGACGAAATGGCATATACGGCCGGCCGGGATCCGCTTGAATTCCAGCTTGAACTGCTGAGTAACAAACAAGCGCCATGGTCCTCGGGCGAACACGATCCTGTAGGCGACCACGAACCGACAGGACAATCCGTCCTTATCCCGGAGCGGTTCAAAGGCGTGCTTGAGTTAGTCGCGGAAAAGTCAGGATGGGCTCATCGCTCCAAGACGCCGGGGCGCGGCATGGGAATTGCTGCTTGGTTCTGCCATCTGGGCTACTTCGCCGAAGTCGCCGATGTGAGCGTTGACGAAAGCAATCAGGTCACAGTGCACAAGATCTGGGCTGCAGGTGATGTGGGCAGTCAGATCATTAACCCGGCAGCCGCAGAGAACATCGCCTATGGGGGCATCATCGAGGGAATGAGCCACCTGGGACAGGAGATCACACTGGTAGACGGCAGGGTCCAACAGTCAAACTTCCACAATCATCCGCTGATTCGCATGAGGCAGGCGCCGAAGATCGAGGTGTATTGGCGCAAAACCAACTATGCGCCAACAGGGTTGGGCGAACCGACGCTGCCGCCGACCTTGCCGGCACTCACCAACGCCATCTTTGCCGCAACCGGCAAAAGGATTCGCACGCTGCCGCTGAAGCGAAGTGGGTTCAGTTGGGCTTGAATGGCTCAATACGATGAGTCGCCAGCTCGAAACATCGAGGCTCTCGTCGAGCGCTAAAGGCGAATGGATCATGCCTTCGCGTTCCAGGTGGATGACCGCGCTAACAGGAAGTGACTCCGTTCAGACCAACAGTGAAAGAGTTATGGCTGGTATACACCGGCTTTCTTAAAGTCCCCGCCCTTGACAATCGAAATCGCAGACGGATCGAGGTGCCGTCTCAACGCCTCGTTCACCTGTTGCGGCGTAAGCGCGGAGACTTTGGCTTCAAACTGCGCTTCCCAATCCATGGTGCGGCCCCAATACTCGAGTTCGCGCAAGCTCCCGGCAAGTTTGCTGTCGTCGGTGCGCTGCGTCGTTCGCTGATCGAGCCAGGTTTTCTTTGCTTTCTCGAGTTCATCCGGGGTGACTCCGTCCCTCAGAATACGAGCAAATTCCTCTTGGAAGTCCGACTCCACCTTTGGCATATTCTGCGGCGCAGCGATAGCGTAGGCACTCAGAGCGCCCCCCTGGTCCTCAGTTCGAATCTGGAATTGCGCGCCTGCGCCGTAGCTCAGCCCCTCCTTGACGCGAATTCGCCCGAACAAGCGCGAGTTTGCAGATCCGCCCAGGATCATCCCTCCCATCGTCGCAGCGGCATAGTCGGGATCTTCGTCATTCATCTTCACAGGCAGTGAAGCCGCGAACAGCGCATTCTGTTTGTCGGGCGTCTCGATCTTGTGGTTGATGGGTTCAACGCTCTTGTAAGGATTCTCGATTCGCGCATATGGGATGTCGCTCTTCCAGTCGCCGAACAGTCTAGAAAAAACGGTGCGTACCTGCTCCGGGCTGAATTGGCCAACGACGACGATCTCGCCCCTCGCCGGCGAATAGAATTCGCTGTAATATTTGCGCAAATCTTCAACCTTCAAATTCTTCAGATCCTCGATCTGCTCGTCGAGAGTGGAAACATAGCGCACGTCGCCGCGCACGTATTGCGCGTTCATGTGATGACTCAACTCAATCGTCGTCAAGGCGGTCGGTTCTGTCTTTTGACTCTCGGCTTGGGCTATGCGCTGCTGACGAACCTGCTCGAACTCTGTCTCCGGGAAACTCGCTTCGCGCAGCAGTTCGCGGAGCAAATTGAGAGCATCCGGAAGGTTTGCTTCTACCGTACGCATCCACAACCCGCTGTAACCCGCAATTCCCCACATGCTGATCTGCGTTTTTAGGCGATCGATCTCGTCCTGGACTTGCTGACGGCTCTTCGTCTTCGTGCCCCGCATCAGCATATCGGGGGTAATGCTCGCCGCCAGGGACTTACCGAAGAGCGTTTTCTCGCTGCCGGAATGGAAAGCCAAATCGACGGTGACAATGCCACCACGCGTCTTCTTCGGGAGCATCACCAGCTTCATTCCGTTCGGAAGTGTGACGCGAATCAAACGCCCCTCGATGTTCTTCGGTGTGGGGTCAAATGCTTCGCCTTCCTGTACCGCCACTCCGCCCGCGAAGTTCTTGAATCGGGTTGCCGCATCCGGAGCCGCCACAATCTCAGCTCGATCCGGCGCGGCCGTCGGAATGAACTCACCAAGCGTGCGGTTCGATGATTTGAGATAAGCCTTGGCCACGCGGGTTACGTCTACCGGTGTGACATTGCGGATCTCATCCCGGTTCAGGAAGAGCAATCGCCAGTCGCCGTCGCCAATGTATCCGCCAAGCATCAAGGCAACCGCCTGCGAGTTGGTCATGGCGAGTTCTTTGTCCTTGAGTAGCCTCGTCTTGGCGCGGTCCACCTCTTCCTGCGTGGGCGGATCTGTCGCGAGGCCTTCAACGGTCTTCAGCAGTGTTTGCGCGGCGCCGTCGATCGACTGCTCAGGTTTGAGCTGAGCAAAGGCCATGACATAGCCGGCGTCGTGCATCGCAGACGCGTACATGAAGACTGAGTCAGCCTTCCTTGTATCGACGAGATCCTTGTAGAGCCTCCCCGTCTGCGCCGTACCGAGAATCTGTGCCATCACTTGCAGACTCGCCATATCGGGGTGAAGAGCCGAGGGCACATGATAAACCGCGATGACATTCTGCGTGTTGCCAACGCGGCGCAGGATCACCTGCCGCTCACCCTCCTGTGTTGGCTCGACGGTGTAAGGCTGCGTAAGTAGCCGCTGCGCCTTCGGAATCGAGCCGAGCGTTTGTGCGATCGTCGCAAGCGCCTTCGATTCGTCAAACTTTCCCGCGATGATGAGATTGGCATCATCGGGCTCGTAGTACTTCTTGTAAAATGCGGCAAGATTCTCAATCGGAACTTGCTCCACATCGCTGCGCGCGCCGATCACCGTCTTGCCATAGTTATGGAAGTTATAGGCTGCCGATAACACCCGTTCGTGAAGCACATTGGTTGGGTTGTTCTCCCCTGCCTCCATTTCGTTCCGGACGACCGTCATCTCCGTATCCAGATCCTTTTTGAGCATGGTCATGTTCACCATGCGGTCGGTCTCCAGGTCGAGTGCCCACCTCAAGTTCTCGTCGCTCGCGTTGAACGATTCGAAGTACATGGTCTGGTCGTAACTCGTGGTGCCGTTGAAGAACCCGCCGGCCCGATCGGTCAGTTCCTTGAAGAGTTCCCTGCCCGACTTCGAGCTCTTGAAGACCATATGCTCAAGCAGGTGGGCCATGCCCGTCTCGCCATACCCCTCGTTGCGCGATCCCACGCGATAAGTGACGTTAACCGTAATTTTGGGTTGTGAGCTATCTGGAAAAAGCAGCGCGTGAAGGCCGTTTGGGAACGCGTACTCCGTGATCCCCTCAATCGAGGTCACCTTTTGAACACCGGCTGGAATCGCTCCCGTGAGAGCGATGGTTGTGTCCTGGCCGGATGCGGCCGTCATACTGCCAAAGAGCATCAACGTGCAAAAGCCGAGAAAGAGAGTCACGCAAATTCGAGATGCGCTCTTGACGCGGCAAACCCCAGCGAATCCACTCATTGGGACGTTACACATTTGGACGCTCCTTTACGACTGACCTGAGGTTAGCGAACACCAACGCCTTCCCATCAATTGCGTAGCGGAGAGATGATGTTCTGGTCTCTGATTCTGGCGTTGTGAATGCTTCCCCGCGATGTGCTGCTCGAACGGCTTACGGAAGCCCCTTTCGATGGCGCGAGGTGCGGCACTATTCGACGACTTCAATTCCGTCGATGCTGTGCGGCCGATCACCCGGGAATGTGATTCTGCTTGACGTTCGCTCTCCGGCACGTAGTACCCGGTTGAGCCACAACCCGACAGTCTGAAAGTAATTAACATCATCCCCGCACAGTTAAGCGCTGTGAAACTCCGCTCGGCAACCACGCAGCGCAACCTGATTCTCCGGACCTGACCCGCTAATCAGGACCAATCTCAGCGATAGGTAACTGCACTCCGGCGTTCCAGATCAATTGCTCGGTCCCTGCCAGTTGTGCGGTTGGCCGATTCTGTTGCATGAAACGCCTCAGCCGAGACGTTGGCGAGAGGCGGATCGTAACGCTGATCTGCAGGCGTGATTGGCATCACTGATCGCCAGTTATCGCCGGTTCGATACTCCGACATCTACTCAGGAGATCTGCCGTGAATTTTTGTGCGCGCATGTTCGGTTTCACCTTGCTGGCTTTTCTCGTTTCGGCTATTGCCGTCCAACCCGGCCTTGCACAGCAGGATCAAGCCAAGCATATTTACCATCGACTGATCCCAGCCGGGGATACCTGCGCCAGTTGCCACAAGGTGATTTATGACCAATGGAAAGCCAGCCCGCATGCCTCCAACGGTGTCGAATGCACCATGTGCCATGGCGAGACAACAGCCAAGGACTTCGCGGGCACGCCAGCGTTAAGCACATGCGATGCCTGTCACGCCGATCAGGTGGCTCAACTGAAGTCTGATCCATTTATGACAGGCAAGACGTGTGTGACTTGTCATCAAGCACACATCTTCGTGGAGCACAAGAAGGCGGCGCCGGCAGACAAATGATAACAACGGGCCGGTTGGTCTCTGCTGTCGCGGTGGTACGAGGAAGGCACGGACCTTTACTGGGAGCGATCGTGTGCTGCGAGACGCGGTCTACTTGAGCGCGCGGGAACCCGCGATGAGTATATCTACAAGTCTCCTCGCGCTTTGCTGCCAGTCAGCCCCGAAGCCCACATGCGAAACGCCGATCAGCGCTCGAAGCAGATCGTACGCATCCAGATCTCTACGCAGATCCCCGCTCCTCTTCGCCCGCTTTACAAGCCCGTCGATCGCGGCGTGGATCGTGGTGCGCGAACCTTCATGAAGCCTGGAAGGACCTCCGGTAATGGTATTGAGAGCGGGCGCAATGATGTGCTTTGCCGCAATGTAGTCCACCAGCAACAGCATCCAGGCTCGAAGCGCTTCGAGAGGATACATGGTCTCGGTGAATTGGCTCGCAGCCGCCGCTAGTTTCTCCACTTCGTTCCGGTAAACACCTTCAATCAGCTCATCGCGGGTTGGGAAATGGCGATAGAGAGTACCTGCTCCAACTCCCGCCTGCTTGCCGATCTCCTCCAGGCTGGCATTGGCGCCGTCTCGGGTAAAGACTCCCTTCGCAACTTCAAGGATCCGCTCGCGGTTGCGAAGTGCGTCTGATCTTTGTTTCCGGGCGGTCGTGGATCGTTTCTTTGTCACGTTCAAAATTCTTGCATCCGGAGGATCCCTCCACTTATCTACTTATGCGGAGGATCTCTCCGTTTTAATCGGAGCGGCATCCTTTGGTCAATCTTAGCCGCAATGAGAACAGGGAGGCACACATGCGGGTATTCGTTACCGGCGCTACCGGATTCATCGGTTCCGCCGTCGTGAAAGAACTTGTCGGCGCAGGTCATCACGTGCTTGGGTTGACGCGATCGGATGTCGGCGCAAAGTCGCTTGAGACCGCTGGCGCCGAAGCGCATCGAGGCGATCTGGAGGACCTGGAAAGCCTACGCAGCGGAGCAGCTGCGGCGGATGCCGTCATCCACACCGCATTCCGGCATGACTGGGCGAAGTTTGCGGAGGCCTGCGAGCTGGATAAGCGCGCCATCGAAACCATTGGATCCGTGCTCCATGGTTCAAGCCGTCCGTTGATCGTCAGCTCCGGCGTGGGAGTGGCTCAGGGCCGCGCCGCCACCGAGGATGATCCGCCGCTTTCTTCCCCATCCCTTCCTCGTGTTTCGGAGGCAACCGCTGTCGCACTCATGGAGCGCGGAGTCCACGCCTCTGTGATGCGCTTGCCGCAGGTCCACGACACCGTAAAACAGGGCCTTATTACGCCGCTGATTGCGGTGGCACGCACAAAGGGAGTATCGGCGTATATCGGGGATGGTCACAACCGCTGGCCTGCAGCACATGTTTCGGATGTCGCACGCCTCTATCTGCTTGCTCTGGAGAATGGCACAGCGCGCGCCCGTTACCACGCCGTCGCCGAAGAGGGTGTGCCTCTCAAAGATATTGCCACCGCTATCGGCCGTGGGCTGAATGTGCCTGTCCTTTCCATTTCGCAGGAACAGGCCCAGGAACATTTCGGATTCCTCGGATTCTTCGCAGGGAGGGACGCCCACATCTCCAGCGCACAGACTCGCGCAAAGCTCGGATGGAACCCTACCGGCCCGTCGCTTCTTACCGATCTCGGAAACATGCGCTATTCCGAGGTCTGAAAGCAACTCACCATCACGGAGAAATCGAGATGCAAAAAACATGGTTCATTACCGGCGCCTCGCGTGGGTTCGGTCGCATCTGGGCAGAGGCTGCTCTTCAACGCGGCGATCGGGTTACGGCGGCCGGCCGCAAACTGTCAGACGTAGCCGATCTAACGGGACGTTTTGGCGATGCGGTGCTGCCTCTTGCGCTCGACGTCACTGACTCCACGCAGGTGCAGCAGGCAGTTCATCAGGCGTACGTGCACTTCGACAGGCTGGACGTGCTTGTCAACAATGCTGGCGGGAGCCTGCTCGCAGCTACAGAGGAAGCAAGCGATGAGCAGATCCGCGCCCTCTTCGATGCCAACTACTTCGGCATGGTCCGAGTGCTTCGAGCGGCCCTGCCTTTTTTGAGGAAACAAGGGAGCGGTCACATTCTGGGTGTTTCCAGCGGGCTCGGAATAGCGGCATTACCAATGATCGGGTTCTATTCCTCGACGAAATGGGCTGTTGAAGCGCTCCACGAATCTCTCGCGTCGGAGGTGAAGGCATTCGGGTTGAAGGTGACAATTGTTGAACCCGGAGCTTACGCAACAGACTTCGGAAAGTCCGCACAGATCGCGGATGTTCTGCAACTGTACGCGGAATTTCGGAAGCAGTTCCTGACCCATCTGGCAAATGTTGAACGCGGCGATCCACAGGCGACCGCAGAGGCCATCCTCAAGCTCGTGGATGCGGAAAACCCGCCGCTGCGCCTTGGCCTGGGCACTTCTATCCTTCCGAGGGCCCGCGCTGCGTACACGGAGCGGCTGCAGACGTGGGAAGCGTGGGAGGACGTGTCGAATGCGGCGATGGGTGAGCCGAGGAAATCAATGCAAACGTGGATCGAGCAACTGGCCCAAGTGCCTTCGGATCAGACATGAAGTCGGCATGTCGCCAGTTTTTCGCGAGATGCGCCGGCTGGGCTCGATTACCCCGATTCCGGCACACCGATCGCACACTGAACAAGTTCGTAGAGAGTGCGATGCACCATATCCGAGCAGTGGCTGCTGATCGCGAGTCGGTCACCTCCATGTTCACAGTGGACCGTCCGCGAAAAACTCCCGACGACTTGTGCGGCATGGCGACTGTACGGCCACGCGGAAATTGGCACAAATCGAGCGGGCGTATAGATGGGTGTGTCATTGGCGTCTGCCAGTCCGGTTCCCCTTAGAATGGCCGGCGTTCGCCACTACCTCGAATATCGCGACAACGAGCTCTCAGTTTGTCGAGAGTCTCCCATGTGCTCGGCCGGGCGATAGAGCTCTTCCGGAATCTCCGCTAGCTTAGAAGAAGCAATGCGTCCGTCGGCAAGGCCGTAAAAGTTAGCAAAACTCATGATGATGGGCTTCCACATGTCAGAATTCACGTGGTTCGTCTTTCCTGCAAGGAGCAGCCCCTCTTCCACGTATACCCGGACGATCTTCAGCTCGAATGCCATCACTCTAGTCGTATCGAGATTGTCGCCGTAGGCTCGTTGCGCCTCGAATCCGCCAAATGGGTGTCTGGCCTGTAGCACGGCCTCCATCTGCACGGGGCACTCGGCGACGCGAGGCGCCTGGACGAGTTCCGATGGAAGAGAGGATAGGGCCGCGACGCCGAGCTTGTCCTTCACATAGCGATAATCCCTGGCTAGTTTGGAGGCAGGAACCGGGTTGGATCCTGTGGTCTTTGCGAGCCGGTTCACCGCTTCCGCTTGAGCCGAGGATGGAAGATTGAGCACGCATTCCTGTTCGCGTAGGAGATTCTCCGAGGTTTTCGATTGGCCGGCGAGCCCGATCATGCATCCCCAGCCTAACCACCAGGCGGAGGACATTGGGGCTACATTTGTGGTCCCGTCTTCGTTGCGGGTGCTGATGAGGACAACTGGAGTTCCGAAGTAGAGGATTGAGGGTTCGATAGTCTTGTGCATAGAAATACTCTGTCGAATCTCGACATTCACAGCATCCCGTTTTTTGCTCCCTAATTCCGCGGTTCAACGGATCGTCTCGTTTGCGTCGTGGAACGTCGCGCTTCGCATCCTCGGAATAATGGTTCGTTTAGCGGTTGCGGCGCATATCTCTATAGACCTTGCGCTCCCGACCTCCAAAACGGAGTTGTGTACAGCCACTCGGAGAGGGTCGGAGGTGAACTAAGTAGATGAGCGGCTTTGGTTTACGGCACCCAAATTGAGAGAGGAGCTTAACCGCGCTAGGTTGCGACAATCCCGTGGAACATCGAAGTTAGCCGCATGGTTGATATTTTGGAACCGTTTTGCCGATAGATAGAAGATTCGGAGACGAGCAAGTCTTCGAGAGTGTTGGGCAATTGACCTTGATGATCCAGTATTCGCAACGAATCAGAAGGGCCGCATCGAGACTTCTGTCAGTCGGCGGCTTTGCTGCGTTCGCATGGGTCGCAATTCTCGCAAGTGCTGCATTGCTTTGCCAGGCCTCTGATACCTCGGCAAAGCAGTTGCCTCTTCTTACAACCGCTCGTCAGGTCCATGACCTTCGCCCCGAGCAGGCAGCCCTCGGCTATCCGGTTCGATTCCGCGGCGTCGTAACGTTTTACGACGCATATCAGGAAGGTCACCGCGCACTCTTCGTAGCTGACAAGACAGGCGACGTTTTTGTAGCACCTGGTTTTGCGCCGCTTCTTCCGCTGCACGCCGGGTCGCTCGTTGAGGTCACTGGCGACACGGATCCCGGCGGATTCTCACCCATAGTTTCGCATTCCAGCATTCGTATTCTTCCTGGAACACAACCGCTTCCGCGCGCCGATGAGGTCACAGTTTCGCAACTCCTCGGCGGTGGAAAGGACTCTGAGTGGATATCCCTAAAAGGAGTTGTTCGCTCTGTTGAATTGGACGGAATGCACGTCGTCCTGACAATAGCTACGTCAGACGGCACACTCTCTGCAACAACAGACAAAGAGGACGGAGCAAACTATTCGGCATTGGTTGATTCCGAAATCGTCATTCAAGGCATCAACGCACCATTGGTCAATGCCAGACGCCAATTGACTGGAGTCCGTCTTCTGTTTCCAGGAATGAAGACAATCTCTATAACGAGACCCGCTCCTGTCGATCCATTTTCACTGCCCGCGGTTCCTCTCAGCAGTCTGTTGCAATACTCGCCGCAGCCTGTCAGTACCCACCGGATCCATGTCCGCGGTCGAGTAACACTCTCTTGGCCGGGACAAACCGTATGTATCGTGGACAAGACTGCGGGGCTCTGCATCCAGACCGCCGATCGCACCGAACTCAATGAAGGTGATCTGATCGATGTCGCCGGCTTTTTGGAAAGGAGAGATTATCTCCCCACCATTACCGCTGCCACCCTGAAGCGAGTGGAAAGCGGCGGGTCAGTGACGCCCATCGATATCTCGGCAGAGAATGCCTTAGAAGGCGCCGGCAACCATGCCGGTACGGTTTCAGCAGCGGCGCATACCGATATCTCCGCGGCAAACTCCCTCGCGACAGACCGCAACGGAGAACTCGTCCGCATCGAAGGCAAGTTGGTGGCAATAAATCGAGGATTGAACGGCTCGACGTTACTTCTCTCCTCGAATGGAATCCTCTTTCCCGCCGAGTTGCCCACGGATGCCGCGACCGACAAGAGCCGAGCGAATGTCCCATGGATTGACGGCAGCACGGTTGACGTGACGGGCGTCTTTGTTGGAAAAGTGGACGAACGCCAGGCCGTCCGCCAGGAAGGCATTGCACGCATCGAATCTTTTCGGATTCTGTTGAGGTCGCCAAAGGATGTTCACGTCGTCACCACTCCTACATGGTGGAGCGTCGAACATACTCTCGAGGTTCTCGGCCTTGTTGTGCTCACGATGATTGCAGCTCTGGGGTGGATCGGAATCCTCCGGCGCCAGGTCCACCAGCAAACCGAGATTATTCGTCGAAGTGAAGCGCGGTTCCGCCATATGGCAGAGCACGATGGTCTCACGGGACTGCCCGTGAGAAATGTTCTTCTCGAACGGCTTGAACATGCCTTGGATGAGATCAAGCGGCAGACCAACTGTCTGGCATTGTTGATGGTGGATGTGGACAACTTCAAGCACATCAATGACACCATGGGGCATGCCGTGGGTGATCAAGTGTTAATGACCATCGGAACGCGGCTTCAGGAATCGTTGCGATCGACTGACACCGTGGCGCGCATGGGCGGGGATGAATTTACTGTTCTCCTCACTGGGCTAAACCACTCAGAAGAGGCGCAGCAGATCGCTTCACACCTGGTCTCAAAGATATCTGAGCCCATGGTGTTGCAGGGGATGCGAGTTGAAGTCTCAGTAAGCGTAGGTGTGGCAACCTATCCCGAGAGTGGAAGCGATGTGAAAACACTCCTGAGAAACTCAGACGCAGCCCTCTATCAAGCGAAAGCAAGAGGTCGAAACTGCTATCAGATGCATTCTGCTAACGCATACTCTTCCGGCCTGAGGCCGGCGTTTCCACAGACTCGGTAGAGACGCGTATCTCCTATCCTGCGGCAATCCCTGAATCACCTTGCTCGCTTCCAGAAATGGCCGTCGTTGCGTGGGAACAACGGGCCCGGGATGCTCCCCTTCGTTCGCTCGAGATAGGAGCGAGCGGGTGAGCGGACATCGCGCTCAAAGCGTGCCTCCGCCTAGCCACCTCGACTCGGAAACCGGAACGCTTTTCATGGCAGTCTCGATTTCTTCGATTTCCGACGATTGCTTTGATCTTTAGTTTCCTTGATTCTGCCATGCGAAATCTAGGTTCCCGCCGAACGTGGAAGACCGGACGCTCTCGTCTTCAGCGCTAAGGTGGGGTAGACTTGGCGATGCCCGTAAGCAAGGGTCAATAAACCATCCAGAGGTCCGATGCGATTTCATCGCTTTGCAATTGCAGTGTTCATCGCGGCTCTCGCGTTGCCCATGACTGCGCAGCGGCATGTACCGAAAGACCTGAGCGGCGTAAGAGGTTTCAATTACCAGTCTGCTGAGACCATCGGCCACGTCGAATTCTGGCTTCAATACAATCCAGCGGTCACGGAACGCGACCTGGACTATGCCAAACGCCTCCAGTTGAATCAGGTCCGCGTCTTCGTCCCATACGCTGTGTGGGAAATGAATAAAGAGGCGTTGCGAAAGAACCTGATCCACTTTGTGCGGGCCGCGCACGCACGCGGTATCGGCGTCATGCCGACGATGCAATACAAGTTTGGACAATGGAAGGACCGGACAGCCTGGCCCGATGCAAGGGGCTTTGTAGCTGATTTGGTGGCTACCATAGGGAAGGAACCGGGCCTGGAAATCTGGGACGTGGAGAACGAGCCCGAGTGCTGCAAGCTGCCGCCCACAGCGGACAATCAACTGCACATGGAACATGCCGTTTACATGGCCAAAATGTTTCACGAACTGGATCCGCTGACGCCGGTAACAATCGGTGCGACGTTCGCCGAAAACATGATCGCGATGGGCGACGCAGTGGATGTGCTGTCGTTCCACGATTACAGCCCGACGCGCGCTCAAATTCAAGCCAACATTGAAACCGCGAAGAAGTACGCGGCAAAGACCGGAAAACCGTTAATCAATACTGAGATCGGATGCGTCGCCCGCGCCAATCCATACGACGTCACTCTACAGGAGTACATGCAAGCCCACGTCGGGTGGTACATCTGGGAACTAATGATCACCGGCAACTGGGGAACGGTCCATGGTGTGTTCTACCCCGACGGTACCGTGCGCGATCCGGCCATTCCCGCCGCCCTTCTCGGCTTCTTCCGCAATCGCGGAAAGAATGTCGTGGAAGAGGTTCCCGACCGCGAGAACCATCTCACCGAAGCGCTCGCGAAAAACAGGGCGTGGCTGGCCGACCCGAATGCCGACTGGAATACCGGTTTGGATCTCGCGGAGATTTCGGCGAACCTCCTTGAAGCCGCCCAGTTGACACCAATGCACAATCTACCCAGCAGGCAAGTGATTCTGTTGCGCCAGAGTCAGCCGGATATTCCCGCCCTCCGTTCGATTCTTGCAGACTTCACTTCCCTGCTCTCTCCTTACCAACTCCCCCCGGGCGATCCTCGCCGATCGCGACCGCCAGGCTTCATCAAATGAACCGATGGCGAATTTGGATGCAGCCATCGCGCTTCTTCTCGCCATTGGCAGCTCATTCAGTGTCCACCGGCGAGTTGTCGATACAGCTCGGGATCGAGCTCCTCAAGCCCGGTGATGCCATGCAGATGATTGACTGAGACCCACGGCAGCCAACTACGGTGTGATCCAAAGCCTCTATTGGTCGACATGCTCCAGTGCTCCTGCTGCCAGCCGGGTCCGAGCAGATCATAGGTACGCCCCGGCAGCGCCATCATGCTCTTGGTGTCGAGCAAAAGGATTCGCGCAACATCAAGGTAGTGTCCGTCATGGGTGAACTTATATAACCTGGCGTAGTCAGGGACGGCCCAATCCAGGTACTCGTCCACACCGCCAACTGCGCGGGCAGTAATGCCCTGCACGCCCACGGTGGCGACACCACGTTTCCAATTCAAGTCGGAATCGAGGGCGTCGACCGGCATGGGCACATTCCAAATCCAGATGTAGCTCTCGGCGTAAGTGCCCGCGGCCTTGGCGCGGTCCAGCCACTTGGGATCTCTGGTGGCTTCGTAAAGATCCAGAAATGCATCGAGGGACAACATGCCGGCCTCTTTGTCGGTGATGTTTGGATTGTCGGTTGCACCGCCGACGAACAGACCACGACTACCAAAGTTGTCCCACACGTAATCCGCAGCTCGGATTGCCGCGTCAAGGTAACGTCGTTGTCCAGTCTCTTGGCTCAACTTCACCAGCATCGGCACGGGATTGTAACTGCTTGTACCGGACACCTCGAGCACCTCGCCGGGGCCGCCATGCCAACTCCTCGGAAAAGAGCCGTCTTTGCGTTGCTGAGTAATCAGCCAGTCGCCAAATTGCCGGCACCAGACGAGCCAGTCCGGGTGATCGCGACCCTCCCGTTTCTCGCGGCGATACGCATCCAGAAGAGTGCG
>Ga0070735_10003230_pt1 | contig 14368 bp, 22 predicted proteins | sample Coa_R1_FD_66443 | JGI IMG/M metagenome (GOLD analysis project Ga0070735, IMG submission 66443) | Surface soil microbial communities from Centralia Pennsylvania, which are recovering from an underground coalmine fire - Coalmine... | ecosystem: Environmental > Terrestrial > Soil > Unclassified ...
TTGATCACATCATGGTTCAGCGACGAATAGCCCGTTCGCTGGACGTACCGGCCGTATGCGTTCAGCGCCGGAACCATCGTATGGCACGTGCTGCAACTCACGCCGTATGCTTTCGCAAAGGTCGGCATGGCTTGCGCTTGCGCGCCGGCAAAGAGTGCGAAGGCGGCAGCTGCCGCCGCCATCGCCGTGAACCGCGTAATCATTTCTGAACCTTTATCGTAAGCGCCATGTTGGGATGTCCGGCGCCGCAAACGATCGAGCAATGCACGACGTACGTCCCCACCGTCTTCGGCGTAAACGTGACGGTCGCGAATTTGTTCGGCATAATGGTCGTATCCGGAATGCCGAGTTCGTCGGACTTGATGCCGTGCACGCCTTCGCTGGACGTAAGCCGCAGCGTCGTCGGCTCGCCGGCCGGCACCGTAATGGTGTCGGGTGTGAATTTCCAATTCGACGCCACGATGTCGATGCTCGGATGAGCGAGACTTCCAAGCGGGAGAAGAACGGCGCATAAGGATAAGAGCGCCGTAGAGAAGGCCATTCGTTTAAAAGCGTTCATGGCGCTACTCTAAAGCTTGCGAAAGACCGTATGGAGAAATGCGGTTCTTGGGGTGGAGAAATGTTTGGGAAGCCTAAAAGCGAAAGCCGCTTTTGAAAGCGGCCTTTGCTTTTCCCACACGGTGCGGTTCTACGAACCGGCCTGATAGCAGGCCCTAACTTCAGAGAGCTCCGCGCTGCTCTTTTCTTTCTTTGTCCGAACCGTGGCTTGAGCGTAGCGCGCCCCCGAGAACGCGTGGAGAACGAGTTCCGTCACTTCAGGGATTCGACATAGGCAGCGACGTCACGAACGTCCCGCGCGGTCAACGTCGAGGGATAGAGCTTGGGCATCGGCGGAGATGGATTCTCGATCCAAGCCGCGGCTTGGTGGAAGTTCTTGCGGGAAGATTCATTGACAAGGCTTGGTCCCATGCCGCCTTGTCCCTTCGCACCGTGGCAGGATGAGCAATTCTGCGCGAAGATCGCCTTTCCGGCCGGGCTGCCCGCCGGGTTCGAAGCGGTTTGCGCTGCCGGCGCGGCCGCTGCATTTACGGCTGCAACCTGGAGAGGCGGACTGACGCCGAACCCCCAGGCTGAAAGAAACGCCATCGTCCACAAACTCAAACTCATTGCTACGCCGACGCCGCTTGCGTATTGCTGACCGGCATACGCGGTGACGAAACCGAGCAGCAGCAGCCCCAGGTGCTCGAAGACGTGCGCCGCTGGAAGACGCTCGAGCGGCGAGTATTCGGACGGCCACATCAGCAGCATCGCAAGCATTGGTGCGATGATGCTCGCGAACAGCCAAAGCGCGCGCGCGGAAAACGGTGCAGAGCCTCGCCGCGCGATGAGCAAACCGGAAACCGCCGCGCCCACGAGAATGACGGCGTGCAGCAAATGATGCACGCGCACGGGAATCTCGATTTCGCCGCGATACGCAGGCGCAAGCGCGAAGAGTACCGTCAGCGCGAGGATGACGAAGCCGGCAACGCGTGCTTTCACAAGGCCTCCGCTTGCGTGCGCAGACGCGCCAAGCGCAGCGCTTCAACGCCTGCCAGAATCAAACCGCCCAGAAGAATCAAAGCGCCGATCGTTGCGATGCCGGCGTACTGCGGCCCCGGGCCGGGCTCGACCGCATAGCGTCGCGGCACGCCGCTCGCACCGGCGATATAAAAGGAAATCAAAAAGAGCGCGGCGCCGCCGAAGATCGTTGCACCGACGAGCCAGCGCGTCGCGAGCGATGAAAGCGTGCCGCTCCGCTGCTCCAAGTTGACGAATGCCCAGCCGATCGTAAACAGCAGAACGCCCTGCAGCAAGTACGTGTGAAAGTGCCCAGGCACCCAAAGCGTGTTGTGCAGGTCCAAGTTCACGGGGATCGTCGCATCGAGAACCGCCGCCGTTCCGCCGACGACCCATCCGATCATGCCCGCGTATAGAAACAGCGATCCGAGACTCCATTTCAATCCCGAGCGGTGCACGAGCATCACGCCGGAAAAAACGGTGACCACGACCACCGGAATCGCGGCCAAGTATGAGGCGATCTCGCCGATGTACTGCACCGTTTCCGCTTGCGCGAAGTCCATATACAAATGGTGAAAATACGCAATGATGACGAACACCAACGTGCCCCACCAGGCAACCACGAGCGGCTTCGACGTGTGGTATTCGCGCTTCGTGCAAAGCGGTAAACCGACGTAGACGCCGGCGACTGCCATGTACATGGTGAGATTCGCGAACGTGTGTCCGAACTGATAGATGAGATTTTTTGCCCAAAGCGGATCGATGACGACCGAAGGGTCAATCCAATGCACCAGCATGCCGATGCCTACGGCAAGCCCGAACGTGCCGCCGATGATTCCGTCAATGGCCGTAATGGCCGCTGCGAACATCTGCGGCGGCGGCTCCGCATGATTCGCTTGAAACGCGCGCGTATTGAAGACGTAATCGATGCCGAGCATGCCGGTGATGCCGCCGTAGCGGTTTAGCAGCGCCCCGAGAATCTGGGCGCACCAGATCATGAAGCCGATCATGACGAGGGCGTTGCCTATCAGCCACACGCCGGTGGCCCAACTCGGCCAGTACGTGCCGACGAACGGCAGCGGATACAGCATCGTCCAAAGCGAGCCGTACTTGCCCGGAAAGACGCTGACGATCACACAGAGCGCGCCGGCGAGAAAAAAACCATAAGCGAGGTATGCAATTCGCGGATCTATCGCCGTCTCTCGCCGTACCAAATACCAGAGCGTCCCAAGGCCCGCAATTGCCATTGCGGTAATCATGCCGATGCCGTGCAAGCTGAGCAACGCATAGAACCAGCCCGGGTCGTACGTAATCCACCCCGCCTGCTCGGCGCGCATGGCGATGCCGATGAGCATCATTAGGAAGAATATTGCGAGGCCGGTGCCGATGTAGGTCCACATCACGGCGCGCGCACTACGCATCTCCACGCTCATCGAACCTCAAAACCTCCTTGCATCGACGCGTGGGCGATGCCGCAATATTCTAAGCAGCGCACGGTGTAATGTCCGCGCACGTGAAACAGAAACGGTAAGTGGTTGACGTAATCGGGCATGGCTTGCACCTGACCGACCAGCCTGCCGCTGGGATCGTAAATCGCGAAGCCGTGGTTCACGTCGCGCGAGGTCACGTCGAAAACCACGGGCTTGTCGACCGGTACGCTGGCGGGCAGCATGAAGCTGTACTGCTGGGCGATCACGCGGTAGTGAAGACCCAAACTTTGCGCGCTTCCATATGGAAAATGCGGAATCGTGAATATGAAGACGGCGATGGCCGCCGCGAGCACCGTAAAGAACCAGTACCGGCGAATGGCGTAGCCTCTCGACGACACGACGCCCTGTCCCACTGGATTCCGCGAACCGTAAGTAGCGAGAAAGACCATCAAGACTATCGCCGCGAACGCAATAATCAAGAACAACTCAAGAATGAAGAGTCCGCTCACACACCCTCCTTTTGCTACAGTTTGCCAGTTTCGCGCAGTACGGCTGGAACGTACGCGCACGTCGGTTCTTCGGCAAAGGAATCGCCTGTCATCGCATAGGCGCGCGAACGCGACCCGCCGCAAAGCTGTCGAAACTCGCAAACGCCGCATTTGCCGCCGAATGTTTCGGGCGAACGGAGCCGGCGCATCATCGGATCTTCACGGTACACCTCGAGTAGGTTGTCCGTGCGGACATTGCCGACGGGATACGGCAGGAAGCCGCTCGGGCAGATCTCTCCAGTGTGGGAAATAAAGACGAATCCCTTCCCATCGCCGATTGCGGGAAATCGCATCCAAGGCTGCGGGATGTGCGCAGGCCTCTCTCGCGCAGGCGCCGCGGCTTGGCGTTGGGCGGTATAGCGCCGAAAGTGCGGTGCTTCCGTTGTCTTTACCGCAAAACGCGCATGTTCCGAGATCCGGTACAGCGTGCGGAACGCTTCCTCCGTTTCCTTTGCGCTCAACACCTGATCCAAGCTCGCTCGACCGACCGGTACGAGAAAAAACGCGCTCCAGAGTACTGCGTCGAGCTGTTCGACCAAGGCGGCGATCTGCGCGATCTGATCGGCATTGAAACGAGAAACGGTCGTATTGATCTGCAGCTCCATGCCAAGCTCGATCGCCGTGTGGGCCGCGTCGATGGTGCGCTTGAACGATCCGGCTACGCCGCGGAAGCGATCGTGTGCCTCGGCGGTCGCAGCGTCGATGCTGAGCGAGATTCGCTTACAGCCGGCGCGCGTCAGGCGTTCGAGCGCCGTCCTCGTCAAACGGCCCGTCGCGCTCGGCGAAACGGCGACGCGCAAACCGCGATATGTTGCGTACTCGACGATCTTGTAAATGTCCTCACGCATGAGCGGGTCGCCGCCGGTCAAGACGAAAATCGGCTTGCCGCATTCCCGCACCGCATCCACGAGCGCGAACGCCTCGGGCGTCGTGAGTTCCGAGGGATCGCGGCGTGGAATCGCCTCCGCTCTGCAGTGCAGGCACGCGAGCGCACAGGCGCGGGTCATTTCCCAAATGACGATTTTCGGGGCATCGGAATAGGACGTGGAGAATAACGCCATGTATTCAGCGTATGGGACGCGTGCAAAGCAAAATGAGAACGCCGCGAGAAATCATCGAGAATGTGCGTTTCCAGCGTTGCTTGCGGTGTTACCGAAGTCGTTGTTTTTCGGACCAAACGGTGGCAAAGGTGAGTTATGAGGGATCACCAGCCGGTCGAATTGGACGTCCGCGCCATCCCGACGTGGCAGCGGCACCCTAGAATCTTCGAGGCGTTCGATAATCTCGAAATTGGGGCGGAATTGCGGATCGTCAGCGATCACGAACCGCGGCCGCTCCGCGGCGAACTGGAACGCACGCGTACCGGCCGTTATGTGTGGCTGCAGCACATGCTGGGCCCCGAGCACTGGGAAGTCACGTTGCGCCGCGTCGCAAGCCCGGGGGCCGAACAGGTTCAGGGTTTCCTCAAACGGTGCGCGATTCTCGCCGACGCGTCTGCGCGGACCATTCGTCAGCTGGAAAGCACTGCAGTCGAGAAGGTATTGGAGCACAACGAATCCGTCGCGGAACAGGCATCCGATTGGGACGGCTTCGGAATTGTGATGCACGGTACGCTCTGCGCGGTCATCACGTCTGCGCTCGGGCGCGAGCATGCTTTGTACGAGGTGCTGTCGGGGGAGCCGTTCGGGGAGACCTCTACGATTGACGGCGGTTCGATTGTTGCGCGGTTTGTCGTACTCTCGCGTTCGGCGCGCGTATTGCTCTTTCCGAAAACGTCCGTCCGCGCGGCGCTGCACGAAGACCTCGCGCTCAGCCGGGCGATGAACGACGTCTTCGCGCAACGGCTGCGCGCGATCATCGAGCGGTTTGCCGCGCAAACTTCGCTTCCTACGGTCGCGCGGGTTGCAGCCGCACTTTTGCCGCACGCCGGCCCCGAACCGGGTCTTCGGCCGGTTCTTCCGTCTTTTCAAAATCTCACGCAAGTCGAACTCGCAACCGCGGCGGGCACGGTCAAAGAAGTCGTAAGCCGGGCGCTCGCCGAGCTTGAAAGCGCAAACGCCATCGAACGACGAGCCGGTCATATCGTGAGGGTCGATCGAGAGAAGCTGACGGAGTACGCCGGCTGTCTATAACTGCGGTCAATGAGCGTTTCCGGCGTCGCACCTAAAATGACGACATGCGACAACTCGACGTGCGCGTTCTTCCGCCGTCAAAAAAGCACGGCACGATCCATGAATGCCTCGAACAATTGGCCTCGGGTGAGACGCTGCGCATCGTCAACGATCACGATCCGCGCCCGCTTCGCTATGAACTAGACGACGCCTATCCGGGAGCATTCGTGTGGACGTACCTCGACTGCGGACCAGAACTCTGGCGTGTGGACATCTCGAAAAAGCAAGAGCTGCGCAGACACTCGCAAGTCGACGTGCTCGCAGATTGTCATGCGCTTCGCGTTGGAGACGTCCGTATAGAAGCGGGCCGGAGTTTCTCGTTCGATTCGTTCGAGGGAACCGCCGCGCTCTTGGTGTTCGACGGGGATGGGATGATCACGATTTCCGGGTGTTCGCACACGCTGAAAAGCGGCGCCGTCGAACTCATTTGTCCCGGAGAGCCATGTACGATCACTGCGATCACGCCGGTTCACGCGTATCTCGTCATAGCGAAGGATAGCCCGACTGCGCACCATAGAGCTTGATGTTCGACCCTACCATGAACGCGGCGAGGAGCCTTTTGAGACAATCATGGCCGCTGTCGAAGCACTTCACGAGAACGAGCAATTTTTGCTTGTCAACTCGTTCGAGCCGAAGCCGCTCTACGCGGTCCTAAGGAAGCTCGGCTTTTCACACCGCACCATGGACATGGGCGGCGGAGAGTGGCGCGTGCTGTTCACCCCTGAGCCATGATTGGTTTCGGCGATCGCGTCAGCGATCCGGTAGGCAGCGGCTTGGTTCTCGCGTTCGCGCTAGGATTCTACGTTCTCGGCTGCTGCCTGCTGCTGTTCACGGGAGCTACGTTCGGAACACTGCACGCGTTCGCGGGGTTCATCGTGCTCGCGATTATTGCGGCGCTCAACCAGCTCTTGCCGGTCTTGACCTATGCTCCCGTTGCGCGTCCTCAAACCGTACTGGCGATCGCGCTGGCTTTTTCCGTCGGTTTCGCACTGCTGATCGCCGGCTTTTTCGGTTTCAACACGTTCTTTGCGGCATCAATCGTGCTCGCGGCATCCGCTCTCGTCTGGGTATTCTGGAATGCCCGGCGGCTGCTTCTCGGTAAACAGGAAGCGCAAACGCGCGCGCTCATGGCGTGCGCGGTATTAGCATTCCTGGCGGCTGCCGGTATAGGTGCGTCGATGGCCGGGGCGCTGGCCGGCCAATGGCCGGCGGCTAGTTTAAACCTCGCCACGCTGCACGCATCGCTGGCGATTCTTGGTTTTGCTTCACTGCTCATCGTGGCTATATCGTATCGGTTCGTTCCGATGTTTGCCGTCGCCCATGGGACGGCATACGGCCGCCGTGGAGCTCAATGGCTCGCCGTTGCCGGTGTAATTATCGTAGCCGCGGGCATCCATTCACCGGTCGGCCTCTTGTTCGGCTTTACGTTATTGCTGATCGCCGCGGCGAGTATCGGGTATTCGCACGTCATAACGCTCGCCTCGCGCCTGCGCAAACGGCTGGACGTGAGTCTGCGTTACGGCCTTGTTGCGTGGACCTTGGCGATCGTCGCTCTATGTCTTGCGCTCGCCGCCGTGTGGTACGAGCGTCTCTGGATGGCCGCGGTTACGCTTGGCGTTCTGGGATGGATTTCCATCACGATACTGGGCTACGCGTTCAAGGTCGCCGGGTTTTTGGCGTGGCAAACGGCAAAAGAGCGCGATCCTTCGGCGCAGCTGCCGGCCTTGAGCACTGCCGTGAACTTACCGATGGCGTATTTGGGCCTTGCGTTGCTCGGCGCCGGCGCCGTGGCTTCCGCGGTGTGCAACGTCGTGAATTCAGAGCATGCGCAGATCGGCTACGGAATGTACGCCGCCGGCGGTCTCCTCGCCGTTGCATCGCTCGCGAAACTGGCATTTCTCTACGTCTTTAGAGGACGAACGAATGAAGTCTACCGTGCTGTTGGATAATCGCGGTCTGTCTCCGCCCGAGCCGATGCTGCGGATCTTGTCCGCACTGGAAACACTTGCGCCCGGGGGTGAGATCGTCGCGCAAATGGATCGACGCCCGATCTTTCTCTTCCCGGAATTGGATGAACGCGGCTGCACGTACGCATGCGATGCAGCCGCTGAGGGTGGTTACGTGCTCACCATTTGCAAATCATGAGCGAGAAGCATCGCGATCAGGTGCAGGAAGCACTCGGAACCGTCATCGATCCGGAACTCGGAATCGACATCGTGTCTCTTGGACTGATTTACGGAGTCGCGATCGACGAGGATAACGTCGGCGTGCTGATGACGCTCACGACGCCGGGCTGTCCGATGCACGGCACGATCCGCAACGACGTCGAGGAGAAATTACGGCGGCTGCCCTGGATTCGAGAGGTAAGCGTTCAGGTGACGTATTCTCCGGAATGGACACCCGAACGGCTAACGCCAAAAGCGCGCGCGATGCTCGGGCGTTAAGGAAAAATAGCATGCTGACGGTTACGGTAAAATCCACTTCTGAGCGCCCGCGAAACGACGTTGTCGTCGGCACGATGCGCAAACCGGTTCATCGCGCGATCGTGAGGCGAGCCGTGGCGCTGTTCGGCGCTGGTGCGCACACGGTTGAGACAGTGGAGAGGGTGGCGTGAGCATCGACGCTGGTTTTTCGCTGATTGCAAAAGACGACGACATCGTCGAAGGTAACCTTTACGGAGTCTCGGTTCGAGAAACACCCTTGCTGCTCGTCCGCTTGGAAGGCGTAATTCGTGCCATTGGCCGCATCTGCACGCACGAGTTTGCCGATCTCGCGGAGGGCCAAATTGAGGACGGCTGCGTGGTGTGCCCGCTGCACGGAAGCAAGTTCGATATCATGACGGGACGAGCATTGACGCTGCCTGCCGTCGAAGCGGAACCAGTTTATGAGGTGATTGTTCGAGACGGTGCAGTCTATGTCGCCGTACCCTGCGAGCCCGTAGACTAAGAACCGCGCGTTCGCGCGGAGCGAGACCCAGGTCATGTGCATTTTGAGATCTTTATGCTGTACTTGCAGTTACGACGCCGTTGCGCTCCCGCACGGACGCACCTTTGTGTGTGTAGGGGGGATGTAACCGGGCACGGGTTGGAAGCGGCGATCACGGCGCGACATCGCTGCGGCGCAAAGCGCGTTGTTGAAGGCCGTTTCCAGCGCAGTTACAACGAGCATAAACGGCTGCGCGGAGCGGATATTTCGGACCGTTACCCGCAACGCGCCGACGCCGGACGGGCGGGCCGGTTCGTAACGCGATCGCGCTACGGTGCTCCCCGTCGCAATTTGCGTTCAAGGACGCCCTGAAGCACGACGGCTTGGTTGTGCGCCTCGTCCTTCGCACTATAAATCAGTGTGACTGCTGAACTATCCTTTACAGCATCGATGACCTGCGCGATGCGCTTCCGAGCGGCCGGCTCGCGCAGTTCGGTGAGATAACGTTTGCGGAACTCCGGCCAGCGCTTCGGATCGTGCGCGAACCATTGGCGAAGCTGCGTCGTCGGAGCGATGTCCTTCGCCCACATTCGAACGTGCAGGTCTTGTTTGCGGATTCCGCGCGGCCATATGCGATCGACGAGCACCCGAAATCCGTCCTCTTTCTTCGGCGGCTCGTAGGCGCGTTTGATTCGTACCTCTTGCTTCATTTTGTCGTACCAACGCCATTCTGGAACGGGTTTCGGAGCCGTTCCGTCTCCCACTCGTGCTCGACGAAGCTGCTGAGTTCTTCCAAGAATCGATCTATCGTACGCTGCGCGAGCCGCATTCCGATGACGGTATCGAAAACTCGACCGAACACGCCGAGCGGAGGCGTGTACCAGCCTTCCATACGCAGTTCCGTATACGGCCCGTTGGGGCGCACGGTGATCATTCCGCGCATCGCCGGAACCGGAATCCGTGTGTGCGCCTCCCAATGCAAGATCAACGCTTCGTGAATGCGCGCTTCATCGGTGTAGTCGCGTATTTCCGCGAGCTCACACCGAACGACGGTGTGAAGCATCCGGAACGGTCCGACGTCGTGTTTCGCTTCGTTGCGATGAAGATGCTCCACCATCTCGATCGACGCGCTGAATGGGCAGCATACGTCACGCTTGCCTTCAACCCTCGTCATGGCACGAGCACCGATTCCCCGTGAAGGAACGTTTTGAGTGGAACGTCTTCGTCTCCTAAGCGGTCGAGGATCGTGATCGGAAACGCCTGCGTCGGCATACTGTCGTACCAGTCCAGACCTAAGCCGGAATACGCTTCCTCAGCGGCGCAGCCAGTTTGGTGGTACGGGCAGTCGTGCTCGGACTTGGGCATAGTCAAAGTTCTCCGGAGGCTCCGCGGACGCGGTAAATAGGGAAAGAAAAACATCGCGCGATCTCCGCAACAGGTTTTTCATCGTTTTCATACTTTGAGCATACTTCGGTCGCCGCATTTTAGAAGTGACCTGCGTTGCTGAAAAGTGGCGTTGACTGCGAGTACGGTAGACACCATCGAACGCATCGAGGACATCACGCTCGACTTTGTGCCCGGCAGCGTGTGGAAGCCGCTCGGACGGACGCGGATCGCCGCGTGGTTCTCAATCGCGGGCGCGTTTGTCACCGGCGCCGATGCAATGAACGCGCACCCGCGCTTGCTCGCATTGCAGTGCCTTTCGATTTGACGTTTTTCTCAATGACCCAGGTCGATTCGCGCAGCCGCAACGTGGACTATGCTGCGAGTACGGGACCAAGCGTCCCGGAGATTCGCGACTATGCCATACGTGATTACGGAACCCTGCATCGGCGTCAAAGACAAAGCGTGCGTGGACGTCTGTCCCGTGGACTGCATCCACGGCGAGGAGGCGGACCCGCAGCTCTATATCGATCCTGACGTATGCATTGATTGCGGCGCCTGTGTGTCCGCCTGTCCGGTCGAGGCCATTTTTGCGGATACGGACGTGCCGGCCGAGTGGGAGCACTACATCGCCGTCAATGCAGAATACTTTAATTCTCAAGACGACGAGTCCAAGCAAAGCGCCTAGGCAATCAACGTTCCACAGCACGGCACCGAGCTGTTCGATCGGGGTCCGCTTTACATTTTGCGGCGCTCCGGCTACAACTTGATCATGCGAACACATCAAACGCTTCGAATCGTGCTCTACGCCCTCTCGGTAATCGAGGGCATTGCGGGTGTTGTTCTGCTCTTCGCAACCGGCTGGGTGTTGTCGTTTGCTCCGCAGCTGCTCGCGCTCTCGTCTACCGGCTTCGTCGTGCTGCTCCTCAAAGGCATCGGAATCATTTCGCTCGGTTTGGGCTACCTGGCTTGTGCTGCGGCGCGCGACCCGGTGCGCTACGTTGCCGTCATCGACGCTACCGTGTTCATCCTGATCGCCGCGGCCGCCGAAAACTTCTATGCAGTCGTCGCGCTGCATCTCGGCTCGCTTTATCCGACGCCATACCTTCTGGTTCGCGGAATCATCCAGCTCGCGCTGGCCCTCACGCTGCTCGCCATGCGGCCGAAAGCGGCTCCCACGGCGCAGGCACTCCGTACATGAGACTGATTGGCGCCGCGCTTATTACGATTGCGGTTGTCGGTCTGGTTACTTCTAAAGGAACGACCGCTGCTTCTACGGATCCGCTCATCGAACGCGGGCATTACCTGGTAGCCTTCGGCGGATGCAATGATTGCCATACCCCGGGCTGGCGCGAATCAGACGGAAGGATTCCTATGTCGAAGTGGATGACCGGCAGCGACGTCGGCTGGCGCGGAGCGTGGGGAACCGTCTACCCCGTCAACGTGCGCTTGTGGTTTCAGGAAACGAGCGAAGACGACTGGCTCTTTTCTACGCGGACGCGAGGCGGGCTGCCGCCGATGCAGTGGCACGACATTCGGTTTCTGAACGAAACCGACCGACGCGCCATTTATCGCTTCATTCGAAGCTTAGGTCCGGCCGGTAAACCTGCGCCGCACGATCTTCCGCCATGGCAGAAACCGAAGACGCCTTATATGGAACTTTTGCCGCAGCAGCCCGAACCGTAGCTCGAGGCGAGCAATGTAAATTTCGGTATGGCCGGTACGTGGCGCGTTTCCGTAATCGACGATCGCGGAAGACGCGTCTCGACGTTCACAATTAGGGTGCGCTAGCCTTGGCCGCTTCCTCGCGCTCGTAACGCTCCATCATACGTTCGGCAATCTTCGCCAATAATTCGCCCATTGTGACGCTTGCAATCTTTTGTCCGAGCGCTTTGTCGAATAGCGCGCCGGCCACGCCGAGGGGCGGCGCGTACGCGCCGGCAAGCTCCAAAATCGACCCGGTATAGTCTTCATCGGCGCGCACCGTCAGGGTGCCGGAAAACGACGGATAGACTCCGCCGGGGCGTGGCTCCCACGTCACGTTCCAGGGTTCGTCGAAATGCATCGGATCGGTGCCCTTGGCGTAGTGAACCAGAACGGTTTTTTCGAGCTGGACGTCCGCGACGGGCAAGGTTGCCGTGAGTTGGAGCGGTTGAGGAGCGTTCTTCGCGGCTTCGGAAAGCGTTTCGTGAAGGTAGCTTTTTGCGCGCACGTACGGGCAGGGCACATGCAGCGACTCAGTAATGGTAGCCATGCACTCATCGTACCGGCCTCCCGCGAACGAGTTGGGACGCCTCGACGCGTCCATGAGAAAGACTCGGGAACGCGGGGTAACGCGCGTTTCCGACGCACCCGGTAGCATGCGGGAATGCTGCAAGAAGAATTGCCTGCCCCTGAGTCCGAGAAAGGGGAAGAAACGCCGCTTCCCGCGACGCTCACGTTCGTGCTCCTGATGGGCATCACGTTCGTCGTATTATGGTTCGGCGTCTTCGCGCTGCTCAAGGGCCGTTGGTAATGCGGCTGCACAAGTACGAGCGATGGTGGATGGCTTTCGGCCTCTCGATGCTTGCCGTATTTCTGTTCACGATAGGCTACGCAGCCGTTGCCGATAACATCAACCCGCCGAGCGGTCTTCGGCAAATCGATCCGGAGAAAATCGCTCAAACGCCGCCGTTCGATCATCCGGGACTGCGTCGGATTTCAGACGGAACGTACGAGGCATATTACATCGCGGAAGCATTTTCATTCACCCCGCAAACGCTTACCGTGCCGCTCGGCGCAAAGGTGACGTTCTACGTTACCAGCTCCGACGTCGTGCACGGCTTTTTCATCGCCAAGACGGACGTCAACATGATGGCCATTCCCGGCTGGGTCAATTCGGAATCGCATACGTTTACGCATAAGGGGACGTACTTGCTGATCTGCCACGAATACTGCGGCATCGATCATCAGGATATGTTCGCCCGGGTCGAGGTGCGGTAATGGCCGCCCAACTCGCATACCGCCTCCGCAGCACGCGCGATGCGGAAAACCGCATGGTGATCGCGCACGTCTACACGGCGACTGCGGCTATCGTCGTCGGTGCGCTCTTTGGCGCACTTCAAGGCCTGTCGCGCGCTTCGGCGTTCGTCGCGCCGGCATGGTTTGACTACTACCGCATCCTGACGATGCACGGAGTGCTGATGGCACTCGTGTTCACGACGTTCTTTATCACGGGTCTTTCGCTATTCGTTACCTATCGCAGCATCGAACGGCCGGAGCGCTCGGTTGTACTGGGGTGGGCCGGGTATTGGGTGATGCTCGCCGGCGTGTTGATGGCGGCGTTCGAAATCTTGAGCGGCAATGCCACCGTTCTCTACACGTTTTACGCTCCGCTCAAAGCAAGCCCGTACTTCTACATCGGCGCGGCGCTCCTGATTATCGGGACGTGGATTGTTGCGGCCGACATTTTCGCAAATGTCATCTGGTTTCGCCGGCGCAATCCGGGCCGGCCGGTTCCACTGCCGGCCTTCACGGCTGCCGCGACGTTCCTGATGTGGTGGATCGCCACGCTCGGCGTCGTCGGTGAGATGTATTTTCTCGTGCCGTGGGCGTTCGGCTGGACGCACGGCATAAACGTGATGCTCTCGCGCCTGCTGTTCTGGTACTTTGGGCACCCGCTCGTGTATTTTTGGATCATGGGCGCCTACATTTGCTGGTACAACATCGTCCCCAAGTTCTACAACGGGAATGTGTTCAGCGACGGGCTTACGCGGCTGACGTTCATCATGCTGCTGCTGCTCTCCACACCCGTGGGCATCCATCATGAGTTCATGGAACCGGGCATTGCGCCGCAATGGAAGATGCTGCACACGCTGACCACCTACGGCGTAGCAATTCCCTCGTTTCTGACGGCATTCGCAATTTTCGCGACGTTCGAAATCGCCGCGGCGCGCAACGGAAAGCGCGGCTTTTGGCAAACGGTGACGAGCCTTCCGTGGAACGACCCGGCGTTTTGCGGGCCTGCCTACGGCATGTTGCTTTTCATCTTGGGCGGCTTCGGAGGTTTGGTCAACGCCTCGTATTCGATGGACTCGGTCGTGCACAACACCATCTGGATCGTTGGCCATTTTCACGTTACCGTGGGCGGTCCGGTTGCGCTTACGTTCGTCGGCATCGCGTACTGGCTGATTCCGCGATTGACGGGCCGCGCGCTTTGGAACCCGCAGCTGGCGGTGTGGCAAGAGCGCATGTGGTTCGTCGGGATGCTCGTCATGTCGATGGCGATGCACATTGCCGGGTTACTTGGAGCGCCTCGGCGTACGGCCGACGTTTCTTACCTCGGCGCCGCGCCGAACGAGTGGCAAGGATACAT
>Ga0070735_10003231_pt1 | contig 14364 bp, 18 predicted proteins | sample Coa_R1_FD_66443 | JGI IMG/M metagenome (GOLD analysis project Ga0070735, IMG submission 66443) | Surface soil microbial communities from Centralia Pennsylvania, which are recovering from an underground coalmine fire - Coalmine... | ecosystem: Environmental > Terrestrial > Soil > Unclassified ...
GTACACCCGTCACGGCGAGAAACTGAGGGACTTCCGCGTTCCGGCGCCGCGCATCACGTTCCGCCAGATACCGCTGCCACGTTGCTTCGTCTACCGAGAGCAATGACAACTTCGCTGCATTTGCGGCTGCCGCGGCATAGCCGGCCTTGATGATCTTCTCCCCTGCGTTAAAGTCCATCGAGTTGTACTTCCGCAGGTTCACCGTCACCACCATGTCGGCATCTTCCATGGCGCGCCGTTCATTCGCCGCGACGACCGTCTCGATGGACCGTCCCAGAACCGCGAAGCTCGAAAGTGAAGCATCCGGATTCAGGGGCGCGGTCTCCAAGTGAATGCCCAGCACATACCGCGCCCCCATTGCTCTGGCGACGCTGACGGGAAAGTTGTTCAGCAAACCACCATCTACGTAAATGTGTCCGCCGGAACGTACCGGCGAGAAAATACCTGGCAGCGACATCGTCGATCTTAGTGCCAGATCCAGAGGGCCGCTACGAAAGACGTGCTCGCTACTGGTCATCAGGTCAGTGGCTACACAAGCAAATGGTATAGGCAGCTCGTCAAAGCTCCTGATATCGGAGTATGGAAGCGCGATGCGGTCCAGAATGAGTGACACTTCCTGGCCGGAATTAAATCCAGACGGAAACTGCAATCCTTTTTTCAGCCCAATCTCCACCTTAGCGGGATATTCACGCACGTCTTGCTTACGTCGAAACGAAAGGTTGTCGAACGGTATTTGCCCATTGAGGACTTGGTTCCATTGAATGCCCTCCACGACGTCATGAAGCTCTCCTGCGCTCCTGCCGGTGGCATAAACTCCGCCCACCAGCCCGCCCATGCTGGTGCCGGCGATGAAGTTCACCGGGATGTGATGTTCCTCCATCCACTGAATCACCCCGACATGTGCTAAACCCAGTGCTCCGCCGCCTTCCAGTACCAAGCCCAGGCTGGGGCGTTCGGACATCGCCGCGTTGCTGTGGGCGATGGGCCCAGGCAGCTGGGCCACGGATGGTGAGGCTGACACGAGCAGCCAACAACAAAAAACCATTGTGAAAACTCCGGATCGCCGGTGCGTGACATTCACCTCGGTTGTGAATACATCAGTTCTGGTCGCGAAACGAGAGCTTCCCAACAAGAAAACCGGCAAGCATAATAGCTGGAAGCGGATGCTCGTAAACACCTGCCGGCCTCCTTCTAATGAGATTTTCTTCCGCTGGCTAATCGCACATGAAGCTTACGTTGTCAGTCCTCGTAAGTGACGGACGGGATTTCATCAAGCTGCATATCTGGTCCGCTTGCGAGGCCCCAACAAAGACCTTCCACCTTCATTCACCTCTGGATCGCCTGTTGCTCGACTCCGGACAGTTGCTCGAATCCTGGTCGCCCCTCACGGATGAGCCGGGAAAAATCGAGAGAGTTGTCAGCCATGCGGGCTGCAGTGTTGATGTGTGCACTCTGTTTGAGCTCCGCGAATGGTAGGTTTCCGGCAAGATCCCCACGCTCATACATCATCTCGTCGCCTTTCCCATTCAGCAGAATGCGCCAGTCCCACCGCCCCGAGTTTGCAGTTCTGGTCTTGGCCACATGGGCGGCGATGTTGGTGGTGCAGTTGTTAGTAAGGGCGTTGTACCACTCCGGGTGGTCGCGCATGCGGTTGGCTCGAGCCAAGTAATCCAGAAATATGCTCCGCGCTTGCTCGGGCGTGGCCCGTGTGTGATAGAGATAGACTTCTTCTCCGCTGCGATAGTTGGTCCGTAAGCGGACCATGTCGCGCTCGTCGCCAATGGTATAGATCAATTCGTAATAGCGAAAGAAACCGCGTATCGTCGAGTAGCTTTCTCCCACCTCCTTCCGCGTTTCGACCGACATGGCCACATAGCCCTGATTGCCAAAGTCGAAGCTCACAATGGGATGCGCGATCCAGGGCGAACCCCAATAGGTGATAAATACGTCTAGCCCACGGAGTTGTGAAATATTAACCGTCCTCGTTTCCCAATGGGCCGTGTAATCGGTTTCAGTCCGGTAATCGCAGTTGCGGAAATTGTGAATCGTAACTTGATCGCCATTGATCGTTGCCCAGGCAGTTTGGGCCACGTCAGGCTGCCAAACACGATCGTTGGAAGCGCGCAGCGACAACCACCAGACGAGTACACAAACGAACGCCACTATGGAAACCGCTAGGCGACGCCTCTGGGAACGAGAAATCGCCAGCGCTGGCAGCACAAGCAATGCGTAGATTAACGTCGCAGGGAACCTCTGGGATGCAACAGGCCAGTCGAAATACAGTGCGGCCAATGCCCACGCCGTGAGAAGAAGAACCACAAGCCAAACGAGTCCCCGTCCGAGGATGCTCCCTGGCCTTTTCCGACCATCAGGTTGCGCCAGCGCGGACATCAATTCTCCGGGGCCATGGGGTCTCTCGTTTTCGATTCAGATTGAGCCGATCTATTTGCTGGGTGAAGGCCTAAACCACCTCACGATTCCGGGTATACTTCGATGATCTGAGGAGCGGCACCGCCTTTGCCGTATATTGAATTCCCCTCCGACGCGACAACCTGAGTTTTCTGAGATCTGGCCTTACCTCCGGAACTGGCGAACTTACGATTGTCCTTGCTCCGGGGGGTACTTCTTCAGAAGCTTCGCGACTGCCTTGGCGATATTCTTCTGTCGCTTATCCGGATTCGCTTTTTGGTCCAGCGCTTTGCTCGCCGCCCCCCGCCAGACCAACTCGTGCTTCCCTGCGTCATACATGTCTACCACCAGCGTCCCGATGTGGATGGTCGATGTTTGGCCTAGTGTCGTACTAGTGCCGCCTCCCCATCGCCGACCATATCCCCAGCCTGTGTCATAGGAGGTGTACTGTTTTTCCTGGTTGACCGCGGTCTGATAGCCGATATAAAGGTCGGCCCCGTCGGCGTCAGTTACGCTCAGTCCTTTTCTAGCGAGTTCCGCGTCTAAGGCCGCTTTTAACTGCTTGTCTGTCAACTCATCGATCGTCGCGGCACCTTTGAGCGGTACCCACTTGTATGTTTTGTACTTGCTGAAATCGGCATCTCGATCGAAGTTGTATGTGACGTCTTGCGCAAATGCGACTGCGGCAAGTAAAAGAAAGGGAGCCAGCATGCGAGCGCGTTTCATTGAAGACTCCATCGAATGAGTATTCGAAAGGCTGAGTCGGATGGTAAAAGGAGGCCGCACGGCCTCGGAACTGGGAAAAGTCCTAGGGATTACCCATCTCCTCGGTTCTGGATGAAAGTGGAGCGGGACTTGAAAGATCGAGACAGCAGCTAGATCCCGGATCACCGTGAAACGGAAGGAGAGATAAAGCGGCGTCCTGCCAGTGCCTCATGGATCGCCGACAGAAGATCCACCGCGAGTCGCGATTTTACTACGTAGCCGAGTGCCCCTTCAGCCAGGCAGGCGCGCACGAACTCAACCCGTTCGTGGACGGTTAAGAAAACTAACTTTGCGGTGGACCCAGCTGCACGGAGTTCTTGCGCAGCCTCGATGCCGGTCAGGCCGGGCATCGATATATCCAGAACAATCACATCGGGCTTGAGTCGTGCCGCTTCCGAGACGAGGTCCTTTCCATTGTCTACACTCCCGACCACGTCAAAGGCTGACTGCAAGAGAGACTTTACTCGTACGATGATCGGACCATGGTCGTCAGCTAGCAAGACACGAGGCTGTTCCGACCGCTTCTCGTCCGCGGTATCGACGGCCTTTGTTTGAGTACCCACGATGAAAACCTCATTCCGAAGTTCGATCGAACTTGGAAGGGCAGTCTCAAAATGTGAACTTTAGATCCCCCCGCCTATTCGCTACTAGGAAAACGTTCAGGTAGATTGATTCGCAATCAGCCGGAAATCCGGCCTCGCTTGAGGTTGAACGACTCCAAAGTGACATTTATGAAATATAATGGTCTTTTCGCCAACCTCGAGGATGTCGTGTTTCCCTGTGTCGGCGACGCTGATGTTGCTCAAAGCCCGCTCCCACGTCAGAAACCGACCTCCTCTCGACCTTTTTAGATCCTTTACTTACTTTCCAACACCACGCGGCCATACTGCGCCTGCGTCGCGCGTGCGTTGTTCGGGTACAATCTCTCAAATTGCTCGATCTCCGCTGCCGATACCGTTATAGGATGCTTCAATGGAGACCAAGTGACATTCTCGCTCCATGGCGGCGTGTTGAGCGACCCTGTAAAAGTGTAGTAGCTACGATTCTCAGGCAGCACGCAAGCTATATCGATCTCGACACTGTCTGGGACTTCTTCCTTCTCTTTTTCTTTCGGTAAGTGATCCCGTAATTTGTGAATCAGTGGAGTTTCCTCGCCATTCGTCAGCAGAATCGCCACTACTGCCAGATTTCCTTCCTGATGCTGCACTAAGTGGGCCACCATGTCGTAACCTTCGCCATAGACCTTCTCCTCGCTGGGTCGGTGAAAGTGGAATTGTTTTAAGTTGATATGCCTTGCCGCCTCCGGAGATGTAACTTCCAGGCCCGTAATTGATCATGACGGTGTGCCCGTTATCAATGATATGCAGCGGAGAAGACTTGTAATCGAACCGGATCTGCGGAGATCTGCCTTGCCGGTATTGCGAATTTCGATGGGGGATTGGCGATTGCCAGTCTTGCACATCGCAAACTCAGGTTTCAGATCGCCCCAATGGCTGGGTCCTTGCCCTCCGCTATAGCTCCAAGTCTGCTCAGGTTGACAGTCCTGGGCCTGACCGGCTGCAGAAGACGAAAGCATCCAAGACATCATCACAGTCAGAAGGTGGTTCCTAATCCTCATATGAGCTCAGAAATTCCAATCTGACACCTTTGGGATTTCGGCCTCCGCAGCCACCTCTTGTTCCGTAGGCTCGGTTGCAGCCTTGCTGCGTTTCTATGGGCGAGGCTAACAACCGTAAGAGCCCACCAAAACTGGCAAAAGTACTAGGAACAGCTTCGCCAGCGACGCCCAAGCCTTTTGAGGCGCCTTGTCTACGCCCGTGAACGCTCAAGGACAAACTCTCAACGTCGGTCTGGCTAGGAGATTTGCTAGTGCCACAAGCTTGCGATGGTTTCTACACTTGTCCCAGCCCCACATGCAAACTTCGAATCCTTCGCGCCGCGCATTCCCCTCGGTGTTTACGGGTGAACGTGACGGAGATTTTCTTGAAGGGAACATGGTATGGGCTCCGTTGTCCGGGAGGACGCCATGTTGAGAATAGTGTTCCTTTACTGCAGTCTATCCTTCATTAGCTTGTTCATTGGTTGTTCCCGCAAACCGAGCGATGACGTAATTGGGAGGGACATTGAAACCAAGGTCTCCGCTGATCCTGAAGCCAAAGACTCGCAGGTCGCCGTCGAATCGAAGCAGGGCAACGTCAAGTTAACTGGCAAAGTGAAGAGCCCGGCCGCTCGGCAACAAGTGGAGAAAATTGCGAAAGCGGAACGCGGGGTTTCTAAAGTAGACGATGAAACCACCGTCGACCAGCCTGCAGTTCAGGCCGCGCTCCCGCCTCCACCTACATTTTCTGCGGCGCAAAAGATCAACGTGTTTGTGTATCCCAAGAACAATCAGAGCCGTGATCAGCAACTCAGGGATGAGCTCGATTGCTACAACCTGTCCCAGCGGCAAAGCGGAGTGAACCCTGAAGCTCCGCCACCTGCGGCCCCCACCTCAGCCGATATTGCGGCTGCCCAACAAGCAACGGCCAACGACGCTCAGCAAGCGAAGGGTGGTCGCGTCCGCGGTGCTGCGAAAGGCGCCGCGGGAGGTGCCGTGATCGGCGCGATTGCCGGCAATGCCGGAAAGGGGGCGGGCATCGGAGCCGTAGCTGGCACCATGGGCGGCGGCATGCAACAGCGGCAGACGAACGCTGCGCTGAAGCAGCAGGCTGGGCAACAGGCAGGCTCGCAAGTTCAGCAAGATTACGCCCAAGCCAAGGCCAGTTACGACCAGGGCATGAATACCTTCAAAAGGGGGTTTTCAGCCTGCATGGATTCCCGCGCGTATTCCGTGAAGTAATCGGCAACTGCCGAGGAAATGAGGCCTCATGACAAGTTCTCTACGACAGATTCTCGGCGCATTCACTGGTCTCGCATTGGCAGGGGGCGTCGCCCTGGCGCAGGGCGATGCCTCTCCAGACAAGAAGGAGTTGCTTCAGCAAAAGGTCGCGGCCATCAAGGAGTCCATAGCGCAGAATCAAGCTTCTCTCCGTCAGTACAGCTGGACGGCGCACACCGAGATCAGCGTCAAGGGAGAAGTGAAGAACCAGAAAGACGAGCTGTGCAAATATGGACCGGACGGCAAGGTCGTCAAGACGCTGGCCAGCGCACCGCCACCGGAAAAGCAAATGGGTCGTGCCAAGAAGAGGATCGTCGAGAAAAAGGTCGGCGAGATGAAGGAGTACATGGAGAGCGCTGGAGAGCTGATCAAACATTACGTTCCCCCCTCCCCGGAAAACTTGGTCGCGGCAGTGAAGGCGGGGAAGGTTGACCTCAGCAAGAACGAGGCCGAGGCCGTCCAGCTTCAGTTCAAGGACTATTACAAGCCCGGCGATGCCATGACGCTTGAGTTCGACCCGGCCACGAAGAAACTGCGCAAACTGAGCGTGAATAGTTTCCTCGACGAAGAGAAGGACAAAGTTACGCTTGACGTAGCATTCCAGTCTTTACCCGATGGCACCAACTATGTGGCTGATACATTGCTGCGTGCCGACGCCAAACAAATCACTGTGAAAACTCAGAACCTCGACTACACGAAGACCGGAAGCTGAGAAGTTGGCCGAAATGTTGGGAGGAGAGAAACATGAAGTATTCATTGATTGCAGGGTTCATGTTGATAGCGGCATTCCCTTCCGGGAGCGCCCAGCAAAGCGAGTATCCGATGATGGAGAAGGTCGCTCAAAAAGTGATTGAGAAATACCAGAAGTCCAGCTGCGAAGAATTGAAGGGGCAGAAGGAGCAACCAACAGACCCCCAGCAAGCCGCGATGAAGCAAACGGCTGTCGCAGCTCTGAAGAACGATCCGAAAATGCGCGAACAGTTCTTGAACAAGGTCGCCGGGCCAATTGCTAACAAACTGTTCGAATGCGGCATGGTTCCCTGATCACTTCTGTCAATCGATCTGTGCTGTGCGCACACCGCAGCACGGCGCGAAGAGTCGTGGCGGGACGCCGAGCCGACCGAAAAGACTGGGTTGGCGGCCTGTCAGTTCTCCTAGTTGCTCGGCGCCGCAAGGACAGAGGGCGATCCTCGTTGTTGAAAGGCACCACTCACAGGATCCAGGGATTAAAAAGGAGTTCATGATGAAAGGTCAGGCCCACGTATGCCGTTTCTTCGTCTGTGTCGTTCTGCTCGTATTGGCTAGCGGTATCTTAACCTTTGGGCAGGACGGCAAACTCGTCATTCATGTCACGCCTAAACAGGCTTACATCTTCGCGGATGGTCGCGCCGTCAGCGAAGCAAGCACCACACCCTGACCCTCAGCGCCGGCGACCACAAGATTGAACTGGCCAACTACGGCTACACTGCGTCAACCCAAACCGTCACGATCACGGCAGGCAAGACCACCAACCTCGATGTCTCTCTGGCACCGGTCACGGGAACCGTGTCGGGACCCTTCGGGGCCATGACGATCGAGGGAGCGGACCGGGATGCAATTCTGCACGCCTGACTTCTTCGTGGGGCACGGCGATGAATTCGATCATGATTGGTGGTGGAAGCAAGAACTCGTAGTTCCACCCGGCTCATACCAGGTGTCGGAGTTGTCCGGCGACAAGGAGGTTTGGAATGGCCCAGTCAATGTCTCTGCGAATCAGCGTGTCGTCCTCGATATTCCAAAGGGCGTTCGCAAAACGGTTGCCTGGCCACGTGGGGAGAAACTGAGTTCCATCCCTCGCTTCGCCGCGGGCACGGCGAGTGCCACCGTTGCGGTTGCCAAGCCTTCCGCACTGTTATCGACAACTACGGCGCAGGTCAATTGCGGGGATTCGTCGCAACTCAATTGGACATCCTCCGACGCAGCCAACGTGGAGATTACTCCGGTCGGACCGGTCGCCAATTCGGGTCAACAATCCGTTCAGCCCACGCAGACCACCACCTACAACCTGACCGCGGTTGGGCCGGGAGGCACCGCGACTTCCAGCGCCACCGTCAACGTGAACAACGCCATTCAAGCGAATCTGGGACTTTCGTCACCGGAGGTGCACTATAGGCGCGTCGGGGATAAGGTCGTGGTCAACGACAGCGCGGCGTTGAACTGGACAGCGGCGAACGCTTCAATGGTTTCGATTGATCCGTTGGGCACTGTGAGTCCCAGCGGGAGCCGTGATTTGCAGGTCGCCCCCAAGAAGAACGACCCAGGCAACATCGATGAAACCGTGACCTACACGCTTAACGCGACCAACGGTTGCGGCGGAGCTGAAACGAAGACCGCCACGTTGCACATCTTGGGCTCGATTGAGCAACCCGAGATGAAACTCGCGCGCAGCGTTTACTTCCCGACCGATCGGCCCCGATCGATCAAGTCAGATGCAGCCCTCCTTGACAGCGAGAAGGAGACGCTGAAGTCGGTTGCGGATGCTTTCCACCAATATCTGGCATACCAGCCGGATGCTCGCCTGGTTCTTTCGGGACATGCTGATAAGCGCGGCCCGCAAGCCTACAACCAGCCTCTCTCCGAGAGGCGTGCCGTGCTGGCCAAGCAGTTCCTGGTGGAGCAGGGGATTCCCGACGCCAATATCGAGCCGCAGGCATTTGGCAAGGAGCAGAACCTGAGTGTCGATCAAGTCAAGCAACAGGTGGAACAGGACCCCGGCCTGAGCGCAGACGACCGGCAGAAGACTTTGCAGAAAATACAGACCATCACGTTCGCCTATAACCGCCGAGTGGACATCGCCTTGAAGCCGACCGGGCAAGAGTCGGCTCGCGAATACCCATTCAATGCACAGGACTACGCCATGCTGATTGACCGTAATGGCCCGACGAAACCCGGCAGCGGCGTTGAGATGGCGGCTGGGAAGGAAAAGATGAACAAGTAAGTGCCCGCATAGAGTCGAGGCAAGAGATTGGGCGCCGGCGCGAAAGCCACATAGACAATAAAGTTTTTTGGACGAACCCATGGCTTCGCCAAGATCGAGACACCGAATTGAACTGGGTTCGGATCCCCACCCCAGCGCTCGTTGCGGAGTACGGCACTCACGCAGTCTGCTGCCGTCCTTGATCGAGGTACTTGACTAGCAAAACGTCATTGCCGCGTTCGCCATAGATGAGCTCGTCCACCAGGTGCCGGGCGATCATGACTCCGAAGCCACCAGGCCGCAATCCTTGGACATCCCGGTACGCCAGATGGTGTAGTGGTTCGCCGGGCGGGTTCGCGAAGGCAGCATGACGGATTTCGTCAAGCGCGAACCCTTCCCCGGGATCTTTCACACGGCACATCACCATGCGGCGAGCGCGAAGATAAGAGATTTCGACGTACTGTTCGGGATTAAACCGTCCGCCGTGTTCAATCGCATTCAGCAACATTTCACGGAAGGCCATCGCCACTTCGGTTCTTTCAGGCTCCGGCAAGTCGCCAACTTCGTGGAGGAACTGGAGCAAACGGTCGGCGCTATTCGAATCGCAGCGGACCAGCAAGGAGAGCCAAGATGGCGTGGCCGAAACGATCTCGATGCCATCGTCCCAACATGGTCCTTCCGTGGCCATCCGCACCATTTCGGCAAGCGAAGCTAATGAAAAAGGCTTGGAGAAATAGCTGAAAGCGCCCTCCCGCATCGAGGCAATCACGTCGGCCGGTGTACTCTTATCCGTGAGAATGATCAGGCGTGTGTGCGGATGCAGGCCTCTGATCTTGCGAAGTAATTCGACATCATCGTTGCCGGACGTACTTTGTCCGGTGAGGATGAGATCAAACTGTTTCTGTTCCGCTAGCGCGAGGACCGCACGATTGTCGCTGGCATGCTGTATCGTCCAATCTTCAAGGACGTTTGAAAGCATCTCCTCAACCTTAGGATCGGCGTTGACAACGAGGACATCTTTGCGTGTCACTGGTTCTCCTCGGGGACGCGAGCCCTGGCGCAGACTCTGAAGTTGACGCCTGCAGCGGTGTCTTCGGATATACAAAGGTGATTTGGAACTTCAGCAGCCGCTTCGGAGAATCCTCGGAGAGATGCGTTGGGCATCGAACTACTCGGAAATGTTGACGTCATGATTGCTACTCCTTCCCGAACGTACCGAAGTGAACGATGAACTTGACGTCCGCCCCAGCTGCCGACACACTGGCAGTCCATCGCCGCGCGGAAAGGGCGTGACGAGGTCCGCAAGTCGGTACAATGCTCTCATTCGTGCTTGTGTTACTTCGTTCATGCTACATCCTAGCAACAAAGAACACTCCCGATTTGAATAGCGCTCCAGGATGGACAAAACAAAAACGAACCGCTCGAACGCGTCAATTTTGGTCACATTGTCGATTTTGCATTCTCTTTCAGTCTGGTATTGACTTGTTCCCCTAGGCCGTTTCTGACCGTTTTGCGCTGACCCGCACCAAACAATCTGGATCGCGTTCTCGATGAGCTTGCGCTTTACCCACGATCGCGCCCACTCCTTGAACACCGCGTGTTCTTTGAAAGAGTCCTCGACGGTCGAGACAAAGCACTTCTCCGATTCCTTGTGATTCGCGGTCAGTAAAAATGCGAGCAGATACAAAGATTTTGTGTCGTTCTTGAATACGTCACAGAAATCACCATGTGTCGCATAGTCAGCACGGAAGTGTGCGATCTTCAGCTTGTTTGAACGAAGCACGAGTCACCTTATCTTTTCGCCAAAACTGTGTGGAACTCCACTGCCAGGGGACGTTCAACTACTCCGTTATTCGCAATGTCGAACACCTTCTTCGCGTTCTGAATTTCTGAATACTTCAGAAAGCGTGCTTTCATTTCCAGACTCTCGATTTCGTCGCATCAAATTCAATGCTCGCTGCCTAAAACCCTGTAATGCTAGATCAACAAATCCGAACTGGGTTAACGATTCCTTCTCAGAGCTCTGTAGATCTGGGTCCAGATTCACTTCTGCTGCAATGCTTTCAACTTCTCCTTCATGGCTGGAGGCAACTTTGGAAACAGGAACGCAATCTGTAATCGCATGCCCCAGGGAGAACCGCCCGACGGGTGTGCAGCATTTCCGTAGAACTGTGCAGCGATGTTGACCGGTTGGAATCCCAACCGGAGAATTCGGCCCACTCCTCCGCCTACCGGCACTGTCCACACGTTTCCCGTAGAGGCCTTCCAGTTTGCCGAGATGAGTGGCGAAGATGACAGATACCAGCCTTTCTTCAGGTTGTAGTTGACAAAATACTGCCAGGACATTTGGTTGACTGAGCTACGGTCTGAGGGACCAGCCACCGACCAAGCGTTATTTATCAGTGCACCGAAGGTCCATTTCCCGGGCTGGACCAATGCAACTATCGAGGGGCCCATACTGAGCTTTCCCTGTCCCGTGACCTTACTGGTGGCAGTCGGCAAAACAAACACCGGTCCCGCACCCCAAATCAACTTGCCCGGCTTGGCCGGCGAGAAGAAAAAGGAGGGTGTTATATCTCCAAGGCCAAACACACCTGCGTTTTTCTGCACAGCTTGAGCAGCTAAGTAGGCCGGTGTGTTCTCTTCAATGCCGAATACCTCCAAATTTGCCGTGCCGGGGGCAGGCTGCCAAATGACAGGCACGATGGTGCGAATGATGAGGTTCCAGTTCTGGCTTGCGCGAATCGGAACGACAGGCTGCAGATTCAGCACATTTTGATTGCGATCGTAGGGACCAATGCCAAAATTGGTGCTGTTCTGAATTGGGACGCTGATCAGGCTGGCCACTGGGTTCTGAACAGCTTTAGCCAGATCTCCGGCAGAGGCTTTCGCATCCGGCTTCTGTGCTTCCGCCTTCGCCTCCGCCGGAGTCTCCTGATCCAGCTCCTTGTTAAAGTTTGGATTGGGCTCCTGGGCATACGCCACAACGCCTACTGAAAACAGGAACAAAGAAAAAAGGACAAGGTCCGTAGGTTTCGGCATTCTCTAAGACTCCACTGCACTTCGGCACAGATGTTCGCAACTCATGCTTTCAGCGTCACCTAGGACTTCTTCCAGTAGCCGCAACCTGACCTGCGATGTGATAAGTGAAGAGCAGAGCGGATCTTAAAGGCGCGGGAAAGAAGGCATTAGACAAGGCTGCGGAGAGGATTGTAGCGCGTTCCAAAGTTTTATCTCTTTGTCTGGAAACTGTGTCTGGAAACTGTCACTTAGTGAGCGCATCTATAGTGTCATATCCATGGGAGTTTATGAGATTAGCTGTCTTCTGCCTCGTAGCATCCGTCGTGCTCCCGTCACTAAGTCGAGCACAAGGGGGCGCCCCTGTTTTTGTAATTACGCCGGAAGATAGCAAGATTACGTTCTACGTGAAGGCTTCGGTGTCTCTAGTCGGTGCTTTTGACAAGTGGAATGCCGCTCTGACATTTACGTCTCCAGATGTCACAACAGGAGTTTTGGACATCAAGATTGAGGCTGACAGTGTGGATACCGGAAGCGGTATGAAGAATGGCAAGCTGAAGGGCAAAGATTTCTTCGATGTCAAGCAGAATCCGTTGATCACGTTTAGGTCAACGAAGATTGTACAAACTGGTCCCGATACGTTTGAAATTGATGGAGACTTTAGCATACGCGGAGTGACTAAACCGGAAAAGCTGTCGTTAAAGGTCACCGGTGCGGGGACAGGATCGGGCGCGATTAAGGGAACAATGGCCTTTGATCGCAAGGACTACGGGATGAATAAAGGTATTCCCTTCGTCACGATCGCCGACCGCGTCGAGGTAACAGTTGACCTCACGGGGAAACGAGTCAGCGGCCCTCCGGTAGAGCTTAAGCAATAGCCAACCTTATGTTCCTTGTCACGCTGTCTGGCCTGAGCGAGTTGCATGCTCCCAAGGAACAATCTCACGTGCTGTAGGGGATGAATTGAAACCCGAGTTGAGCGGCTTGTCTGCGCGAGCGAAATTGCGATCGGCTCCTCACGGCTAATTCCATGCGATGTGGTGCTAGGGGTACGGTACGCCTACCTTACCACCCTCCAAGATTTGTCGGGATTATATTCCGTCATCTTCTGAGCGAGTTCGGCAGTTTTCTCACCCAGGTCTTTTTGATAGATCGTGCCATTTTCGTTGACGAGGAAAGTCATGACGCCGCTGGAGCGATAGTCGGCAGGATGGGCGATGAAGGCGAACCCACCCGTCATCTTGCCATCGAGGATGTAACTTTTTGCACCGCCTCTGGCATGAACGCCCTGGGCTTTGAGGATGCGGTAATAGTAGCCGTGATAGGGAGATCCCTTTTGGTTGCCGCCGTAGCCTTCGGCGCTGGCTTGCGCGAGCAGCGGGCCCGCGGGGCTGGGGTCTTCTCCTTCGCTCACTTGCCAGTACAGTCCGTTCTGCTTGCCGGGTTCGCTCACTAGCCTTTGTGCGAAGACTCCGGCGTGCAGGCCATCATGTCCGTTGGCAGCGTAGTCGTGTTGTGCGGCAACCACGCCTTTGCAAACGTCAATGGCAGCGAGTTCGTTGCTGCCGATGCGACGGTAAAGGATCTCCAGTTTCCCGGCGGCGCCATCCCAGTACCATTTGTCGTTGGCATGGACTAGGGGAATGGGAAAGGGCCAACCGTCTTTGCCAACGTTGAGCGATAGTTGGTCAGGGGCGGATTCAGTGAGGGAATGCTTGACGTCATAGTCAGCGAGAAAATGGTCGCGCGCGGTCTGGTCGGCGACAGCATCGCTGGTGGAGATAATCGGCTCCGTGCCAGGTCCGAGAAGGGCAAGGAGGATCGAAGTGTTGCCGTCACGCACGGCCTGGATGAAGACATCGACTGCTTCCTTCGGCGACGAGAAGGTCTTTTGGCCATCGGCTTGACCATACGCGTGCGACAGGGCGAGAGCCGCGAGGCTGAGCAGTGCACAGAGCGTCACCGATTTTCCGGCATGACGGATATTCGTGGAATTCTTCATTGCGACCAGCCTCCTGAAGCATAGTGCAAGAATCGAGCTTGACGCCTTTGTTTATGGACAGTTAGCGGGTTTTGCGAGCGCCTCCCTTTGGCGCTGGCGCTGCGGAAGTGCCCATGCTGGAACGACCGCGATTACTGTCAGCGCGCTCGGCCTTGGCGCTGCCGCCACTGAAGGCACCGCCGCCACCACTGCTGCGATTCTGTGTCTGCTGACCTGCGGAAGGCCGAACTGCTGGCGCGCTGCCCGTACCGGTCGATGGACGGGAAGGGTTGGCATATCCGCGATCGCCTCCGCGGTTCGCGGGTTGGGGCGTCGGGGACGCGCCGCCACGATTCA